>Ga0136617_10006837_pt1 | contig 10172 bp, 6 predicted proteins | sample AntDrymUQ3222106_2_FD_129672 | JGI IMG/M metagenome (GOLD analysis project Ga0136617, IMG submission 129672) | Polar desert sand microbial communities from Dry Valleys, Antarctica - metaG UQ322 (21.06) | ecosystem: Environmental > Terrestrial > Soil > Desert | place: Antarctica: Dry Valley... | reverse complement strand
CGGGCGGGAATCGGGAAGCGGGAATAGGAGAACTTTCGTCACGGCGCTCTGCATCGCCAGGTTTTCCGCCTCCCTGTCCCCGCCGATTCCCGATTCCCGATTCCCGTGCCCTCCCTAACCTCCACCCCCTACTCCCCAAATAAGTTCTGCTTCGCTCCAGCCACCGGATGCTTCGTTCACTCGCGTCACGTGCGGTGTCGAAATCCGATTGGCCCGGTATGACGTGGTCGAATTGCATCATGACGTCGGCGCCGAGAGCGATCTGTAGAGCCATCACCGATTCGGGTGTGAAATTCCTTTGCGAGCCATCCACATGGCTACGGAATTCGACGCCCTCCTCGCTCACCTTGCGCAACGTCTCGAGCGAGAAGACCTGGAAGCCGCCCGAGTCCGTCAGTATCGGTCCATCCCATGCCATGAACCGGTGCAGTCCGCCCAGCTTCGCCACGACGTTCTCTCCCGGCCGCAGATGCAGGTGATACGCATTTGCGAGCAGCATCCCGCAGCCAGCGTCGCGCAGTTCCAGAGGATCGAGTGTCTTGACGGTCGCCAGGGTTCCAACCGCCATAAAGGCCGGCGTATCCACGCTCCCGTGCGGGGTCGAAAAAACGCCGGCGCGCGCGGCGCCGGCGTTGGCTTTAACCGTGAAATTGAAACTTCCCTCGGTCACGGCGTGGGCATCTGTGGCGCATCGGGCGGGGGAGGAGCCACGTACGTAGAGTCGCCGCCCGGCTGCTTGATCTCGAAGGTGACAGCGGAGACCGTAGGCGAACAGGCGTAGCCCACCGTAACCAGGGACTCCAATTTGACTCCGGGCTCGTTCGCCGGAGCGTCGAACTGGAGTGCAGCCGTCAGGCCCCCGAAAAGCTGATCGATGCGCTCATCGCCGGATGATCGGTCGAGCCGCGCACGGGTGACATTACCGTCGCGATCCACGGTGATCGTGAAATCCGCGGTGCCGTTGTCGGAGTCCTTGTCACCGCGCAGCCTGGGGCACTCGGCGGCGAGCAGCGCGTCACCTCGGGCGCGCAGCCCGCCGGTGTCGATCCGTTCCTGCCCCGCCGTCGGGACGAAGTATTGCTGCGTCGACCGTACGCACGACGCAGCGATCACGACGGCCAAACCCAGGCTAGACCACTGCCATAGCATCCCCGTACGAGTAGAACCGGTATCCAGCATCTATCGCCTCCCGGTATGCGCGCATGGTAAGATCGTAGCCGGCGAACGCCGCCACGAGCATGATGAGTGTCGAGCGGGGAAGATGAAAGTTCGTTACGAGTTTGTCCACGGCGTGAAAGCGATATCCAGGACGAATGAACAGGCTCGTGTCACCTTCTTTCGGGGAGAATGAGCCGTCTTCGTGCCCGGCGCTCTCCATCGTGCGAGCGGTGGTGGTGCCGACGGCCCAGATCTCTGCGCCTTTCGAGCGCGTCTGATTCAGAGCATCCGCCGCCCTCGAGCCAACGCTGTACCACTCCTCGTGCATCGGATGATCAGCGGGGTCATCGGTCTCGACTGGCTTGAAAGTCCCAGCGCCAACGTGCAGTACGACCTCAACGCGCCGCACTCCACGGTTTTCAATGCTTGCGAGTAGCTCGGGCGTGAAGTGCAGTCCCGCGGTCGGAGCCGCGACGGAACCATCCTCGCGTGCGTAAACTGTCTGATACCGTTCAGCGTCTGAGTCACTATCAGCGCGTGAGATATAGGGCGGGAGTGGCACGTGACCGTAGCGCGCAATCGCCTCATTCACGGGCAGCCTCGACCGCAGTTGCACGATGCGCGTCGCGCGCTCGGTCACTTCGAGAACTTCTGCCTCGAAATCCGGGGCTATGCGAATCACGCGGCCAGGCCGGAGCTTTCCCCCTGGCTTCACCATTGCTTCGAACCGGCCATCGCCGAGCGAGCGTAGCAGAAGGATTTCCGCGGCTGCGCCCGATGCTCGTTCACCGAACAGCCGAGCCCGCACAACCCTTGTAGTGTTCAGCACGAGCGCGTCGTTCGGCTGCGTAAGGCCGACGATGTCGGTGAAGCAGCCATGCGTAATTCGCTCGGATTTCCTGTCAACAATCAGAAGACGGCTGGCGTCGCGCTGCGCGAGGGGTGTCTGAGCGATCAGTGCGGCTGGGAGGTGAAAATCGTAGTCAGCAGTCCGGTTTCCACGTTCCGTCACGGCACGATGGTGAGGTCCCGCTCCGTGGTGACGCTCTGCTTGCTCGGCAAATCCGTGACTGTGATCGCGATTCGATACTTGCCCGGAGGAGCGTCGCCGAGGTCCAGAGACAAATAATCGAGCATCTCCGGCCGGGCCGCTGTGTTGCGATTGAAGGAAAGGCGCAGGCCCTCCCCCTTTTTTCCGGATGACCGCGACTGGGCTCCGCTTGCCGTTCCCCCAAACACTCGTGCCAGAAATGCGGTGAGCACCGAACCATCGGTTCGCCGCAAGCTCAAGTCTATCGTGTAGCTGTTGGACGACTCCGCCGTGGCGGTCAATCCATACGTCTCCCACATCAAACTGAATGCCTGGCCGCGGCGCATTATGCCGGAGGATGGTGTGATGAGCATGTCACTCCACCGTGACGCGGACGAGCCTGCACGCGGTGTGGCGCGTTCGGCGATAAGCAGGTCGCTTACTCCGAACGCTGGCTCTGGCAATGGTTCGATGACGCCGAGCGCTCGAGCCGCTCTCATGCTGTCAGGTTGCAGTGCTTCCACGCGATAACCGACTCCGTTGCGCGGCAGCCGATGGCGCCAGGTCCGAACGGGGGCCGAGCCATTGAACGCCATGTCTTGCCGCGTTGAATCGCGAACGAGAAGGCGGCCCTCTCCATTGAAGGCAAAGAATCCCAGATCAATCGCTCCGTTTGTCAGCGACATACCGCGCGTCATGTGTTCGAGCGGCAGCTCCGCGTGAAGCACGAGGTCCACGGAATCACCCGGAGCACGGAAACGAACCGTTTGCACGGTGAGTGAATCGATGCGACGGTTGATCGGAACGTTGCTCCAGGCGACCGGCAGGGCCGCCATTTGCTGAGCGTAAGTGTCTCGCAAGTCGAAGGAGAAATCCGCTGTCGCTGTACTTCTCATCGAGAATTGGAAGGAGAGACCGTTCGGGTATCTCCAGAGTATGGGGACATACCCGTCCGGTCCCGGTGGCAGCGACAGCACGAACGGGGCGGGACCATAGCGGATGTACACTTCGCCCCGGTCGGTGTCTGCTCCGCGCAGGCCAAAAGCGTCCGAGCTCCACCGCAGTTCCGCGAACGCGACCCGGCTCAGAAACTCGAGGCCATGCTCGTTACCCGAGGTCAGCGCGAGAGGATCAGACAGCAGCCAGTACATCCGCTCCGTCCGCGCGCGCTCCGCCGGACTCAGCTGTGTGAACCGAAGGGTGTCCGCGGGACGGAGTAGCCGTGTGAGGCGCGAAAACCGCAGGCGGTCCTCCGGAGAGAGGTAGGTGAGAGCGCTATCGAAGGCGGCCACCGCCGCGCGGGATTCGTTGAGCCTGTGGCTGGCGAGACCCGAAGCCAGCCACGCCCACGGATCCCATGGCGCTCGTGCAAGCCGTTGGCCCGCAACCTCCCGCAGATTCAGCCACTGGTCACGGTCGACAAGAACCATGAAAACGTGCTTGAGCGCGCTCGCGCTGTTCGGATCTGCTTCGAGGGCAGCGTGGAAAAGATCGGACGCGGTCTGATAATCTCCTTCGCCAAGTGGAGGACGAATCCTGAAGGTAAAGTTGTCGAGGTAGTTCTCGAGGCTGCGCGGTTCGGAGATGTAACGGTCGAGGTCCGCGTACGCAAAACCGCCCGTGAGATTGCGGCGATTCGCTAGCGGTTCGTAGCGCCGCCAGTATCCCTCGCCCGCCTTGTCGGCAGCCTGCGAGAGCAACAGGCTGTCTCCCACCCGCCCTGCTGCCTGCATTCCCTTTCTGAAGGCGTCCGGCGCGGCGAATCGCACGCTTGCGTGCGTGGAGGTCATTAAATAGCGGCCCAGGTCAAGGAGATACTGCGCGCTATCCGGGGCATACTGGGCGGCGAGCCGGAGCGAGCTGTCCGCCATTCGCGAGAGCTCGATGAAGCGCCTGGTCTGAGGGAGCTTGTCTCGCTTGTGCGGCCGAGTGAGTTCCCAGGCCAGCAGTCCACGCAGGTGCCAAGCCGGCGCGTCGCGAGCATCGGTGCGTGTGGCACCATCGAGCACTGCGAGGGCAGCGGCCGTGTCACCGGCTTCGAGCGATGTGCGCGCGCCTGCAAGCGATGTGCTCTGCGCGGCGGCATGCGCGGTGCACATGCAGGAAAAAGCGATCAGGAAAACTGCGCTAAGCGTCATGTGGGGGAGTCTATTACAACTGCGGTTGTCTACTGGTGCCAATGGAATTCGTGCAGAATGAAATTCCTGCGGGACAGTGTCAGTCTGAGTAGCAGTGGCCAGTGTCAGTCTCAGTCTCAGGGGTCAGTGATCAGCGACCTACGCGATATCATCACGACGGATCGCACGATCAACGAGTCTGACCCCTTGAACGCCGCCAGGCCGGGCAATGGTCACATCCCATTAGAGCAGGCTGGGCTGCTCACCGTTGCCTTGCACTCGGGGCGCATAGCCGAAATGCCTGTACGCCAGCGGGGTGGCGGCGCGTCCGCGGGGTGTGCGCTGCAGGAATCCATTCTGAACGAGGTACGGTTCGTAAACTTCCTCGATTGTGCTGACGTCCTCGCCGATGGCCGCGCCTATTGTCCCGATTCCCACCGGTCCGCCGTCAAACTTCTCGATGATCGCTTTCAGCACGCGAGCATCCATGTCGTCCAGGCCGAACTGATCGACGTCGAGCATCGCGAGTGCGGCATCGGCGACCGCCTTGGTGATGTCTCCGTCCGCCCGCACCTGCGCGTAGTCCCGCACTCGGCGAAGCAGCCGATTCGCGACACGAGGAGTGCCGCGCGAGCGACGGGCCACTTCGGCGGCCCCAGCCGGGTCTATCCGAACGCTGATCACGTCCGCCGAGCGCATGATGATTTGCTCCAGATCGGACGGCGGATAGTAGTTGAGTCGCTCGATAATGCCAAAGCGTGCGCGCATCGGCGGTGTGAGCATGCCGAACCGCGTAGTCGCGCCGATCAGCGTGAACGGCAGGATAGGCATCGTGACGCTCTGTGCCTTGGGCCCGTCGCCGAGCCGGATCTCGATCTTGTAGTCCTCCATCGCGGGATACAGGAATTCCTCGATAATTGGCCGCAATCGATGGATCTCGTCGATGAAGAGAATGTCCCCCTCGCGCAGATTCGTCAGCGTGCTGACGAGATCGCCCGGGCGCTCGAGGGCGGGGCCGGACGTCGTCCTGATGTTGACGCCGAGCTCGCGCCCGATCAGCTCGGCGAGCGTGGTCTTGCCGAGCCCCGGCGGACCGTAAAAAAGCGTATGATCCAGTGGCTGCCTGCGCGCGAGCGTCGCATCGATGTAAATGCGAAGACTATCCTTGACCTTCTGTTGGCCAATGAATTCCGAGAGCCGTTGCGGCCGGAGCGATAGCTCGACGACCGACTCGTCGGCGAGCACTTCAGGCGTCGTGATCTCAGTGCGAGCCATGTCAGGCGCGGGGTGCAAGTTGCCAGGTGGAAAACGCGGTACCCGGAAGCTAGTGTACCGATGCACCCGGCATTAGTGCCCCGTGGGAAGCGCGGCTGAGGTGAAGGTTGGAGACCGGAGAGGCGGGAAAACCACTCGCTACCGGGATGGCCGGCTGGCCAGGATGCGGCTCACGGTTCCGAGTAGGTCTTCCCTCGTGAATGGCTTGGAAACCAGAGGTGCACCAGCTGGAATGAGTTTGCGCCTCGCGAGCGCCTTCTCGGAAAAGGCTGAAACGTACACGACCTGTGTGTGCGGACTTTTGGCAACGATCTCCTCCGCCATCTGGCGTCCGGTCAGCCCAGGTAGCAACACTTCCGAGACCAATACATCGATCGGTTTGGACGTTTCCCCACTTATTCGCAAGGCGGCGGCCCCGTCTCCCGCCTGAAGCACCCGATAGCCTTCCTCTTCGAGAATCGCGACCATTGCATTGCGCACGAAACTCTCATCTTCAACGATGAGAATTGCATACTTGCTCGCTTCCGAAGGGCGGGCGTCCCCACCCACGGCTGAATACTGGGTCTCTTCCTCCTGGCGCGGCAAGAATACGCGTATGGTCGTTCCCGCTCCCGTGGCGCTATCGACGAAAATGTGCCCGGCGCTCGCCTTGAGAAATCCATAGACCATCGACATGGCGAGCCCGGTACCACGGCCGATGTCCTTGGTTGTAAAGAACGGCTCGAAGACATGGGACTGCGTTTCCGCATCCATTCCCACGCCCGTGTCTCTCAAGGTTAGCAAGACGAACCGGCCGGCGGGCATACCAGGGTAGGCGCGGACGGAAGTTGCATCGAGATCGGCATTCTCCGTCGACACATGCAGCAACCCGCCGTCAGGCATGGCGTCGCGCGCGTTCACTACAAGGTTCAGAATGACCTTTTCAAGCTGAGCTTGATCGGCGCGCACGCAACCAAGGCGTGGGTCGAGCGACGTGCGAAACTCCACATGCTCGGGCAACAGCCGGCGCAGCACGGCTTGCAATCCATCGATAAGATGGTTCAGGTCGAACACGTGCGACCTGAGCGGCTGGCGTTGGCTGAAAACCAGCAGTTGGCGTGTCAGTGCTGCAGCGCGGTCCGCGGCATCGCGAATCTCCTGAACGTCCGCGCGCCGCTCATCGGATGTGTCCAGTCCGCGCAAAAGGAAGTCGCTGTAACTCTTGATGATTGCCAGCAGGTTGTTGAAGTCGTGCGCTATGCCGCCAGCGAAACGCCCGATCGCCTCTATCTTCTGCGACTGACGAACCTGCTCCTCGAGGGCGCGCTGCTCAGTGATGTCACGGGTGACACCAATGACACCGCGCACCTCGCCAGCATTGCCACGATAAATGGTCTTGGTGGTAAGCCAGAATCGCTTTGTCTGACCCACCATTGCGGCTTCCTCGTGTGTTCGCGGTCCGCCGCCAAGCAGTGTTTTCCTATCATCCTCGGCGAATTCGCTTGCAACGGCTGGCGCGAAGAGTTCCGCGTCCGACTTCCCGATAACCTCGGTCGCGGGACGGTTCAGCATCACCGCTCCGGGCGTGTTGATCATCACATATCGCCCGTCAACATCCTTCACTGAAACCGCGTCGGCCGTGCCTTCGATGATTCCATTGAGCAGCGCGTGGCTGGCTCGCAATTCCTCCTCAGCGCGCCGGCGTTCCAGACTGGCGAAGGTCGCGCCGACCATATCGCCGACGGATGCGGCGAAGCTCTGCTCGTCCGGCGTCCATTCGCGGCTCGGGCCGACATGCTCATGGCAGATGATTCCGATCAGGTCGTTTCCCAGACGCAGCGGCACGTCCAGCATTGACGTGATCGCATTGGGTGTGAGGTACGTATCGGCGAGCTCGCGAGTACGCGGGTCCGTCGCCGCATCGCTCGCCGCGATAGCACGGGCTTCGGCCAACGCGCGGAAGTACACAGGATAGTCGCTGCTCGCGATGGTCTGGCCCGACGAATAGCGGTTCGAGTCTCTGTCGTAATGAAGTACACAACTCACATTCGTGTGATCATGATTGAAGGTCCAGACGCCTACTCCTCTCGCCTCCAGAGTATCGGAATCAGCCGCGATCATGAATCGCAGAGCCGAGTCGAGGCCAGCCGGAGCGTCAGTGCACTTGGTCATCTGCAGGAGAACGCGGCTATGTTTGCGCAGCCGTGCTTCGCTCTGGATTGAACGTTCCTGCTCGATTTTCCGCTCATTGATGTCAGCGAACGTTACGACGGTTCCGGTCAGCTCATCGCCGTACGACAGTGGTGCAGCTGAGATGGTGACCGGGAAGGATGAGCCATCGTTGCGCTGAAAAACATCTTCGGTGCGCACCTGTCTGGCGATTCCCGTCGCGCGAAGAAGCTGGCAGTCGTGTACGACGCTTCCGTTGGCCCCGGATTCGGGGTGAATCAACGCGTGGATATCAGACCCCAGCAGTTCCGCCTGCGTGTAACCCAGCATCGCTGCCGCGCACGGACTGGCGAAACTACAGTAGCCGTCGCCGTCGATGGCATAAACGCCTTCCGCGATGCATGCAAGCAGTGCGGCCTTCTCGCGCTGCTGCCGCTCCGCGATATTCTTCTGCACGTCAGACGCAGCCGCCGAGGCACGCAGCTCGAGAGGCCTCGTAATGAGAGGTTCGTTCATGTTCTGCCAGTCCTACGCCCAGCGAGTAGGTCAGGAAAAAAAGCACCTGACTCAAGTAATCCGCCCGCCTTCCGGGATTCGACGGAGCACGCATATCTCGCGCCGATGAACAGCCCTAAACGGACGTATCGTTGTCGTCCTAGGACTTTCCTGCGGTGGCCAGCATAGCCAGCCGTTCTCCTGCTCGCTCCAGTGTCTCCAATCGCTTGCAAAAGGCGAATCGAACCTGTTTCCGTCCCGATGCAGCATTGTGGTAGAAGCTCGAACCCGGAACGGTAGCAACACCAATTTCTTTCGTCATCCACTTCGCGAAATGCACATCCGGCAGTTCGCTGAGAGCGGAGAAGTCTGCGAGCACGTAGTAAGCGCCTTCCGGAACGGAGTAGGTAAATCCGGCTTCACCGAGTGCCGAGATCAGCAGGTCGCGGCGGCCGCGATATCCGAGAGACAGCTGATTGTAGTAGTCAGCGTCGAACGCCATCCCCACCGCTCCCGCAGCCTGCAGCGGGGCCGGAGCACCAACGGTGAGAAAGTCGTGCACCTTTCGAATCGCCTGGGACTGAGCGGGCGGCGCGATCGCGTAGCCAAGCCGCCATCCGGTACAGCTGAATGTCTTGGAGAGGCCGGAGATTGTAACGGTTCGCTCGGCCATGCCCGGCCAGGTCGCCAGCACATGGTGATCACCAGCGTACCGGATATGCTCGTAAATCTCGTCAGTTATCGCCCATGCGTCGAATTCGATGCATAAGCTGGCGATCAGCGACATCTCCGCTTGCGTGAACACACGGCCCGTGGGGTTTTGCGGCGTGTTGACTATGATAGCCTTGGTCCTGCGCGAGAATGCGGCCCGGAGACGATCCGGATCGAGCCGCCATTCGCTGCCTTCGAGAGGCACGAACACAGGCTTGGCGCCAGCCAGTATCGCGTCCGGCCCATAGTTCTCGTAGAACGGTTCCAGTACGATGACTTCGTCGCCCGGATTGAGGAGAGCCAAAAAGACGGCCGCCATCGCTTCCGTCGCGCCACAGGTGACTGTAATCTCGCGTTCGGGATCGATATGCATGCCGTACCACCGGCGATACTTCTCGGCTATCGCAAGGCGAAGCGGAGGCGATCCCCAGGTGATGGCGTACTGATTAAGGTCGCCGTGTATCGCCGCGCATGCCGCGTCCTTCATGGGCGCGGGCATTGGGAAATCCGGGAAGCCCTGCGCGAGATTTATCGCCTCGTACTGATTGGCGATGCGTGTCATCTCCCGGATTACGGACTCGGTGAACGTCGCGGTTCTATCAGCTCGCATTATCAGCTCCTGTTGCCAATCTTCGTCAACGCCAGCCTGATCAGCTCCGGAACGGCGCCTCCGGCCCCACCTTCCTCCAGCGCGTGGCGGACGGCCTTGTCCGCTTCTCCGGTTGTGTAGCCCAGGGACACCAACGCACGGACCGCGTCATCGGCCGCAACGCTATCGGCTCTGCGCATGCCGGGCGCGGGCTCCATCTGAATCTCATCCATCTTGTCGGCAAGATCGAGGATCAGCTGCTCAGCCTTCTTCCTCCCGACGCGAGGAATGCTTTGCAAGGTCGCAATGTCCTTGTCCCGAATGGCGCGTACGAGCCTCTCCGCCGAGAGCGTCGACAGCATTCCGATCGCCAGCGCCGGACCCACTCCCTTGGCGATTAAAAGGCGGGCGAAAACGCGCTTCTCGAACTGGTTGGTAAACCCGACCAGCTGCCAGGCATCCTCGCGTACGACGAGATATGTGTGCAGCACCGTGTCGGCACCAAGGTTGGGAAGCTGCTCGAAAACCGTGAGCGGAATGGATATCTCATATGCGAGTCCGCTCGAAGTCATTATTTCGACCCGGTCGAGCTCGCGGGCAATCAGCGCACCGTGGACCCTGGATATCACACGCGCGCGGGCGCTGCGCT
>Ga0136617_10006836_pt1 | contig 10173 bp, 8 predicted proteins | sample AntDrymUQ3222106_2_FD_129672 | JGI IMG/M metagenome (GOLD analysis project Ga0136617, IMG submission 129672) | Polar desert sand microbial communities from Dry Valleys, Antarctica - metaG UQ322 (21.06) | ecosystem: Environmental > Terrestrial > Soil > Desert | place: Antarctica: Dry Valley... | reverse complement strand
GCGGTGTACGCCCTGGTCCTCGTGGTGTTCGTCCTGACGGAGGGCGTGCCGACCGAACGATTGTCGCTGTTCGCCTGGGTCCTGACCGGGCTCTCGATCGGCTGCGTCGGCCGTGGATGGCGCGCGATGGCCGGTCTGGTTCTCGACTGGCTGCCCTTTCTGGGGATCCTGGTCCTCTACGACCTGACCCGTGGCCTGGCCGACACCGTCGGGATGCCGGTGCACGTCAGTGATCTGGCTGCCCTGGAGTCCTCGCTGTTCGGCGGGACGTTGCCGACAGTGTGGCTGCAGGATCATCTCTATCCCTCGTCGGACTGGGGCGCCGGCGGCGACGGAGCCTGGTGGCATGTCGTCGTCACCGCTGTCTACGTGTCGCACTTTCTCGTCACGCCGGTCATCGCGGCCGTGCTGTGGCTACGAAACCGACGCCGATGGATCAGCTTCACCGCCCATGTTGTCGGCGTTGCACTGGTCGGTGTGGCGACCTACATCCTGCTTCCAGCGGCACCACCCTGGTACGCCGCCGCGCGGGGAGTCATTCCCGAAGTCGAGCGGCTGTCGGGGCTGGGGTGGGACGTGTTGGGCCTGCACACCGCAGGCGCACTGCTGGACCAGGGCCAGGCCAAGGTGAACCTGGTTGCAGCGCTGCCGTCTTTGCATACCGCGTACGCCGTGCTCGTTCTCATGTTCTTCTGGCCACTACTCAGCCGGGCAGCGCGGAGCCTGCTCACCTTCTACCCACTGCTGATGGGGCTCGTCCTCGTGTACGCCGGTGAGCACTACGTCGTGGATGTCCTGCTCGGCTGGGTCTGCGCCGGGATCGTCGTCGCCGGCATCACGCTGATCAGCCGGGCCTGGCAGCGACATCATCAGGTCGAGGTGATCCCCTCGTCGCACACGCAGCAGCAGCCTCTCGTCGGGGCCGTATCCGCTGACCGGCGATGACGATCCACCCGTATCTGCGCGTACCCTCAGATTGCTCGACTAGGCCGACGCCTTCGATCGTCTGTGCCAGTGCCGGGGGGCAGTCGGGCAGAAGGGGATCCCGTGTCGAGCCCTGACAAGCGCAATGTGACACCTCCGCTTTCTCAGTGGCGGTTCTGGTTGTACATCTGCGTGGTCTCCATTTCCGGTGCAGGGGTCATCGTCGCCTCCATGGGCGAACTCAGCACTCCCCGTGTCGAGGGCGCGTCCTTGTTCGTCGTGGTCGGACTGCTCGTACTCGTCGAGTTGGTTCCCATGGCCTTCAGCCGCTCGCGCTACTTCCAGGGGACCTCGTACCCGATGATGTTCATTTTCGCCTTGCTGTTGCACTGGGGGCTGGCCGGGGTCGCACTGGCAATCATCGTCCAGGTCGCGACGGCGATCGTGACCGGCTTCCGTGCCCGGAAAGTGTTGTGGCGAACGGTCTTCAACATCACGCAATACGCACTCTGCCTCGGCGCCGGATACCTGTGCCTCTTGGCGTTCGGTATTTCCGGGTCGATGGACGCGCCGGCACCGATCGATGCGCTGACCCTTCCCGCACTACTCGTCGCCGGCACTGTCGCGCTGCTGATCAACACGATTCTGGTGGGTACGTCGATCTCCCTCCACCTTGGGACCTCGTGGTGGCACGAGGCGATCGTGGATGTGGGTTCCTTGGCACCGTTGAACGACGGCGCCTCCATCGCCATGGCTCCGCTTGTCGTGCTCGCGGCCGAACGGTCTCCGTGGCTGGTTCCGCTCCTGCTCGTCCCCCTGTTCGCCCTGTACAAGGAGAACCGTGCCTCGTTGGCGCTCAAGCACCAGGCCGGTCATGACGCCCTGACCGCGCTGCCGAACCGCACCCAACTGCGAGAGCGAGCCGAGGAAATCCTGGCGGGAGCTGCCGCGGGCTCGGTCGTCGGTCTGTTCGTCATCGACCTCGACCGGTTCAAAGAGATCAACGACACCCTGGGCCACCGAGCCGGAGACAGTCTGCTGCAGGTGGTCGGTGACAGGCTCAGCACCGCCGTGCGCCCAACCGATCTGGTCGCCCGTCTCGGCGGCGATGAATTCGCCGTCCTGCTGCCTGATCTCGCCGACGAGCCGGCAGCTCTCGCAGTGGCCGCTCGCATCATCAACGCGATCCGGCAGCCGATGGAGATCGAAGGGCAGCGTGTGAACGTCGACGCTTCGCTCGGGATAGCGCTGGCCCCCGACCACGGGGCCGACTTCGAGACGTTGCTGCAGCACGCGGATCTGGCGATGTATGCCGTCAAGCCGCGCGGGCCCTGCCATGAGGCAATCCCGTCAGCCTCGAACACGGGCGCATCCAACCGGGTCAACATCTTCGATGAAGTGGCCGCCAGCCGACTAGCGTGACGGCATGCGTGTCCCCTTGCTCACCAATGACTTCCTCGACCGGGCCGAACTGGTCTACGGCGACCGAATCGGCGTCATCGACGAGCCCGATCAGCCGGCAAGGTCCCTGGGTTCTCTGACCTATCGCGAACTCGCCAGAAGGGGCCGGGCTATCCAGGCCGGGCTCGACAAGCTGGGAATCGGCGTGGGCGAGCGAGTGGCGATCGTCAGCCACAACTCGGCGCGCCTGCTCGAACTGCTCTACGCCGTCCCGGCGTCCGGGCGCATCCTGGTGCCGATCAACTTCCGGTTGCAGGCCGAGGAGGTCGCCTACATCGTCGAGCACAGCGGCGCGAGGGTGCTGCTAGTCGACCCCGAACTCGACAAGGCGCTCAATGCGATCACGGCCGACCACAAGTTCCTGCTCGGGGACGAGAGCGACGAGGCGATGCTGGCCTTCGACAGCGAGCCTCGGCCATGGTCGGACCCCGACGAAGACGCGACCGCGACGTTGAACTACACCAGCGGGACCACGGCGCGGCCCAAGGGCGTCCGCCTGACGCACCGCAATATCTGGATCAACTCGGTCACTTTCGGGATGCACATGCAGATGTCGGACCGGGACGTCTACCTGCACACCCTCCCGCAATTTCATTGCAACGGTTGGGGTCTGCTGTACTCCGCGGCTGGTGTGGGCGCCACCAACGTCATCATCCGCAGGATCGACGGTGCCGAGATTCTCCGGCGCGTGGACAAGCACGGGGTCACCTTCGCCGCTGGTGCGCCGGCGGTGTGGAACATGACCCTCGATGCCGCCGCCCAACTGTCGGGGGACATCCCCGGGAACGGCTCCACCCGCATCGTCGTGGCCGGAGCGCCACCGCCTTCACGGATGATCGCCCGGGTCGAGACGGAACTCGGCTGGGAGTTCAACCAGATCTACGGGCTGACAGAGACCACCCCACTGGTCACCGTCAACCGGACTCGCGCGGAGTACGACGGCGTGTCCGCCGAGGAAAAGGCCACGATGCTCTCGCGGGCCGGCGTGCCCGGCATCGGTACGCGTACGAAGACCTCGGAGTCCGGCGAGATCCTCGTCCGCGGCAACGTGGTCATGGGTGGCTACTGGGAAAACCCCGAGGCCACCGACGACGCGATCCAGGATGGCTGGTTCCACACCGGCGACGGCGGAACCATCGACGAGGGCGGATATCTCACGATCTCCGACCGCAAGAAGGACGTCATCATCACCGGCGGCGAGAACGTGTCCTCCATCGAGGTCGAGGACGCTGTATTCAGCCACCCCTCGGTGGCCGAGGTGGCTGTCATCGGGGTTCCTGATCAGAAGTGGGGGGAGAAGGTGACCGCTCTGATCGTGCTCGCAGACGGAAAGACGGCGACCGAGGAAGAGATCATCGCTCACGTCAGATCAAAGCTGGCCGGTTACAAGACCCCGAAGACCGTGGAGTTCCGCGCCGAGATCCCGAGGACCTCGACCGGAAAGGTGCAGAAGTTCAAGCTACGGCAGGAGTTCTGGGAAGGCGCAGAGCGCCAGATCAATTAACGGGGGAGTGGATAGCGTCGAGGGTCCAGGGCTCCTGACAGACGCAAATTAGAGCGTCGGGCAGCCACGGGGGGAGCTGCCCGACGCACCAAGAACTGTAGCAGGACGATCGGTACCGTCGCGAGGCTCACCGAGTTAATGGCGCGTCGCCTGGTGCTTTACAGGCAGTTCACGCCTGTCGGTGTGTGGTGATGCTGTCGAATCCCAGACCTGGGCGGATTCGCGTCATAGCCCAGCCAATTCCGTCCCGCCGATCGCCAGGAGGAGCTCAATGAGCACCCCAGCTCCCATTCCACCAGCCCAGGATGCTGGGGAAATAGAGCGTGTCCTGTTTGAGATCAAACAGGTAATCGTCGGGCAGGACCGGATGGTCGAGCGGATGATGGTCGGCCTGCTGGCCAAGGGTCATCTGCTCATCGAGGGCGTACCTGGTGTCGCCAAGACGCTCGCCGTGGAGACATTAGCCTCGACGGTCGGCGCCAGCTTCACCAGGTTGCAGTTCACCCCGGACCTGGTGCCGGCCGACATTGTCGGCACCCGCGTCTACCGCCAGGGCAAGGACTCCTTCGACACCGAGCTGGGCCCGATCTTCGCCAACTTCGTCCTGACCGACGAGATCAACCGAGCGCCCGCGAAGGTGCAATCCGCGCTGCTCGAGGTCATGGCCGAACAACAGGTCACCATCGGTGGCAAGACCTATCCGATGCCCCGCCCGTTCCTCGTCATGGCCACCCAGAACCCGATCGAGTCCGAGGGCGTGTACCCACTGCCTGAAGCCCAGCGCGACCGGTTCCTGATGAAGATCCTCGTCGACTATCCGACGCCCGCCGAGGAACGCGAGATCGTCTACCGGATGGGCGTGTCACCGCCGAGTGCCTCCAAGGTCATCGAAGCCGCCGACCTGGTGCGTCTGCAGGACACTGCCAGCAAGGTCTTCGTCCACCACGCATTGGTCGACTACGTCGTTCGGGTGGTCGTCGCCACGCGGCACCCCAAGGAGCACGGCCTGCCCGACGTCGCGGGCTGGGTCTCCTACGGGGCCAGCCCGCGGGCATCGCTCGGACTGATCGCCGGCGCTCGGGCGCTGGCTCTGGTCCGCGGCCGGGACTATGTGCTGCCGCAGGACGTCCTGGATATCGCAGCCGATGTGTTGCGACACCGTCTGGTGCTCTCATACGACGCGCTGGCCGACGGCGTGCCGACCGAACACATCGTCAAGCGGATCCTGCAGAGCGTGCCCCTGCCGCAGGTCACCCCCCGTCAGCGGGCCGGCGGGTTCGGTCCGGCTGCGCCCGGTGGGCCCCGGGTACCGGATCAGTTCAGCGGTCCCCAAGGACAGCCCAACGACTACGCCGGCCCGCAGGGTGGACCCTCGGCGGTCGGCCAGGGCCTACGGCCAGCGTGAGCCTGCCCGCGCCTCCGAGGTTGGCCGACGAATCGGCCGAGTTCGTACTGCGGCGCCTCGAACTGACCGTCCGGCGCAAGCTCGACGGACTGCTGCAGGGGAACCATCTCGGGCTGCTGCCCGGCCCTGGCAGCGAGGCGGGGGAGTCGAGGATCTACCACCCCGGCGACGACGTACGCCGAATGGACTGGCCGGTCACCGCTCGGACCAGCGTGCCGCACATCCGTCAGACGATCGTCGACCGGGAACTGGAGACCTGGGTCGTGATCGACCTCTCGGCCAGCCTGGACTTCGGGACGGCGAAGTGCGAGAAGCGTGATCTCGCGATTGCCGGCCTGGCCGCGATCAGCTACCTGACGATGCACGGTGGCAATCGCCTGGGCGCGATCATCACAACCGGAACTCAGGTCATCCGGATTCCGGCCCGACCGGGGCGAGCGGCCGGGAACCGTCTGCTGCGCATTGCGGCTACGACCGAGCGTGCGGAATCGGGGCGCCGCGGTGATCTCGGTGCAGCTCTGGAGATGCTGCGTCGACCACCCCGGCGGCGAGGACTTGTCGTGGTGATCTCCGACTTTCTCGGGGACACGTCCTGGCAGCGTCCGTTGCGCGGCTTGGGCGCCATTCACGACGTACTCGCGATCGAGGTCCTGGATCCCCGAGAGCTGGAGCTTCCCGACGTGGGTCTGGTCACGATGATCGATCCGGAGACCGGGCAGACCATCGAGGTGCCCACTCAGCGCAAGGACGTACGAGAGCGCTTTGCGCAAGCCGCGCTGGAACAGCGAGCCGAGATCAGCGCAGCCCTACGCCGGGCCGGCGCCGGGCATCTCACTCTGCGCACCGACCGGGAATGGCTGCTGGATGTCGTCAAGTACGTCGCGAACCGCCGGCACACCGCCACCGGAGGTGCGGCCCGATGAGTGAGCATCGCAGCGAGGGACGAACGAGGAGCGGAGCGAATCAGGGCGGAGCGAATCAGGGCGGAGCGAATCAGAGCGAAGCGACAGGGGTGTCATTGTGATGTTTCAGGCACCGGTGTGGCTGTGGTTGCTCCTGGCCAGTCTGGCCCTGGTCGGGCTCTATGTGGCAATGCAGTTCCGCCGTAAGAAGTTCGCTGCTCGCTTCACCAATGTCGACCTCCTGGGTCGGCTCATCCCCAAGCGTCCGGGCTGGCGCCGGCACATCGCCTTCGGTCTCCTCGTGCTCGCCCTCGCGACGCTGACCGTGGCCCTGGCCAAGCCCAGCGCCGAGGTCCGGGTCCCGCGGGAGCGCGCGACCGTGATCATGGCTGTCGACGTCTCGCTGTCCATGGAGGCCGACGACATCGCGCCGAACAGATTCGAGGCGATGAAGGCTGCGGCGAAAGACTTCGTGGACATCCTTCCCGATCGGATCAACCTCGGACTCGTGTCATTCGCGGGAACCGCGACACCTGTGGTGACCCCGAGCATCGATCGAGCAGCGATCAGGAACGCGATCGACCAGCTCGAGCTCGACGAGGCAACCGCGATCGGGGAAGCCATCTTCGCCTCACTGACCGTGCTCGACAACTTCCAGGCCACCCTGGAATCCACCGGCAACGAGGCGCCGCCCGCGCGGATCGTGCTGCTCTCGGACGGATACAACACTGTGGGCCGGGAGAACAGCCAGGCGATCGATGCGGCAAAGGACGCGGGAGTGCCGGTTTCCACGATCGCGTTCGGCACTGACTACGGCACCGTCGAGATCGAAGGCGAGTCTCAACCGGTTCCGGTGGACAGCGAGTCACTGCGCCAGATCGCCGAGGAGACCGGCGGGACGTTCAAGGAAGCTGCCAGCGCCGCGGAGTTGACCGCGGTCTATGAGGACTTGGGTTCACAGATCGGATACGTCACCGAGCCCCGCGAGGTGACCCCCTGGTTCGTGGGTGGCGGTTTGGCCCTGGCCTTCCTCGGTGCCGTGCTGTCCCTGCTCTGGACCAACCGCCTGCTCTGAGGCCCCGCCGTAGTCTTTCCGACCGTGACGGATGCGGTGGGGCGGATCTTCGGCGTCGGAATCGATGTCAATGATCTAGAGGTGATGGCGACGTTCTGGCAGGCCGTCACGGGGTACGAGCGACAACCGGTCGAGGGGCCGCACGCCTACCTCGTTCATCCACGACGCACCGAGGTCGGCCTCTACCTGCATCAGGTACCCGAACCGCGGATCGGGAAGAACCGTTTCCATCTGGAGTTCCAGGTTCCTGACCTGGACGCAGCCTCCCAGCGCGTGTCGGCCCTGGGCGCCGTCATGGCCGCCGATCACACGGACGGCTCGCCGGACGAGCCGGACGTCTCATTCCGGGTGTTCGCTGACCCAGAGGGCAATCTGTTCTGCCTGGGAGTGCTCTGACCAACGGCACATGGCTGCCTGGCTGCCACGGGCACGACAACCGATAGCCTCGGCCCTGGCGGGGAACCGAGGACGGCAATCGGCAAGGGAGTCGCGTGGGACGCAGCGTTCTGGTCACAGGGGGAAACCGGGGCATCGGCCTGTCCATCGCCCAGGCCTTCGCCGCGCAAGGTGACTCGGTCGCGGTGACCTACCGCAGCAGCGGCCCGCCCGACGGGATGTTCGGGGTTCAGTGCGACGTGACCGACCCAGCCTCGCTCGACGCCGCTTTCAAGGCCATCGAAGAGGAGCAGGGCTCAGTCGAGGTGCTGGTGTCCAACGCCGGGATCACCGACGACACGCTGCTCCTGCGAATGAAGGACGAGTCGTTCACCTCGGTGATCGACGCGAATCTGTCCGGGGGCTATCGGGTTGCCAAGCGCGCGGCGGCAAAGATGCTGCGGGCGAAATGGGGACGGATGATCTTCATCTCCTCGGTCGTCGGGCTCAGCGGGTCGGCCGGACAGGTCAACTACGCCGCCGCCAAAGCCGGCCTCATCGGAATGTCGCGTTCGATCGCCCGTGAACTCGGCTCGCGCAACATCACCGCCAATGTCGTCGCACCCGGATTCGTCGACACCGACATGACCCGCGACCTTCCCGAGACGCGGCGGACAGAGATACTCGGTCAGGTACCCCTGGGCAGGTACGCCAGTACGGAAGAGATCGCCGGTGTCGTGACCTTTCTGGCCAGCGACGCGGCGGCCTACATCACCGGGGCAGTGATCCCGGTGGACGGCGGATTGGGGATGGGGCACTGATGGGGATACTCGAGGGCAAGCGCCTGCTGATCGCCGGGGTACTCACCGAAGCCTCGATCGCGTACTCCGCGGCAAAGGTCGCGCAGCAGGAGGGCGCCGAGTTGGTGCTGTCCAACTTCGGACGGGCACTCAAACTCACCGAGCGGATCGCAAAGCGGCTGCCACAGCCGGCACCGGTGATCGAGCTCGATGTCAGCAACGACGAGCACCTGGCCACCCTGGCCGAGCGCGTCGGTGAGCACCTGGACGGCCTGGACGGTGTCCTGCACTCGATCGGGTTCGCACCGCAGAACGCCCTCGGGGATGCGTTCACCGAGACGCCGTGGGGCGACGTCTCCACCGCCGTCCAGATCTCCACTTGGTCCTTCGCCGCCCTGACCCATGCCTGTCGGCCGCTGTTCGGGGAGAAGGCCTCGGTGGTCGGCCTCACCTTCGACGCCTCGCGGGCATGGCCGGTGTACGGCTGGATGGGCGTTGCCAAGGCCGGACTCGAGTCCACCGCGCGCTACCTGGCCCGGGAACTCGGCCCGGACGGGATCCGGGTCAACCTCGTCGCGGCCGGTCCGCTGAGGACGATGGCGATGAAGTCCATCCCCGGATCCGAGCAGTTCGAGGACGCCTGGGCCCAACGCGCCCCGCTGGGTTGGGATGTCAACGACAACGGTCCGGCCGGTAAGGCCTGTGCGGTGCTGCTGTCGGACTGGTTCGGCGCCACGACCGGTGAGATCGTGCATGTCGACGGGGGCTACCACGCGATCGGCGCCTGACCAACCAGCGGTGTCGGACAACGACGACGACGACGGCAACGCCGTACTCCTCTTGTCCTTCGGAGGTCCCGAGGGTCCCGACGACGTTCTTCCGTTCCTGGAGAACGTGACCCGCGGCAGGGGTATCCCACGTGAGCGACTGGCGTCTGTGGCAGCGCACTACCAGCACTTCGGTGGAGTGAGCCCGATCAACGAACAGAACCGGCTGCTGCGCCGAGCAATCGAGGCCGAACTGACTTCGCGCGGGCGCCCGCTGCCGGTCTACTGGGGCAACCGCAACTGGGCGCCCTACGTCCAGGACGTCGTGGCGCGGATGGCCGCCGACGGCATCAACCGGGCGGTCGCGTTCGCTACTTCGGCGTACTCCTCGGCCTCCGGCTGCCGGCAGTACCACGAGGACATCGCACGGGCCAGACAGGCAACCGGACCGACGGCGCCGGCCATCGAGAAACTGCCGCATTTTTTCGATCAACCAGGTTTCATCACCGCCAACGCCGATGCGCTGCGGGCGGCGCTGGCTCGGCTACCCGTGGGCTTGGCCGATCAGGCGGCGATCGTCGCGACCGCGCACAGCATTCCGGCTTCGATGGCGATGGTCGCCGGGCCAGACGGGGGGCTGTACGAGAAGCAGCTGCACGCCACAGCTCGCGCCGTTGTGGATGCCGTCAACCCTGGTCGAGCGGTCGACCTCGTCTGGCAGAGCCGCAGCGGGCCGCCGCAACTGCCGTGGCTGGAGCCCGACATCAACGATCACCTGATCCGACTTGCCGGCCAGGGCGTCCCAGCCGTTGTCCTGTGCCCAATCGGGTTTGTCAGTGACCACATCGAGGTCCTCTGGGATCTGGACAACGAGGCCCGCGAGACGGCCGCAGCACACGATCTGGTCCTCGAGCGAGCGGCTACGGCCGGGACGCATCCCGCATTCGTGACGATGATCGG
>Ga0136617_10006835_pt1 | contig 10173 bp, 7 predicted proteins | sample AntDrymUQ3222106_2_FD_129672 | JGI IMG/M metagenome (GOLD analysis project Ga0136617, IMG submission 129672) | Polar desert sand microbial communities from Dry Valleys, Antarctica - metaG UQ322 (21.06) | ecosystem: Environmental > Terrestrial > Soil > Desert | place: Antarctica: Dry Valley... | reverse complement strand
TTCCGTCGCCCGTCAGATTATCGCCGCCGATGACCGTAAAACCGAGACTCGTCAATGTCGTCCGCATATCGCGCGAATCGTTTAAAGTGTTATTCAAACGTCCGGCATTCTTGTAATTTGCATTACCAATGACTAACGCCCAACGCTTTTTGTCAATATCCTTCGGTTTTACAACGACACCTCTTTCAGTTTGGGCAATGCTTAAATTTCCCAATAAAAAAACTAGCAGAATCAGTAGTAAATTCTTTTTCATAGCAGACAACTCTTAAAAACATCTAATTATAAAAAACTCAATCTCTTAAAGTACAACGACTTGCTGTAAGCAACCACATTCCATTTCGTTTTATCCAGATCTCCGTCTTCAACTTTGACAGCTACCCCGCGTTGCGAAAAGATATTTACGGCTAAAATCAAAAACCATAAAATTACCTTTACAATTTGTATTTTCATATTACTCTAACTCTATTCTCGTTAGATATAAAAACAAAAATCGTTGTGACAACGATTCAAAAAGTATTTACTCGTGTTTAAGTTCAATGACTCGAACTAAATTGCCTTCATTGGTGATGAAAGCATTGCTATTGCCATTTTCCAATCTCCATTTTTCGAAAAGTGTTAAATTCTCTTCCTCATTACTCAATAAAATTTTGGAATTTCGTATTTTGGAATATAGAACAAAAATCGTTTCAGTGCCTTTTTTTCCGTCAAAGAAAAACCACCCCTTACTTGGAATTGTCAGCGTTTTATTAGGCTCAATTTCGTTCTTACCGTTGAGATATTCTTTGCTAGGATATAAAACCTGTGCTGCATCGCTGCTGCCTTTATACAGAATATAAAGATAGCCTTTTTCAACCGTGCTGATATTAAGACGCACACCGTCATCTTTAACAAAAATTTCGTCTGCTTCAACAGGCATTTGCCTGCTTTTGCGAAGCAAGGTTAAAGCTACTGACAAAGTATCTGCCGTTGGTAAAATTTCCGTTTTTTTAACGTCATTCGGTTTTACGGTTTCGTTATTTGCTATTGGTGCGTCGTTCGTATTCCGTTTGTCTTGGTTAATTTGGTTATTTTTGGCAACTGAACAACTTATGTTTAGCAAAATGCACAGTGCGCCGAGTAAGATAAATATTCTCATTGTTAAATTCTCCGGTAAAATTTTAGTTACCAATTCGTAATGATACGAAAATTCGTAATGTTTCATTCATAGTAGAAATAGTTGGTATATTTTTCTGTTTATTAGTATCTTAGCTCAATTGTCAATACCTAATGTTGGTTTGGCTGCGGATATATAGGAATGCCAAATGGAAATTCTTTCATTTTAAAACATTGTGAAGCAGTGCTTTCGTGCTGCCCGGTTGTCGAATTTTTCTAACTTTTAAGACGGCTGCCGAGATTCGTGCCGAGGCTTATGAGGGAAGTGATGCTGACATCGGTTCCGAACGCCCAGACGAATATCGCTAATAAATCAGTTTCTGTTCCGACAAATTTGTCCACGAACAAGAAGTAGCCGATGGCGATCACCCCGGCACTCGCAAACAAAATAATGAGCGAACGCCAGAGATTGTATTGCCACCGCGAGTAAGCTTTAAACGCCTCGAAAGAAGGAGCCGAAGCACTTTCGGATTTAATGACCGTGAAATTGTTTATTTTCACCGGCGTGCCGTTATCGAGTGCCATTGTGCTGCCCGGAAAACTGAATTCCGAAGATGCCGCCGACTCGGCTCCACCCGAGGAACTCGGCGTGGACTCGACGGGCTTGCGCAAAAATTCAATTGTTTTAGCAGCTGCCTGACGATATTGCCGCGCATTCAGTAAATTGCTGACCTCAGTTATGACGTCATCGTCGGCGCCGGCGACCAGCGCGAGCATCGTTTTCTTCCAGGTCGTTTCGATCTCGATGACGCTCTGCTGAACCTGCTCTGCTTTTTCTGAAGGAGAAGACAGCCAATCCGCCGGCATTTTCTGAAACTCGGTAAGCTTGTTAAAAAACTCGTTAACCTCAACCTTATTTTTACTGGTCGTGCTTTCGAACTGAGCTTTTAGAAAAGTAATCGTGTAAGCAAGGTTTAATTCCACCGAAATGAGAAGCTCTTTTATTCGCAGATGAATGTCGCTGAGCGTGTCCGTCAGCGATTCGAGATTTTCAATCGTCGGGTTTGCTGCCGGGGCAATAGCCTTGATTTTGCTCGAAAGATCGGTAAAATTTTGATTTAAATTATCTTCTATCGACGCGCTTGCCAAAAACGGGGAAAGATTTTTTAAGGAGCTCAGAAAGGTTTCCATTTTGGGTCGCCAGACGGGCAGGACACTTTTCACTTTTCCGTGCAACTCCGAGATCAGACTCTTTAATTTCTCGTCTGCCGCGCCTACATTGTCTGTCCCGATGTCGATCTTTGCCGCGTCAAGACGGCTTTTAATACTGAGTATTTCCGCAAACTCCTTGGGCAAAGACTGCGCGGCAATAAGTAACTGATTCATGTTTTCGATCAGAACCTGCGTCTGAAGGCGACGCGTACCGAGCTCCGTCAAAGCGTCGCTAAACGCTGTATTAGCGGCGGTTACCACGTTTGTTAGGGCAGCAATATCCTTCCCAGCTTTTTTCTGCTCGATATTTGTGATCTCATCATTTATCCTGTTTCTGAAAACCTCGTCTTGCCGGTTGTTCCATTCTTTCTGCAAAGTCTCGATTGCCTCGGTCGCCTTTTCACGCGCTTTGTATAAATCGATCTGTTTTTGCGCGATAGTTCGAACGAAGAAGCTCGCGATCAAGCCGATAATAATCGTAATTAAAATGTAATATTCCGGACGGCGGACTTTTATTTCGAACGGTACTGAAATGGGTTCCGACAATTGCGGAGAATTAATCAACGCGGTTCCGGTGGTAGTGCCGAGCGGGAAAACTCCGTCGAGCGAAATGGTCATTTCCTTGAGGTCGGGGGACGTCGTGTTCGCTAATGGTTGAAACAGCACTTTTGCCGCCGTCGGTTCATTATCAGCCCGGTTGAGTGTCGCCTGCACAGCCGTAAAATCTCTCAAGACCGTCCGCCGCGCCGTCGTTTGCAACAGGGAAAGCGTCATATTTCCCGAATTCTCCAGGTTCCCGATAAAAGGATTAGTCTGTCCGAACTTTAAGGCTCCGAGCATCTGAATTTTCGTCGCCGGCAAGATCAAATCGAGCGAAATATTCTGTTTTTTGGAAGCGTCCGGCGGATCGGTCTGCTCGACGAGCATTAACAATTTGTACGTCCCCTGTTCCAGATTCGTCGTTTTGACAGTCACGGTAATCGCCGGCACCGCATTGTTTTCATCGGTAGTTCCATTGAGCACGACCTGAAATGCCTCAAATATATTCAGGTCGTGCTTGTCGCCTAGAAAAACGTCGATCTTCGACAGTTTCACCGTTTTTACGCCGGACTCAAGCGTAATCGGAATCCTCAAAGCGTATTCGTCCGAAAGATTGGAAATCTCATATTTAAGCCCGCCATCCAACTTGATCAAGCCAGTCTGTCCGGCGGCAGGTAAATTGCCGAATAACAATATTATTAAAATCGTCTGCAACAGAGTTAAGGTTTTTTTCATAATCTCTCCGAGTCATCAAGTCGCGTTGGCTTTTGCTTGATTAAATTCATACTGCTGGAACCGAATAAGCTTTTAAGCGGCGGCGATTTTTAGCGATTCGCCGCCGCTTAACTTACCGAAAACGATCGAACCAGCCTTCCGAGCGAATTCTGTAACCAAGCTTAAAAACATTCACGTCGCGCGTCGCGAAAGGCGGTTGGTTTCCGCGTTCGAACGAAAGAAAAAGACTATTTACGGTATTGGCGAACGGTCTTCCGAGCGGTGCTTCGATGGTGCCTTTGAAATAATTATGAATCCGGTCGTCACGCGCCTCGCCGCGAATATAAAGCGTGTCCTTGATCGACAGCTGAACGAATCGCGTAAAGTTGAAAACCATATCCAGACCGACGTAAAACCGGCGGGCGGTCGGGCTCGGCTGAATAACCGAAGCCGGATTTCGGCGCTGATATGTTTTCCCGATGGTGAATCCGAAACGGGGCATTATTTCGTAACCGAACGAACCCGGAACACGAATCCCGTTTTCGTCGAATTTCCAATTCAAGTAAAGCGGATGATTGAGTGCTCCGATGACCGGCTGGTATTCGATATTCGCTAAAAATTCCTTTTGTTTGAAATCGCGATCGGAAGCGTGATTGGCACTCAGTATAATACGATGGAAGGTCACATACGGCGATGTCTTCGTATTGCCGGTGACGGGGTCTTTTCTGAAATCGTAGTAGCGCCATTCGTACTCCGTTCCGAAAATCACACGATTCATCGACAGCGTATCCTTGTCGATCTGTCCGGTTGAGACGGCGGCATCAAGAAAGACCGGCGTAAAAAAGTGATACCATTTTTGATCGCGGTCGAACGGTTCGTTTTTTTGCGCTTTTAGCAGCGGCGCAATCCGAATGTCGAAAGTTCCGCGATTCGTGCGCCCGATAAATTTCGTGCCGTCCGGATTTTGTTTTTCGCCGACGGAGCTGGAAAAACTGATGCCTAGATCGAGATTGCGTTCGAGCCCGCGCTGTCCCGGAACCCCGTTGTCATCGGCAGAAGTCGGAGTTTTGGGAGTCGGCGCGCCGGTCAATCCTGTTTTCGTCAGCGGTTTCTGCAAATCGAACTTCGGCGCATTGGAAAAGTTGATGGCGACATTGAAAGTCTCGTTCGGCAGGTTCGGCTCTAACTGAACGCAGACGAGCATGAAACCGATTTGCACGGCTCTTTCGGGTGTCGTCAGGATGTCCGCGCGGCGAATCGGATATTCGCTGTTTACCGTTCCGCTTATCACCTTTACGATCCCCAGTTTCCTAATGTTTTGCCTCGCCGCGTTGATCCAGTCATTGATGTCCTGCCAGTCCTTCAAACTGTAATCCTTACTGTTCAGCCTGATCTGCAGCCCGTTCGGGCATTGCGGAGTGAGTGCCGAAACGATCGGGGTCAACAATTTAGTGACCGGCAGGTCATAGCTGAATGTCCCGTCGGTGGTGGGGAATTCAAAAACCGAGACGACATACGAACTTTTATCGGTCGGAACCGCCGGCAGATTAATATTAAATTTTGAATTTCCGTCAGTTGCCGGCGTCACTGCCTGCTGAAATTTTCCGATTTGTCGTCTTTTTCCGTTTGCGTCGACCTCGTACAAAGCCGCGATTACGGGATTAGACTGGTTCGCGGCGGTTTCAATAATAACTTCGACATGAAACTGAGTGTCCGAATCGCGAACTAAGATAGCTCGATCCTGTGCGAAGGCAGTCGCACTCATAATTAAAAGCCCAAGCCAGATGGTTAAACGAAATAGTATTTTCATATTTTTGTAAGTTGAAGTTAAAGCTCGGTGTATGTTTTATTTTTCAGGAGTTCTTTTTTTCTTTTTTAGTTTTTTTACTTTTCGGCTTACGAGCGGACTTTTTTGGCTTTTCCGGCGCGGCGGCAGGTTCGAAAACCGGCGCGGCGATAAATTCAAAGAATAGATTTTCGCCGGTTCGGGGTTCGACTACCGCCGCTGCTTCTTCCATGTCCGGAAGTGCTGTTTCGGCAGTGTCCGAACCATCGACGGCGTTCTTCAATCCGTTCCACGAATTAGTCGTCATCTGCAAATTGTCTTTTGCTAAAATATTGTCCACGGTTTCGCCGACGACCCGGTGAATTATCGGCAGCCTCTCCGGAGTTTTGCCGTAATAATCGCCGAAGGTAATTTTCGTCCAAAGCTGGGCGTTCCATTTGCCTTCCGGCTCCATATCATTTTTGATTCGATTTTTTAATTCAAGCTTAATATCTTCAAGTAAACTCATTTTTCTCTCCAAATTAAGTTTTTACAGTTAAAGTGAACGGCAGCCGAATGTGATTTTTTCGCCTTTTGGGTGGTTTAACCCGCACCGTACCGGATTTCATGTGCGACTATTTTCTCCGAGTTTTAAGACAACGGGAAATGCGCGAATTAATTTAAACAACAAAAAAACCTATCCTCTTCTGGCGATTAGCTTTCGCCGTACAATTCCGATATAACTTTCGGGAAGTTTCTGAAAACCTTCGCAAAATTGTAGAAGATATCTAACATAAAAAATGTTTTATCCTTAATCGGTCTTTTCGGCGGCAGTTTATGTTGTCTTATAGACCTATTTCGGCTGCCAGTTCCGAATAACGTGCTTTTATATCGTCGATGATCGGCAGCAACGGCGTTCCGAGATTAACATACGCCGTTGTTTTCCCCTGAAACTGGACATTAGCGACGTAAGTTGACGCACGGTGAAGCGCAACTACTTCCCATTTCTCATTAAAGACTGGCGAACCGGAAGAGCCGCTCTCGGTATCGGTGAAATAACGCAGCTCGGTGGCGGTCGCGGCACTGACAAGATTATTCCTGATGCCGTAGCGTTTACTGCGTCCTCCGGGATGCTGAATAATATTGACCGGAATCGGATCGCTTCCCATCTCCACGGAAACGGTTGAGCGGCGAAGCGGCTCACGTCCCGTTGCCGGAATCCGCAAAATAGCGTAATCGAGACTTTGATTCCAGGCTAGCACACTATCGATCTGAGTATCGATGCCGGCTAAGTTGTCGGCATCGAAATCAAATTGCGCTCTGGTAGTTCGCGCCTGCCGCTCAAAATCCGGAGTTAAAGCTGCCGCTTCATTGTCGTTCCTGGCATTGATAACGTGGTGATTCGTCATCACGAGAGATTCGGTCAGGAGCCAGCCGGTTCCGAGATACGTCATGTGCTCGCCTTTGGAATTATTGCGCGCGATGCCGTTTTCAAAGCGCGGAACGTAGAGCTTTAAAACCGCTGCCGCGGCTTTAACTCCGGCTTCCATAAAGCCGAACGTGACCATATCGTCCGAAAAAACAATTTTCTCATTCGTTTCCGGCAGCGTCGCCGGATCGAGTCGCGGCATACCGGTCGCACGGTGCATTATCTTATCTAGCACGGCACGAACGATGTTGTGCTCCTGTTCGAAGCCAGTCAGCAGTAGCACGGCATTTTGAAGATAGATCTGGAGCGGAACGTCGCCGTTCGAGAATCTTTCGATCTCATTCATTCTGCCGATGTCCATCGTCAGCTGCGTGATTGCAACACTACTGGTCGGAATAGATGCCTTAAAAGCGGGCTTGATGAACTGAAATAAGGCAGTGCGGCTATCGCTTGCATCCAACCCGCTATTGATTATGGCATTTATTACTTCCTGAACTTCGTTGATATTTAAAAGTGGCATTAGGCTGCGTCCTCCGGTGACTGCGATAAATTAAGTTCGTTTTCCCATTCTTCGTAATATTCTTCCAAACCCCGCAGATTTTCGCTCGTCAGATTGTATTCTTCTAAAGAGAAACTGTCGGACAACGAAAAGCCTTCCGAAATGAATTGCGTCAGATGTTCGGATGTTTTCGGAAACTCTTCGGCGAGCAGCGAGATTGCCAGTTTGATAACAAACTGGGCGGAATATGCGATATTCACATCGATCCGCTCGCAAGCGCGATTCAAATGCACACGAAGCATTGTTGAAGACTGGCGGTAATTACGATTCTGGAGAGGGAGCGGATCGCGTTGCGGATACCGCTGGCGAATCAGCAGACGGTGACACAGAATGTGCGTTACCGGTATCGGGTTAGTGGCTTTTTCGACCGCCCTTTCGGCGCGTTCGAGACTTCGGTCGGCGGCTTCGAAATTTTCTACAAACAAATCAACCTGCGATTGAAACCAGAACAATTCCGCAAGTCGCCCGCGATTATTTGACAATGAAATGCTCTTAATACCCTGATCAAGAGCGACTTGTGCCTGCGCAACGTCACTTCTCAAAAGATATGCTTTGGCTTCGCACGCAAATAATGGGCTTGCCTGCGTCCGTTCACTTCGTTCACTCAGTAGTTGTAAAGCCCAGTTTGTGTCCAATTCGCTGAGCGCAAGCTGAACTTTGCGAAAAATATTGCGCTCCCATTCCCGGATGTCGGCATTAAGAAAAACCTCGCGTGGAACTTCCAAGTCAATTCGCGAAGCAAGCCAGGCTTTGGAATTATCGGGATAATCGTCAACGCTCGCGGCAATCGAGGATTCGATACCTTTCATCCAGCGATTATCAAGCGTCCAGTTATCATCTTCGCCTAAAACAAGTCGGTGATAAAGCTCTTCAGCACGAGCTTCCATGCCATCTTTATATTGGTAATAATCGACTGCCCGGCGATGCAGACGGCGTACTTCTGCGAACCTATCCTGCTGGAGCAGGCGAATAATCCCTCGCCGGATTTCCGGACGATATATCAACGTGCCCTTTTCGCCCGGCTGGACGATCGAATGTTCGCGCTTCAATTCATTAAAAAGCTGCTCAGCTTCTTCCAAATTACCGACGGGAATCTTACATAACGGTGCCAGCACATTGAGAATCACGTCTGGGTCAACCTGTCGCAGGATCATTCCCGGGTGCGCTAATTTACGAACGTTCTCATCGTGAATGTGATTGAGAATTCGCTTGTAAAGCTGACCTTGTATCAACTCTTCGTCAACCTTGAAGGAGAGCCAATTATCATCGGTGTCTTCGAGTCCTTCCATACCGAACGCATCCGGATCGGAAGCGACCAGATTGGCAGCAAGACGAAGCGACAGCGGATTACCGCCAACCTGAAGGGCGATGTTTTGGGCGGTGTCAAAATCCGCAACGCCGAGTCTTTGCAGGAGAGCAATGCGGTCTTCCAACACAAGCTCGGCAAGCGATATTTCAATAATATCCTTACGGCTTCCGCTGAGTTCCGAGACGGGCACGCGACCGCTGATGATGACGCGCAGCCGTTTATACGATTTTTGAATCGTTTCCAGCATTCGCCATAAGCCGACTAGCCTTTCGCGGTCGCGATACTGCACTTCCTCGAATGTATCCAGCACTATCAGTACCGGAACCTGAACTTTATGATCTTTAAATGTCCGTCTCGCAATTCTTTTTAGAAGCCGCGCAAAATCGTTATAAAGTTCCTTATCCAGATGACGAACTTCGTCAATTCGTTTCTCGCGGCTTGTCGTGGCTTTTTTCCGGGTGCCGAGATCGGTTCGTTCATCGCGAAATTGTCGAATTTTGTTGCGAAACAGCTGGATCGAATCTTTATCCTCGGGAAACTGCAGCTCAAATTGGGCGGCGGCTTCGACCAAAAGCGTGAATGGTGTTTCGATACGCAGTGTCGGCTGATCGAAAGCTAAATACGCAAACGGAACTGAAAGTTCCGGCGTACCTTGTGTTTGTTCCCACAATATCCGCCCGATCAGAGCCGATTTGCCGATACCGCCCGGACCGTGAATCGAAAGAAAACTCCGGCGCGGTTCTTTATTCCAGTTATAAAACTGCCGGTGAATAAAATCCTTCTCGTTATCCGGCGGAATCAGCCCGAGATACTCGCGAATCTCTGCCAATTCATTGATTCGCCCAGTAAAATTTTCAATAACCAGATGTTCAAAGCTCACCAGTACGCTACGCCGGCGGGCGAGTTCCAGCAAGTAAGTCTGCTCCGGAAAATTTGGATCGATCCCGTTCAACCATGAAGCGATCTGGCACAAATTCAGCAATGATTGATAACCCAGTGTTTCGGGATTGGGAACTGTGCCGGTCTTTAAATATTCCTCCCACGTTTTCTGCAGCGGTGTCAACGAACGGTTGGGATTGACCGCTAAGGCTTTGCGCATCGCTTCGCGCGTCGCAAAATTTTTGAGCGCGGCGCGGCGAGCGTCAAGCTTCAGCATAAACCTCATCTCGGCACGTTCGCCGGCTGCCGGAACGATGTAATCATACAGCAGCAACCGCGGACGCTCATCCCGGAACGTAGAGTCCTGCGGGTTGATCTCGTCGGGAATAAAATTATGCAAAACGGCGGCTGATTGAATATAGGATTGGCGCGGCACCGTATCGTTTGACGATACGGTGCGAACCGATTGCTTGCTCTCATATGCGGCAAGAAGTTTTTGCGTAATATCATTCGTCATAAGCTAAACCTCGGCGGCACTCTCCCTTAACGCTTCGAGCCGCACTTCCAGCTCGGGCAAACGGGTTTGATCCACCGGAAGCCCCTCGATGATCTTGAAAAGAACCGTTTCAAAATTCGCTCCCTGAATGCCTCCGAGAATACGATGCACTTTCGAG
>Ga0136617_10006833_pt1 | contig 10175 bp, 11 predicted proteins | sample AntDrymUQ3222106_2_FD_129672 | JGI IMG/M metagenome (GOLD analysis project Ga0136617, IMG submission 129672) | Polar desert sand microbial communities from Dry Valleys, Antarctica - metaG UQ322 (21.06) | ecosystem: Environmental > Terrestrial > Soil > Desert | place: Antarctica: Dry Valley... | reverse complement strand
GAAGCGCTACTTTCGTCTGGCGTTGCGATATGCCACGAGTGGCTCTGACCCTTTGATCCTGGCCGTGATGGGGCGGATCGGCACCGGCAAGAGCACCGTCGCGCAGCAACTCGCGAGCGAGTTGGACTGGCCGGTGTTTTCGTCTGACGTGATTCGGAAAACGCTCGCCGGCGTGCCACTGACTGCGCGCACCGCGTCCGACAGTCGCGCGGAAGTCTACTCCGATGACATGAGCAAACAGACATACAACAAGCTCTTGGAACAAGGACTCGCTGCACTTGTGATGCATAGCGGCGTCGTTCTCGACGCGACATTTTCGAGCCGCGCGAAGCGGGATCTTCTGCGCGCGGAATGCGCCAAAGCGCGCGCTTCGTTGCAGGTGATCGAACTAGTCAGCGACACGGCAGAGATCGCGAAGCGATTAAAGGCACGAGAAGGAAGCGCAACCGAAATCTCGGACGCTCGTCTCGAGGACCTTGAGAAACTGAGCGGTGCCTACGAGCGGCCGTCAGAACTCGCGCCGGATTTAATCGAAATCTCCACCAGCGGTGCGGTCTCGGACACGATCCAAGCGGTTCTCCTTCGCTTTGCCGAGAAGCGCGCCGCGGCCGCCGCGGACGTGTAGGAACTAACCTCTAAGGGCAAGTTCATTGTGACGATGCGGCGCGCGAAACTCCGGTGGCTGTTTTATTGCTTCGCGGCTTCCATCAGCAAAACCGGTTGCGCGGTCGGCGATGAGCCCAACGCCGGAGCGTCCGTGACGACAATGGTCGTTCCTGGAGAGACGATGTCGTAGAGCGTCGCGGTGAACTCCGGCGCGATGTGCACGCGGCGTGCGAGGTCCGCGAGCGTGGTCTTTCCTCCGGTTCTCACCGCCATCCATTTGTGACCGGGGCGGTCCGGCACGAACGCGCTCGGCGTCTCGGAAAGTCCTTCCAGCATTGTGAACGCGTGACCGCCCAAAGGTTGCTGCGGATTTTCGATGTGGAGTGCGGCGCGCCCGATCGAAATTCCGTTTCGATACACGTAGAGCGTCTTATCGGCGGCACTCGCCAAAATCGTAATCGGTCCCTCTGTGCTTCGTTCAGGATTCCATTCGAATTCGCCGTCGAGAGGGTTGGAGAGGTCGGCCTGGTTCTCGCGACCGCTGAGCAGAATTCCGGGATGGGCCGCGATGGTTGGTTCCGCGGCGTTTTCATCGACGACCACAACCGTCGTGCCGCGAGTGGTGATGGAATAGAGCTGCTTCGCGAATTCGCGCGGTAGCCGGATGCAGCCGTGGCTGGCCGGATAACCGGGCAGATCTCCACCGTGCATCGCGACGCCCTGCCAGGTTAGCCGCTGCATGTGAGGCATCGGCGCGCGATTGTACTTGTTCGAGAAGTGCGTGACTTCTTTTTCCAGGATCGTGAAGACGCCTGTCGGCGTCCGCCGGCCTGGCACTCCACTGCTGATATTGGAGTAGGCGATGCGAACGCCATTGCGATATGCGCTCAGGGTCTGGTCCGGCAAACTGACGATAATAACGAGCGGGCCGCTCGGCGATAGCTCCGGCTCCCAGAGGAATGCGCCCGCCCGCAGCGGACCGGTTTGTCGATCAGCCGCGATCGCCGCTGCCAGAAAGACGCCGAGGAGAACGAAGGCGGCGATGGAGCGAATGCGCATCAACGAACAGACGGCGTGTCCGGTGGCCTGTCATACATAATCACTGAGATCCACCGTCCCTTCCGTTTCCGGCCAGATTTCGCGGAGATGCGGCGGGAAAATGCCGCGCACTTTTTCCAGCTCGCCGGGTGACAGGTGTGCTGACAGCACCTTCATCACAGCCTGTGTCAGTCGCAGTGGATTGATGTTGTGATCCGCGGTGAAGTTCTCTTGCACCGCGTCATAAAATTCCTGCGGTGTCCTGACCTTCACGGGGGTGCACGCGGGCTTCCAGTTTTCATAATAGAACCCGCGCACGAGCATCGGGAGTTGGGCGCCGAGATGTGCCGCCTCCGGCACCGGCAGACGATCGCGCAGCGCATGCAGGACGGCGCGCAAACCGTGATAAGCCTTTTGATGGCTGTCCCAGTGCAGCAGCTCGTTGATCTCGTTCAGCCAGACGTTCGTTTTTTGCAGAGTCGAACTGAAAACTTCGGGTTGATTCAAGTTCATAATCTTACTCCAAACGACTTCGCATCGCGGCCCTGATCTTCTTTCGGTTCGGCCACCTGGTTACGGTGACTTCGATTACTAGCCATGCCGCAATGTGGCATGTGGAGGCGCAACGCTGCCGTGCAAGAATTGCCAAAGGTCGGTCGCTTTTTGCTTCGTGCGCAGCACTCGCGCGCCTCCTTCTACGCTAGTCGCTGCTGAAGTATTGCGAGGAATCCTCTCCGGCAGGCGGCAAGAATTGACCTGCTTTTAGCAAGCGGTGCTGAGCCTCTCAGCGATCGTTACGGCAGCTTTGGGGTGTGAAAGCAACTCTCGGAGAAAATCGCGTCAGTCGCCGCTCGGGCATTGTGCCCTCCAAGCGAAGGTCGAAAAAAGTGTCCGCTCCGCGGGAGGTCAACATTAGGACAGTCCTCGTCCCAACGGATTTCTCCCGCGCGTCAATGCAGGTGGTCAAGTGGGCGAGGTTTATGGCGCAGGGCGCAGGTGAGAACATTCACCTCGTTCACGCGCATGATCTTGAATACCCGCTCGTCTTGCCGATCTCTCCTCCGATCGTTATTTCCGAAGCCGATACACAAGACCGGCTGCGTCGTGACTTAACCGCAGTTGCGATCAAGTATGGCATTGCCGACGGGGGCGCTCATTGCCACATCAGGACCGGGCGAGCGTTCAATGAGATCTGCAAGGTCGCAGAGGCGATCCATTCGGATCTGATTGTCACATCGACCCATGGTCGCACAGGTTGGAAGCGCGTTTTCCTCGGCAGTACGGCCGAGCGTGTCGTGCGTTACGCTCCATGTCCTGTCCTCGTGGTGCGGCAATCGAAAGCTGCCGCCGCGCGCGAGCCGCGGCTCAAGAAAATCGTCGTGCCGGTAGACTTCTCTGATTGTTCGCGAGAAGCGCTGATGTTTGCGGTGAAGCTCGCGCACGATTTCGACGCGAAACTGCTGATACTGCACGGCACGTACGATTCTCACTTCAAAACGAATGCGTACGCGACAGACGCGGAGATAACGCTCCGGAACTACCTGAAACGAGACGCGGAGAAGCAGATGCGAAGACTGGTCCGGGAGACCAATTTTGGAGGTGTGGCATTCAAGAGTGCGATCAAGTTCGGCTTCCCAGAAGAAGAGATCTGCGACTACGCGGAGAAGGAGTCCGCGGATTTGATCCTCATGTCCAGTCACGGACGGACAGGGCTGCGGCATCTGTTCATCGGCAGCACGGCCGAACATATCGTGCGCTACGCCAAAGGGTCGGTCTTGGTCGTGCCAAACCGCTCGCTGAGAGAAAGGCTGATGAGAGCTGCGAGTTGATGCAGGGTCGGTAAGGCAAAATGAAAATCCGCGCGCTTACTCCGCCTCAGGTCACTGGCCGCATCTTGAAGAGCCGGATCGTTTCCGCGAGGAAGTCATTCGCGCCGTGGGGAAGAGTTGCGGCGTGGACAATCTTAGCGGATTGCAAAAACTCATCCGCGCAGCACGGACCGTGACGAGCGCACCGCAGAGCTAAATGAAAACAAAACACCCAGCAAAGTCTCGTCCGAGCCCTGCCAAGGCAGCGCGGACACTCCGATCGTCGCGCAAAGCGTCGCGCAAAATCACGCGCGCTGAAGAAGCGCCGCCAACGCCGAAGATGATTCTAGCGCCGGTAGATTTCTCCCAGTTCTCGAACCGGGCGTTGCAATATGCGCTCACCTTTGCGGAGCAATTCGACGCTAGCCTCCTGCTTCTCCACGTCGTCGAGGCGTTCCCGATCGATTACATGCTTGGAATCAAATCGGCCAAGGAGACAAACGAGTGGCAACTGAAGCAAGCGCGCACTCGCTTAAGCGAACTCTCGGAGAAATTTGTTGGTGACCGCGCGATCGCCACGGAAATGGTGGTGAAGTTTGGCAAACCTTTTCAAGAAATCGCGAATGTCGCGAGAGACCACGGCGTCGGCCTCATCATCCTTGCCACCCATGGCTACACGGGCTTGAAACATATTCAGCTCGGCAGCACGGCCGAAATGGTTGTCCGTTACGCGCCCTGTCCGGTGCTAGTGCTTCCCAGCTCGGTTCGCGCAGAAGGCGCGGCGAGCGGGAAGTAATACATGCGCGGCTCGTTCCACCTCGCGCGGATTGCTGGCATCGACGTCAAAGTCCACGTCACCTTTTTCCTCCTGCCCGCCTGGATCGGCTTTGTCTATTATCGAACCGGCGGAATGCCGGCGGCCATCAATGGCGTCATCTTTGTTCTGCTCATTTTCCTCCTGGTGCTCCTGCACGAGTTCGGCCACGCACTCGCCGCACGCCGCTACGGCATCAAGACGCGAGATATCACGCTACTGCCGATTGGCGGACTGGCGCGGCTCGAGCGGATGCCAGATAAGCCGTCGGAAGAGGTCGTCGTGGCGCTGGCGGGCCCGGCGGTCAACTTCGTCATCGCAGCGGCGCTCTGGATCTACATAGGCCTCAGAGGCGGCTTGCCCGATCCAGACATGATCCAGCAAACGGGTGTGCCGCTTTCCGTCCGGCTGTTTACCGTGAACATCTGGCTCGTGCTTTTCAACATGATCCCCGCTTTTCCGATGGATGGCGGCCGCGTGCTGCGAGCGGTCCTCGCCATGAGGATGAATCACGCGCGGGCCACGCAGATCGCGGCCAACGTGGGGCAGGGCATCGCATTCATCTTTTTCATCCTCGGACTCTGGAGCAACCCGATGCTGCTCTTGATCGCGGTGTTCATCTATTTTGGCGCCAGCAGCGAGGCGGCTTTCGCGCAAATGAAGGCCATTTCCAAGGACCTGCGCGTTTCGGCCGCGATGGTGACGCAGTTCGAAGCGCTGCCCCTCGGCGCCACCCTGAACGAAGCGGCTGAGGCGTTGTTGCGCACATCGCAGCATGAATTTCCCATCACCGACCCCGCCGGCAAGGTCCACGGCATTCTCACGCGCGACGACATGATCGCAGGCTTGCGCAAATCGGGTGCGGAGACGTCGGTCGCGGAAGTGATGCGCGCGAACATTCCGACGGTCTCGCAGTCGATGTTGTTCGACCGCGCCTACGCGATGATGCAGGAATGCCAGTGCCCGGCGCTTCCGGTGCTCGATTCAGTCGGGCGGCTGGTCGGCTTGTTCACGCCCGAGAACGTTGGCGAAATGATCATGGTGCAAAGCGCAATCAAATCGCGGTCGCCTGCTGCCGCCTGATGCCCCCTTCGCTGGCTAAGCACACGTAGTGTCGCGTGCCTGCTTGGCTGGACGACAAGTGAAAGGCGCGAGGACGCCACCAGCTCCTCGAGCAGGGCGCGTTTCTTAAGGACAAGCTTTCTGACGGGGCGCGGGATTGGTCATTAGCGGCGGCTTCATTTCACCAGTGAGGCGCGAAGAGCCGCGCGAAACCGTCGCGCAACTTTCATGTTGCGAGAAGCGGGCGATCCACTCGCGGCGTCAATGCCGGCTGCGGCGTGCGGAAGCGCAGCCATTTTTCGAACTCGACCGCGGCGAAGGCGAAGACTCCGATGGCGACGATGTAGAGCCAGGCTTCGGTCCGCACGGGGGCGGTGTGGAAGTCTTGTTGGAGCGAAAGGGAAACATATGAACACACTAGTCACATGGAAGGCTTCGGAGCGACCATGCGCGCGAACGTCTTCCGCGGGCCTAACGACATCAAAGTTGAAGAAGTGGCGCGGCCGCGCGCAAGCGCGGGGGAAGCGGTCATTCGCATTACGCTCACCACAATTTGCGGAACCGACCTGCACATCCTGCGCGGCGAATACCCGGTGAAGGCCGGTCTCGTCATCGGCCACGAGCCCGTCGGCGTGATCGAGGAGCTGGGCGAAGGATTGCAGGGTTACGAGATTGGCGATCGCGTCCTCGTCGGCGCGATCACACCGTGCGGCCAGTGCCACGCCTGCCTCTCTGCTCAGTGGGCGCAGTGCGGCCACGGCCACGGATACGAAGCGCTCGGCGGCTGGCGTTTCGGAAACACCATCAACGGCGCACAGGCGGAATATCTTCTCGTGCCGAGCGCGCAGGCCAATCTTGCGAAAATTCCCGATGACCTAACAGACGAGCAGGTGGTGCTGCTGGCAGACATCGCCTCGACCGGATTCAGCGGAGCGGAATCGGCGAAGATCAAGCTCGGCGACACTGTCGTTGTTTTCGCGCAAGGACCGATCGGCCTTTGCGCAACCGCGGGCGCGAAGCTGATGGGCGCGTCGTTCATCATCGGCGTGGAGAGCGATCCGGTGCGGATGAAGATGGCGAAGCAGATGGGTGCCGACGTGGTGCTTGATCCGAAGCAGACGGATGTCGTTGCGGAGGTGAAACGCCTAACGAGTGGCGGAGCGGACGTTGCGATCGAAGCGCTCGGCCTGCAGGAGACTTTCGAGAACGCGCTCCGTTGTCTCCGGCCCGGCGGAACACTGAGCAGCCTTGGTGTCTACTCCGGCAAGCTGGCTCTCCCGTATGACGCCTTCGCCGCCGGCGAACCCCATCGAAATCCCCGCTCCCAGACTGGCGACCAGGCCGACGAGAAATGCCGAGTGACTATTCTGCGTGGCGCGACCCGAGCTTAACAAGAGAGAATGTGGCGCGCGTTTGCCAAAGCCATTGCCCGCGCAGGATCGCGCTGACGCGTTCCTATCGGAAGTGTCGCGATTTCTCGCTGAACTCCTTCTGGAGTTTCGAGCACATGAGATCGCAGAGTTTGAAAATCTGCGGGTCGGAAATCTCGTAGAAGGTTTTCAGACCTTCTTTGCGGCGGGAGACCATGCCCGCGTCGCTGAGAATGCCGAGATGCTTGGAGACGTTCGCCTGCGTGGCCTCGGTGAGTTGCACCAGCTCGGTCACATTCTTCTCCCCGGTTTCCAGGGCGATGAGCAATTTCAAGCGCATCGGCTCGCCGAGGACGCGGAAGCGAGTCGCGACAAAATCGAGAGCCGCCGGCGAGAAGGGGCGATTTCTTTTTGACTTTGAAGGCGACCGTTTCATATTGCTATAACGTTATATAGTTTTATAGCGTAATTTAATGGAGATAGCAACTCGCACGCGCCTTTGAGTATGAAGCAATTGAACAACTTTGCCATTTATCCCTATCTCCCGATTCTGATCGGCGCACTGCTCGGTGCCGCGCTCGGCTATTTCGGGCAATGCTCCTCGGGCACCTGCCCCCTCACATCCACCTGGTGGCGGGGAGCGATCTACGGCGCAGTTCTGGGAATGGTCTTTCTTCTCACGTCCGGCAAAACGGCCAATCGCTCAGACGTTCAGGAACCGAGCAAGCAGGAGCAAACTAAACCGGGCAGTTAACCGCAATTCGACACCAAAACTTATGTCACTGATTTTTGAACGCATTGTAACCGACGGAATTGCGGAGCTCTCCTACCTGCTTGGAGACGACGGACAGGGAATCGCGGCCGTTTTCGACCCCACGCCGGATGTCGATAAGTATGTGGAGCTGGCGCGGGAGAGGAACGTCTCGATCACGCACATTTTCGAAACACACATCCATGCGGATTTGATGAGCGGCTCGCGAGAATTGTGTGCGCGCGTTGATTCGGCACAGGTCTACGGCAGCGGCGAAGAAGGCGCGGAGTACGGCTTCGCGATCAAGAAGATCAAGGACGGCGACGCCTTCGCTTTTGGATCGACACGCGTGACCGTTCGCCACACGCCTGGCCATACTCCGGAGCACGTCAGTTATGAACTCGCCGAAAAGGACAGCCCGAAGAAGCCCTGGGGCGTGCTGACCGGAGATTCGCTTTTCGTGAGCTCGGCAGGACGGCCTGATCTGCTCGGTAAAGCGCAATTCAAAAAACTGGCGGCGCAGCAGTTTCATACGCTTCGCGATTACTTCCTCCAGCTGCCCGACAGCGTGATCATCCATCCGGCGCACGGCCACGGCTCACCCTGCGGCGCGGATATCGGCGACCGGCTCGAGAGCACGATCGGCTACGAGCGCGATTCAAACCCGTTCCTCCAGTTCACCAACGTAAAGGAGTTTACGGACTACGCGCTCAGCACCGCGCCGCCGGTGCCGACTTACTATCCGCGGATGAAAAAGGTGAACGCAAAGGGACCGGAAATTATTGGTAATCTCCCGCGGGTCGGTGCGATGTCGGCACAAGAATTCAAACGTGCCGTCGACAAGAAGGCAGGCGTGCTGATCGACACACGCGACATGCTCGGGTTCGGCGGCGGGCACATTAAAAGCGCGCTTAATATTGGCGGCTCGCCGATGCTCTCGATCTGGGCGGGATGGTTCCTCGATCCGAAGAAGCCGGTTTTGCTGGTGCTGGAAAGTGACAGCAAAGTCGATGAGATCGTGAAGCTGTTCATCCGGACCGGCTACACGAAATTCGCGGGCTATCTCGCGGGCGGAATGAAGGCTTGGAATAGCGCCGGCCTACCGATCGACGAGCTGCCGCAGATGAGTGTGCACGAACTCAAAGGCGCCGGGAAAGACGTGCAGATTTTCGATGTCCGATCGCCGGACGAATGGAAAGGCGGTCACGTTCCCAACGCGCATCACTTGTTTCTGCCCGAGATTCGCAAGAAGGCCGCGAAGTTCGATAAGTCAAAGCCGACGGCGGTGTACTGCACCAGTGGTTATCGCGCGAGTATCGGCGCGAGCCTGTTGAAGCAGGAGGGCTTCACGAAGGTTCATAATGTTCCCGGAAGTTGGGGCGCGTGGAAAAAGGCTGGTTTGCCGGTGGAAGGCGCGGTCTCGTGAGTCGATCCCGTCACTCGTTAGGCCGAATGGGGCGCGCCTTAAGTTGTCTGCTCGCGCTTGTTCCCACGGTCGCTTTGGCAGCGGCTGATCCGAAGCTCAATGCGCTCAATTATCCGGGACCGACGTGGTCGCCTTATCTCGTCGGCGCGGGCATTGGCGTGCTTTCGTGGCTGACGTTTTATTTCTCGGACAAACCAATCGGCGCGTCATCGTTCTACGCGACTGTGGCGGGAGCGATCGGAAAAGTTTTTGCACGGCGTCACACAGAATCTCTCCCGTATTATCAGGACAACCCGCCGAAGTTTGGCTGGGAAACTCTGTTCGTTCCCGCAGCGATCCTGGGCGGCTTCATTGCAGCCTGGACGGGAGGCGACTTCACGAACGAATGGCTCCATCCGATGTGGGTCGCACGCTTTGGCGAGAGCATCGCGTTGCGCGCCGGTGTCTGTCTCGGCGGCGGAATCCTGATGGCTTTCGGCGCGCGTCTCGCGGGCGGTTGCACAAGTGGTCACGGCATCAGCGGCACGCTCCAACTCAACGTCGCATCGTGGATCGCCGTGATCTGTTTCTTCATCGGCGGCATCGCGGTCGCGATGCCGCTCTACTTCCTCTAAGCCATGATCGATCCAGGCAAAGCCGTCAAAAATGTCAGCGTGAACGAGCCGACTCCAGTCGCTGGTCCGGCAAAACTTATCGCCGGACTCATCTTCGGTATCGCGTTCGGTTTCCTTCTACAAAAGGGCGGTGTCGGAAAATACAACGTCCTCATCGGCCAGTTGCTGCTTCAGGACTGGACCGTCGCGAAAGTGATGATGACCGCGATCATCGTGGGCATGATCGGCATCTTTTTCCTGCATCGATTTGCGAAAGTGAACCTGCACATTAAGCCGACGCAGCTCGGCCCGAACATTATCGGCGGACTCATCTTCGGCGCCGGCTTTGCGCTCATAGGCTATTGCCCAGGCACTGCTGCCGCTGCGCTCGGTCAGGGAAGTTGGGACGCGCTTTTCGGAATGGCTGGCCTCATCGCCGGATCGTTCATCTACGCGGAATTTAACGGATCGTTACGCGGCACGCTGGAGAAGTGGGGGGACTTCGGAAAAGTCCTTATCCCGGACCTGCTGCGCGTGAATCGCGGCGTCTCTGTTGTCATCATCGCGGTGCTGCTCACTGCCGCCCTGTTGGTCCTCGAAAAATTCACCGTCCGCTAAACATGAAACGCAGAGACAACATCGTTTTGGCCGTCTTCGCGACTGGCCTCCTCTTCAGTTCCTACTTTACAGCGCCCGCTAGTTTCGGG
>Ga0136617_10006832_pt1 | contig 10175 bp, 10 predicted proteins | sample AntDrymUQ3222106_2_FD_129672 | JGI IMG/M metagenome (GOLD analysis project Ga0136617, IMG submission 129672) | Polar desert sand microbial communities from Dry Valleys, Antarctica - metaG UQ322 (21.06) | ecosystem: Environmental > Terrestrial > Soil > Desert | place: Antarctica: Dry Valley... | reverse complement strand
TCCCAGGTCGGCAGAAAGCGGACGGGCGCGGGTACGTCGCCGCCGGGCAGCGCAGCTCGGGGAAGGTCGAGAAGCTCCTTGCCCTCCTCGTCACGGAGGCTCCTGAGCCGCAGGCGCTCGACTGCGGGGCGCAGCTTGGTCACCGGCACACCGGCCCAACCGGCCGCGTCGACGAGCTTTGCCGGGCCGAAGCCGGCGAAGTAGCGCCGCAGAAGGTGCTCGAGGCCCTGGTTCTCGTCCGTGGCCGACGCACTCAGCCACTCGTCGGCGAGCTGAAACAGATCGGCGCGTCGCCGCTCCCAGGTTCCTGAAGGCGGAACTCGCACAAGTGCGACCCAGGCACCGCTCCAGATCGTCGAGCCGCGGGCGTGGAGGAGCGCGTCCAGCTCCTTTCGATGCCAGATCCTTCCGGCGAGCTCGGAGCGCAGTTCTGCCGCCACGGCGTCCAGGTCGACATCGCCAAACTCCTTGCCGTGCGTCCGCAGCCACCACGTCTGTCGGGACGGGCCGATCCCGGCGGCGAAGGGCCAGTAGTCACGCGGCGAGACGACGTGGATCGTCGAGCGCATCAGCGTCCCTTGCACCGCGCGGCGCCGCTCGAGCGCTCGGGTGAGGTCGCCGAGGGCGAACCGCTCGAGGCAAGACCACAGGCGGATGTACGCCGAGGGCGCGTACTGGGTCTGCAGGCCGGCGACTTGCTCGAGTGCACGCGTCAGCGGCAGCCGGGAGCGCGCGAGCAGGAGCTGGCGCGCGAGCAGCGCCCGATTCAGGTCGCGAGTCGTGAGAACGCGCGCGGCCACAGCGCGATCCTAGGCGCCGCGGTGCCGACATTCAGGACGTCGAGCTTCGCCCGGCGTCCGTCGGAACCGACCGATCGAGCGATCGGACGTTTCAACCTACGCAACTGGTACACGTCGGCCCGCTCGAGCAGGAGTTGTCGCGCGAGCAACGCCCGGTTGAGCTCCCGCCGAGTGAGCGTCTTCACGGATAGACGGCAGCCTTGAGCAGGTCGCGGGGCGGCTCGGCGAAGAGCGCCGGCACGTCCTCGAGCCGGACTCGGTGCGTGATCAGCCGCTCCCAGGGATAGGCGCCGCTGGCCAGGAATACGAGCGCAGCCCTCACCCGCGGAGGCGTGTGGTGGAACGAGCCTCGCAGCGTGAGCTCCTCGTAGTGCAGGCGATACGTGTCGACGTCGACCGTCGTGCCGCGCTCGAGGCCGCTGAAGGCAACAACTGTCCCACCCGGCCGCACAAGTGCGAGTGCGTCTCGCCAGCCTTCGATACTGCCGGTTGCCTCGATCACCACGTCGGCTTCGCGGCCGTCGCCCGGCTGGGCGCCGAAGAGCGGCGCGAGTTCCCGGCGCTCCGGACGGCCTCCGACCGCGACGGGCAAGCCGCCCGCATCTGCCACGCAGGCGCAGAGCATCAGGCCGATCGGCCCCGTGCCGAGCACGGCGACCGTCTGCCCGGCCTCGACACCGGCCCGCTCGACCCCGCGCAGGCAGCAGGCAAGTGGCTCGATCATCGCCGCGACCTCCGCCGCAAGACCGTTCGGGACGCGAAGCATGTTGACACTCGCGATCCGCTCGGGAACCACGAGCAGCTCGGCGTAGGCACCGTTCAGCAACGGCCGAGGCGAGCCGTCCTTCGTCGGTGCCGAATTCGCCGCCACGACGCGGCGGCCCGTGCTCACATCGACCCCGCAGAACTCGTGACCGAACGGGCTCGGCAGGTTGTCGAGGAGGAGCGGATGGCTGCGCCGAAACGTCTTCAGGTCGGTGCCGTCCGTGAGCGCGACCTCGATCTGGACGAGCACGTCCCCCGGGCCGGGCTCGGGCCGTGGCACGTCCTCGAGCCGCAGGTCGCCCGGGCCATGGAAGAGGAGCGCTCTCACGTAGTGAAGACGATCTTCAGCGCGTCGCCGGCTTGATACCGCTCGAGGCCGTCGGCGAACCGGTCGAGCGGAAAGGCCTCGACCGGCGGCAATTCGACCTCGGGCAGGAGCGCAACCGCCTTGCGCAGGTGGCGAGGCGTCGCCGAGCGCGAGCCGATCACGTAGAGCTCCTTCCTGTAGACGGCATCGAGCTCGAGCGGCCCGGCCGAGGCGAAGACGAGCAGCGTCCCTCCCGGCTCAAGCGCGCCTGCCGCCTCAAACGCGCCGCCGGGCGCGCACAGGACGGCCGCGTCGACCGGTCCGTCGGGCTGGGCGACACCGGCGAGCGTCAGCCGCTCGGGTCTCGGATCGACGCCGAAGACGTCGTTTCCTCGCAGCCGCAGCGCCTGCACGAACAGGAAGCCGATGAAGCCGCAGCCGACGACGACGACGCGACCGGCCGGTACCCGCTCGGCTCCGCGAAGCACGCAGGCGAGCGGCTCCGCGAACGTGCCGGCGACGTCATCGAGCGCGTCCGGAAGCTCGACCACGCCGCGGGCGCGCACCCGTTCGGCGAATCCGCCTGGGACGATCGTCGGCTCGCGGAACTGCTCGCAGGTCGACTCGTGCCCAGCCCGGCAACGTGCGCAGTGCCCGCAGCCGGCGTGATGAACCAGCGCAACGCGCCGGCCGTCCTCCGTCTCGCCGGCGACCTCATGACCGAGCACGGTGCCCGCCTCCGCGCGACCGATCTTCTCCACATCCGAGCCGCAGAGCCCGCACGCGCGAACGTGAACGAGTTCTCCGTCTCCATCAGGCTCGGGCAGCTCGGCGAGCGTCGGCCGCCTGTCCTCGTCGAGAGCGACGCCGCGCATGCGAGCACTGTACGCAGGAGAGGTCTGGGCGATCGTTCGACGGCACGCCACACGTGCTCGCGCCGTGCGGCCTGGCGCAGGCCGCGCGGCGAGGCGGGCGTTAGCGCGATTGAGCGTGGGTACACTCTGACCGCGCGGGGCTATAGCTCAGTTGGGAGAGTGCCTGGATCGCACCCAGGAGGTCGCCGGTTCGAGTCCGGCTAGCTCCATCGCCGATTTGCAGGGGTTTCGAAGGCGGTTCGCGAGAGCCGCCTTTTCATTGCGACCCATATGCAACCCGGACGCGCGCGGTTCGCCCGGGCACGGCAGGGGGAGTACGTGGAGATTCGAGGGACGCGCCTTCAGGCCGCGGCGGGCTTGCGCTCGACGTAGACACCGGGCCCCGAGGCCTCCGGCAGGGGTTCGCCGTCGGCAGCGAGCCCCTCGAGGTGAAGGGCGATCGCCGCGCGCATCTCGCGCTCGACGTCCTCGACGGTTGCGCCGGTTGCGACACAGCCGGGCAGGTCGGGCGACCATGCCGAGTGGTTGGAGGGCGGGCCGCCCTCAACGAGGATCAGATAGCGCTGCGCCTGTTCGAGGTAGTCGCTCATTGCTTCAACCCTGCCCGACGAAGGATGCTCGCGGCGGTCTTCGGGTGCAAGTCGTCCGAGCGCTTGCCGGCCACCGTGACGCGACCGGGCTTCGTCAGGTGCTTGAGCTGGCGGTGGCTGCCACGCGTCACGACGACCTGCCAGCCGTCGTCGGCAAGGAGATCGAGGGCCCCGCGGACCTTCACAGTCCGAGCCCGAGATCGGCCACGGTCGGTTCGCGGCGGGCGTTCTCGACCAGGCGGTCGAGCGCCGGGCAAGCCGCCATAGCACGCGGGGGGATATATGCATCATCCGATGCAGAACCGCCTCACCATTGCTGTACGGGTGTACGCGCGGCTGAGCGATGGCCGAGCGCCGGCAACGACGCAGACGCAGGAGCGGGGCGCCCGAGGTCCGTCACGCCGCAGGTCGCGAGCGACAGCCAGGTCGGCGGGCCGGTTCGTAACGCTCGTCTTCTCGAGCGAGCAGGCGGTGCAAAGCGCTCGACATCAGCCTCGCGCTGGCCTAAGGACGCGGGGGATCCTGTTCGCGGGGTCGCGCTCCTCGCGCTCTGACAGCACCAGCTCGAGCCAGCTCTGCGCCTCGTGGTATAGGGTCGGGTTGTTCTCTGGGGTGTAGTAGGCAAGCGCCGCGACCGCCTGCGACAGGACCCAGCCCCGGGCCCGCTCCCACGTCGCGTCGTCCGTCGGCAGCGCCTCGCGGAACGCGTCGCGTGCCTCGCGCGAATGTAGCTTCCACGCGACCATCACGTCGCAGGCCGGGTCGCCGACGCCCATTGAACCCCAGTCGATGATGGCGCAGATGCGCCCGTCTCGCACGAGCCAGTTGCGCACGTCGAGGTCGCCGTGGTGCCAGATGGGCGGGCCCTCCCACGGCGGCGCCGCGAGCGCACGCTCCCACTCCGCCCTCACTGCCGGGTCGCCGTCGAACCTGCTCAGCCAGTAGCGGATCTCCTCGTCGCGCTTGGCCAGCGGGATGCCGCGGCCCGGCGGCGCACCCGCCGGATCAACCTGCTGCAGCGCTGCGACGACCGCCGCCAGGTCGCGCGCGGCCTGGATGGCGTCGATCTCCGCGACCGGCGACGTTTCGCCCTCGACCCACGTATAGACATCCCAGAACCAGGGGTATTCGCCGCTCGGGCGCCCCTGCGCGACCGGGATGGGGATCTCGAGGGGGAGTAAAGGCGCCAGCCTCGGTAGCCAGTCGAGCTCCTTGCCGCCCGGCTCCGAAGGCCCTTCGCGCCGCGGGAGCCGCAGCGACAGCTCGTCGCCGAGGCGGAAGATCGCGTTGACCGTCCCCGCGGGCTCGACCCGGCTGAGCGGCAGGTCGGCCCACTCGGGGAACTGGTCGGCGAGCAGCCGCCGGACGAGCGCCTCGTCTATCGCCAGCTCGTCCGCGTGCATCCTCGCCATCGGCCGAACCGTAGACGCCGGCGGACCGCGCCGCGAGCGGCCGCACCAGCGGCGGGATCGGCAGCCTGACGGGGGCGAGACTGGCAGAGCTGAGATCGCGGTACTGCGCGCGAGAGCCGAGCAGGTCGGCAGCCACGCGGAAGGTGTGACCGCGCGGCTGTCCCTGGCGGGCTGGGCGCCCCCGACGTTCGGCGACGGGCGAGTCTTGCCGCTCGGGATGCACAAGATCGGATCCGGCCAGGGCATCCGCTCGGCCGTCGGCCGCAGATCCCACGATCCCGGGGTTACGATTCCCGGTGCGACCTCGATCACGTGCCACCAGTTCAGGCCGTGGATCGCCTCTCTCGCTGCGGCGCTCACCGCAACATCTTGCAGACGGTGGCGCGGACGAGCCCGCGCTTCTGACGGTCGGCGTGTAGGCAGTGGCTGCCGTTCCAGCAGATCAGGCTGAGCGCGTAGGATGGCCGGCAATGCAGGACTCGGCGCTCACGGTCAAGCCCGACGCCGGCGAGCTCGAGCACCGGCTCGAGCAGCACCGGGCGGAGCTCACCGGCTACTGCTACCGCATGCTCGGCTCCCCGTTCGAGGCCGAGGACGCGGTGCAGGACACGCTCCTCCGCGCCTGGCGGAGCCTCGACCGCTTCGAGGGCCGCGCAGCGCTTCGTTCGTGGCTCTACCGCATCGCGACCAACGTCTGCCTCGACATGTTGAACGGGAGGGAGCGCCGCGCCCGTCCGATGGATCTCGGCCCTGCCCGTGACCCGGATGGGCCGATCGGCCGCACGCTCCCGGAGGTGACGTGGATCGAGCCGGCGCCGGACAGTCTCGTCGTGCCGGCGGGAGGAGACCCCGCGGAAGTGGCCGTCGCGCGCGAGACGATCCGACTCGCGTTCGTCGCCGCCCTGCAGCACCTTCCGCCGCGGCAGCGCGCCGTTCTGATCCTCTGCGAGGTCCTGCGCTGGAAAGCGACCGAGGTCTCAGAGCTTCTCGGCACGAGCGTCGCGTCGGTTAACAGCGCCCTCCAGCGCGCACGCGCGACCCTTGACGCAAGCAACGTGAGCGCCGCAGACACGTCGCCTTCCGTCGACCAGGCGGACGCCGCGCTTCTCGAGCGCTACGTCGCGGCGTTCGAGCGATACGACATGGACGCGCTCACGTCGCTGATCCATGAGGACGCCACGCAGTCGATGCCGCCGTACGAGCTGTGGCTGAGCGGCCGGGACGACATTCTCCGCTGGTGGGTCGGGCCAGGCGCCGGTTGCCGCGGCTCGCGGGTGATCCCGACCGTGGCGGCGAACGGCGCGCCGGCGTTCGGGCAGTACAAGCCGAGCGACTCCGGTGAGGGCTATGAGCCGTGGGCGCTGCAGGTGCTCGAGGTGTCAAAGGGTCGAATCGATGAGTTCACGTTCTTCCTCGACACCGAAAAGGTGTTCCCGCTCTTCGGGTTGCCGGCTCGCCTCGAGTCCTGACTGACGTCATCCACCGAGCAAGCATGCTCGTAAATCGCTCAATGCCACCGTGCACGGTCATCCCGGTGCTCGTCTACGAGGACGTGGGTGAGGCGATCGAATGGCTCTGCCACGCGTTCGGCTTCACGGAACGCTGGCGAGCCGGGAACCATCGTGCCCAGCTCTCAATCGGCGATGGGGCCGTCGTTCTGACCGAGCAGCCGAAGAGTGCCGAGTCGCACGCGCTGCGCCGAGGCGGCGCCAGCGGCTCCGTGATGGTGCGCGTCGAGGACGCGAACCGCCACCACGAGCACGCTCGACAGCGCGGTGCGCGGATCCTGCAACCTCCGGCCGACCACCCGTACGGAGAGAGGCAGTACACGGCCGAGGACCTCGCCGGCCGCCAATGGTCGTTCTCGCAATCGATCGCCGATGTCGCTCCCGAGGAATGGGGCGGCAGGTCCAGCACTTCCACATAGATCACGGCGCCGGCCGGCGGAAGCCTGAAGCCCGACCACAGGAGGGATCGAGATGCTGTTGGAGAGCAAGAATGCGCTCGTCTACGGAGGCGGAGGAGCGATGGGCGGCGCTGTTGCCCGTGCGTTCGCTCGTGAGGGCGCGAACGTGTTCCTCGCCGGTCGCACGCTCGCGAAGCTCGACGCCGTGGCCGAGGAGATCACCGCCGCGGGAGGAGTGGCCGAGACGGCCCAAGTCGACGCTCTCGATGAGCAAGCCGTCGAGAATCACGCCGCGGCAGTAGCGTCGCGGGCGGGCACCATTGACGTGTCGATCAACGCCATCAGCCTCACCGATGTTCAGGGCGTCCCTCTCGTCGGGATGTCGCCCGAGGACTTCACGCGCCCGGTGACCGAGGCGGCCCGCACGAACTTCCTGACCGCAACCACGGCGGCACGTCGCATGACCGCGCAAGGCTCGGGTGTGATCCTGATGCTTTCGTCATCGGCGGCTCGCGAGTCCGGTCCGCAGATGGGCGGTTTCAGCCTTGCGTGCGCAGCCATTGAGTGCCTCGCGCGTAGCCTTGCCGGCGAGGTCGGACGGCAGGGTGTGCGGGTGGTGGCCCTTCGACCGAACTTCACCCCAGAGACTCACCCAGAGGTTCAGCTCAGCGACATCCAGTCCTTGGTGGACGGCACAGCGTTGGGTCGTCTGCCCCGATTGGCCGAGGTGGCTGACACGGCCGCATTCGTGGCCTCAGACCAGGCCGGTGCGATCACGGGCGCGGTGGTGAACCTGACCTGCGGCGCGATCGTGGACTAGTCCGGCAGCACGTCGCGCAAGCCCATGAAGGCGACCAGCTCGAGCAGATCGTTCGACGCATGGCGCAGCCGGACCTTGCAGCCGTGTCGCTGGGCAGCGAGCTGGAGCCGTGCGAGGGCGTCGACCGTCACCGCGTCGGGCTCAACTCCGCTCACGTCGCACAGGGCGACGCCGGCGTCGCTCCGCTCCATCAGGGTGCAGACACGTTCGCAGAGCCCAGGCATGTCCGTAAGGGCGATGGGACCGTAGATCGCGAAGGCGATCGTGCTCGGCGAGATCATGGGCGAAATAAAGACCGGTGACGACGGAGAAACTCATCGGTGAGCCGACCGATGAGTTCCGGTGCGGCGGCGGTCTAAGCATTCGAAAACCGATCACGAACGTAACGAAGGGGCACGCCGGGGTCCGTTCATTTAGATCAGCTAATCGCCAGGAGGCTCTGATGGGAAAGGTTGTCGTCGACATAACAACTTCGCTGGATGGTTTTATCGCTGGGCCGAACGATGGGCCCGAGCTGCCCCTGGGGGCTGGCGGTGAGCGGCTGCATCAATGGGTGTACGACCTGGCGAGCTGGCGCGAGCCGCACGGCCTCGCCGGCGGCAAGACGAACCGGGACTCTGAGGTTCTTGACGAAGCTCTGAGAACGGCAGGTGCGATTGTCGTAGGCAGACGGATGTTCGACAACGCGAAGGGCTGGGGGGAGAATCCTCCCTTTCACGTGCCGGTATTTGTCCTCACGCACGAGGCTCGAGAAAGAATCTCCAAGGAAGGAGGCACGACTTTCACCTTCGTCAGTGACGGTATCGAGAGCGCCCTCGACCAAGCGAGAGCAGCCGCCGGCGACAAGAATGTCAGCATCGGCGGCGGCGCGAATACCATTCAGCAATACCTAAGTGCTGGGCTTCTTGACGAAATCCAGATTCACATAGCGCCGATGCTGCTCGGTGAAGGTATCCGATTGTTCGAGCATCTGGGCACTGAGGAAATTGAACTGGAAGGAACGAGGGTCATCGAGTCACCCGACGTGACACACCTTCGATTCCGCGTCGTGAGCAAGGAGACCGTCGAGACGTAGCCGGCTTCTCAATCGGGGAGGAGCGGCACCGACAAGCCCTGGGCGCGGCCGAGCAGCACGGCCCGGGTTAGAGCCGCCGCGCCGAACCGGTCACGCACCTCGTCGAGTGCGGCGTCGAGGGCGACGCCACTGTGACGATCGAACGGCAGCGTGAGCTGGATCGCGCTGTCGTCGTCGAGGTTGCCGACCGCCACGCCCACGAGCGTGAGGCCTTGACGCTCGATCATCGGCATCGCCGTCGTCAGCAGCCCCCTCGCGGTGGCGAGGATCGTCTCGGTGTGGGCGGTCGCCCGAGGGAGCGTGTGCGACCGAGTCGCGCGGGAGAAGTCGTCGAAGCGCAACCGGAGCACCACGGTGCGGCCGACCCGCCCGGCGGCTCGCATCCGGCGGGTGACGCGGTCGACCAGGGCGACAACCGCGGCGTCGACGGCGTGGGGCGATCTCGGCGAACGGCCGAGCGCGCGCTGCGACCCGATCGAGCGGCGACGGCGGCGCACCTGCACCGGCCGAGGATCGCGGTTGTGGGCGAGGGCGTGGAGGTGCCGTCCCGACGCCCGACCGAGCATCGACACCAGCGCAGCCTCGCCGAGCTGGGCGACGTCACCGACGATCGTGATTCCCCGATCGTGGAGCTTGCCGGCGGTCACCCGCCCGACCCCCCACAGCCGCTCGACCGGAAGCGGGTGGAGAAAGGCCAGCTCGCGATCGGGCGGCACGACGAGCAGACCGTCGGGCTTGGCCACCCCGCTCGCCACCTTGGCGAGGAACTTCGTCCTGGCCACACCGACAGTGATCGGCAGACCGACCCGCTCGAGGACATCGCGGCGCAACCGGACGGCGATCTCGGTGGGCGTGCCCGAGATCCGCTCGAGGCCGCGAACGTCGAGGAACGCCTCGTCGATCGATAGCCCCTCGACCAGCGGCGTCGTGTCCTCGAACACCCGGTACACGGCCTTGCTCGCCTCGGCGTACGCCGACATGTGGGGCTCGACCACGACCGCCCGCGGGCACAGGCGGCGGGCCTGCGCACCGCCCATCGCGGTACGGACGCCGTGCGCCTTGGCCTCGTAGCTGGCCGCGAGCACGACACCCGCGCCGACGATCACGGGACGGCCGCGCAGCCGAGGATCATCTCGCTGTTCGACCGACGCGTAGAACGCGTCGAGGTCGGCGTGCAGTATCGTTGCCGCGGTCACTACGAACATATGTTCGCATCCGTCTACCCGGCGCCGCAACACGAACCCGGCCACCGATGAGTTCCGGCGCGCCGGCCGGTCTAATCACTCGAAACTGATCACGAACGCACTGAAAGGATTGACGACGATGACCCTGGACAACCGCACACGCTGGCTCGCGCTGTATGTCCTCTGCCTGGGCGATCTGATGATCGTCCTCGACGTAACGATTGTGGGTGTCGCGCTGCCGTCGATCAGGGAAGACCTCGGGTTCTCCGAGACGTCGCTCGCGTGGGTCGTAAATGCCTATCTGCTCACCTTCGGCGGCTTTCTCCTGCTCGGTGGGCGGCTTGGCGACCTGTTCGGGCACCGGCGGCTGTTCGTGCTCGGGACCACGCTCTTCACGGCTGCCTCGCTCGCGTGCGGACTCGCGAACTCGCAGGAGTTCCT
>Ga0136617_10006831_pt1 | contig 10176 bp, 6 predicted proteins | sample AntDrymUQ3222106_2_FD_129672 | JGI IMG/M metagenome (GOLD analysis project Ga0136617, IMG submission 129672) | Polar desert sand microbial communities from Dry Valleys, Antarctica - metaG UQ322 (21.06) | ecosystem: Environmental > Terrestrial > Soil > Desert | place: Antarctica: Dry Valley... | reverse complement strand
TCACACCATCGTGAGCCCGACATCCAGGCAGTTCCGTCGGCGAGCAGCCGTTGGGTCACCGCCCGGGTCCGCTCATCGGTTCCGAATGCGGCGCAGACCTGCGTGAAGACCACGTCGTTCAGGATCTCCGCGCCCTCGATCGCACCGATGCCAGCGGCCAACGACTGAGCGTGCCGGACGAGCCGGTCGACCAGGTCCTCGACACCGGTTCTGCCGAGCGAGCGCAGCGCCGCCCAGACCGGCACCCCGCGAGCCCGGCGCGACAGCTCGGGTACCTTGGCCAGCGGGTCGCCCGGGCCTTCGTCGTGAACCAGGTAGCTGGCCTGGCTGCCCATAGCAGCCCGCAACGCCTCGGGATGGGCGACTACAACGACCCCGCAGTCGTACGGAACGTTGAGAGTCTTGTGGGCATCGGTGGCCCATGAATCGGCGGTCGCGTGCCCGTCGAGGAGATCACGATGGCGCGAGGACGCGGCTGCCCACAACCCGAAGGCACCGTCCACGTGCACCCAGGCGCCGCGCCTGTGCGCCAGCTCCACTGCCGCACCGATGGGATCAAAGGCGCCGGAATGGAGGTTTCCGGCCTGCAAGCACAGGATCGTCGGACCGTTGCTCCCCGCGTCTAGTGCCTCGCCGAGATCATCGAGGCGGATCCGCCCCTGATCGTCGGAGGCGACGACTTCGGGGGCGCCGAGACCGAGATAGCGCAGGGCCAGGTCCACGGTGATGTGGCGCTCGTCACCGACGAGGACACGAAGCGGCGGAGACCCGTTGAGGCCGTGGCGTTGGAGATCCCAACCGACGTTAGTGAGCACCTGGTGCCGGGCGGCGGCAAGCCCGGTGAAGTTGGCCATGGTGGCGCCGGTGACGAACCCCACGTCCGCCCGTTCTGGGAGACCGAGGAGCTCGAGGACCCACGCCGCGGCTGCCTCCTCCGCAGCGACCGTCCCTGGTGTCGCAAACCGCATGCCGCTGTTCTGATCCCAGGCGCCGGTGAGCCAGTCCGCGCCCAAGGCAGCCGGCAAGGTGCCACCGATGACCCACCCGAAGAAGCGGCCGGAAGGCATCGCCATCAGCCCCGGCTCGACGCCATCGGCCAACATGTCGATCACTTCGGCCGGGTCCGCGGGAGCCTCGGGCAGCGGCCCACTTAGCTTGGCGAGCAACGTGTCCGCGTCCGCCACCGGCGGAATCGGCCGATCGGGCAGGGACGCCAACCACGAGACGGCCCGCGCGGACGCTCGGCCCAGGGACCGGGCGTAGTCGTCAGATGAAGCCGTCAACGAGCTGGCGCCCGCATGCTGACGAAGACGTTGTCGAGGCTTCCGTGGAACTGCTCGTTGGGGCCTTTCACGACTCGCTTGCCGCCGACCTTGACCGGAGCGTCGTTGGAGATGCGACCCACGTGACCTTCGACGCGGGCGCGTGCGATGCCATCAACGAACAGCTTCACCGCAGTGGGCGTACGGCTGCACACGATCCGGTGCCAGGAGCCATCCGTCACTCGAACCGTGGACTGCGCAATGATCCGGCCGTTGCGACCCGACAGCACGCAACTCGGGGTACCGAAGTCGATCTGCAGCTTGTACTGACCGCCGCGCTGCTTGAAGAAGCCCTTCTGGACCACGTTGGAGTGACCGCGGCCTTGCGCAACGCTGAGCCTCACGGTTGCACCGAACTTGAGCTCTCGACGTCCCGGGTCGAGCGCCGCCTTGTCGTTGACCGAGATGATGGCCCGGCCGCAGGTGCGGCAGGGGAAGCCCGCGCCTCGCTTGACCGCGCCCGGTACGCTCCTCAACTCTCCGTCTGCGGCAACCAGAACGCGACCGCCACCACGTCCCGCGACGTTGCGTACCAGCGTGCCCGCGGCAAGGGACTCGCCGTTGTCGAAGTCGAGCAGCAGGGGTCCCCTCGTTTCTCCGAGCCGCGCCTGCACCTGGCTCGTCAACGCAGAGTCGCCGGTCGCTGCGGCCACCGGAGCAGCCGCGCCCAGCAGGGCGAATACTGCCAGAACAGCAAGCGGGCGAGCGTACATGAGACCTCCCGAGCTCGAGAATCGAACGTGGCCACACGCCACGTCGGAGGACCCTAGCGCGGACCCGACGGTCCCCCTACCCCACCTCCGGTCGCGGTAATCATTCGCGCCTAAACTTCGAACTGGGCGCGCCGAGGTTTTGGTACCAGAGCGACACGTGGGGCGTGCGAGACTGAGTCATGGAAGCAGCTGGGAAGCGGCTTTCATGAGGGCAGCCAAGGCCTTCGGTGCATTCCTTGGCGGGGCGTTGACGCTCCCGAGCCTGGTCATGTTGAGCCAGCTTCCGGCAACATCGACGGTCCTCGAAGACCACCGTCCGGTTTCCGGTAGGTCAACGACGCTCACCGGGGTCGTTCGCACTCTCGCCGTCGACACCGTGACCACAAAGGCGGATCGCTTCCAAGACAACTACCGCCAATACCTCGTGGTCGGAGACCAGAGCTACCAACTGAAGGGAGTAAAGGCGCGGAGCAACACCAAGGTCGACGTCGTGGGGACGATCAGCGGCGACCAGATACACGCAACCTCAGTTACCACTATCGACGCTGAGTTAGCGGGCGTGCCGACGACCGGATCGACCCGCACCCTCGTCATGCTCGCCTACTGGACCTCACCAGACTCGTTAACACGAGCCCGCGCCGCCAACCAGTTTTTCTCCGACACGAGCCAGTGGTTCCAAGACGCGTCGTACGGGGCGCTCAAGCAGAGCGGTGCCGTTACGGACTGGATGCCGATCGCCGGGCCGACGCGCGACGCCAATGGCGACCCCGAGTGTTACGCCGACTCCGAGGGTCTCATGGCACAGGCGAAAGACGCTGCTGCGGCGAAGGGGTTCGACGTTGCCAGTTACGACAACCACGTTGTCTACTTCCCCAAGTGCTCGGGCGACTCGATCAACTATGCCGGCTGGGCGTATGTGGGTGCCCCCGGTACATGGCTGAACGGGAACCTCGACCGCCGGGTATCTGTGCACGAACAGGGCCACAACTACGGCCTCCGGCATAGCCACTCCTACCTGTGCAACGGCGGTGGTGTCGGCAATGCATGCACCTTCGGTGAGTACGGCGATCCGTTCGACGCCATGGGCAGCTCGAGTTATGTAGGACACTTCAATGCCGCTCAAAAGTCGCTGTTGGGCTGGATGGATGCCGGCCGCGTCGTCGACCTAAGTGCCGGCGGCACGACAACCCTCTCAGCGTTTGCGGCCGGTGCCGTGCCTCCGCAGGCTGCCGTAGTCTCCGTTGCCTCCAGCACGCGAAAATACTGGATCGAGTACCGACAACCCATCGACTATGACGCGTGGTTGCCCAGCAGCGGCACCGATGGTTTGTTGATTCACGTGTCGGGGGACGGGTCAGGTTCACCGGACGCAGGCTCCACTCTGGTCGATGTGCGTCCCGCTGATGACATCAGCGAGTACACCGCCACGCTTCAACCGGGACAGTCCTGGACGAGTTTCGACGGAGTCACCATCTCGGCTGGGCTCGCCACCGGCACAACAGCATCGGTCAGCGTTTCCTGGGAGACGAGCCTCTACCCGTTGACGACCGCCGCGGCTGGCTCCGGCTCGGGCACGGTGACCAGCCTGCCGGCTGGGATCGGCTGCGGTCCCATCTGCTCGGCCAGGTACACACCGGCGACAGCCGTGACACTACGCGCGACGCCGGGAATCGGCTCAATGTTCGCCGGCTGGAGCGGCGACTGCAGCGGATACGCCCCGACCTGCACAGTGACGATGACGCAGGCCCGATCCGTCGGCGCAGCCTTCACCACGACATCTCTCATCACTTATCAAGAGGGCCAGGCGACCTTCACCGCCGGCTGGAACAGCTCCTCCTGCTTGTGCTTCTCCGGTGGCACGGCGCGGTGGTCGAAGGCGGCTGGTGCCAGTGTGGTCTTCCAGTTCAACGGACGGAACGTCTCGTTTGTTTCCGCCCGTGGACCGGAGCGTGGAGCGTTCCTGGTCTACGTGGACGGCGCCTTCAGGAGGAAGATCAGTAATTACGCCGCGTCGCCGCAATCCGCGGTCGTCGTCTGGAGCAGGGACTTCGTGACGAGCTCACCCCACACCTTGCGGATCGTCGTGGTCGGGACGAGTGGACATTCGCGGGTCGACGTAGACGCTTTCACCGTGACGACCGATACCTGACATCCCGAATGCGACAACGCCTTAGCCCGTAAGAGCGCACGCTGCCGCGGGGCGGACGCGCCACTCGGGGAGCCATCTGCGAGGCTGCGGACGAGACCGCGAGTTCCCTCACAAGGAGATGCCATGTCACCCGCCAACGGCGCGAAGATTGCGGCCGCTGTCCTGGTCATGGCCCTCGCCTTGGCAATGCCTGGCGCAGCGGACGTGCGGCGCTTCGCCGACGCTGCCAACGACGCATCGACTTCTGTCGACATCCGCTCCGTGCGCGTCGACAACTCGACGACCGCTCGTGACCAGGTCATCGTCGTGGTGAGGCAAGTGAATGTGCGCTTGGGTGACGCGATCGAGATCTTTCTCGACACTCGACCGGGTGATCCGGGACCGGAGTACTCCATCGGCGGTGCAACAGCTAGCGAGTACCTCTTGCGGCACCGTGAACACTGGAAGGGGCATGGCCGAGTAGTGCCCTTCCGTTGCGGCTACTCGTTGAGGATCAATGCGGAGACCGATCGCAGCCGAGCAGTCATCCAACGATCCTGCCTGCGGCATCCAGGTAAGGTGAGAGTCGCGATCAGGGCCGTGCGGGGTTTCCCGTCCACCAGCAGGGACTGGGCGCCGGCCCGCAGGACATGGTCCCGGTGGGTGCGCCGCTGAGACGCCTCTACTTTGAAGCCGAATGCGATATCCGGGATCTGTCGCAGGGTCGTTACCCTGCCGGATGTGAACCCAATGTCAGGAATCCTCGGCGAGACGTGGCGGATGTATCGGACCTACGCCCGACATCTGTTGACGATTGCCTTTGTGGTCTACGTTGTCGCGGCGCTCCTCGAGGCACTGCTGGCGGGCACCCTCGGTCGCCTTGGTGCTTTGCTCTCCCTGATTGTCGGGATCATCGCCGCGTCTCTGTTGCAGGCAGCACTCGTGAAGGCGGTCGAGGATGTTCGAGACGGACGAGCCGATATGTCATTGGGTGCGACGTTGCAGGCTGCTCGACCCTCCGTGGGACGGGTCGCGGTTGCATCCATCCTCGCCGGCATAGCGATCGGCCTCGGCCTCATCTTGTTCATCGCCCCCGGTCTGTTCCTGCTCACGATCTGGTGTCTGATAGTCCCGGTCCTTGTCCTTGAAGGGGTCAGTATCGGTGCCTCATTCGGACGCAGCCGGCAACTTGTCCGAGGTTTCGGCTGGCAAGTCTTCGGGCCGCTCGTCGCCGTGTTCCTGGTACTGATTGTCGGCGACATCGTGATCGGCCTCAGCCTCGCGTCGTTGCCCGACGCTTTGCGTCGCATCCTGAGCGGATTGATCTCTGGCACCCTTGTCGCGCCGTTCTTGGCGCTCGTGGTGACGTTGGCGTACTTCCGACTGCTCAGCGCCCAGAACAGCGCCACCGGCCACGGCTGAAGCCCGGGCCGTCTCACGCACTGTGGCCGGTCTGTCTATTCCCACTCAATGGTGCCAGGCGGCTTGCTAGTGACGTCGACCACGACGCGGTTCACCTCGCGTACTTCGTTAGTGATGCGGGTCGAGATCTGCTCGATCAGGTCGTACGGGAGCCGGGCCCAGTCGGCGGTCATGGCGTCCTCGCTGGTCACCGGGCGCAGCACGACGGGATGACCGTACGTCCGTCCGTCGCCCTGGACGCCGACGGAGCGGACATCGGCGAGTAGCACCACCGGGAACTGCCAGATGTCGCGATCGAGACCGGCGCGGGTGACCTCGTCCCGCGCGATCGCATCGGCCACGCGCAGGATGCGCAGCCGCTCAGCGTCCACGGCGCCGACCACCCGGATGGCCAACCCGGGGCCGGGGAACGGGTGCCGCCAGATGATCCCCGGTGGCAGCCCGAGCTGCGCGCCCAAAGCTCGTACCTCGTCCTTGAACAGCGAACGCAACGGCTCGATGAGGCGGAACTGCAAGTCCCCCGGCAGTCCCCCGACGTTGTGGTGGCTCTTAATGCTGGCTGCCCCCGTTCCGCCCCCGGACTCCACCACGTCCGGGTAGAGAGTGCCTTGCACAAGGAACTCCACGGTCTCGCCGTGGCTGCCGGCTTCGGCGACAATCTCTCGTTCGGCGTCCTCAAAGACGCGGATGAACTCCCGGCCGATGACCTTGCGCTTGGTCTCCGGGTCGCTGATCCCCGACAGCGCACGAAGGAAGCGCTCGCTCGCCTCGACGACCTTCAGCGCAACCCCGGTGGCGGCGACGTAGTCGCGTTCGACCTGCTCCGCCTCGCCCTGACGAAGCAGGCCGTGATCGACGAACACGCACGTCAGCTGCTCACCGATCGCCCGTTGCACCAGTGCCGCGGCGACGGCGGAGTCCACTCCGCCTGACAACCCGCAGATCGCGCGCTTGCCGCCAATGGCGGCCCGGATGCTCTCGACCTGCTCCTCGACGATGTTGACCATCGTCCAGCTCGGCCGGCAGCCCGCTATCTGGTAGAGGAACGACTCGAGCACGCACTGCCCCTCCTCCGTATGCAGCACCTCGGGGTGCCACTGCACTCCGGCCAGACCTCGCCGGACGTCCTCGAACGCGGCCACCGCGGCACCAGCGGTATGCGCCAACGCGGTGAAGCCGTCCGGGGTGGTCTGCACCTCGTCGCCGTGGCTCATCCAGACCCGGTGCCGCGACGCGACGCCGTCCAGGAGGGTCCCGGGTCGGTCGACGACCACGTCGGTACGACCGAACTCGGACAGTCCGGTACGCCCTACCTCACCTCCGAGTGCCGTGGCCATCGCCTGGAAGCCGTAGCAGATTCCGAAGACCGGGATCCCGGCCGCGAAGAGATCGGGGTCGACGCGGGGTGCGCCGGGCGTGTAGACCGACTCGGGTCCGCCGGACAGGATCAGCGCCTTAGGCCCGTGGGCGAGGATGTCCGCCACCGAGCTCGTGTGCGGCACGATCTCGGAGTAGACCTTCGCCTCGCGCACCCGACGCGCAATCAGCTGGGCGTACTGAGCACCGAAGTCGACCACCAGGACGAGGTCGTGTCGGAAGTCGTCCACGGACATGCACGGCAGTCTAATCAACGGGTTCAGGTCGACTTTGCGACTGCCCGTAACCCCGGCAGGGGTTCTCTCGTTATGGCAGGCAGACGATCCGGGCCGCGTTGTCCCTCCCGCTCGGGTCTCTACTCGGGGCCAAATGCCGCGAGCGGCTGGGCCCGATCAATGCTCCCTGCGATCGGGCCCGTTGCCGTACTGGGGCGATCTGCGCTAGCACCCCGTTGACACAGGGACCCGTGCTAGGTCGGCAACCGCAGCGCTGCCGGGGCATCGACGGGGACGACGGGGTTCTTCGGCTCGACGGCGGCGATGCGCCGATACGGCCTACCGAGTGGTGGGCGGGGGTCGGCCTCACCGCGATTGGGCCACAACGACATCGCGCGCTCGGCCTGCGCGGTGATCGTCAGCGACGGGTTGACTCCGAGGTTCGCTGATATCGCCGAGCCGTCGACCACGTGCAGTCCGGGGTGGCCGTACAGCCGCTGGTAGGCATCGATCACTCCGGTGCGGGGTGAGTCACCGATGGTGGCGCCCCCGATGAAGTGGGCGGTCATAGGGACATTGAACGGTTCCCCGACGTTGCTGGCCGGTGTCCCGCCGATGATGCGGGCCATGCGCCGCACGACGTCATGCGCCTGCGGGATCCACGTGGGATTGGGCGCCCCGTGCCCCTGCCGCGAGGTCAGCCGTCGGCGACCCGACCACGGACTGCGCCTGGTGTAGGTGGTGATGGAGTTATCGAGCGCCTGCATCACGAGAGCGATGACGGTTCGTTCCGACCAGTGCCTCATGTCGAAGACCCGATGCACGTCGCTGCGCTGCACCCACAACTCCCTCAGCCAGGTTCGCCACCGCGGCGCCGGGCCGTCGCCGTCGGTCAGGACGGTCTGCAGCAACGCCATCAGGTTCGAACCTCTGCCATAACGCACCGGCTCGATGTGGGTGTGTTCGTCGGGGTGGAACGACGAGGTGATGGCGACGCCACGGCTGTAGTCGACGGACGGCCCCTTGGCGATGGCGCCGAGCAACGACTCGGAGTTGGTCCGTGTCAAGATGCCCAGCCGCTGCGAAACATGTGGGAGCGTTCCGGCGTCCCGCATCCGGTGCAACAGCCGCTGCGTCCCCAAGGCGCTGGCGGCCAGCACCACCTGCGAGGCGGTCCAGGTCTCCCCGCGCCGACGTAACCCATCCGTGCGCCTGGTGCGCACGGAATACCCGCCATCGCGCAGCGGGTGCACCCCGGTCACGGTGGTAAGCGGATAGACATGCGCGCCGGCCTGCTCGGCCAGGTACAGGTAGTTCTTGACCAACGTGTTCTTCGCATTCCGGCGGCAGCCGGTCATGCACTCGCCGCACTCCACGCAGCCGTGGCGGCGCGGTCCGGCGCCACCGAAGTACGGGTCGTCGGCCGGCTCACCCGGCTCTCCGAAGAACACCCCGACGGGCGTAGGGCCGAACGTGTCGGCCACGCCCAGCTCGTCAGCGACCTGTTGCATCACGTCATCGCTGGGGGTGAAACCGGGGTACGTGACCACGCCCAGCATGCGCTTGGCCTGGTCGGAGTGCGGCGCCAGTTCGTCTCGCCAGTCGGTGATGTGCTCCCACTGCGGGTCGGCGTAGAAGGCGCCCAACGGCTCGTAGAGGGTGTTCGCGTACACGAGCGACCCGCCGCCGACACCGGCTCCGGACAGAATGAGGCAGTCGCGGAGCACGTCGATGCGTTGGATGCCGTAGCAGCCGAGCCGTGGGGCAAACAGGAATTTGCGCAGGTCGAACGACGTCTTCGGCAGCGTTTCATCGGTGAACCGGGCGCCGGCTTCCAGGACCCCGACGTTGTAGCCCTTCTCGGTGAGCCGCAGGGCGCTGACACTCCCGCCGAAGCCCGACCCGATGACGATGACGTCGTGATCGAAGCGCGTCACGGGCGACGGACCCGTCGCAGCACCCTGAGCGAACCCGTCAACAGTCGGGCGTACTTCTCATCGGTCAATCCGGCGACCGGCGAGACCCGGATTCGCGAGCTGGCGACGGTTTGCAGGTCGGTGTAGCGATGCAGGCCCTCCGGGCCTTGGCGGCAACCGAGCCCGGATTCCCGCATCCCTCCCATCGGGCCGTCGATGCTCGCGAAGCTCGGCACGTAACCCTCATTGATGTTCACGCTGCCGCACCGGATGCGAGCCGCGAGGCACCGGCCCCTTGCGACGTCTCGGCTGTAGATGCTCGCGTTGAGCCCGTAGCTGCCGGTGTTGGCGAGGCCGAACGCGTCCGCTTCGTCGGTGAACCGGTAGATCGAGACCACCGGACCGAACGACTCGTCGCGGTGGCAGGCCATGCCGGGTCGTACTCCGGCAAGCACCGTCGGCTCGTAGAAAAGCGGCCCGATGTCGGGTCGTGGCCGGCCACCGATGAGTACCGTGGCGCCCTTCGCCACGGCGTCGTCCACGTGCGCGGTGACCGTTTCGAGTTGTGCCCGCGACACCAGTGAGCCCATGTCGGTTGCGAAGCTGAAATCCGCCGCCAGCCGCATGGCACGGATTCGCCGGAGGAACAGATCCAGGAAGCGGTCGTAGATCTCGTCGGCAACGTAGAGGCGCTCGGTCGACACGCACAGCTGACCGGCGGAGGAGAAGCACGCCCGGACCGCACCCTCGGCTGCTCGGGAGACGGCCGCGTCGCGCAGAACCAGCATCGGGTTCTTCCCACCCAGCTCCAGCGAGCAGCCGATAAGGCGGTGCGCCGCCTGCGTCGCGACGGCCCGCCCGGTGCGAGTCGACCCGGTGAAACAGACGTAGTCGGCGATGTCGACCAGCGCTGCGCCGACGGTGGCTCCAGGACCGCAGACAACCTGCCAGACATCATCGGGAAGGCCGGCTTCGGCCAGCAGCTCGAGCCCGAAGAGTGCACTGAGCGAAGTGACTGAGGCTGGCTTGCTGACCACGGCGTTCCCGGCTACGAGGGCGGGCAGTCCATCCGACAGCGCCATC
>Ga0136617_10006830_pt1 | contig 10176 bp, 6 predicted proteins | sample AntDrymUQ3222106_2_FD_129672 | JGI IMG/M metagenome (GOLD analysis project Ga0136617, IMG submission 129672) | Polar desert sand microbial communities from Dry Valleys, Antarctica - metaG UQ322 (21.06) | ecosystem: Environmental > Terrestrial > Soil > Desert | place: Antarctica: Dry Valley... | reverse complement strand
GCGGAATTGAACAAAACCGAAACATTATTTCTCGCCGCAAAATCATTGAGAAATGTTTTGAATTCGCGGTCGCTTTCATATTGAAAATTCATCGGCGATTCGGGAAAAATAACAACTGCCGGTTGTTCGGCTATTCGCTGATTTTTTTGTAAAGCGTTCTCGGCAAGCTCAACATGGCGTTGACGAAGTTTCTCCAATTCTCCGTATTTTAAACCGCTCATCGGCACGTTTGGCTGAATCGCAAGAACAACGCTTTCGATTTTCTCGTTTGGATTATCCGTAAGATTGAACTTAGGGAAAAGCGCGAAAGGAACTATCAACAGTGAAATCAACAGTGAGCAATATACGGTGCTTTTGTTTGAATATGAATTTTTGTGTGAGAAATTTTTCGCTGTAAAAATGCGAATAATGCCAAAGGAATTCAGCGTAATTATTGAATTAAAAACAACAATCCAAAAACCGACCAGATATACGCCGCCGATTTGTGCCGTTTGAATCAGATGATTTGTAAAGGCTTGCGAATATCCAATCGCATTCCAATTATTTCCCGTCAAATTAAATCTCAAAAACTCGGCTGCCGTCCACAAAAAAGGCGCGGATAAAATTCCGTAAGTTCCGAAGCGTTTTAACAAAACGGAAAAAGCCGCGCTGAAAATCGCCGGAAAAAATCCCGCGACCAAAGCTACGCCGAGAAATAAAATATAAGCGACAAGTGCCGGAACGCCGCCGTAAGTTATCGGCGCGAAGGTCAGCCACCAGCACGTTCCGAAAAAGAAACAAGTTCCGAAAATCCAACCTAATACAAATGATTTTATAGCCGATTGTTTTTCGCGCTCAATCGCATAAAACAACGGAACAAGCGCAAACCAGGCGAGAAGCCACAAATCGAAATTCGGAAAAGCAAGCGTCAGTAGAATCGCCGAAACAACAGCTAAAAATACGTTTGCCATTGAAGGCAGTTTTGCTTTAGCGGCGGAAAACCTCATTTCGCCATTTTAGCAAATAAAATCGTGAGTCGTGAGCTACAAATTTATTATGAATATAGCTTTCACAAAAAGAGAAGAATTTTTAACAAATCAATTTGAACGAAACTCTCTCAATTTGATTTGTCAAAATGAAGGAACAATCAAAAATTGTCACACCATAAATGACGAATTTTGTCATTTGGGCGAAAACAGCAATTTATATCCATCAAATTGAAAAGGTTTCTTTTGTAAGAAGAAGGAAATTACTGCAAATTGAACAAATATCAGTTTTTCCACTAAACTATTGAATAAATGGATTTAAAAGCAGGAGAGCCTAGTCGGTCTCGACTAGGCTCAAAAAGGAAGGACAACTGAAGGAACGCTCGGAAGGTGGTCAAGCACAATGGCATACTGCGCTCGGAGAAGAGTTGGCGGCGGGGTCTTATTAAATTTTAATAAGCTAGCCGATTCTCCTTATTGCATATAGTGTGCCACAGTTGGATTTTGGATTTTGGATTTTGGATTTTGGGTTCTAATACCTAAGAAATATCGGCATAAAATAAAATTAAGGTTCAAAATTCAAGCCTGATTTTGTGCAAACTTTGAACCTTGAACCTTAAACATTGAACCTATGAAGTTACACTATTTGCGACATACGGAAAAATTTAGCATCTAGCGTCAAATTTTTCCTGCTTAAAAAGTAAAAATTACTTGCTGCATCGTTCGACTTGGCGTTGCAAACTAAGCGCGTCTTGATTTTCCTTGTCAATCGCTTCAGCCGAAGCAGCATAGTTTTTAGCTTGCAGACAATCGCCTTTCTGCAAATATATTTTACCGAGTCCGACGTGAGCCGTTATCAAGCGGTTATCCCAGAACAGCGCGGTTTTCAAGCTACTGACAGCTTGTTCCAAATCGCCGCGCCGCAGATGTATATTGCCGAGCAGCAGATATGCTTCCGCGCTCATCGGTTCGCTGACCTGCACTTTTCGCAAAACCACCATTGCTTCGTCATCGTTTCCGTTTTTGTAAAACGTGCGGGCTTGCTCGAGCAGAATTTCGGTTTCGTTGCGCGGTGTCTGCACGGGTGTTACCTGTTTTTTTATTAAAATAACGCTGATAAAATCCTTGCGCGGCAGTTGCTGAACGCGCAAATTGATGCCGCCGATTGAATGCGAACTCTGCCATTCCTTTTCGAGATTGGCGTATTTATTGTTCAATGTTAAAAAGCGTCTGGCTTGATTATCAAAATCGGCGGCGGTCGCATCTTTGAGCGATTCCGAACTCTTTGCCAACAAATAATAAGATTCACCGTCAAGCGCATTATTCACCAGAACAGGTTTTAATTGCGAAACGGCTTCGGCGAAATTGCCGCTTAAAAACAAAGCCGTTCCGTAATTAAATCTGGCATTCGGCTCGTCGGGCGCGGATTCGGATGCTTTTTTCAAAAACTCCAAACCTTCGGTTAAAAGCGCGTCGGATTTTCCTTTATTCTTCTTTTCCCCGCGCGAAGCCTCAACCGCAATTGCACCCAGAGTGTTATAAACGCTGGTTAATTTCAAATCTTCGGCAAGCGGTCGAAGGACGGCGAGTGCCTGTTCATAATTTTTTTGCTGCCATTGAATCAAACTCGTATAAAATGCGGCTTCGGCGTATTGTGAATTTTCCGGCGGGATGCGCGAAAAATAATCGATCGCCTCCTGAGATTTACGCTGATTCAGATAAAAATGTCCGAGTTCGAGCGCGGCATCGGCATAAATTCCACCCTTCGTTTTCTCATCTTCGCTATAAATTCGCAGCGCATTTTTGAAATAATTTTCGCGCGTCTGAGCTTCAATTATTTCAGGCGAAAGCAAACCTTTGATATAGGCTTCAAAAGCGCGTGCGGGAATTTTGTTTGCCAAATCAACAAAGTCATTTCCCTTGAACGGCAATGCTCTATCTCTCTGATAAAGTATCTGGAAGGCAAGCTGACCTTCGATGGTTTGCAGATTTGCCAGCGCGTCGTTGATGACGATTTCACGGGTTACGCGCTTGCCGTCAGGAAATTCTTCGCTCAAAAATCTTCCTTCATTGACGCGAATAATTTTTACCGTTACCGTCAGCTTTGCCGCGACATCATCTTTGGCAGGTTCGATATTATATTTTCCCGCAATCAAAAGCGTCGCGTCACTTTTCTTTGCCAGTTTCAGAGAAGTTGCCAGCGACGGCAAAATCGTCAAAGGTATCCGCAAGCTTTGTTGAATGATTTCACGTTCCTGATTGGAAACGACATTCAAGCGAGTTGCTCTCACCTCTTTAGAATCCATCAAATCGGTCAATGAATCCGCAAAACTTTCACCGACCCAGTTAAATTCGGCTTTGTCGGAAGTATTCTCAAACGGCAGAATCATCACCGTATCAGCGTTGTTCGACACGGTTTGCGCGCCCGTTGACAGAAAAGCAAACAAAAATAAAAAACTTACAATTACGGAATTTCGCAGCATAATTTACCTCAGGAAAAAGTTACATCACAGAATATCACGCATTGACACGGTGAAAAAACATTTCGCGTCAGGGTTTATCTGTAATCAGATTTCAAAAGGTTTTGATGCGGATTGTCGAAAAAAGGGTTTGTTGAAAAAGATGGTAGTCTGTACGGGATTTGAACCCGTGTCGCCGCCGTGAAAGGGCGGTGTCCTAGACCCCTAGACGAACAGACCAAAAAAGTGGTTGCGGCAAAAGACTTGAAACATAAGAAATCGAAAACGATTTCAAACAAAACTTTCGCACTTGCAAATATCACGGTTTTCTCACGAAAAACGAATTGTTAGATTATCTTATACGATTTTTACTGTCAAACGGTCTTTAGTCGATAACGGATAGCAGTTAGCGGATAGTGAAAAATCAAACTGTCTGCCAACCATTATCCATTATCCATTATCCGCTATTTTGCCTTCCATATGATAAAATCTCTTTCTTAAATTAAACAAATTTTCAGGTGAATAATGACGGAACAAAATCCGAAACGAGTATTTTTGATTGACACGATGTCGCATATTTTTCGGGCGTTTTTCGCACCGATGGGCAGCCGCACCGAACCTTTGCGCAACTCTCGCGGGCAAGTCACGCAAGCGGTTTTTGTTTTTACAAATATGCTGCGGAAACTTTTGAACGACGAAAAACCCGATTACATCGCCGCCATTTTTGATTCGTCCACGCCGACTTTTCGCCACGATAATTTTGCCGGCTACAAAGCGAACCGCGCCGATATGCCGGACGATTTAAAGGCGCAAATGCCGTATATCAAAAAAGTTTGTGAAGCGTTCAACATTCCGATGCTGAAAACCGACGGTTTTGAAGCTGACGATTTGATTGGAACTTTGGCGCATAAAATCGCGGCAAAAAATATGCAAGCCGTCATCGTCTCAAACGATAAAGATATGTGCCAGCTCGTGCGCGACCCGTTGATTGTTTGTATGCGGCAGAACTCGCAGAACGTCAAAAGAAAAGTCGCCGTGCCGCCGATTGAGTGGTGCGACGAGGCTTGGGTCGAAAACAAATTCGGTGTCACGCCGCTGCAAATCGTTGACCTTTTGGGTTTGATGGGCGATGCGATTGACAGCATTCCGGGCGCGCCCGGCATCGGCGAAAAAGGCGCGATGAAAATCATTCAGCAGTTTGGTTCAGCCGAAGAAGCGATGAAACGCGCCGACGAAGTGACGCACAAAACTTACCGCGAAAGTCTGCTGAATAACCAAGACATAATTCGCCAATCCGTCGAACTCGCCACAATTCACATCGGCGTTCCGGTCGAACTCGATTTAGATTCGTTCCGGTACGACACGCCGAATCGCCGGCTTGCCTACGCACTTTTCCGCGAACTCGAATTTACGTCTTTGACCAGAGAATTTGCCGATTCCGCGCCGCTTTTTGATCAGGACGGCGGGCGAATCGTTGAAACCGAAAGGCGTTATCAAATCATCAAAACGCGCGAAGATTTAGATAAACTCGTTCGCAAACTTTGGGAAATCGAATTTTGGAGCTTTGAAGTTGACGATTCAAATTCCGGCGCGAAAGCTGATTCTTACGCCAAAAAACCGCCGCTCGGCGTGGCGATTGCAACCGGCGTGGGCGCGAGTTTTTACGTTGATTTGGAAAATTTTGAAGGCGGTCAGGAATTGGCAATCACGCCGCTCGGCGATATTTTGTCGAACGGATTTTTGTCAAAATGCGTCCACGATTACAAGCGAAATTTAGCGGTTCTGAAGAAAATCGGAATCGAACCCGAAGCCGTTGCCGACGATACGATGATTGCCGCGTATTTGATTGATTCGAGCCGTCCGAGTTACGCTCTGCCGCTTCTTGCACAGCAGAATCTGGGAACGGATATAGCGACTGAAGCTCCCGAAGGTTTTACCGAAACGCAATACCGAACTTTGGAACGCGCTGATTTTGCGTTTCAACTCGCGCCGCTGCTTCGCAAAAAAATTCAGGAAGACGGACTCGAAGAAATTTACACTGAAATGGAGTTGCCGCTCATTCCGCTTCTTTACCGGATGGAAACGGCGGGCTTAAAAGTCGACACGAAAGTTTTGGGCGGCATTTCGGATTTTATCTCGACCGAACTCGAAACTTTGGGAGCAAAGATTTTTGAACTTGCGGGACGCGAATTTAACGTCGGCTCGCCGAAGCAAGTCGGCGAAGTTTTGCAGGAACTAAATATCGGCTCGTCGAAAAAAACCGCGACCGGGCAAATGTCAACGAGCAAAGACGTGATGCTGGAACTCGCGGAAACTTATGAGCTGCCGCGCCTGATTATCGAATACCGCGAACTCGATAAACTCAAGGCGACTTATTCGGACGTTTTGCCGACATTGATTGACACGGACGGGCGCATTCACGGCAATCTGAATCAAACAGTGACGACGACCGGACGACTTTCGTCAAGCGAACCGAATCTGCAAAACATTCCGATTCGCACCGAACTCGGTCAGCAAATCCGCCGTGCTTTCGTTCCTGAAGAAGGCTGTCAGTTGATTTCCGCCGATTATTCACAACTCGAATTGCGCCTTCTCGCGCACATCACACGCGACGAGCGAATGCTCGATGCGTTTCAAAACGGCGAAGACATTCACGCGCAAACTGCAAAATTAGTTTTTGGCGCAACAACCGACGCGGAACTGAAAGTCGCTCGCCGCAACGCCAAAATCACGAATTTTGCGATTGCCTATGCCGTCGAAGCCTACGGACTTTCGCAACGAGTCGGCATCTCGCGCGTCGAAGCAAAAAAAGTTATCGAAGATTATTATGAAACTTACAAAGGCGTGAAAAAATTTATGGAAGAAACGCCGCTGGTTGCCCGCGAGCAGGGTTATGTCTCGTCAATTTACGGCAGACGCAGATATTTGCCGTCAATCAAAGACAGAAATTTCAACGTGCGCCACCGCGCCGAGCGCGAAGCGATAAATATGCCGATTCAAGGAACGGCGAGCGATATTGTCAAAATGGCGATGCTCAAAGTTGATGACGCTTTGCGCCGCGAGAATTTAAAAACGCAGATGATTATGCAGGTTCACGATGAATTGTTGCTTGAAGCACCCGAAGCGGAAGTCGAAAAAGCGATGGAAATTGTCAGACGCGAAATGGAATCGGCGGTTAAGGTTGATGTTCCTTTGACGGTCGAAATCGGCGCGGGCAGCAATTGGATGAACGCGAAATAAAAAGTCGCAAAATTTTAGAAAATTTGTCGAATATCGGTGAAAAACTTCGGGAAGCAAGCGAAATTTTGCAGTCGAGCGGAATCAGTGAACCGCGCCGCGAAGCAAATTCCCTGCTCGCGCTGGCTCTCGGAAAGGATAAAATTTTTCTTATCGCGCATCCCGACTACGAGCTTTCCGTGGATGAAGAAACACTCTTTCAAAGCTATCTGCAAAGACGCGCCAGCCGTGAGCCTTTGCAGTATATTCGCGGCACGCAGGAATTCTGCGGTCTTGATTTTGCGGTTGACGCAAATGTTTTGATTCCGCGTCCGGAAACCGAATCCATCGTCGAGGCGGCAATCGAGATTTTGCGCGACAGAGAAAACTCAAAGTTTTGCGAAGTCGGAATCGGTTCGGGCTGCATCGCGGTTTCGATTTTGCACCGAATAAAAACGGCACGCGCCGTCGGTCTGGACATTTCGCCGGAGGCTTTGGAAATTGCCGAAAGGAACGCCCAAACGCACGATGTTCTAAATCGCCTTGAACTGAAAATCTCCGACGTTTTTGAAATTCTGCGAAACGAAAAATTTGATTTAATCGCTTCCAATCCACCGTATATTCCGAACGAAGAAATTGAAGGTTTGCAGGCAGAAGTGCGCGGTTTCGAGCCGCTTGCCGCTTTGACCGACGGCGCGGACGGACTTTCAATCATCAGAAAAATTATTGTCGAATCGCCGCAATTTCTAAATGAAACGGGCTTTTTATTAATGGAAATCGGATTCGGGCAGGCAGACAAAGTGCGCGAAATGTTTGCGCCGGAAATCTGGCGACTCGTTGACATTTTGCCCGACTTGCAGGGAATTCCACGAACGGTCAAAGTGCAGATAGTGAATAACTAAAAGTGAAAAGTGAAAAATTAAGAGCCGAAATAAAAATTAAAAGTTTTAAATTTTTTCTCACTTTTCACTTTTCACTTTTCACTTTTCACTTCACCACGCTTTCTGTTATAGTCATTGAACCGAAAATTTAACGGGTTTTTTAAACTGTAACTTTTTTGCAAAAAGGAGATTATTATGAAATACGAATACGAAAAAGAAGAAGCGAGCGCGACTACCAAATTGACTTATTTACTTATCGGCGGCGGAATCGGCGCGATTTTAGGTTTGCTTTTTGCGCCCAAAGCGGGCGAAGAGCTGCGCGGCGACATTGCCGACGCGACGCGCAAAGGTGTGGAAAAAAGCAAGGAAGCGGCGGTATTGGTCGGCGAAAAAGCCGGTGATTATTACGAAGTAACGCGCGAAAAAGCAACCGAGCTTTATCAAACGGCACAAGTTAAGGCAGGAGATTTGGCAGGCAGAGCAGGAGAATTGACTGAAAAAGCCAAAGATGCGGTTTCCGGTTCAAATCCTTTATCGGCGGCAATCGAAGCGGGAAAACGAGCTTATTCGGATGAAAAACAACGCACTGACGAAAAAACGCTTCCGCCGAATCGGGCTGCTCATCCGGCTGAAAACAAAAGTTTGAACGCGCCGAAGGAAAATACGGCAAAGAAAGAAGAAACTCCGGCGAAGAAACAAGGTGAGTAGATTATGAATACGAATAATTACCAATTGTGGATGATGATTGCGTCAATCGTCATCGCCATTTGTTTTATCGTGATGGCGATTGCTTTGATTGCGATTGCCATTATCGTGAAAAAAATAGTCGGCACGGCTACTCGGCTGGAAGAAAAAGTCGAACCACTGCTAACGCAGGTCAATGCTATCAGCGAGCAGGGAAAACAGATTTCCGTGCAGTTCACGGAAATCTCCGGGCATCTTTCGACCGCGACCAAATACTTTTCCGAATCCGCCGGACTTATCAAAGACGAAGTCGGCGAGTTAAAACAACTCGTCGGAATGACGGCGCACACGGCAAAAGATAAAATCGAGCTGGTCAGCAATACGATTGACCGGACGCACGCTCAAGTTACCGACACGACGGATTTTATTCAGGAAAAGGTGGTTGTGCCGGCGCGGGAAGTCGCGGCGATTATGGCTGGCGTGCGAAAAGGTTTGGAAGTTTTATTCGCACCTTCGCCGAAACGCATTGACCGTGTTTATACGGACGACGAAATGTTTATCGGCTGATTTTTGCCGGAAATCTCTAAAATAAAAAAGGCGCGGGATTTTGTCCCGCGCCTTTTTTATTTTCGTTGAAATGAAAATTAATTATCTTGATTTTTGTCCGGTGTTTGACCGTCCTTTTTCATTCCTCTGCGTCCTCCGCGCCGCTCGCGCATTTCTTGTTTCATTTGGTCAAGCTGCGTGCGTTGTTCGGCGGTTAAAACTGCCAGCACCGCATTACGAGTTTGTCCGGCAGACGCTTTTAACTGAGTTTTGATTTCCTTCAGTCTGGTTAATTCCTGCTCGGTAATCGAACCGTCGCGTTTCTTTTGAGCTAAACCCCGCATTTCTTCGCGCTGTGCCTGATTCGGTTTATTGCTTTCGTGAATCGTTTTGACCTGCTCCTTTTGCGCGTCGCTCAAATTAAGCCGACGAAGCGCGCCCATCAGCATTCGGTCGCCGTGCTTTCCACCGCGCATACCTTTACCGCCGTGCTTGCCTTCGCCGCCTCGACGCTCAAGTTTTCTTTCCTTCTTTGTAGAGTCCTGCTGATTATTTGTGCTGCTGTCCTGCGCCGCGACAAAAGTTGTGAAAGTGCCGACTGCAAACGCCAGCGTGATAGTCGAAATGAATTTATGTTTGAATGACATTTGTTTTTTACCTCTTATTTTTTTTAGATTAGCTTTCGCCGTTCGCTATCTTTGACGATGGTAAATGCAACAAAGTCGAGATTGTTTTCGTTTGCCGTGTAAAGAAATGTAAAGGTTCAAAATTCAAGATTCAAGATTCAGGATTCAAGATTCAGGATTTAGGATTCAAGATTCAGGATTTAGGATTAAGTTCGTGATTCGACTAAATGTATATCTAACAGCATCAAATCTTAAATCCTGAATCTTGAATCCTAAATCCTGAATTCTAAACCTTGAATCTTAAATCCTGAATTTTGAATTTTGAACCTTTTTACTAGTTTGACGTTGAACATTTGCTGTTCGCCAAGTAAAATGCGAAGTTTGAGTTATAAAGCAAGCGGGAAAATTTGATGAGATTTTTATCTGAAATAAATACACCAAAAGATTTGCGGCAGCTTCGCGTGGAAGATTTGCAGGAAGTTGCCGATGAAGTCCGGCAATTTATCCTGGAGACGACTTCGCGCGTCGGCGGACACACAGGCGCGTCGCTCGGCGCGGTGGAACTTGCGGTAGCGATGCACTATGTTTTTGACACGCCGAACGACAAACTCGTTTGGGATGTCGGTCATCAGGCTTACGCGCACAAAATTTTGACGGGCAGACGCGACGGGCTTCATACTATCAAACAATACGGCGGGCTTTCAGGATTTTTGCGGCGCGATGAATCCGAATATGACACTTTCGGCGCGGGACACGCTTCGACATCTCTGTCAGCCGCTTTGGGTATGGCAATCGCCCG
>Ga0136617_10006829_pt1 | contig 10176 bp, 6 predicted proteins | sample AntDrymUQ3222106_2_FD_129672 | JGI IMG/M metagenome (GOLD analysis project Ga0136617, IMG submission 129672) | Polar desert sand microbial communities from Dry Valleys, Antarctica - metaG UQ322 (21.06) | ecosystem: Environmental > Terrestrial > Soil > Desert | place: Antarctica: Dry Valley... | reverse complement strand
GGAGGCGGAGGCGGAGGCGGAGGCGGAGGCGGAGGCGGCGGATCCGTGCTCGAGTTGGTTGTACTGGAGTCGGTTGTGGCGGGACCCTGCGTCGAGGGGTTCGTGTTCGGCCGATCTTGGGTCGAGGGCGCACTCGTAGGGGCGTCCGTCGCGGATGGGGCCGCGCTCGAATCGGTCGGCGGTTCTCCGGTCTTGGCGAACGGGCCGGCCGCCGGTGTGTCGTCGCAGGAGGGCAGGGTGACGGTGCTGAGGTCCAGGGTGACCTCGCCGTTCCTGGCCAGCACCCGTCCGTCCACTGCGCTCCCGGTCTGCGCACTCACCGATCCAGCCGACAGGATGGTGCCGCTGAACCTGGAGTTGGCGCCGAGCGTCGCCGAGTCTCCTACTTGCCAGAAGACATTGCAGGCTTTGGCCCCGTTGGTCAGAGTTATCAAGCTGTCGGGGGCTGTGGTCAGGGTGGAGCCGGCCTGAAAGATGAAAACGGCGTCCGGATCATCGCGCCCGTCGAGGGTAAGGGTCCCCGTCACGCCCAGCGCCCTCGGCTGGTCATAGACACCGGGAATCAGCGTCATCCCGCCGACATCGGCCGGCAGGACCATGTCCGATGTCCGGTTTGCTGCATCGAAATATGCGGTGGTCAGGTCGGTTTGGGCCTGAAATGCCGTGGCGTCCGCGTCGTGCTTCGTGCCGTGCAGGATCCCCGGTGGGAAGCCGGTGATCGCCTTTCCCGCCCTGGCCCCGCCCAGGTCCCCGGTGATGACCGAGGGACCGGTGTTGTTGACCGTGCTGCCGGCCAGCACCGCGAATGACAAGGCCGCGCTCGGAGGCGAATCCGGCTGGGTACGCTCGTCAGCGTTACCGAACAACAGGATTGCGCCCATCGTGAGGGCAGCAATTCCGACGACCGTAGCTACGATGGCGGCGAGTGCGGTGCCCGGCGAGCGCGCCCACACCGCCGGCAGCCGTAGCCGTAGCCACTCCATGAAAGGGATGCTACGGCGCGCGAGGCCTATCAGACCCCGATTACGCCTACTCGCGCCTCCGGTCGTGTATTCACTGAGATAGACCCACGCCCCTATTCGAGAGTGAATACATGGCTCACCTGGTGACAAACCTGATCGAAGCAGCCCGCCATGACGGCGATCTCCCGGCCGTGAAGTTGGACGACGAGGTGCTCAGCTTCCAGAATCTGCTGGACGCCGCGAGCCGGGTCGCCGCTATGTTGCAGACGCGCGGTCTGGGACCGGATGACCGGATTGGGCTCGTCCTGCCGAATGTCCCAGCATTCCCGGTGTTCTTCTATGGCGCCCTGATGGCCGGTTGTGTGGTCGTTCCGCTGAACCCGCTGCTGAAGGCCAGGGAGATCGAGTACTGCCTGCGCGACTCGGGGGCGAAGCTGGTGGTTTCATCCCAGCGCGGCGGTGACGCCGCCGCGCAGGCAGCGCAGTCCTCGGGTACGCAGTGCCTGCTGGTCGGGGCAGCAGGGCCGAGCCCGGACCAACTGGGCGACCCAGAGGTCGCCAGCACGATGGTCGAGCGCAGCGATGACGACAACGCCGTGCTTCTCTACTCGGCCGGGATGACGGGAAAGCCGATGGGCGCGCAGCTCACCCAGGCGAACCTCGGAAGTAATGCAGATGTCGCGGTCTCGATCCTCGGATGCGTCCGCGGCGACATCATGATGGGCTGCCTGCCGCTGTTCCACGTCTTCGGCCTGACCTGTGGCCTCAACGCAGCCGTGGCCGCTCGTGCCTGCTTGACCCTGATCCCTCGCTTCCACCCAGCCAAGGCCCTCGAAGTGATCGCCCGGGACAGCGTCACGATCTTCCTCGGCGTACCGACCATGTATTCCGTTCTGCTGCAGACCCAGAACCGGGCCTCCTTCGACCTCTCGACCCTGCGTACCTGCGTCTCCGGAGGCTCGGCGTTGCCGGTCGAGGTGATGAGATCCTTCGAGCAGGCCTTCGGTTGCGTCCTCCTGGAGGGCTACGGGTTGTCCGAGACCTCTCCGGTCGTCTCGTTCAATCACCGAGATGCCGAACGCAAGCCCGGATCGATCGGTACGCCGGTGACCGGGATGGAGGTCAAGCTGATCGACGACGAGGGCAACGAGGTGCCGGAGGGGGGTGATCAGGTCGGCGAGATCGCCATCCGCGGCGACGGGGTCATGAAGGGCTACTGGGGGCGCCCGGCAGAGACCGCCGCGGCCATTCAGGACGGCTGGTTCCGCAGCGGCGACCTGGCCACCCGGGATGCCGACGGCTACTACTTCATCGTCGGCCGCAAGAAGCACATGATCCTTCGCGGCGGCTACAACGTCTATCCGCGAGAGATCGAAGACGCATTGTCCGAGCACGAGGCCGTGGTCGAATCCGCAGTCATCGGGCTCAGGCACCCCGACCTCGGTGAGGAGGTCGGCGCGCTGGTCGTGCTCAGAGCCGGCGCGAGCGCATCCGTCGAGGAACTGCAGAGCTTCGCCAAAGAACGGGTCGCTGCCTACAAGTACCCGCGCCGGCTGTGGATCGTCGAGAAACTCCCCAAGGACGCCGCCGGCAACATCCTGCGTCGCGAGGTCTCCCCGCCCCACAACGCCGCCGAGACCCCGCGCTAACCGATCTGCAGCACCTGCATCCCTGCGCTCAAGGTCTGGGTGAACGTCTGCGCGGTGAAGTTCTTGACCGGCGTGTCTCGAGTGGACGGCTCGTAGACAGCGACTGGCAGCGCCGTATCGAGGGTGACCGTAACCGACAACGGCGTGACGTTCAGATAGCGACCTGAGCGCTTGTTTCGGTCCCAGTCGTAGAGGTCCACTGCTTGCCACATGACCAGTAGATGTTTCCCGTCGGAGCGGTACAACAGGGCGCTACGCAGGGTTGCGCCACCTGCAGTCACGCTCAGGCGTAGTCCAACCGGCGCGCTGCCCCCGTCCCGGACGAGATCCAGTAGTCGGCGCATCGCCTCGAACCCGGCCTTGGCCCGCCACGTGAGCGGGTCGAGGGTGGGAGTGGCGATCAAGCCGAAGCCCGCCTCACGGGTAGCTGTGTCGGTGTCCCGGTAGGGCGGCGCTTCGTCGAGGAGTTCGTAGGAGAAGAACTTCCGGCCGCCGAGCAGGTGAACCATCAGGTGCTTGGGGGCATACAGGCCGGCCACATCCTCGGGTACGAGTTCCGCGCCGCCGGTGTAACCGCGGCCCAGGGACGTCGTGTATCCGCCTTCGGACACGCACAGCGGTTTCCCGCCGTGCACCGGATCAAGGACAGCCAACCGCTCGGTCACCAGCAACCCGGGGTCATAGTCACCCGGGTACAGGTGCGCGTCGCCTCGATCGATCCACCGGGTTAGGTCACCGAGAGCGGCCACGTCCGGTCGCAGCGCGTTGGGCCCCCCTTTCATGTGCAGCGGCGGGCCCTGGATCAACACGTTGTTGAAAGCCGGTCGTCGTCGGGTCTCCTCCCAGAGGGCCTGTGCCGCAAACCGGGTGCGCGCCACCCAGTCCGAAACTGCCTTCCCGTCCGAGTTCGGCTCATTGAGGCCGGGAAGAGAGTCCAGCAGAGCCAGATTGGTGTTGGCCTGGAGCCAATCGAGTTGCGCGTTGACTGCGGCCCGAGCGGCCTCGAGGCTGGGGGCATCGCTCGGGGCCATCACCGGGCAACACCAGCGGACGCCGGTCGCCCCCAGCCGGTCCATCGCGCGCTTCACAGTGGCCCGCCCGTGGTCGGTGCGAGGCAGGGACTGCCTGACGGCGCCGACCCGCAGACTCAGCAGCCATTCAATCGCGACATCCGTGTTTGCCCAGGTTGATTGGCTCATGAAGGAGAAGTGGGTGTTGATCCCATAGGAGTCGAACGCAGACCTGGCCGCAATCGCGGGCACCAGCGGCGGCCGCGCCGGAGGGGCTGCGTGGGCTGGGCTGCGCCCGATGATCGGAGCCATGCATGCGGCTCCGAGCAGCAACTGTCGACGCGTCAAGCCGGGCATCTGGATTCCCCTAGGCCCGCAATGGGCATCTCGGACGACCGTGTTGGTGTGGCCGACTGAGGGATGGCTTCCCTTGGAGGACCCGGTTCCTATTACACAGTGTAGCCTTTTGATTACACTGTGTGTTCTTCAGCCACATCAGTGCTCTCCTGCCACCGTCTAGTCGGGCCTCCAGACGCTGCGTCGTGTAGTCATGACAGCAGCGCGACACCAGTTGTGAGGGAGGCATCCAGTGAGTCGGACGGCTGCTGGCGATCCCGCAAGCAATCAGGACGTCGCGGATGCGGCCATCGGGTTGGACATGTTGCTCACCGACGCAGGGCTGGGTCCGCTTCGCAGACTCGTCCCCCCGGGCGGCAGCACCCTGCGCTTCGTGTCCGGCCTGGTCCGGCGTCCCGGCGCCCTGACCCAACGCAGTCGCGCGTTGCTCGGCGAACTCGCTCGGATCGCCGTCGGGCGCTCCGAGATCGCTCCGGCGAGAAAGGACAAGCGGTTCAGCGATCCGGCCTGGACCGGCAACCCGCTGCTGCGCCGCACCATGCAGGCCCATCTCGTCACCGCTGAGGCCGCGCAGATCCTGGTCGCGGATGCGGCCCTTGGCTGGGCCGACGACGAGAAGATCCGATTCGCCGTGTCGAACCTGAGCGACGCTCTGGCACCCAGCAACAACCCGATGATCAACCCCCTCGCCTGGAAGGCGCTGATCGACACCGGCGGTCGCAGTGCCCTCCGGGGCGTGCGCCGGTTGGCCACCGACCTGTCGTCGAGCCCGCGGATACCTTCGATGGTCGAGCCGGATGCCTTCGAGGTGGACAAGGACCTGGCCGTCACCGCGGGTGAGGTCGTGCTACGAACGCCGGTCTTCGAGTTGATCCAGTATCTTCCGCAGACCAAGAAGGTCAGCACCGTCCCACTGTTGATGATCCCCCCGACGATCAACAAGTACTACATCGCCGATCTCGCGCCAGGCCGCAGCATCGTCGAGACGGTTGTGGCTGGGGGTCAACAGGTCTTCATGATGTCCTGGCGCAATCCTGATGCCCGGCACGCGGAATGGGGGCTGGACACCTACGGCCAAGCCATCCTGGACGCGATGGATGCCGTGGAGCAGATCACGGCTTCCCGGAAAACCGCTTTGATGGCCTTCTGCTCCGGAGGGATGATCACGGCCATGCTGCTCGGCCACCTCGCGGCCATCGGGCAGCTGGGCCGGGTGGCCGCTGCGGCATTCGCGGTAACCGTCCTCGACCAGGCCAAGGCAGGAACGACAGGTGCGCTCCTGGACGACCGAGCGGCCACGGCCGCAACCGCCGCCTCCAAGAAGAAGGGCTACCTGGACGGGGCCACGATGGCCGAGGTCTTCGCCTGGCTACGGCCGAACGACCTCATCTGGAACTACTGGGTGAACAACTACTTACAGGGCAAGCCACCTTCGGCCTTCGACATCCTGTTCTGGAACGCGGACACAACCCGGATGACCGCAGGACTGCACCGCGGCTTCATCCATCTGTCCCTGCGCAATGCCCTCACCCAACCTAGGGCAGCCACCATGCTCGGCAGTCCCGTGGATCTGTCCACAGTAGATGTGGACAGCTACGTCATTGCCGGGATCGCAGACCACCTGTGTCAATGGCAGTCCTGCTATCAGACGACACAGCTGTTCGGAGGACAGAGCCGATTCGTGTTGTCCACGAGCGGGCACATCGCCTCGCTGGTCAACCCGCCCGGAAACCCCAAGGCCACGTGGCAAACCTCTGACTCGACGCCATCCGATCCACAGGCATGGCTGGACCACGCGGTCACCGAGAAGGGTTCCTGGTGGCCTGACTTCGTTTCCTGGCTCGACAAGCGCGGTGGCGCAAAGATCGCTGCACCAACCGAACTCGGCGGGGGCCGGTCCACCCTTGGCCCAGCACCGGGCACGTATGTCTTCGACAAGTGAGGCCGGCACGGAGCCCGGCTTGACTCCCGCAGCTGGCGGAGAGCCCGTGGATGTGGTGCGTACGGTCGTGGCCGGCGGCCGACAGCTGCGGGTGTCCGTACGTCCCGGGGACGGCAGCGCACCTGCCCTGCTGCTGTGCAACGGGATCGGCGCGAGCCTGGAGATCCTGCAGCCCTTCGTGGACGCCCTGGCCCCGCGCCGGGAGGTGATCCGCTTCGACGTTCCGGGCGTGGGTGGGTCCCCGGCTCCGACCATCCCCTATCTCTTGTCCACGTTCAGCCCGGTGCTCTCCGATCTGCTCAGCCAGCTAGGACATCAGGGACACGTCGACGTGATGGGTTTCTCGTGGGGTGGGGGCCTGGCACAACAGTTCGCGGTCCAGCACCGGCGTCGCTGCCGACGACTTGTTCTCGCTGCGACTGGCACCGGCTCACTCATGGTTCCCGCCCGCCCGCACGTGCTACGCCGGATGATGACACCCCGCAGACACCGCGATGCTGGGTATGCGCGCAGCATCGCCGGTGAGATCTACGGCGGAACGATGCGGACGCACCCCGAAAGGGCCGAACAGATACTGCACGGGAACACCCGTCTCGGGCCAAAACGCGGCTACTACTACCAGCTCGCCGCAGCGGCAGGCTGGAGCAGTCTGCCCTTCCTGCGCATGATCAGACAGCCCACGCTCGTTATCGCCGGCGACGACGATCCACTCATCCCCGTCGTCAACGCGCGGATCATGGCGCACTTCATTCCGAGAGCGCTCCTCCACGTGTATCACGGCGGACACCTCGCTCTGGTCACCGAGGCCGAGGACCTGGCTCCTGTGGTCGAGGCATTCCTGGACAGCGACTGACGGAGGACCCGATGGCTTCATCTGACTTCTACGACCTCGAGCAACTGTTGGACGACCCCGGCCGTGCGTTGCTCGCGCGGGTGCGGACCTTCATGGACGAGCAGGTCGAACCGATCATCAATGACTACTGGACCCGGGCGGAATTCCCGTACGAGCTCATCCCGGGGCTGCGCGAGCTGGAAGTGAGCGGTACCCCGTACCAGGGCTATGGCTGTCCCGGCCAGTCGTACCTGCTCGACGGGATGCTGGCCATGGAGTTCTCCCGCGGAGATCCCTCGATCTCGACATTCCGTGGGGTGCACGGCGGTCTGGCAATGGGCTCGATCTACCTGTGTGGCTCCGAGGAGCAGAAGCAGCGCTGGCTGCCACCGATGGCCAAGCTGGAGATGATCGGCGCCTTCGGCCTGACCGAACCCGATGCCGGGTCTGACGCTGCCCGGGGACTGTCGACGACAGCCACCCGCGACGGGGATCACTGGGTGCTGGACGGGAAGAAGAAATGGATCGGCAACGCCAGTTTCGCCGACCTCACCATCATCTGGGCGCGTAGCACCGAGGACGACACTGTGCAGGGCTTCGTCGTGGAGAAGGACACGCCCGGCTTCCACACGGAGAACCTCCGGGACAAGATCGCGCTGCGGGTCGTACAGAACGCCGAGATCACCCTTTCCGGCGTGAGAGTTCCCGAGGAGAACCGACTGCAGGAGGCCCGAACGTTCAGAGACACCGTCAAGGTCCTGCGCATGACCCGTGCGGGGGTGGCCTGGTCAGCGGTGGGCTGTGCCCGGGGCGCGTACGAACACGCCCTGCGCTACGCCGGGGAACGAACGCAGTTCGGGCGGCCGATTGCCGGATTCCAGATGGTGCAGGATCTTCTTGTCAAGATGCTCGGCAACATCACCGCCTCAGCCACCCTGTGCGCCAGGCTCTCCCAGCTGCAGGACCAAGGCGACATGACTGATGAGCAGGCGTCGCTGGCCAAGACCTTCTGCACTGTCCGGATGCGGGAGTCAGTCGGTTGGGCGCGGGAACTCATGGGCGGCAACGGCATCCTGCTCGAACACCACGTCGGCCGATTCGTTGCCGACGCTGAGGCGATCTACTCCTACGAGGGCACACGCGAGGTCAACACCCTGATCGTCGGACGGGCGATCACCGGAGTCGGGGCGTTCGTTTGACGAGACGTCCGTCACTTGGTGGCCGAGCCGGGCGGATCAGCCGCCCAGCATGAAGGCCACCAGGAAGCCCAGAGCCGTCGGCAGTCCGACCCACCAGCCTCCCTCGCGATAGGCCTCCGGAATCAACGTGTTGGCCAGTACGGCGACCGTCGCTCCTCCGGCGAAGGCCTGGATCGCGGCAGTCCCGCCGGCTGAAACCTCCCCACCCAGCGCGTCACCGGCCACCGTCACCCCTACAAGGGCTAGACCGGTGAACGCCCACAACCCGAAGACCCTCACCCGATGCATGCCGTACTGCTCGCGCATCCGGGCTGCTCCACTGACCGCCTCTGGCACATTGCCGACCGCGATTGCCACAAGCAGTACGACGCCGCTCATCCCGGAGTCCATGCTGATCCCCAGCGCGAGGTTCTCAGGCACCCCGTCGAGAACCACACCGAGCAGTAACGCCCAACCGAGGGCACGGGGACCCAATCCGTTGTCGAGCAGGTGATTGGCCACGACGTAGACCAGCGCGCCAGTCAGCAACGCACCCCCCGCAAGCCAGACGCCACCCTCGTCGAAGGCGGGCCGGAACAACTCGTTGGAGGCCGCCGCGATGAGGGTGCCCGCGCCGAAGGCCATCAGGGCCGCCAGCGCCCGGTCCGGCAGCTTCCAGCGAAGACCAACGGCGGCGCCGATGATGAGCGGTACGGCTGCGCCGATTCCGAAGAGCAATGCCGTCAGCATGCTGCCACCAAAGTCCCAGACATCCAGTCAGCCATAGAAGGCGCGTTCGACGACCGTGCGGGTGCGCCGCGTCACGCGCAGGTAATCCTCGAGGAAGTCGCCGGCATCCCGATCGGGCGGATAACCCATTGCCCGGGACACTCCCAGCAGTTCCTTGCCCACGCGGGGAAGTTGATCGCCGGCGCGACCGCGGACCAGCATGATCGCATTACGCGACCGGCTGGCCATCATCCATCCGCTCTCCAGTGCGGCCGCTTCCTTCACCGTGAGCAAGCCCAGCGGCACCATGGCACGTACAGCGTCCAACGTGGACGTCGTACGAAGAGACTCGTGCTTTCCGCCATGTCGAAGTTGCATGAGTTGCGCGGTCCACTCCACGTCCGCTAGCCCGCCTCGGCCCAGCTTCGTGTGCGTCGCAGGGTCCGCACCGCGGGGGAGACGTTCGGAGTCCACCCGCGCCTTTATTCGGCGAATCTCGATGACGTCGGCCTGCGCCAGCCCATCCGAGGGATATCGCAACGGGTCGATGAGAGCCATGAACTCCGCAGCCAGGTCCGGGTCGCCTGCTACGGGCGCGGCCCTGAGCAGGGCCTGGCGCTCCCACGGCTGCGCCCACCGCTCGTAGTAGGCGCGATAGGAGGCCAAGGATCGTACGACCGGGCCGTTGCGGCCTTCTGGGCGAAGGCCGGTGTCGATGACCAACGGCGGATCCGATCCCGGCGCAGCAAGCAGGGTCCGGATTCTTTCAGCGACGTCGGCCGCAGCCCGTGCGCACACCTGCTCGTCGGCGCCGTCCTTGGGATCGTGGACGAAGAGCACGTCGGCATCGGAGCCGTAGCCCATCTCCGCACCGCCCAGCCGGCCCATACCGACAACCAGGAATCTGGTGGGAAGTTCAGTTCCGGGGCCGGCCACCGCACGCGCCGCGGCCACGAGCGCGGCTCGGATCGTCGCCGTCGCGGCGTCGCTGAGACCGGTCATGAGCTGTTGGTGCTGAGCCAGTCCCAGCAGGTCACACATCGCCAACCTCAACAACTCATGTCGGCGCAGGGCTCGTACCGCCGTGACAGCCTCCACGGGATCGGCACTGCGCTGGGCCACGGCAGTCCACGCCGTCGTCAGTTCGGCCAGCTCGGCCGGCATCATCTCCGCATCATCGCCGAGCATCTTCAAGGCCTCCGGTGCGCCGCCGAGCATGTCGGCAACGTACTTGCTTGTTCCCAGGAGCTGACCCAACCGGTCGAGGACCTTGCCCTCGTCACGGAGAAGCCTCAGATACCACGGGGTTCGACCGAGCTGTTCAGACACCGCACGGTAGGCCAGCAGGCCAGCGTCAGGGTCGGCGGCATCGGTGAAGCTCTGCAGCACGACTGGCAGGAGCAGCCGCTGCATGGCGGCAGTCCGGCTGACTCCGGAGGTCAGCGCGCCAAGGTGTCCCAGCGCCGCATCGGGAGCATCGAATCCGAGTGCGGCCAGCCAGCCGCGCGCGGCTTCCG
>Ga0136617_10006827_pt1 | contig 10177 bp, 11 predicted proteins | sample AntDrymUQ3222106_2_FD_129672 | JGI IMG/M metagenome (GOLD analysis project Ga0136617, IMG submission 129672) | Polar desert sand microbial communities from Dry Valleys, Antarctica - metaG UQ322 (21.06) | ecosystem: Environmental > Terrestrial > Soil > Desert | place: Antarctica: Dry Valley... | reverse complement strand
TGGACGGGTTCATCGGCCCTGGTCACGTGTCGACAGTGATCGGCTGCCGGCCGTATGAGTTCATCGCCCGCGACCACGACAAGCCGCTGGTCTGCGCCGGCTTCGAGCCGCTGGACATCCTGCAGTCGGTCTACATGCTCATGCTCCAGTTGAAGGAGGGCCGCTGCGAGGTGGAGAACCAGTACAGCCGCGTGGTCCCGTGGGACGGCAACGTCAAGGCACTGCAGGTCATCAACCAGACGATGACGCTGCGGCCGTACTTCGAGTGGCGTGGCCTCGGCTTCATCTCGCATTCGGCGCTCGCGGTGAACGACCGGTACGCCGCCTTCGACGCCGAACGGATCTTCAACGTGCCAGGCGTCCGGGTAGCCGACCCCAAGGCCTGCCAGTGCGGTGAGGTGCTCAAGGGCGTGCTCAAGCCGTGGGAGTGCAAGGTCTTCGGTACGGCGTGCACGCCGGAGACGCCGATCGGAACATGCATGGTGTCCTCCGAAGGCGCTTGCGCGGCGTACTACAACTTCGGCCGGTTCACCCGGGAGCGGGTCAAGGAGGCGACCCGGACGGTCGATATCGAGCTCACCGCGGCCCGGCCGTGAGTCAGGGCACCGCACCGCCGTCGGAGCAGACCAAGGCGAACTGGGCCGAGGAGGCGGTTGCCGAGCACGCCGGCGCTGTACAGCTCACCCGCGAAGAGCAGGTGCTGGAACGCATCGACCGGGCTCGGCGCCGAAAGGCCCGCATCAAGGAACCGCGGATCACGATGTCCCACGGCGCCGGTGGCAAGGCCAGCCGAACTCTCACCGAGGCGATCTTCCTCGACGCGCTCAGCAATCCGGTGCTCGAGGAACTCGAGGACGCCGCGTCGCTCACCGTCGGTACGGCGAAACTCGCGTTCACCACCGACTCCTTTGTGGTGTCCCCGCTGTTCTTCCCCGGCGGCAACATCGGTGACCTCGCGGTGAACGGCACGGTCAACGACCTGGCCATGAGCGGTGCCCGGCCGCTGTACCTGTCCGCCGGTTTCATCCTGGAAGAGGGGTTCCCGGTCGATGACCTGCGCACGATCGTCGCCTCGATGGCGGCTGCCGCCGAACGCGCCGGGGTCACCGTCGTCACCGGCGACACGAAGGTGGTTCAGCGGGGCAAGGGCGACGGCTGCTACATCAACACCGCGGGCGTCGGCGTACTGGAAAGAGCGGTGCCGCTCCGGGCGGCCAGCGCGAAGCCGGGCGACGCGGTCCTCGTCTCCGGGCCGATCGGCGAGCACGGTGTCACGATCATGCTGTGTCGCGGAGAGTTGGACATCGAGGCCGATCTGGAGTCCGACACGGCCCCGCTGCACGAGATCGCGGCGGCGCTGCTCGACGCGGTGCCCGGCGTACGGATGATGCGTGACGCGACTCGCGGCGGGGTGGCGACGATCCTCAACGAGGTGGCCGTCGCCTCCCAGGTCTCCGTCGTCATCGACGAGGCCGCCATACCGGTCAACCCGATGGTCAACGGCGCCTGTGAGCTGCTCGGCATCGACCCGCTGTACGTCGCCTGCGAGGGCCGGCTGGTCACTGTCGTCGACGGCGACCAGGCCGAGGCCGCGCTGGCCGCACTCGCTGGGCACCCGTTGGGCGCCGGTGCGGCCATCATCGGACGGGTCAAGGATGACCCGCCCGGATTGGTGTTGCTCAAGACCTCGTTCGGCGGCACCAGGATCGTCGATCTGCTCGTGGGAGATCCCCTCCCACGGATCTGCTGATCTCCAGCAACGAAAGGGAGCAAGCGATGAGTGAGAACCAGGGCGGCATGGCCGATCCTCAGGATGTCCCGATGGCCGAGAAGTACGGGACGCACGGGTCACCTGACAGCGACGCAGATCTCGACGCCGAGCTGCGCGAAGGCACGGCCAAGGCTTTCGACGCCGAGAATTCGGCGCCGGCGCCGGGGCCCGGCCGTGAGATCTCCGACGAGGAGCGGGCGGGAGTGTCGGGCACCGACACGACCGCGGAGAGCGCCTTGGGCGTTGGCGAGTCGGTTTCCCGTCGCGGCGAGGACGTCGTCAAGCAGGAGGGTGAGGAGGCAGGAAGGCAGACGGTCGGCTACAAAGACGGGCGGCCGGTCGGCACCGCGGACGAGCGCTCCCGCACCTCGGTCGACCCGTCAGGCAGCGGGTCGGACAGCACCGACAAGGCGACCGGCGAGTAGCTCGGCCCTCTTTCACACCGTCCGAAGGTTTGATCGCTATGGCGGTCAAACCTACGGACGGTGCGAGCACTGAGCGGCGGCGACCGCGGCCTGACCGAGGCTGATCCCACCGTCGTTGCACGGAACCTGCTCATGCGTCAGCACCCGCAGGCCCTCTCGTTCCAGCCCATCGGTGACGAGATCGAGCAGTACGACGTTTTGGAACACCCCACCGGACAGGGCGACGGTGTCCAAGGCGTGCTCGCGGGCCGCCGTGGCCGCTGCCTGCACGGTGGCCGCGGCGAGCCCGCGATGGAAGCGCGCGGCAATGGCGGGCACCCCGACCCCTCGACCCAAATCGTCGACCACGGCCCGGATGAGGTCGCTGCCCAGCAGCAGCCCGTCCCGCGCACCCATCGGGTAGCTGCCCGTCTCGCCCAGGTCGACGCACTGCTCCAGCTCGATCGCGGCCTGCCCCTCGAAGTTCACGTCGTCGCGCACCCCGGTCAGCGCCGCCACCGCGTCGAAGAGCCGCCCGGCGCTGGACGTCATCGGCGCGTTGACCCCGCGCGCGGCCATTGCCAGCACCTGACCCCAGAGCGCCTCGTGCCGGCCGGACACCTCGAGACCCACCGGCAACTCCTCGCCGTATGCCGCCTGCAGATGAGCCGCGGCCATCCGCCACGGCGCCCTGATCGCCGCCGCGCCACCGGGCAGCGGCACCGGCTCGAGGTGTGCGAGCCGGCGAAAGCCGGTCAGGTCCGCGAGCAGGATCTCGCCTCCCCACAGCGTCCCGTCGTTGCCGTAGCCGGTCCCGTCGTACGCCACCCCGACGACCGGGCCGACCTCGCCGTTGTCGGCAAGGCACGAGGCGATGTGCGCGTGGTGGTGCTGTACGCCGATCAGCTCCACATCGACGAGATCCATCGCGTGTTTCGTGGACAGGTACTCCGGATGCAGGTCGTAGGCGACCACCTCGGGCGTGATGTCGAAGAGCATCCCGAAGTGCGCGATGCCGTCGATGAACGAACGCAGCGTTTCGAAGTTCTCCAGGTCGCCGATGTGGTGGGAGACGAACGCCTGCCGGTCACGGGCCAGGCAGAACGTGTTCTTGAGTTCCGCGCCCACCGCCAGCACCGGCCGAGGGCAGGAAAGCGGCAGGGTGATCGGTTCGGGCGTGTAGCCGCGCGAGCGGCGTACCGGCTGGGGGTGACCCCGCACCATGCGGACTACCGAGTCGTCGGTGCGCATCCGGATCGGCCGGTCGTGCAGCAGGAACGCGTCGGCGATCCCGGCCAGCCGCGTGGTGGCCTCGTCGTCGAGGTAGCTGATCGGCTCGTCGGAGACGTTGCCGCTGGTAAGGACGATCGGGCCGCTCACCGCGGCGGCGAGCAGGTGGTGTAGCGGCGTATAGGGCAGCAGAACGCCGACGTGGTCGTTCCCCGGCGCCAGCGCAGCGGCGAGCCGAGCGTCGGGACGGCGCGGCAGCAGCACGATCGGGCGGCGGTGTCCGGCCAGCAGCTCCGCGGCTGCCGGCGTGACATCGCACCACGCGCGGACGCCGTCGAGATCAGAGAGCAGAACGGCGAACGGCTTGTCCTCGCGGTGCTTGCGCGCCCGCAGGGTCGCCACCGCCTCCTCGGATCGGGCGTCCACTGCCAGGTGATAGCCACCGAGTCCCTTCACCGCTATGACCGCACCGGAGAGCAGCAGGTCCGCGGCCGCGTTCACCGGCTCACCGGGCAGCTCCGCGCCGGCGGTGTCCACCAGCCGCAGCCGAGGCCCGCAGGCCGGGCAGCACACCGGCTGGGCGTGGAAGCGTCGGTCCGCCGGGTCGTCGTACTCCCGCCTGCAGTCGGCGCACATCGGGAAGCCGGCCATCGTCGTGGCCGGTCGGTCGTACGGCACGCCGGTGATGATCGTGAAGCGCGGACCGCAGTTCGTGCAGTTGATGAACGGGTACCGATGCCGCCGGTCGGTCGGGTCGGCCAGCTCGGCGAGGCAGTCCGCGCACGTCGCGGTGTCGGGCGAGATGAGGGTACGACGGGGTCCGTCGGCGGTGCTCAACTCGATCTCGAAGCCGCCCGCGCCGGTGCCAGGAATCGGCTCGCGGCGCAGCTCGTCGATCCGGGCCAGCGCCGGGGCACCTGACCGGAGGGCCGCGGCGAAGGCGTCCACGACCGCCGGCGGCGCCTCGGCTTCGATCACGACGCCGGCAGCGGTGTTGCGGACGAAGCCGGCCACCGCCAACTCGCGGGCGAGGGTGTAGACGAACGGCCGGAAGCCGACGCCCTGGACGATCCCGTCGACGTGGATGCGGACGCGGACCATCTACCGCAGCGCCAGTTGGGTCAACTCCCACAGCACGTTGTACGTCGTGGTCTGCGCCTCCTGGATGCGATGCACGGAGGCCGACGGTACGACGAAGAGGTGGTCGATGGTGTCCGCCTCGGCCATCCGCCCGCCTTCATAGCCGGCAAAGCCGACCGTGAGCATCCCGCGCCGGTTGGCTTGTTCGAACCCGGCGAGCACGTTGGCCGACCCGCCGCTGGTCGACAGCCCGACGGCGATGTCCACTGCGGTCCCCTGGGCGGCGAGCTGCCGGGCGAAGACCACCTCGAAGCCGATGTCGTTGGACAGCGCGGTGAGTACGGCGACGTCGTTGGTCAGGCTCAGCGCGGGCAGCGCGCGGCCCTCGGTCGCCGGGTTGAGGAACAGCTGAGCGACCGCCTGTGCGTCGCTGCTGCTGCCGCCGTTGCCGAACGTGAACAGCCGGGCGCCCGCGGCGAACCGGTCGGCCATGTCCTGCGCGCAGGCGATCAACGCATCGGCGAAGTGCTTGGCCAGCTGCTGACGCAGCTCGACGATCTCGCGGGCCTTGTCAGCGGTGGACTCGCTGACCGCACGGAGCACCGGCTCCACGTCGCTCTGGTCGGCGTACAAGAAGGGGTACAGAGCCTCCATGCTCACGACGAGACCACCGCGATGGCTTCCTTGGCGTGGACGAGGACGGTGTCGCCGACGCCCGCCGTCACCAGGGCGATGCTGACGTGCTCCCTGCTCTGCCCGGTGTCGACCAGCGCGATGTCGTCCTCGAGCAGTTCGACGATGCGCACCGGAACCGCCTGGTCCGAGCAGGTGATGCAGACCTCGCCATAGCACTCCGGAATCTCTGGCGGGATCATCATCGGATCACCTCGGGGCCGAGCAGGCCGGGTTGCTCGAGGAAGACGTGCACGAGTTCCCAGAGCACGTGGTAGACGGTGACGTGTACCTCCTTGACCACGCGCGGGTCGCTGCTGTGCGCCTGGATTACGTGCGCGACCGCTTGACTGGCGGCGATGTCGGGTCCGTCGCCGACTGTCCCGTCGCCGAGCAGCGCGACGGTGAGCAGCCCGAGTTCGTCTGCGGCCACGAGCCCGGCCGCGACGTTGGCGCAGCGCCCGGACGCCGAGATCCCCAGTGCGATGTCCTCGGGGCGGGCGAGCAGCCGCACCTGGGCGGCGAACGTGTCGGTGTAGGCACCGGCGGCGGCCAGCCCGCTGAACAGTGCCGCGTCGTTCGTCAGGGACAGCGCGGGCAGCGCCCGCTTGCCCACGATTACCGGGTGGATGAACTCGACTGCCAGGTGCGCGGCGTCGGTGGCCGCTGCGCCGTTGCCGAAGACGAGCAGCCGTGCGCCGCGGTGGAAGCGAACGGCCATCGCGTGACAGGCGGCGGCTACCGCATCGGCGTCGTCGGCCAACGCCGTACCGGCAGCGACTCGGCGCTCGAAGGCGGCCGCCACGGCGGCCCGATCCAGGGACGCGGTCGTACTCACGCAGGCTCCGATGCTTGGTTCACCCGCGCTGCAGGTCGAGGGTTGCCGGGAGCGTCGCGCTCGGGAGCGCTCTTGGCGGCGTATCTCCTCAGGTAGGTCTCCAGCGCCTCGCGGGTGTCAGTGATCGACTTCGCCCACTCCTCCAACTGGGCCCCTCCGATCTCGGTGAGGTGATACGTGCGCCGAGCCGGCCCGGACTCGGACAGCCCCCACGTCGAGCGGACGGCGCCGCTGACCTCCAGCGTATGCAGCGCCCGGTAGACGCTGCCGGGGTCGCCCTCGGCCAGCAAGAAGGAGTCCAGCCGCTCTACGAGCGCGTAGCCATGGTCGGGATGCTCGAGGAGGAGCAGCAGCAGACAAGGCTGCACAAAGTTACGTGGCTTACCATGGCGCATTGTCGGGCCCCCAGCGGGCGACCAGGGCGCCGGTAGCCCCGTTACCGCCCGAACGCCGATAGTTGCACTGCCTCGACAACCACACAAGTGGAACGCTAGGAGACCTCGTGGCATATCCAGAACAGTTGCTCGCCACCGACGAGAAGGTCGTCAAGCACCTGCACCCGCATTGGATCACGCTGGTCGGCCCGGTGCTCATCCTGTTGGTAGTGGCCGCCGCGGCATCCTTCGGCATCGCGGCGACCCCCGCAGGTGAAGCGCAGACCTGGATCCGGTTGGCCATCCTGATTGCGGCCGCCGTCATCCTCGTGGTGTTCACGCTGGTCCCCGTGCTGCGCTGGGTCACTACCCACTACGTGATCACGAGCCATCGGGTCATGTTCCGGATCGGTGTGCTCAACCGGCAGGGCAAGGACGTGGCCTTTCCCCGGATCACCGACGTCGCCTACCGGCAGTCGCTGTGGGACCGGATCGTCAACGCCGGGACGCTGACGATCGAGTCCGCCGGCGAAGGTCCGGCACAGGTCCTCGACAACGTGCCGAACTCCGACCGGATCCAGCAGCTCATCAATCACCTGGTGGAGGAGGACTCCGATCGTCGGGCCCGGGACGCCGGTCGGCACTACAGCGCCGGGCGCTACGCCGAGCCGCCGCCGGGCGGGCAGGTCGACCTCGGACGCGAGCAGACCGCGCAGCTACGCCCGCCGGACTGAGCGCGCCGGCTTACCGGCCCGGCTGATCACGATTTCCTCGCGGCTTCGACCCGAGCGATGAGCCGCGACAGGTGGGTCTTTCGCCTCGTGAACGTTGACCGGCGCGGCCATCCGAACTCCTTAGTCCGACTTAGTTGGCTCACCGAATGATGAGCAGACGCTCTCCGCGCGGGATCAGTTCGCCGATGACCGGGGAGCCGGGGATCTCACCGGCCAACAGCAGACCGCCGGAGGTCTGCGCGTCGGCCAAGAGCAGTGCCTCGTCCTCGTCGACCGCCGACAGGTCGGTGTGGGGGCGGACCCAGTCCAGGTTGCGCCGGGTGCCGCCGCTGACGTAACCGTCGCGCAGCGCGTCTCTCGCTCCCTGCAGATACGGTACCGCCGCGGCGTCGACAACCGCGGTGACGTTGCTGGCACGGGCGAGTTTGAGCAGGTGGCCGAGCAGGCCGAAGCCCGTCACGTCCGTCCCGGCGGCGATCCCGGCGGCGAGCGCCGCCTCCGCCGCGTCGCGGTTGAGCCGGGTCATCGACTCGATCGCCTCGGCGGACACCTCGCCGGTGGACTTGTGCCGGCTGTTGAGTACGCCGACGCCCAACGGTTTGGACAGTGACAGGGCGAGGCCGGCCACGGCGGCATCGTTGCGGATGAGCCGGTCGGGGTCGGCGATACCGGTGACCGCCATGCCGTACTTCGGCTCAGGGTCGTCGACGCTGTGCCCGCCGGCGACATGGCAACCGGCCTCGCGCGCGACGTCCAGCCCGCCGCGCAGGACCTCCCTGGCCAGTTCCATCGGCAGCACGTCGCGGGGCCAGCCGAGCAGGTTGATCGCGACCAGCGGCCGCCCGCCCATCGCATAGACGTCGGACAGCGCGTTGGCGGCCGCGATCCGGCCCCAGTCATACGCATCGTCCACGACGGGAGTGAAGAAGTCGGCGGTCAGCACCACGGCCGTGCCGCCGTCGATGCGCACGACCGCCGCGTCGTCGCCGTCGTCGAGGCCCACGAGGAGTTCCGCGGCGCCGGACGGCGGGTCGGGACTGAGCAGCCCGGCGACGACGGCCTCCAACTCCCCCGGTGGGATCTTGCAGGCACAGCCACCGCCGTGCGCGTACTGCGTGAGCCGATACGTCTGCGTCGCGGTCATGACACCGACGCTACCTGCGTGATCCGGCCTGTTGGCCGACGGTCAGGGCAGCGCTAGAACGAGGATCTCGACCAAGCCATCCGAGACGATGCCGCCGCGGCAGTCAGGAGCCGGCTCCGGTATCTCCGCGCGGGCCGCATGCGTGACGGCAACCTCGACCGTGCCGGGGCTGGCGGCTCTGAACCTGTTCGACAAGCCGGCGAATGATCCGACGGCCGCGGAGATTCCGTGCCGGTGGCCGGTGAGCTGGGTCTGCTTGCCTGGAATGTGCGGTTCCAGCTCGGCCGAAGGGGCGCGGGCGGTGTCGGAGCGGACCGTGCTCACCGCACAGCCGAGAATTGTCGCGATCGTTGAGTCGGTGCAGTCTTCGTAGAACCTCAACACCAATACAGTGCGCTGCTTCCGCGGCAGTGACGCGAGCGCTTGCCACATCTCGACTCGCTCGAGGATGCATCGGCGAGAGCCTCGCTGGAGGTGTGGTGCCAAAACGCGTACGCGAAACGCGGCAGGGCTCGCCCGCGCGCCGCAACGTATTCGCTGAAGTCCACCCGCAGTTACCCGATCCTCCGATGCAAGGTCCCGACAGTCAGACGCCTCCACGGGCCGGTGGGCGCTGCATCTGCGCCGTGAACTCTTCCAGGGCGGCGACTGGCGACGTCACCCGCTCAGGGCATCGCCTAGGGCACCGAAGAGATACAGACCGAGGACGATCAGGGCAATCACGACGGCAAACGCGATCAGCAGCGGAACGAAGACCCAACGTCGGCGAAAGCGCCATCGCGGTTTCACGGCTGCGTCCTGTCTCGGCGGCGTGGGCGGCTCTGGTCGCGAGGACGATCGGTCCTGCAGCCGGGCGGAGACGCTGCTGGCGGCCTTGCGCGCGGCCCTACCGGCGAGCGTGGTGGCCGCCGTCTTCGCCAGCGCCGACAGTTCAGCCAGGTCGAGCCGCTCGACCCGGGTCGCGTGGTCACTGCCGTCGGAGTACTGCGGGAGGGCCCGTGGAGGTGGCACTGACTCGCCGGTGGGGGTGGTCGCCGCCGATTCAAGGGGTCCCTCAGCTTGTTCGGCGGTCATCCGCTGAGCAGGGTCCTTGATCAGGCAGCCCATCAACACCGGCGTGAGTGCTCCAGCGGCGGCCATCGGGGCCGGGGGATCGCTGGTGACCGCAAGCAACGTTGCCATCGCCTCCCCCCGGTCGAACGGTGGCCGACCCTCGACCGCAGTGAACAAGGTCGCTCCCAGCGACCACATGTCAGCCGCTGGCCCAGGCTTCTCATTCCGGGCCCGCTCCGGTGCCATGTAGGGCGGCGACCCCAGCATGATTCCCGTTTCGGTGAGGCCCGAGTCGCCGCTTGAGGTCGCGATGCCGAAATCAGTGAGCCAGGCCCGCCACTCCGCATCGATGAGGACGTTGTCGGGCTTGACGTCGCGGTGCACGATCCCGGCACGATGAGCGGCCTGAAGTGCCCCAAGCAGGTCGATACCAATCCGGGCAACCAGGTGTACCGGCATCGGACCTTGGTCCCGGAGCACCTGGCCAAGCGTCCGGGAGGGGACATGCTCCATGACGATCCACGGTTTGCCGTCCTCTTCGACGACGTCGTGCACGGTGGTCACCCGGGGATGCTCGAAACGCGCGGCGGCTCGCGCCTCCCGCAGCGTCCGCTCCCGAAGCAGACGAAGTTCCTCCTCGGCGGCAGCGGGAAAGGTGACCTCCTTGACCGCTACCTGCCGGCCGAGTACCTCATCAGAGGCGAGCCACACCGTTCCCATCCCGCCGCGCCCCAGTTGCGAGCGCAACGTGTACCGCCCGGCCAGGATCCGGCCGACGCCGGCGGGATCGGCCACCATGGGCGCAGGTTACCCCGCGCTCAGCCCACCGGCCTGGGCCGCAGCGGTAAGCATCGGTGATTCAGCGGAGCGTGACTGG
>Ga0136617_10006826_pt1 | contig 10179 bp, 12 predicted proteins | sample AntDrymUQ3222106_2_FD_129672 | JGI IMG/M metagenome (GOLD analysis project Ga0136617, IMG submission 129672) | Polar desert sand microbial communities from Dry Valleys, Antarctica - metaG UQ322 (21.06) | ecosystem: Environmental > Terrestrial > Soil > Desert | place: Antarctica: Dry Valley... | reverse complement strand
TGGCACACGGCAGGCGGTCCTCACCGCTGCGGCGCTGCGTTGCCTCGGCGGCGGCGTGCAGGCGCAGCTGTGGCCGACGACGCGGACGCAGATCGACGAAGCCCACGCACTCGGGATCGACGATGTCGCCCATGTCTTCACCGAGGAGGAGCTTGCGACGGGCGATGTGATCGTCGCCGCGACCGGGGTCACGAACGGCGATCTGCTGCGCGGGGTGCGCTTCATGGCCGACTCCGCCCGGACGCACTCGCTGACGATGTGCATGCGCTGCAACTGGGTGCGCTTCACCGACGGGATCCACTTCTTCGCGCGCGAACGCAAGGAGGAAGTACGGCTGCTCGGCTGAGGGCAGTTTCCGGCTGCCGCCGGAAACTGCCCTAGTAAGGCCCAGGATCTGCATAGGCGTTGGAGAGGGCGCCCCGGAACGCGCTGTCCCGGGGGCTTCTAGGCGCTTTCCCGGCGGCAGCCGGGAAAGCGCCCGGGTACAGTGCGCTCTATGCCAACGAAAGCGGATGTCGAAGAGGCGCTGCACGGGGTCGAGGATCCCGAGCTCGGAATGGACATCGTCGAGCTCGGGCTCTACTACGACACCGAGATCGAAGGGGACGCCGTCAAGGTGATCCATTCGCTCACGTCGATGGGCTGTCCGGCGGGGCAGATGATCCAGGAGTCGATCCACGATGCGGTCGCGGCGCTTCCCGGAGTCGACAAGGTCGAGGTCGAGCTCACGTTCGATCCTCCGTGGACGCCCGACCTCATGTCCGAGGATGCGAAATTCATCCTCGGCTTTGGCTAGGCCGCAGGCCCTAGATCGTTCTGGCGATTCCGGGCGTCAGCCCGGAATCGCCAGAACGATCTTCCCGAGCTGCTCGCCGGCCTCCAGCCGCTCGTGCGCTGCTGCGATCTCCGCCAACGGGTAGACCCGATCGATATGGACACGCGCGCGGCCGCTGCGGACGAGATCGTAGGCGCCGACGAAGTCCGCGCGCGTGCCCATCGTCGAGCCCAGCACCGTCAGTTGCTTCCACCAGAAGCGGTGGAGCTGCGCGGGCGGGTTCGGGCCGGTGGTCGCGCCGCACACGACCACCCGGCCCATCGGTCTCACCGCCGAGAGGGTCCGCGCCCAGGTCGCCTCGCCGACCGACTCGACGACGACGTGCACGCCCTTCCCGGTCGCCTCCTTGACCGCGGCGACCACGTCGCCGTCGGCGTGATTGACCGCGACGTCCGCGCCCCACGACCGGGCGACGTCGAGCTTCGCGTCGCTGCCCGAGGTGACGATCGTCCTGACGCCGAGCGCCCTGCAGAGCTCGAAGGCCGCCGTTGAGACGCCGCCGCCGATCCCCCAGATCAACACCCACTCGCCCTCCTGCACCGCGGCCCTCGTCACGAGCATGCGGTATGCGGTCTCGTAGACGAGCGGGAAGGCGGCGGCCTCTTCGAACGAGAGCGAGTCGTCGAGGGGAAAGACCTGCTCCGCGGCGATCGCGATCAGCTCGGCGTGCGTCCCGTCGCAGTGCTCGCCGACGACGGAGATCGTCTCCCCGCGCTCGAGCCCGGGGTTCAGGACGACGCGCTCTCCCGATGTGAGACCGTCGACGCCCTCACCGAGCGCCTCGACCACGCCGGCCCCGTCTGCGCCGAGGATCCGCGGTTTGGGGACGGACGGCAGACCCCGGCGAACCCACACGTCGAGGTGGTTGAGCGAGGCCGCTCGGAGCCGAACGAGCACCTCGCCCGGACCGGGTTCCGGATCCGGCACCTGGTCGATCCGGAGCACCTCCGGGCCGCCGTCCTCGTGGATGCGGACAGCTTTCACAGGCAGGATCCTCTCACATGACCGCAGACGAGCTTCGTGAGCACGCGAGCGCTGTCGGAATCGACGTCGTCGGGGCGGCACCGGCCGTTGCCTACCACGAGACCGAGCGACACATTCGCGAGCGACGTGCCCGCGGCCTCTTCGGGCGCATGCGCTTCACGATCGCGCGGCCCGAGGTCTCGTGCCATCCCGAGACGCTGCTGCCGGGTGCGCGGAGCGTCGTCGCGGCGGCGCTCTGCTACTGGGCGGAAGGCCCGGAACCGGCGGCGGGGGAGGGTCGGCTGCCGCGCTACGCGTGGCGAGACCACTACGCGGAGCTGCGCGCCCGGCTCGATGCGCTGGGGAAGCGAATCGGAGGAAACTACAGGGTGCTCGTTGACGAGAACGACCACGTCGACCGGGAGGCTGCGGCTCGCGCCGGGGTCGGCTTCTACGGCAAGAACACGATGCTGATCACGCGGAAGCACGGCTCGTGGGTCGTCCTCGGCACGCTTGTCACCGACGTCGAGCTCGGGTCGACGCGTCCAGCACGCGCAGCGTGCGGGAGCTGCACGCTGTGCATCGACGCCTGCCCGACCGACGCGCTCTCCGAGCCGGGGGTGCTGGATGCGACCCGCTGTCTTTCCTACTGGACGCAGACGGCCGAGCCGATGCCCGAACCGGTGATGGAGGCGCTCGAGGATCGCGTGTACGGCTGCGACATCTGCCAGGACGTCTGCCCGTGGAACCGCGGCGTCGAGGCGCGCCGCGCGGGGGAGTCTCTCCCGGCAGACTCTCGACCGACGGCTCGGCTCGCCGACTGGATCCGCGGTGAGGAGCTGGACGAGAGCCTCGAGTTGCTGTTCGTGCCTCGCAACGATCCGCGCTGGCTGCGACGGAACGCGCTCGTCGCGCTCGGAAACTCCGGCGACCGGGCCGGCGCGGAGCTCGCGCGGCCGCTGGCGAACGACCCCGATCTCATGCTCCGTGCGGTTGCGAGGCGCGCGCTCGAACGCCTCGGAGACGGCCCGGCGTGAGCGACGTCGATCGGCTTGGGTTGCTCCACCACGAGCTTCGCAGTCCAGTTGCGGCGCTTGCCGCGCTGGCCGCCGCTGCACCGGCTGCTCGCTCGCGTCCGGAGCTGCGGCGCCTCGTCGAGCTCGCGATCGCCGCTGGCCGAGACCTCGAGCGTCTGGGGGCCGACCTCGACCCGACCTCGCTGCGTCTCGAGGCCGTCGATGTTGGCGCGCTTGTCGCCGCGTTCGCGCGCGCCGGCGTTGACGTTGTCGTCCGCGGTCGGCCGATCGCGACCGCAGATCCCACTCGCCTGCGCCAGGTGCTCGGCAACCTCGTCGCCAACGGCCTGCGCCACGGGACGCGCGTCGAGCTCGAGGTGCGCGCGGGAGAGTCCGACGTCGTCGTGGAGGTCGCCGACGACGGGCCCGGTGTCGAGCCCGGAATCGACCCCTTTGCGCTCGGGACGAGCGCTGCGGGCTCGACCGGCTACGGGCTCTGGCTCGCCCGCTCGATCGCCGAGGCGCACGACGGCAGTCTCGAGCTCGTCTCGGGCGCGGGCGAGCCGGCGCGCTTCAGGCTCGTTCTACCGTCCGCTTCCGGCGAGAGCTGACTCCGAGCTCACGCTGTAGCTCCTTGGCCCGCGCCGCCACGGCCGCCCGCAGGCCGTCCGGCTCGAGCACGACCGTCTCGCCACGATCGGCAAGCAGCTCGGAGAGCAGCCATTCCTCGGTCTTGAAGGTCAGCTCGGAGAGCGCCGAGCGGTCGGTCAGCGAGCGGGCCCCACGCTCGAGCTTCCACCGCGCGATCGCGGGCGAGTGCCAGAGCCTCGCCGTCTGCGGCTCGGTGAGGTAGTTGGGGTCGAAGCCGTCGCGCGACTCGAACGTCTCGTCGGTGATCCGTGCGGACCGCATGCGGTCGAGACGGTAGGTGCGTGGGCCGTCCACCGTTCGATCCCAGGTGTGAACCCGCCAGAACGGCAGCTCGCGCTCGATCGTGTACGGCTCGACGAGGCGGATCGCCGGATCTTCCTCGCCTTCCTTCAGATACTCGATCTCGACCAGCCGGCGGTGCTCTGCTCCGATCGAGAGCGACTTCACAAGATCCTCCTCCGCCAGGGCGATCCGTGGCGCAGGCGTCTGCGCGAGCTCGAACTGGCCGAATGTCTCCTCGAGCTTCCGCCGGACCCGCTCGAGCGGAGTGTTGGCCTCCGCGGCGATCGTGGGGCCGACGTAGTCGATCGCGAGCCTGATCGCGCGCGCCTCGAGCGGCGTGAGCTTCGGGGGCCTGCGGAAGACGTCGCCGTAGAGCTCCTTGTCGATCCGCACCCGTCCGGTCTCCTCGTCGATCACGGCGTAGACCGTGTAGCACCCTCCACCGAAGTTCACGAGATTAAGCATCGAGAGCTGCTCGTGGAGCTCGTCCTGCGGGATCGAGAAGCGCTCGGCGAGCTCGACCGCGTCGAGCTCGGCGTCACGCTCGTCGCCGCACGCGGTGAGGAGATGCGCGAGCAGAGCCTGGAGGACGCCGAACCGCTCGGGTGCGACCGGACCCGCGAGGTGCCGATCGACGGCGACTCGCGCGACGTCGACCCGACGCTCTCGCGCGAGCGCGGGCCTGGCGACCTCGTGGCGCTCGCGCAGCAGACGCAGCGCGTCGGCGACTCCGTCGCGCAGCGCTGGGGGCTCGAGTGGGATCGCGCGGCCGTTCTGGCGCAGGATCCAGCTCACCAAAGGCTCCAGCGCGGCGTACGGTGTCTCGAAGACGCCGTCCTCGAGCGTGCCGGCGTCGGAGAGCGTGCGGTGCACCCACCACGCTGTATCGCCCTGGACACCGATCCGCGCGCGCCCCACCGGGTCGCCGATCTGCCACGGGCGCGGGACGCGATGGGCATCGACGTCGAAGTCGGCCGGGAGTCTGAAGTCTCGCTCGCGACGCGTGCCGAACCGGATCTCCGCGCGGATGCGCGAGACGCGGAACGTCCTGATCGCTTCCCGCTCGAGATCTTGACCGACGACGTACCAGACGCCCTCGTCGAGGCGGAGCGCGTACGGGTTCAGCCGGCGCTCCGTCTCCCGATCGCGGGCCGGGCTCCAGTAGCGGAACTGGATCGTGCGTTGCTTCGAGATCGCCGACTCGAGCTTCGAGAGTCGGGCGGCGAGCTCGGGCGAGTAGTCGGGTGCCGTCACGCGAACGCGCTCTGCGGTGTCGGTCGGCGCGTGATCGAAGCCGGGACGCCCGAGCGCGAGATTCTGCAGCGCGAGACGGAACGGCTCGGCGTAGGCGAACTTGCCCTCGAGCGTGTAGAGCGCGGTCTGCAGCGCCGCGAGCTCGTCGTCGTCGAGGTCGAGGCGGTCGAGGAAGTACTGCTCCGAGCGCAGCGTGTAGAGCTCCTCGCCCGTGAACTCGTCACGCTGCGAGGTGAGGGGCACACCGAGCGCGGTGAGCTCGGCTCGATCCGAGTAGTAGCGGCGCGCGAACGCCTCGTCCGACATCTCGGAGTAGCCCTCGACGTTTCCCTTCACGTCGCGAGCGGTGAGCGGCCGCCGCTCTGCCATGAGGAAGGCGACGAGCGAGAGTTGGCGGATCAGCTTATCGGCGTCGTGGGACATCGGCTGGCGTCAGCCTATCCGGGTGCTTTGCGCGCTGCGCGCGCAAATCACCTAGGCAGCCGGCGGTGGTCCTAAGCGCGGTATGACTGCGACAGCAGGCAGACCGCGCTATGCGGCGACCGCGGCCTTCGCCGCAATTCGTTCCAGGTGCTGGTGCGACGGGCAGTGGTCGCGACCCGGAAGCGGCGTCCGCTGACAGGCCTTGCCCTTGCGCGTGGTTGCCTTGCAGCGTGCGATCCCGCCGTCGAACATCCCCGCTTCCACTTGCGCCTCGATGAAGCCGACCGCGGCGGAGATCCCCTCTTTCACCGCCCAGGCGACCCGCGCCTGCGCGGTGATCGGGAAGTAACGACGGATGTCCTGGAAGAGCGCACGGTCCGGGCGGGCGAAGTAATGCGGGTCGTCGGCGAGCCGCTCCATCGTCTGCTCGCACTCGCTCAGCACGACGCGTCTGTACTCGAGCCGCGTCGGATGATCGGCGTAGGGGTCGATCAGATCCTTGATCGACCGGTAGATCGCCCGCGAGTACTGGTACATGCAGGACTGCAACTGCGCGACATGATCGTCCATCCGGATTCCCGTCTCCCGTGACGTCGCCGGCGCGTCAGCGCCGGCCAGATGACCTCCGCCGACCACTCTAGCCGGTTTCGAGGTGATGTTACAAACTCGGTCACTATAGTTGTCTCATGAGACACTGAGCGGCCCTGACGTCTCACCCGAAACCCGTGTAGGCGCCGGACAGTTCCGGCACCTAGCGCGAGCTGAAGCGAGCGCTAGCGCACGATGCGTTGCGTCCGGGCCGTCCGCGTCACGGTGCGGGCGCGCCGGATCGCGCCGGCCGCTTCCGGCTGGCTCTCGTACACGCCCGCGAACACCATCCAGTAGCCGGGACGAAGGCTCGCGAAGCGCGCCGAGTCGAGCACCCCCACACGTGTCAAGCCGGTCTCCCGGGCGCGTCGCGCGACGGCAACGGCACGCTTGCGGCCGCGCGCCTTCGGTACGGACACGAGAATCACAGTCCAGGCATTGCGAGCGCGCGGCCACACCGCGAGGCGCGACGATGCATCCACTGCGGGCGTGCGCACCGTCTCGCTTCCGCCCGTTGCCGTGACGATGCGTGTCTCCGTCGTCGGATCGCGCGTCGCGGCAATCGCAACCGCGGCGCCGGCGAGCGCGATCGCACCGAGGAGCCCGACCGAGCGCCACGAGAACGGCGTTCGGCCCGCGGCTCCGCTCACCCGATCGACACCGAGCCGCAGACCGCAGGTGAGGCAATACTCCTGCCCCGCCGCGACGCGCGTGTCGCAGCGCGGGCATGCGGCCGCGCTCGAGCTCACCCGGCGAGAACCTCGCCGGATCCATCCGTCGTCAGCTCCCGACCGCAGCTCGGGCAGAAGCGCGCGCCGATCAGCAGTGGCGCGCCGCACGCGCAGATCGCTCCTTCACGCCGGCGCAGGCCGCGCGCGCCCGCGACGAGCGCGTCGATCTCCGAGACCCTCGCCTCGAGCGCGACGAGCTCGGCGCAGCGCTCCACCACGAGCGTCTCGTTGAACTGGTCACGCCGGTACATCTCGAGCGTGAGCCCTCCGAGGTCACGCAGCCGCTCCTCGCGAAGCAGCAGCAGCGCCCGGCGCTCGCGACGAAGCTCGCTCGCCGCCGGGGCAGGCGGCCGACGTCTGCGGAAGGCCATTGCATAGAGGATAACGAGGTGCGCCGCATCGCCCCGTGTAGGCACATTCCGTTCTCTGATGAGTGGGCGAACTGTGATTTCCGACCGGGCCGCAGGCGCTTTAGGGGTTTTCCCGCCGTTGCGGAAGAAGCAGTGCTACGGTCCTTTTATGAGCAGAGCAGCCTTCATCGTCGACGCCGTCCGCACGCCGATCGGGAAGCGGAACGGCGTCCTCGCCGGGGTGCGCGCGGACGATCTCGCCGCGAGCGCGCTCAACGGCCTCGTGCAACGCGTCGATCTCGAACCGGCCGAGATCGACGATGTGCAAATGGGATGCGTAACGCAGATCGGAGAGCAGGCGCTGAACATCGGTCGCGTCGCCGTGCTCGTGGCCGGGTGGCCGGAGACGGTCGCGGCGACGACCGTCGATCGCCAGTGCGGGTCGTCGATGCAGGCGGCGTTCAACGCGGCCGCCACGGTCCAGGCCGGCCACCTCGAGCTCGTCGTCGCCGCAGGCGTCGAGGCGATGTCACGAGTTCCGATGGGATCGAACCTCGGCGCCGAGGGCTGGAGTGGGTTGAACGAGAAGCTCGCCGAGCGCTGGCCGATCGTGCCGCAGGGAATCTCGGCCGAGGTGATCGCGAAGGAGTGGGGCCAGACCCGCGAGCAGAACGACGCAATTGCGCTCGAGTCGCACCGTCGCGCGCTTGCTGCGACCGACGAGGGCCGTTTCGAGCGCGAGATCGTCCCGATCGAGGTCGGGGCCGCCGGCGCGGCGGTGCTCGTCGCGGTCGACGAGAACCCGAGGCGCGACACGTCGGCTGAGAAGCTTGCCGGCCTCAAGCCCGCGTTCGACGCGAACGGCGTCGTCACAGCGGGCAACGCGAGCGCGATCGTGGACGGTGCTGCGGCGATGCTCGTCGCGAGCGAGGAGGCCTGCGAACGCCTCGGTCTGACTCCGCGAGCGCGGTTTGTCTCGTTCGGGCTCGCGGGCGTCGATCCGTACCGGATGCTCCATGGCAACCCTCCCGCCGCAGAGCGTGCGCTCGCGAAGGCGGGTCTCGGGTGGGACGACATCGCCGTGATCGAGGTCAACGAGGCATTCGCGTCCGTCGTGCTCCAGTTCCTCAGCGATACCGGGCTCCACGAGCGCTGGGACGAAGGCGACGTCAACCCGAACGGCGGCGGCATCTCGCTCGGCCACCCGCTTGGCGCGACCGGCGCGCGGATCACCGCGACACTCCTTGCGGAGCTCGACAGACGCGAGGCGCGCTACGGGCTCGCGACGATGTGCATCGGGCAGGGGCAGGCGATCGCGGCAGTGATCGAGCGGCTGTGACCGCGCTTGCCCTGTGCTTCCCGCAGCGTAGGGATCCGCGGGAGCGGATCCCTACGCGCAACACCCCTGAAGCGGCCGCTGCCCGGCCGGAAACCACATCGTTCTAGGAACAGCTCGTAGGGGCTAGGCATGCCTCGCCCTCGTTTCCCGCGCGGCGGACTGCGCGCGTGTCGAGCCAGCGCGGGCGTAGCATGGAGCGTCTTTGTCACCGCTCGCTGAGCTCGCTGCCGATGACGCGATCGCGTTCCTGATCGCCGTCGGCCTCGCCGCGGCGATCTCGGCGGGCGTGTTCTCCCACGCGAGCAAGCACGGCAGCCGTCACGCGACCGCCTGGGGAGTAGCGGCGTTCCTCGCGGCCGGGATCGCCGTGCCCGCCTACTTCATCCGGTATTGGCTGCGACGCCGGACCCGGGCTTGAGCCGTAGTAGCCGAGGGCGAGGCACGCCTCGCCCCTACGACGGCTCGATCAGCTCTCGCTCGACCGCGACGCTGACCTCGCGAGCGATCTCCACGAACGCTTTCGCCGCCGGCGTGCGGTGACGATCGCGGTGCCAGACGACGGCGATTCGACGGCGCGGCATCGGCGGCTCGAGCCTCAGAACCTTGACCCGCCCGTCGCCGGGTTGCACGGCCAGGAGCGGCATCAATGCGACTCCGAAATGCGCGGCGACGAGACCTTGCAGCGTGGTGTTGTCGTCGGAGCGGAACGCGTACTCGACCGGGAAGCCGCGCTCGAGCAGCTGATCCTCGATCTGGACGCTGCTCGAGCAGAGATTCGCACCGATCAGCGACAGGTCGCCGAGGTCGGCGAGGGACGCGCTGCGACGGCGTGCGAGCGGGCTGTCGGCCGGAACGAGGAGCACGTACGGATCGGTCATCAGCTCCACGGCCTCGAACGGGCCCTCGGGCACGGGAAGACTGCAGAACGCGAGGTCGAGCTCGCCGCGCTCGACCAGGTCGTACAGCTCCGGATCGGCGGACGGCTCGGACAGGCCGAGCTCGATTCCCGGCCACGCGGACATGAAGCTGCGCATTACCGTGGGGAGCACCCGGGCGCCCACCGACTGGTAGGTCGCGACGCGGAGCGAGCCCGTCTCACCCGCTTGTAGCGCGATCATGTCCGCCCGTGCGGCGTCGAGCCGGTTCACGATCGCCTCGGCGTGTCGCAGCAGGAGGCTTCCGGCTTCGGTCAGCGAGATCGGTCGCGGGCCGCCCGGTCGCTCGACCAGCCGCTCGCCGACCATCCGCTCGAGCGCGGCGATCTGCTGGCTGACCGCAGACTGCGTGTAGCCGAGCCGGTCTGCCGCTCGCCCGAACGAGCCTTCCCCGGCAACCGCTGTGAGCGCGGCGAGATGGCGCAGCTCGACGCCGAGCCAATGATCAGCTGTGGTAATGGACGTCATCAGTATCTCGACTTTCCCTAATGGTAGCGGAGCGCGAAGATGAGCGCATGGAACTCGTCCTGCTTGGCTTCCTCCTCCTCGTCGGGCCGCTCGCCGTCGTCTTTGGACGGGACTCGAGGATCGACGAGGTCGACCGGCGTCGGCGGTACCTCGGGTGACCGAGCGGCTGCCGCTCGTCGTTGCGTCCGCGGTCGGCGGGCGCGGCACGATCTCGATCCGCCGCGCTCGTCCGGCCGACGGCCCGGCGCTCGAGCGCCTCGCCGCGCTGACCGACCGCCGACTGCCCGACGGACCCCTCCTCGTCGGCGAGCTCGTGGCGACCTCCTCGATCGCGGGCGGGGAGA
>Ga0136617_10006825_pt1 | contig 10181 bp, 9 predicted proteins | sample AntDrymUQ3222106_2_FD_129672 | JGI IMG/M metagenome (GOLD analysis project Ga0136617, IMG submission 129672) | Polar desert sand microbial communities from Dry Valleys, Antarctica - metaG UQ322 (21.06) | ecosystem: Environmental > Terrestrial > Soil > Desert | place: Antarctica: Dry Valley... | reverse complement strand
CCCACCACCGGCTCTAAACAGGGAATCAAATTAAATATTATATGATTTGACAAACATTATCTTCATAATAATACATGTCTAATGTAACCAAATTACCACGATAAAGACCCTATTTAGCAATATATCAAAAAACTTTAAGAAAAAATTGAAGTAAAGGACAGAAATACATATTGTAAGTTTAAGAGTGTAAGAATTTTTTATATGCCATTGGCCAGATGATTCAGTGCAAATGGAAAGTAGAAAACGTACATGGATAAAGAGGGGCAAGAAGATTCAATTCTAAATATAGTATAAGAGTAACGGGTTCACAATATTAACACCGCCGCACTAATTACTGTTGTCCATAATCCTCCCTTGTTTCCTTCAGCAGACTGTGTGAAATTTTGCGTTTTGTAAATCTTTCCTGAGAGTTTCCATTGCTCCTCGTTTTGATCCCACGTAAGTGTTGGATCAGCAGCAGGCAGCCCAATTGTTGTGGCAAGCATTTCCATGGCCATATCCTCGGCATAGTCTCCTGCCCTCAGAGCTGTCTCCCCAGTTGAATGGTGCTCTGACAAATACCCATACTGAGCGTCATCTGCTGGCCTTGCCAAACCAATGGAAGCGGCGATTAGCCTGTTTGGCTCGTTTGTGGCTGATTTGGCCATAACCGTAAAAACAATTTGTCCTGGCATAAGGTGCTTTCTTCCCTCTTCCCTGTTCACTATTTTGCAGCGTGGTGGTTTGATGCTGGATACTGACACCAGGTTTAGATCGCTTATTGAGGCGTCACGCAAAGCAAGCTCAAAGCTTGTAAGGTAATCTTTGTGGATGCCTTTGCCCTTGGTAAAAAACATCATTTTCGGAACATATAGCATAGGGTTTGATGGCACCGTTGTTTTGCTTGTGTCATACTCTTCATCCATCTCTAATCAGGATAGGTAATTGCATGTTGCAGATATAATTTATTAATTACAAATATTGATCACTAGGCTCTGTTTACTAAAGCGATTTTAACTCGTTGTTATAATTATCTGCGACAGATTCATTCAACCAATTCATTACATGCTTTGGTTTTCATCTCTTTTTTCCACAAGGAATGTAATCATAAAACATTCAGATCTATATTTTGGATAAATCATAGGCAGTTATCTTAATAATGCTTGCTTTTATCACGGACTCTTGAATGTAGCTTTGGGAAAGCCAATCTTTATTGGATGCCTGAATGCTGGATGGATCATAATTAACTCCCCCTTGTTTAGTCTGACGATATTATTTTTTGTGCTCTCATCTAGCATTGAGTATGGCTCTTTGGATAATTCAGATATCCCCAATTTCCCTGTTATATGCAATCCGGTATTCTCCTGTAATTTGTAGTCGGTAGCACTTTTGAACTGTTGTGCAGAAAATAAAATGGTTCCCCTGGACCTTCCCGCAATTACCGTTCTCATGATTTGTTCTGAAACTGCATTGATTTTTCCAAAGGAAGATTGAGGTATATATCTATTAATCTCGTCAACAAAGACAAAAATATGCGATGTTTTGTCTTTGTTTTTGAGATTACCATCTAGTGGATTGCTGTTGTTGGTATTATCGTCAGAGGAATCAGCAAACGGATTTGAAGAATACATCTCATCAATGCTTTTCATCACGTCTCCAACAACAAATGCCTGTTCTTCCACAGAAGATATCGTTGCCACATCTATCACAAATACTTGGCCTGACTTAATTTTCTTTATTTGTTCCCCAAGGTAAGTGCTTGTTATTTTTTTATCAATGAACATAGGGGATTTTCTGATTCTTTGCAGCCTGCTTAAAAAGTGCAATAGAGAAGATTTGTGTGACACTATTGATTCAGGATATTCCTTGAGTTCAGACAGCTCGGTCCATGTTCTTATCTCCTTTCCAGAGTTATCCCTTAGTGGCCATGATTCATAGATATAATCTATTATTGACGAGAGATTAAAGCGAGTGTCATGGGTTTCATGAAACAATAATTCAAGTCTATCATAAACATCTTGTAATTCATAGGAATAAGTTTTGAAATTATTTGGTATGTGCATTGAATTGGGTTTGCCGTCTTTTCCCCTTGGTAAAAAATAAGTCACATTCTCAAAAGGCTCCAATTCCAAATCAAGGATATCAAACATCCGTTCTGTCCTCTCTTTGATATCTGTTGGTTTTTTATCTATCTGAAGTAGCTCCTGCTCTTTAGTATTAAAAATGATTAATGCTATATTCCCCTTCATCTTTTCAAAAAGTGTTTGATAGGCAGACTGCAGCAGAAATAGAATATAGGTGCTTTTCCTGTTTCCTGAAATCCCCGAAGCGTTTACATGCGCTGTGTCAGGCCCAGTCAAATAAGTTAATGCCAACGAAATGGGAACCTGTAAACCATTTGTTGTTTCTATAATTCCTGCAGGTATCGGGTCCACCATCTCCGGGATCCCTAAAGCAAAAATAATCTCTTTTTCGGTAGCAAATCTAACTGATTTGCCTATTCCCACAGGAAAGTTTATGGAAATATACTCCTTGTTGGGATCTATTGATCCACCGGTATTTGCAATTGTTCCCACCTTTGCCAGTATCAATCCTTTTGAGGTATTATTAGATAGTTGTTGTTGTTGTTTTTCCTCTTCTTTTAGGTGTCCTTGTTCCCTTAAATCCTTTTGGTAATCCGAAAAATAAACAGTATAATCATTTTCTGCAACTGCCTGTAACTCTTTTACAATTCCGATGGTCTTACTATTATACAAATTATCAACCGTAACAAAATCAAAAGAATTTATTATAACATTAGGACCAATTGCAAACCAAAAACCATCCATATTATTGGGAAATCGCTCTGACGCAATAGTTGTCCCAATTTCTTTTGGTGAGCTTAAATTCATTGAGGTGTTTTCAGCATTATAATTTATTGCCTCTTGCTGAGGTTGTGTCTGTCCCTGATTTTCCTCATTATTATCCATCAACAATATATCGTAAAAATAATTGATAAGTTTTATCAAAAACATCGTTGAGCCTCAAGATTCCAAAGTAACTGTTATTTAATGTATTAAGGTTTCTTATACATAAGAGTGTACAAGTGCAGCCAAGTTTTAGCAATGTTACTGCAAATGAAGGCAGGCATCTGGCGATCAAACTAATACTCTTATTCCTATTTGATGCAATATCTAATGACAAACGCATATTGGCCATATAATTTCAAATGCCATCTTATTATGCATCAATGATTTATTCTCATCATTTGCCATCTGGTTTTGTGAATGTACTTAAATATATAACATCATTGAAAAGACAGTAAAACAATTTTAGAAGAAGAAAAGAAATACCAAGATAAGACAACAACACATCAAAAAAAACTTTATGAGTTGCCATATGAAATAGAAAATATTTGAAAACTAGAAACATATTAAGATAGCAGAAAAAATAAAGAATAAATTAATCAAATCCCTCGTATGATAAATCATGCAAAGAACATTGGAAAAGGATATTGAATAACATTAGACAATAATTATAAAAAACAGTATCATTATTATATCCATTACTTTATCAACAAAAGATTGTTGGTTTCTCACCACCATAAAAAATGTCATTACCTTTCAGCAAAAATAAATCGCCAATTGGAAGGGAAATCTACTTGCCTATAGCCAAAAATTTGGTCAGCTGTTTGCCTTCTGATCTGTTGAACAGTAACAATGTACCGTTTTTCTTTGTCACCTCTACCGATCATTTGGCACCGTGAATGTAAAATTCAACACAATATTTTACTTGATTTTTATATATATAACTAAATGTTAGATAAATATATATATTGTAATGTTTATTACATATAGTAGGAAATATTACAAAATGGGTACTGGAGATATAGACAATTATGATTGGTTTAAGAGATTTTTTGGTCGTAGTAGTGGTGTCGGCAGTGGCAAGAATATGAGAAGGAGATTTTTTGACATGGACCCATTCAGAGCGTTCGAAGAGATGCAACAAGAGATGGGAAGAATATTCAACCAGATAAACACCATTCAAACAAACGCACCAAAAGAGCTGGTAAGGGAATACCAAACAGCCGATGGTGGGAAGGTAAGAGAAGTGGGCCCAATAGTATATGGATACTTAATGACCATCGGCCCTGATGGCAAACCCAAAGTGAGGGAATTTGGAAATGTTAATTCACTTGGCCAGGCAATTGGAAGAGTAGGAATTGAGGCTGGTGGCAGTGGCGGAGGCAGTGGCGGAGGCAGCAGTAGGGACATTGGTAGAAGCAATAGAGATAATTCACAGATAACTGTTGAAAGAGAGCCACTTGTTGATGTCAATGTAACGGATAAAGAAGTAAAAGTTGTAATGGAAATGCCAGGTATAAAAAAGGAAGAAATAAAAATTAACGCATATGACGGAGAGGTTGAAGTTATTGCAAACAATCCCCAAAGAAAATACCACAAAACCATAGAGTTACCACAGGATGCAGATATTGAAACGGTCAAATCCACGTATAACAACGGAATATTGGAATTAACATTTAACAAAAAGAAGGAGACAAAGCCAAAGGGAAAAGAGATAAAGGTAGAATAAGAGAAAGAAAATCAATTTCTTTTTTTATTCCTATTGTCCAAATCATAAATGTAGAACCCCACAACATATTTTTATTATAATAACCATATAAATCAAGTCAACTGTTCTTTATAAAAAATTGCCATCAAGTTCAATCAATTTTCAGGTCTCAACATTATGAATTATGTCAGGAAACCTCTAAAGATTCTATTTATTGTACAAGGGTAGTTGAAATGAACCTATATCATTATTCGTATCACCAAAAGGTATAGTTTACCTATAAAGTATCAATATTTTAAAAAGGAACATGATGTGAGATATGTTATGTATAAATATCTAATCTAACAATCATATGTAAAAGAGAATATAACGTTATTGGAGTATTTTTAAGCCTTTTTTTTCTCTTTCTTCGCACATAGGGCAGTGCATTCTTTTACTATCTAAATAAATGCTCTCTGTTGATTCATAAAACGATATGTTCCATAGACATGTTTCACATTTTAAAATGTATTTCAAAACTTGGCTATCTGCATTGTCATTTGAATCCATGGCATGAACAGACTCTTTTATTTGTTCAATAAGCAGATTCATTTACATTTAATGTATTGTAACCGTTAGTATATAACTGATTTTGTACAGTTGTTTTATACTATAATATGGTATTATTCATATTAACCATATTCGGGGTTTTATGGATTATTTAGATGTTAAGAGTGTCTTTAATACTCTATTTTAAAAAATAAATGTTTTTCTTTTTTTATTATTATTATTATTAATTATTATTATTATTATTATTTTTAGTTAAAACATTAAATATGATTATAAAAAATATATTTAGACCTAATTTTGATTTCCGACACTTTTTTTGATGCCAGTTGAAACTAGAAGATAAATTTGATTCATATTTAGGCTAGTTTGTGAATAGGAATTTTTGATCATCAAGAAAATTGGATAATTCCTTTGATATATTCTCGCAAAAAATTCCTATTAATTCAAATTCTATTGGTTTTAACCTCTTTTCGCTAAACATTGCCAATACTCCCATAGGCTCACCATTATATGTTAATGGATATCCCGCGAAAGATTTTAGATTCTCTTGTTTGGTCCATTGTGTGTATTTTATTCTTGTATCATGCAGTACGTCGTTTGTTATTGCAGGCTTTTTAGTTCTGAATATATAGCCAATTTTATTTGAATCGACAGGAACTTTGGAAAACTCTCCATTACACCTGATATATCTTCCCGCACTGCATTTTAAAACCAGGTTTTCCTTATTCTCATCGATAATCCATATCCTAGCAAATGTGGCATCAAAATATTTTACAAGGCTTTCTGCTATGAATTGAAATTTATTATTTAAATTATAAAGTTTTTTAAGGGAGTTTAATGTTTTATAGATTTCCAGTTTTTTCTCAGAAACATTTTGGTCGGTAAACAAAGAATGATAATTAAATTTTATTAGTCCCGAATCAAAAGTCCGGAAATCCGCTATCAAGTCCGAAAATTGATTTATGAGGCTATCCATCTCCAAATCAAACTGCTCATTAGAATCCAAAGTAAAGTGGCAAACAAAATCAAAATCACCATGAATTTTACATGAATAGATACAAAATGCGGAGTCATCAACATATTTCTTTAACCGCTCAAACAGTGTCGAGCTGTCTTTTATTATTTTAAATTTTATTAATAATAGCTTATTTATTTTATCATTGATGTAAAAAGGGTTGATTAAGGCAGAGTATCCAAGTATGACCCCGTCTTTCTCAAGTTTCTTTAATCTGTACCTTACAGCCCTTTCAGTAATAGTATATTCCAACTCATTTAAAGCTCTAGTAATTTCTATAGACGACATTCGAGCATTATCTACCAAGCTATACAAAATTATTTTGTCTATTTCGTCTATCAATTAGTATTGCATTTTGTTATGCTTTAGCCTGACTAAATTTCTTCCGAAATGGAAATAAAGGAGCAAAAGGGATAGCTATTTGGAGAGTTTCTTTACCGTATTGGAAATATATTTTGATTAGTATTTCCGCATTACATATCAATTTCAAAATCCTATATACACTATGAACTATTTTGAGATAGACAGAGTCATCGAAGAGCTGCCAAAATCATTTGCAGCACCCTCAGCTACAACATGGTTTAAGGTATCAGGCCAAACTAGACCATCCATCAAAGAGTACAGGGATAAAGTAATAGAGATTATGGAGAAATTCAAATCAACGCTGTTTGAATCATACCCAAAAAACGACAGTTCTACAGAGTTTATTGAATACGCAAAAAGGGAGTTTGAAAAAGCTATTCGCGGAGTGAACAGCGGAAATAACAAAGAGGTGGAAAAACGGTTCAAATATTTCACCGAATATAACTAAGGGTGTAACATGATTGATTGATTCACAGAAAATAGTTGTTCCGGGTATCATAATCTGTTTGATAGGTGGAACAATTATGCTTCTCCTTGCGTTTAGTTATTATCCCCACAAACATGTAAATGCAAACCTAAACGGCAACTGCTATGAATTCCTAGATAACGCATATTTAAAATATAAAGATTTAGAGATGAAAAAAGAAAAAGCAGTGAAAATGCTTCAAGTGCAAGCGATAGGAAGCTCTGGCACTTTGGTGCCTATAACATTTAGTGGGACAAGCAAAGAGATAAGTGACTTTATGGCAAACTACAACATCAACGCAACAGCACGCCAAATATTGGGAAACAATAATCCAAGCATTGACAAAATAATCATAAGGGGAACTATTTTGAATGGGGATCTAGAAAAAATAACAAACAATTTACCTAATAACGATACAGGACTATTTAGAAAAGCAGTTTCACATGGCCTAGGCATAGAGCCTAATTCACACATAACAAGTGAGGAAAGCCAGCATATTAGTAACAGCATTGAACAGCTGATGAAAAAGGGGCTAAAAGAGATAATCAATGAAAAAGACGGCGTAAAAGTAGCAGAGTGTAGAAGTAAAATTGTATACAGCGATAGCAAAGCCAATAGAGAAGTTCTATAAACCTTTTTTATGCTATTGGAAATAAAAGACAAAGGCAAATCAATAAATAAAAAACCAATTGTTTGTTATATTTAAAAAAATATCAACACTAAAAAGTTGCATCATGTCATCAATAATTTATCTAAATAGTACAAAGTAACGGATACCCAAAATTCTTTTAGATTGACAAACTGGAGTTCCACCAATTCAGGCAAAAACTAGAGCAGCAAGCACATAATAATCCCCAAGAGAAACCTTTTACCAACAAAGAAATGATTGTGAAGATGTTGATAAGATTGGGAACATATAGTCGCATTGGATTTGGAAAAAAGCATTAGGTTGAAATTTTCCTTAATGGCCACTCCTCTTCAGCTGAACATGGCGGACACAACGGGCATTGTTTGGTTGACTTTAAAGAACCAAATAAAACACTACTAGGGATTGCATTTTAATGTCATCGTGAAATTTTTTATGCTCTTTTGTGTTGGTTTGATGTGTTTGATAATATAACTAATTAATTTTTTGGGTTTCTTATCATATATTGCGATTATTTTTTCATATGATGGTGTGGCCTGTATCGCATTAGGTGCCTATTTTTAGATCTCACTTCAATTTTTTTATTGCATGGACAGGAACAATAACCCAAAACAAAAGATTGAGACTTGTGTAATACCTTGATCTGTTTTGCCATTTTATTCTTGCAAGTGGCAGTAGTTATATATAGATAGTTTTGATTCTCGATTTTTATAATATATGGTAAAATCAAACGGATTGTTATATAATTTGAGTAAGGCGCCTGATACACAATAAATAAAACTTTTTAAAAAGATAAACTTTCTCCTATAGAATAAAGAATTAAAAATTAAATGCAAAATGGGTAAAAAACAAGTTGCCATAATTTGACATGTGAAACTGTGGCATTCTCCAGATGACCTAAAATTCAATATCGTTTAAAAACATCAAATTCAAGTAAATCAATAACTATCGGTTTTAATTTTTTTGGCAATATCTGATAGATAAATCTGTAGTTGATATTGATCTAAAACATTTGGTATAACAATGATACTCTTCACAATATTGAAACGATTTTTGTATTGGAAATAATTATTTAAGCAATTTTTTGCTTTGTCAAAAGCAATCAGTCTTATCTCCATTTTTAATGGCACGATTACACACACATGACAATCTTGGGTTAATCCATATAAAATCACTTATTAATAGAGGCTATACATTAGGTGAGTTTTCAAAATATGGGGTATAAACTTTAATGGCAAAACTGTAAAAGTTACTGTTAATGTAAACAGGTACCCAATTATAAAAACATAATTCTGAAAGATAAGGAGAACATTGCATTAGATGTTAAATCATAGTTTATTTTTTTATCTTAAGGTCCTCAAGTAATGTAGCAATAGAAAAAATAGACATGGTTAATCATACTTATTCATGACAAACGTTTGACAAGTATTTCCTTGTAAGGATTAACGTGATTAGTATCTCTAAAAATGACTATGGGAATTTCAATATTCCATGATAAACTTGCATATGCCATAATAAACTATATGGCCTGTTTAGCATATCACAATTAAATACAATTTTTAATATCCTTAATAATATAAGATGTTTAAATCATGCTTTGAGTTTAATTTATTTATGATAAAGCAGCATCATTCGATAGAAATATTCTCTGCTAACTGCCCTCTATGCAAGCATGTTACCGATGATATTTTGATAGGTAAATGTGAAGGCTGTAGCCAAACGATTTACGATGTAAATAATATGACTTCTGATGTCAAGTTAAAGATGAAAGAATATGATGTAAAAGCAGTTCCAACCACTGTAATTGATGGAAATATCAAAGTTGTGGGAATACCGGATTTTCCATGGATTTGTGGAGAAGATTTGTTTAAAAAACTAAAAAGGGACTATCATCTAAAAACGGATAAATAAGGTGTTTTAAACATTTGTTTTCTGTTGTTTATTTGTTCCCTCCAGTAGCCATGTTTTTCCTTCATCATTACTGCTTTATACACTTGAGGCTACCCCATTGGGTGTTTCCTGTTTACTGTGGCATAAACCTCACCATTTTTACCGAATGCAAATTTTCCTAAATATTTGGCTCCGTTTATTTGCCCATCAGTCTTTGCCCATGTTTTTGCGCCATCAATGGATTTTATTACATGTCCATCTTCACCCGGACTTGGCATCACAAAAGCGTATGCAATTTTACCATTTTCAGATGACAGGCCAAGCCCAGTCACAACTGCACCTTCTCCAGCCAATCCTATGTTTATTTTTTGCCAATTGTTGCCCTGGTCCATACTCGAGAATAACCCATTTGTTGTAGAGGAGTATATAATGTCAGAGTCAGTTTGGTTTGCGGCCAGCATTATTGTGTTTTCTCCATTAGGCGGGTTTACACTAGTTCATGTTTTGCCTTCATTTTGGGTTACGTAAATGATATCCCCCATGCCGGAAGAGCCGTAAATTGTTTCAGGATTGTTTCCCATCGTCATCGCATGAAAGTCAATTGGTGGTTCTGTCACATCAGACACTTTTTGCCATGTCATGGCGTAGTCGGTGCTTACTCTGAATCCAGGTTTCCACCTGTTTGAGGATGGACACTTGAATATATTGTTCCCTCTTTG
>Ga0136617_10006823_pt1 | contig 10183 bp, 10 predicted proteins | sample AntDrymUQ3222106_2_FD_129672 | JGI IMG/M metagenome (GOLD analysis project Ga0136617, IMG submission 129672) | Polar desert sand microbial communities from Dry Valleys, Antarctica - metaG UQ322 (21.06) | ecosystem: Environmental > Terrestrial > Soil > Desert | place: Antarctica: Dry Valley... | reverse complement strand
GGTTCAAGCCCGTGAAGGCTGGCGCCTACGCCAAGCTTTATCAGCGGGCGTCACACTTCGCGATCGTCGGAGTGGCAGCCGCACTCGATGTGAGCGGTGGGGTCATTCGGTCGGCGCGAATTGGCCTGACCGGCGCGAGCTCGCACGCCATGCGCCTGGCGGGCGTCGAGGAGGGCCTCGCAGGGAAACCGCTGTCCCGAAGCAGCATCCAGGCCGCCGCGCAGCTGGTAGGCGCGAAGCTGAAGGACATCAACTCAGACATCCACGCAAGCGAGGAGTACCGCCGCGCGATGATTCCGGTCTTCACAGAACGCGCGTTGGCCGGCGCTCTGGCGCGCGCCACCTGAGGAGACGCTAGGTTTCAAGTTTCCCTTGGAGGCAGACGAAGAATCGATCGAGCATCATCTTCGCCACACCCCCGATCAGGCGCTGCCCGACCCGCGCGATCGGGCCGCCGGTCTGCACGGAACCGGTCACGTCGACGGCCGTCGTCGCTCCTTCGACGCGAAGGGTGATCGCTGAACTGCCTTTGACGAATCCTGGCCGTCCCTGGCCCTCCACCACGAGGCGATACGACGCGCGCGGGATTTTATCGACCAGCACCACCGTGCCGCTATAGGTTCCGGTAATCGCCGCCAGGCCGATTGTGAGCGTCACGTTGTAGCGGTCCTCGCCATCCGGCTCGAAGCGATCGCATCCGGGGATACAGGACGAGAGGACTGCCGGATCCATGAGTAAGTTCCACACACGATCGGGCGGAGCGTTGAACACGTACGATCCGGAAATCTCCATCAGGCACCCCCTGAACGTGACACGCCGAGCGAATTCAAGTGTATGGCCAGGTCTGCGAGATTGGTGAACGTTCGCGCGGGCAGGAAGTCGTCGACAAACGGCATGGCTGCCTGAAGTCCACGCGTCAGCGGCGCGTAGTCGGCTGTGCCGATGAGAGGGTTCAGCCACACCAGCCGGTGGCAGCTTCGTTGGAGCCGCGCGATCTGACTGCGCAACTCCGCTGGATCCCCGCGGTCCCACCCGTCTGATATGAGCAGGACCACCGCGCCGCCGTTCAAAACGCGGCGTCCCCAGCGTTGGTGGAACTCCTTGACAGCTCCACCAATGCGCGTCCCTCCCGACCAGTCAGGAACGGTGCGCGACACAGCGGCGAGGGCCGCGTCGGGTTGCGGCAGGCGCAGTTGCCTCGTAATTCGGGTGAGCTGCGTGGAGAAGAGAAACGCCTCGACGCGCTGGTGGCGCGCCGTCACGGCGTGGGCGAAGTGGAGAAGCATGCGCGAGTAGTTCTCCATGGATCCGCTGACGTCGCACAGCAGCACGAGAGGGCGAGGGCGAAGACGTCGCGTCCGTGTCGGCAGCTTGACGACGTCGCCGCCGGTGCGGAGGCTCTGAGTGACCGCGCGCCGCAGATCCACGCGCGGTCCGCGGCCGCGGACCCACCGTCGTGTTCGGCGTTCGCCGGGATTCCAGACGAGCCGGGACAAGGCCGCGCGCGCCTGCGCGATTTCATCCGGCGTCAATGCGGCGAAGTCCTTTTCCGCGAGGGCGCCGAGGTCGCTCCAGGTCTTCAGCCCGCGTTCCGCGCTCGGCGCGCCGCCTTCGGCGTCGTCGGCGCCAGAGGGTTCTGTGCGTTCATCGAGCGTGAGGACTTCCTCAAACACGGCGACAGAGGCGCGCGACTCGTCGGACCGTGGGCCGCTTTGGGCTCGCCCGACGTGGTGTTCGCGCCAGAACGCCACGAACGTCCGGTCGAAGATCGGGATCTGTTCCTGGCGATGGACGAGGAGCGCACGGCACGTGTAATACACCTCGTCGCGGTCACCGAGGTTCACATGTCCGAGCGCGTCGATGAGGTCGAGTAGCCTCCCGGGATGGACGTCGATTCCTGCGCGCCGCAGCAGGCGGCCGAAAATCAGCAGGTTATCGAGAAGGCGCGACATCGGTTCGCGTGGTCGCGCGCGCGAGCAGCTCCGCGGCCCGCGGCCCGCGCACGGCCTCCAGATCTTCCTTGGCTTTCAGGACGACGCCGAGCGTTTCGTCGATCGCATCCGCAGTGAGCGCGTCTCTGTCGAGCGCGACGAGCGCCGTCACCCAATCGATCGTCTCCGACACTCCAGGCACTTTATACAGGTCTGCTCGTCGCAGCTCCTGGACCATGGCCGTCACCTGCTCCGCCATCCGCGCCGATGCGCCCGGAGCGCGCTCGCGCACGATGGCCAGTTCTTTCTCAAACGACGGGTACTCGATCCAGTGATACAGGCACCGGCGTTTGAGCGCGTCATGCACCTCTCGCGTGCGATTGGACGTGAGGACGACCAGCGGAGGCTCCGTGGCGCGCACCGTCCCGAGCTCGGGAATAGTGATCTGAAATTCCGCGAGCAGCTCGAGGAGGAATCCTTCGAACTCCTCATCGGCCCGATCGATTTCGTCGATAAGTAGCACCGCCGGCCGCGTGCGGCGCGGGTCGATCGCCTGCAGCAGCGGGCGCTTGATGAGAAAGGTCTCGCTGTAGAGCTCGCGCCGTGCGCTCTCCCGATCCAGCGTGTGGGTTGCATCCAGAATACGCAGCTCGAGGAGCTGCCTCGCGTAGTCCCACTCGTAGAGCGCATGACTGACGTCGAGCCCTTCGTAGCATTGGAGGCGAATCAGATCGGTGCCGAGCGCGGCCGCCGTCGCTCCGGCAAGCGCAGTCTTGCCAACGCCGGCCTCGCCCTCGAGAAACAGCGGGCGTTTGAGGCGGAGCGCCAGAAACAGTGAAACGGCCAGGCCACGGTCGGCCACGTAGTGCTGGCCGGCTAGCCGTTTCTGGAGATCGGAGATGGATCCGGGAATGGGGACGCTCTGAGGTGGAATGCCGCGGAGTATATCACCCCTTCGTCGCGCGCTCAGGCGCCGGTCACGAGGACCGGAACGGGCACGCGCGGGGAGGTTCACCGCGAACACGCACCCGACATTCGGAAGGTTGCGTGCGTAGATCCTGCCTGCGCTCGCTTCAATCGCGACCCGGCTGAACGCGAGGCCAAGTCCCAGGCCGCTGCGGTTGGCACCGCGCTGCTCAAACGGCCTGAACAAGTCGTTGATGTCGCCGCCGGGGAGACCGCCGCATTCGTCCTGAACTTCGATGAGCACTCTATCGGCGCTGGCGCAGACCTGCAGCCGCACCGTGGTTCGAGGGCGCGTAAATTTGAATGCGTTCTCCAGCAGATTCATCACGACGGCGGCGAGGACTCGCCGGTCGGCATTGATCGATACACCGGGCTCGATCGGAACCAGCGTCAGTTTGATGCCTTTGGAGTTGGCCGCCAACCTTGCGGCTGGCACAAGCTCGTCGATGAATTGATCAACGAGAAAGTGCTCCGCCTTTGCACACCTTGTGTGAGGCGGACCTCGTTCAGCGAACGTTCGATCAGATCACGCGTTCCAATGAGGCTCCGATGGAGCACCTTACCGGTGCTGCCGCGACTCCCACCCTTCCGGACTTCAACACGTCGAACGCGAGGATCGCAGTATTGAGCAGGTTCCGCAACTCGTGACTCAGGAATCCTACATGCTCGCTCCAGCGCCCGGTTTCTCCGTCGACGGTGGATTGAGTCGTTCGCGAGCGTAGTCGGTGACCGCGCGCGCGATCGCCTCGTCAAGGCACGCGTTCAGGGCGCGAAAATCGTCCGCGCTGATCGGCGTCGCCATTTCGATCGCCAGTTCGGTGATGGACCGGCAGACGTCGCCATAATCATGAACGACCTGTGACACGGTAAACCCCTGGAGAAGAAGGTCATGCCCGTGCACAACCGCGGTACTGCCAATTGCGTGGCTCGGCGACAGCCCCGTGCGCAGTGTGTCGACGAGTTGATCCAGAAACAGAGGCACTCCGTGGTCGATTTCCGTCTCCGTCGGCGGTGGCATCGACCTCGCGGCTACCTTCGCTCGGCACCGGCGGATGATCTCTGACCGGTTGAGGGCGACGAATTCGTGAAGCATCACCCCTCCAAGCGAGAAATTGGTGGTCGGGACTATGTCAGCTGAGGGAGCTGGGGAGTATTCGGTTAAGCCTGAATGTAGGCCGGTGCTGCGTCCAGCGATCAGCGATGTTCAAAAAGAGACAGGCCTACACGACGTAGTCAAACGTGAGCGTATCGTCCGCCATCCCAATCGTGACAGTCCCGCCGGTCTCCAGCTTGCCGAACAGAATCTCGTCGGTCAGCGGGTCTCGGACTTCACGCTGAATGACCCGCGCGAGGGGCCGGGCGCCCATGGTCTTGTCGTACCCTTTTCGCGCGAGCCACGCGCGAGCGTCGGGCGTGAGCGTAATGGCGACCTTCCGGTCCTTTAACTGGCTTTCGAGCTGCATCACAAATTTCTCGACGATGGTCTCCATCGCCTCAGCCGTCAGCGCCTTGAACGTCACGATGGCGTCGAGCCGGTTGCGGAACTCGGGGCTGAACACCCGGTCGATGGCGGTCCTGGCTTTCGTCCCCGCCCCGCCGTCGTTGAATCCAATGGATGCGGCGCTCATCTCGCGCGAACCGGCGTTCGACGTAAGAATCAGCACGGTGTTTCGAAAGTCCGCCTTGCGGCCGCTGTTGTCAGTGAGCGTCGCGTGATCCATGACCTGGAGCAGGATGTTGAAGATGTCCTCGTGCGCCTTCTCGATCTCGTCGAGCAGCACGACGCTGTAAGGGTGGGTGCGGACGGCGTCGACGAGCTGCCCTCCCTGCTCGAAGCCGACGTATCCCGGCGGCGCGCCAATCAACCGCGCGACCGCGTGCTTCTCCATGTACTCACTCATGTCGAAGCGGATGAACTCGTTGCCCAGCAGGAGCGCGAGCTGCTTGGCGAGCTCGGTCTTGCCGACACCAGTGGGACCCGTAAAGAGGAAGCAGCCAGCCGGCCGCTCGGGCAGTGCCAGCCCTGCGCGTGACCGCTTGATAGCCTGCGCGACCAAGTGCACAGCCTCGTGCTGGCCGAACACGACGCGCTCGAGCGATTCTTCGAGCGTGCGCAGGCGGTCCCGATCCGAGGCCGAGGCCTGCCGCGCCGGAATGCGCGCCATGCGCGCCACGATCGGCTCGATGTCGGCGGCGTCCACCGTGACCTGGGCAGCGTTCGCTGATATCGGCCCAGCTTTCAAACGCGTGACGGCGCCGGCTTCGTCCATCAAATCAATCGCGCTGTCGGGAAGGCGGTAATCGCGGAGATGCCTGGCCGCAAGCTTGGCCGCCGCATCGAGCGCCGCGTCTGTGTACTTCACGCGGTGATGCTCTTCGTAGCGGCTGCGAAGTCCCGCGAGAATCCGTATGCTTTCGTCTATGGACGGTTCGTCGATGGCAATCTTCTGCAGCCGCCGCGCGAGAGCCCGATCCTTCTCGATGTGCTTGAACTCTTCGAAGGTCGTCGATCCGATGACGCGGAGATCGCCGCCCGTGAGCAGCGGCTTCAACAACGTCGCGAGATCCATCGTCCCGCCCGTGACGGCGCCCGCGCCGACGGTCGAGTGAATCTCGTCGATGAACAGAATGGATTTGGGCTTCGCACCGAGCGCCCTGACGACGGCTTTGAAGCGCTCCTCGAAGTCGCCGCGGAAGCGGGAGCCCGCGAGCAGCGCGCCCGTATCGAGCGCGAAGATCTCTGCGTCCTTCAGGTTGTCCTGCACGTCGTCTGAGAGGAGCCGAATCGCGAGGCCTTCGGCCATCGCGGTCTTGCCCACGCCCGCGTCTCCGACAAACACCGGGTTATTTTTCCGCCGCCGGCACAGCACCTCGATGGTGCGCTGCAACTCGTCAGAGCGGCCTATCAGCGGATCGAGCAGCCCGTGGCGCGCACGCGCCGTCAGGTTGACGCAATATGCCGAGAGCGGATCTTTCGCGGTTGACGAGCCGGGATCGCCGCTTCCTGCCATTCCGTCCCGGCCATCGGCCTGCTCCGATGTCGATCGGTCGTCGTTCGCAATTGGCGTCTTTGTGATGCCGTGGGCGAGGTATTCGAGCACGTCGAGGCGCGTGATGCCCTGCTCGGCGAGCAGGGCGGCCGCTCGAGTCTGGGGCTGCTGCAAAATCGCCGCGAGCAGGTCGCCGACCTGCGCCTCCTGACGCTGCGCGCTCTGCACGTGAAGCACGGCGGCCTGCAGGGCCCGCCGGAACGCGGTCGTTTGTTCCGGCTCGCGCTCCTGGCCGCGCGGGAGGGCTTCCACCGATTCGTCGAGGCTGTCGCTCACGTTCCGGCGGAGGAGCTGCAGATCGGCGCCGCACGCCGCGAGAATCCGCTCGCCATCGGGGTCGTGCGCCAGCGCGTACAGCAAATGCTCGAGAGTGAGATACGCGTGGCGGCGCGAGACCGCCTCGCGGAACGCGATATGGAGAACCACTTCGACTGCAGTGGAGAACATCAGGCTTCCTCTATCGTCGCACGAAGGGGAAAGCCCGCTTCGCTGGCCATCGACGCGACCTGTTCCGCTTTCATTTCTGCGACTTCATACGTATAGACGCCGGCGAGCCCGCGGCCGGTTCGGTGCACGTGCATCATGATGCGATACGCCTCTGCCGGCGATCGCTGAAACAGCGTTTCGAGAACCTGCATCACGAACTCCATCGTGGTGTAATCATCGTTGAGCAGGATGACATTGTAGAGGGTTGGCTCCTGCTTCTTGATGTCGACGCGTTCCTTGACCGCGCCGTCTGTTCCGTCCTGGCGGTCGGCCATACATGGACCATGGTACCATCGGCATGCGCTTCTTCTGGAGGTGTGTCTTTATGAGGTACATGCATCTGCGACTGACCAGCAAACCGGCGAACACGCCGCACGGTCTCGATCTGTCGCGCGCCCGCGTCGGCGAGATCATCGTCGTCACCGCGCACTCGGCGTCGCGACTGATATCTGAGGGGTGCGCGGTCGAAGCGCCGTCTTCGGGCCTCCAGCCCACGCGCAATATCTATCCGCCTAGTCGCGCCGCAGCTTCGTAAGCTCACCGTGGACGGTCGGCCAGACCATTGGTACCGCCCGACCGATTACAGGTTGGTGAGCTCGGCGGGCAGGATCGACTGGCAGTTCGGGCAGGCGAGCACGCGGCCTCTGCGCGGGAGGGTCGACGTGAAGTTCACCTGGTCCCGCAAGAGGCGCACAGCCTTCAACGTTGCGATGGTCTCACGGCAGTATGGGCACTTGACTGGCGTTTCCAGTCTGTAAACCGCCTCGGCGTGGTACGGCTGACTCACAAGCGTCTTTTCGGCTGATGGAAACAGTTCCTATACTTGCAGTTAGCGGCGACCTCGCCGAGCGCCTCTACCGTGAGTCAGGGGCCGCGCGATGGCGCCTTCCGCAAATCGCGTTCACCAACGCGCTTGACGCCAGCTGCGCGAAGGCGTTCGCGGGCCGCAAGCCGAGGGCGCGCGAGCTTTCCCGCTACTTCTCATCATTGCACCTGGCGGATCTCGCGCTCGCATGCGCGTGTGCAGAAGGTCACGCCGCGGCGTGGGATCACTTCGTGCTCGAGATGCGGCCAATCCTGTATCGTGCGGCCGACGCGCTCGATGCGACCGGTGGCGCGCGTGAGCTGGCTGATTCGCTGTATGGCGACCTTTATGGCCTGAGCGATCGGAGTGGTCCCCGTCAATCACTGCTGCGCTACTTTCACGGCCGCAGTACGCTCGCCACATGGCTTCGCGCGGTCCTCGCGCAGCGCCACGTCGATCGCGCGCGCGCCGGGCGGCGCCTCGATCCGCTTCCCGATGAAATCCCCGAACGACGCGGCGCTTTGCAGCCCGCCGACCCTGAATGTCCGGGTCTGGTGGACATCCTGCGCACTGTGCTGGACCTCGCGCTCGCGCAGCTTGACCCACGCGACCGCCTTCGGATGGCCTGTTACTACGCGGAGGAGCTGACGCTCGCGCAGACCGGACGATTACTGCGCGAGCATGAGGCAACCGTGTCGCGCCAACTGTCGCGAACGCGGCGAGTGGTACGGAAAGCGGTTGAACACGAGCTGGGGGCGCGCGGGCTCAATGAGGCACAGATTCAGCGCTGCTTCGAGTGCGCGGCCGAAGATGCCGGGCCGATGGATGTGGGCGAGATGTTCGCAGGCTTGCCGCGCCGAAGCGCCCAGGCGAAGGCGGGCAAGAATTCTCCACAGGATCGTTCTATATGAGGAGAGAACCGGTGGGCTCAGCACGCGAACAGGATAAATGGCTCGAGCGGCTGCTCCGGAGGCGGGCCGGAAGCCGGGCAGCGGCCGCAGGATCAGACGCCTGCCTGGATGCGCAGACGCTCGCGGCATGGGCCGATGGCGCGCTCAGCCGTCACGAGCTCGCCGCAGCAGAAGTGCACGCGTCGAACTGCTCGCGGTGCCTTGCAGCGCTGGCGGCCATGGAGCGGACTGCACCGGAGGTCGCCGTTTCACGGTCGCGAGGGCTGTCGTTGAGATGGCTCGTCCCGTTGGCCGCTGCGGCTACGGCACTCGCGATCTGGGTGGCGATCCCTGAGCAACGGGTGATGCCGGTTGCGAGGGAGTCCGCCCCGGCCTCGGCGCCGGAGCGGCCACAAGCGGCACGAGAACCGTTGCCGGCGCCTGCTCAGCCGCCTTCGACGGCGGCTCCGCAATCTCAAGCCGAATTTCAAACCCAGTCTCAAGCCCCAACTCAATCAAAGACCCACCCCGCACCGCCTGGACGTGTGGACACTCTCACGGCGCCGGCCAGGCCTGCCAGCAACGCCGCGCCTGACGCCCCCGCCGCCGCTCCGGTGCCCCCCGCAGCTGCGGATGCATTTACGGACGGCGCCGCGGCAACCGCTCAACGGCGTGGCCTCAGCAGGTCCGCGGTCATCGAGGCTGCGTCAGCAGACCCTCTCGTTCGATGGCGCGTGCTCGCCGGCGCGGCGATCGAGCGCTCGACCGATGCGGGAAAGACCTGGATCAAGACCGCGAATCCCTCCTCGCCTGCCGACCGCATCGTGGCGATCAGAGCGGAGGGTGCTCTTGGCGCCGGCGTTACAACCGCCGGCGGCAGAACGTTTTCGACGACCGACGGCGGCGCCACCTGGACGCCTGTGCAAGAAAACCCGCCGGCTCCGTTCTAAGAACAGTGGGGCAGGAGCCTCACGTTCACAAGGAGCCTTCATGTCTGCACGAATTGTCCTCTCCGCGCTAGTGTGTCTTGCTCTGGGCGTCTTCTCGATCAGCGACAAACCGATCGTGGCTGCCGCCGCGGCGCAAGGCGCCACCACGCTCGACGATCAGGTGGAGCTTGCCGTCACCGTCTACAACTCCGACATCGCGCTTGTGCGTGACGTGCGCAGCCTCGATCTGCCACGCGGCACGTTTGATCTCAGCTTCATGGACATCGCCGCAACCGTGAATCCGGCAACAGTTCATTTCCGGTCGCTTACCGAGCCGGCACGCATCAACGTGCTCGAGCAGAACTATGAGTACGACCTGCTCGAGCCAGACAAGCTTCTGCGGAAGTATGTCGGCCGCGACGTCACGCTCGTGCGGACTCGGCAGGTCGACGGCAGCACGCAGGAGGAAGAAGTCACGGCGCGGCTGTTGAGCTACAACAGCGCACCGGTCTGGCAGATCGGCAGCGAAATTGTCACGGGCCTCCACGCCGACCATATTCGTTTTCCCGAGCTGCCCAACAGCCTCTATACGAGGCCGACGCTGATTTGGACGCTGGACAACGGCGGTGCGACGCGTCACCGCGTCGAGGCGAAGTACCTCGCAGGCAAGATGTCCTGGAACGCCGACTACGTGCTCACGGTCGCGCGTGACGATAAGGCGGCCGACATCGATGGATGGGTGACGCTCACCAACGGCAGCGGAACCGCGTTCAGGAACGCGAAGCTGCAGCTGGTGGCAGGCGAGCTCAACCGCGTGCGCCGCGCGTTCAACGAGGGGCTGATGGCTGCAGACGCGATGCGTCGCGACGCGCCCGCCGCGGCGCAGATGACGCAGGAACCGTTCTCGGATTATCACCTCTACACGCTCGCGAGAAAGACCACGATCAACCACAACGAGACGAAGCAGGTGAGCATGCTGGCCGGCACCGGATTTCCGGTCGTGAAGCGCTATGTCGTCAACGGGCAATCGTTCTACTACCACAACATGAATCGTCCCGGTGCGCCCATCACGGATCAGGTCGAAGTCTTCTATCAGTTCAGGAACGAGGAGAAGGGCGGTCTCGGC
>Ga0136617_10006822_pt1 | contig 10183 bp, 7 predicted proteins | sample AntDrymUQ3222106_2_FD_129672 | JGI IMG/M metagenome (GOLD analysis project Ga0136617, IMG submission 129672) | Polar desert sand microbial communities from Dry Valleys, Antarctica - metaG UQ322 (21.06) | ecosystem: Environmental > Terrestrial > Soil > Desert | place: Antarctica: Dry Valley... | reverse complement strand
TTGGCGTCGTCCAGCGTCGGGATCAGCACATAGAGGTGCGATAGCAGATCGCGCAGCCGCACCTCGCCCTCCACCCCGACCGCGTAGTACGGCCCCGCCCCCCACTCCGGGAACGCCTCGTCGAGCGCCCACCGCTCGGCCGTCACGGCGTAGCCGAGCGGCTCGAACAACCTCCGCGGTACCCCCTCGCCGCCCCGCGCCGGCACGACCGCCAGCCTCGCTGCCAGCGGCAACGCCGTCGCCGCCAGGTCCGCCCGCTCCCGGCTGCGCCCGGCCAAGGCCGTCCCGAACACCTCCGCGATCGCCACGCTCAGGAAGGACGACGCCACGTACGGCCGGTCATTGACATAACGCTGCGCCTCCGCCGCCCCGCGCCGTCCCCGCACCAACCCGACCGGATCGACCTCCAGCAGCAGCGCGGCCGTGCATCGCTCCTCGCCCGCCTCCGGGTAGAACACGTGCGCCCGCCCAAACGCCAGCGCAAAGCTCTGCCGCCGCGCCGGGTTCTTGTGCAACAGGTAGCCCAGGTCGGTCGCCGGGCGGTGGGTTGTCGTGATGGTAAGTAGCATCGGTCAATCCGGGCGCCGAGCGGAAACGGGTCGCCTCGCTCCCATGCTGTTGCAACGCCTCATCCCGAATCCGGCTGGTGACGGACAGTGTGTCTCATTGTTCAGCCCTCTTTCGGGGGGATTCGTTGGGTCAGCGCCGGGTCGTTGTAGGGGCGCACGGCGTGCGCCCTCCCGCGCGGCGCCAGCGGCGGCGATCGCGACCGCCAAAGGTTCAACCGGAATCCGTATCGGATTGATCTGTACTGACCAAACACCGGCCGAGATACGCGGGTCCGAACCAGTCCGCCCCCTCAGTCGATCCGCACCGGCGATCCACCAACCAACGGCGGCGGAGACAACCACAGCATCGTCCCAGGACCGGCGACCAGCCAAGGATCGATACCGTCGTCCGTGACGATCCCCGCATGCCAACAGGTGCGCTCGTCCTGGCCATTGAGGACGAGGATTCGGCCCGATTCCAGGGCGATGAGGAGGTGCGGGTAGAGCGCTTCGAGCATCGAGTCGCCGATGGGGTCTTGCCACAGCGAATGGAGGCTGGCGAGCTGCTCCCCGATCTGAGGCATCGTCCACTGCTCGGCGCCGCTCGGCAAACGATCCGGGCGAGTCGGTAGCAACGCCCAGCGCGGTCCGAGGTTCAAATAGACCTGGCCGTTCCGCGGCACAACCCCACGCGAAGATGCCGAATCCTCGCGGAACCGCACCAGCAAGTCCTGTCCGAAGTCGACGCCGTCTACCACCCGCCCCGCGAACAACAGATCAAGCAGCGCCTCGGCGGCGATCTGTGCTTCGGCGTCGACCCGTGGCGGCTCCGGCCTCGCCAGATGCCGCTGCCAAGCCTGCCACACATTGGGAGCCGCCGACGCGTACCTCTCGACGGGTCCCGCCGTGTCGCCGAACCAGCGCACGAACTCGTCATGGATGATCCATTGCACGTCCTCAGCCGATTCCGCCTCGCGAAGCCGTGGCAGAATCGTTCGGACCTCCGGGTCATACTCGTCGGTGTTTGTCCCGAAGTTCAGCCCCACGGGATCGTGGCGGTAGAGCTCCGCCAGGAGCCGATCGTAGAGCGCTCCGTACTTCTCGCGAAGACGTCGCCGATGGATGCGCTGTCCGTCTGCATTGTCGTCATCCATCGCTCCTCACCCCTCGTCGATCCCCCAATCTCAGCAGGGCGCGTCCGGGCGGTCGCCTCGTCGCTGCCAAAGAAGTGGGAAGGCCCCATTCCTGACCCTACCGCACCTTCCCCCGCGCCGTAACGGCCCACGTCTCGACGACCCGTCCCTCCCGCACCACATGGATCTCGTCCATCAGGTTCACGCTCGGGCAGATGTGGTTCGGGATGATCTCCACCCGGTCGCCGACGCCGAAGCCGGGCTCGTCCGGCGGCAGCACGACCACCCCGTGCTCCTCGCTCAAGCGGGCGATCTCGACCGTCGGGTGGCCGACGACGTAGCCGTGGCCGGGGTGGCTCGGACTGCGGTCCATCGCCAGCGTCTTGCTTCCGGCGTCCAGCACCGCCCGCTCCGGCGCCGGCCGGCTGACCACCGTCGCCACGATCCGGGCCGCGCACCGCTCCGGTCCCATCCGCCCGTGCCGAAACGCCGTGTTGTCGTTGAAGACGTAGGTGCCGGGCCGCATCTCGGTCACGCCCGGGACCGTCGGCGTGTACGGCGTGGCCGGGGTCGAGCCGACGCTGACGTGGAGGACGTCGATTCCGAAGTCGCGGATTGCCGCCGCCGTCTCGACCAGCGCCCGCCCGGCGGCCAGCGCCGTCGCCGCGATCGCCTCCGGCGCCGCCGCGTTCGCCTGCCCCTCGTGGGTCATCACCCCGACCACGCGCAACCCCGGCAGCCGCGCCAGGTCGATCGCCAACGCCGTCGCTTCCTCGCCCGCCCGCGCCCCCGCCCGATCCTGCCCGGTGTTGACCTCGACGTAGACCTTCAGTACCTTGCCCGCCGCCACCATCGCCCGCGACAACGCCTCCGCCGCCTCCCGCCCGTCCAGCGCGACGGCGACCTGGGCGCGGTCCATCAGCGCCAGCAACCGGCGAATCTTCGGCTCGCCGACGGTCGGGTAGGCGAGGAGCACGTCCGTCACCCCTCCCCCCTCGACCAGCGCCTCCGCCTCCCCGATCTTGGCGCAGGTCGCCCCGACCGCCCCCGCCTCGATCTGCAACCGCGCCACCTGCGGCGTCTTGTGCGTCTTCATGTGCGGCCGCAGCGCCACCCCCAGCCCGTCCGCGAACGCCGCCATCTCCTCGATGTTCCGCCGCATGATCCCCTCATCCACCACCAGACACGGCGTATCCAGCACCTCCTCGGCGGAGACGACGTCAGTGCCAAGTGCCAAGTGCCAAGTGCCAAGTTCGGGCTGAACTGCCATCCGCGGCTCCTCCAACGCTCATCCGACGATCAAGGGAATCGGCCCCCATTCAATCAGTCCACCGGCCCACCACTGTGCACTGTGCACTGTGCACTTGGCACTTGGCACTTGGCACTACGTCCGCGTCCCCGGCCACCGCGCCCCGCTGGTGTCGATCCACCGCCCCTGTTGACCGGAGCGGACGACGCCGTCCAGGACCTCCTGGATCTTGACCCCGTCGGCGAAGGAGGGGGCGGCCGATCTGCCGGTTTGGATGGCGCGCACCCAGGCGCGCAGCAGCAGGATCGTCGGCTCGGTCAGGGGGTGGGCGAAGATCGGCAGACCGCCGGTGAGGCGGTCCGGGATCGCCTGCTCGGTCAGGGCGGTATCCCGCCGCCGCGCCCCGTAGAGCTTGCCGTCCCGCACCCGCAGCACCCCCTCGGAACCCGCCAGGCTGATCTCTTCCTCCCCCTCGAAAGGGGCCGTCGCCGTGACGTGGACGGTGCCGAGGGCGCCGTTGGCGAAGCGCAGGACGAAGGCGAAGTTGTCGTCGGCGTCGACCGTGGCCATCGCCGCGCTCTCCGCCAGGCGGCGCCGCTTGATCATCGTCGCCGTCGCCCCCGCCACGCCGTTGATCTCGCCGAACCACCAGCGCAGGGCATCGACGTGGTGGGAGCCGACCGCGCCGAGCATCCCGCCCGCCTTCTCCTGCTCCATCAGCCAACCAAAGGGGCGGCCGTACGGATCGTTCAGGCTGGAGCGGTGGGCGACGAGGGTGGCCGCGTGCGGCTCGCCCAGGTACCCCTCGTCGATCAGCTCCTTGATCCGGGCCCGCACCGGGAGGAAGCGGAACTCGTGGTTGACCATCGCCGCCACGCCGACCCGCTCCGCCAGCTTGACCATGTCCCGCGCCTCGGCCAGGTTCCGCGCCATCGGCTTCTCGCACAGGACGTGCTTGCCCGCCTCCAGCGCCGCCAACGCCATCGGGTGGTGCAGATACGGCGGGGACGCGACGACGACCGCGTCGACCCCAGGGTCGCGCACCAGTTCGCGAAAATCGGTCACGAAGCTCGGCACGCCGTGCTCGGCGGCGGCCGCCGCCGCCCGGTCGACCCGGCGCGAGCAGACCGCCACGACCTCGGTCTCGGGCAAGTACTGCAGGGCGGGGATGTGGACCGCGGCGCCGACCCCCGTTCCGATCACCCCGACCCGAATTGGCGCGGCCTCCGAGTCCCCGCCCCGCTCGACCGCGGCGGCGCCGGTTTGCCCTCGCCGCGTCGCCACCATCCCGCCCGTCCCGCTCCGATCACCCCGCCGCCGAGCGCCGCCGGCCCGGGCCGGGCGCCACCACCCAGCTCCGCGCCCCACCTCGACCCGCCCGCTTGGGGGGCCAATCCTACCACGGGCGAGGCCGCCGCCCTCTTCAATGTAGCATCCGCTACATCGCCCCCCTCACACGAATCGCGCCCGCGTCGATAGTCTTAAATAGGGGGCTTTGCGCAACCGACCCGGAGTGGCGGGCGATGCCCTCCGCCCGCGACCCGACCGTCTCGAACAGCGGCACCTGTGGCAGCATGATCGACGCGCCCGCCCCATCCACGGCGACACCGACCCACCAGGCAATCCATCAGGCAGGGGAAAGGGACAGCGATGCGCCTCTTCACCACCAAGGGCGACCAAGGCACGACCGACCTGCTCGGCGAGCGCGTCGGCAAGGACGACCCCCGCATTGAAGTTCTGGGCGCCCTCGACGAAACGACCTCCGCCCTCGGCTTCGCCCGCGCCGTCGCCACCGCCGACCGCACCAAGGAGCTCCTCGTCGAAACCCAACGCGACCTCTACCGGATCATGGCCGAGCTCGCCTTCACCGACGACCTCCGACCCGCCGCCATGGCGCTGACCGAGGACCCCGTGCGGCGACTGGAAGACGCCACCGACGCCCTCACCGCCAAGGTCCCCCTCCCCCCGGTCTTCGTCCTCCCCGGCGACACCGTCGCCGGCGCCGCGCTTGATGTCGCCCGCGCCGTCGCCCGCCGCGCCGAACGCGAAGCGGTCGCCCTCGCCCCCGCCGGCCACCCCACCAACCCCCAGATCCTCCGCTACCTCAACCGCCTCTCCTCCCTCCTCTTCATCCTCGCCCGCTTCGAAGACCGCGAAGCCGGCGTCACGCCTCTGCGGGCGAAATCAGGAGTCAGGAGTCAGGAGTCAGGAGCGGGTCGGGGCGGCGATTCCACCTCCCGGTAGCCGCCATTCTTCCGGGCGCAACGATCGGGGGGCGGCCAACTGGCCGCCCCCCGTACTCCCGACTCCCGACTCCCGACTCGTCTACGACCCGCCAACCGCGTACAGGAAGCCGTCGTCGCTGCCGACGTAGATCACGCCGTCGATGATCGCCGGGGAGGACTCGATCCAGTCGCCCGTCTGGAAGCGCCACAACTCCGTCCCGCTCTCGCCGTCCACGGCGTGCAGGTGCTCGTCGAACCCGCCGAAGTAGACGACGTTGTCCACCACCGCCGGCGCGGACGTCACCCGGTCGCCGATCTGGCGCCCCCAGCGCTCTACACCGGTCGCGGCGTCCACGGCATAGAACTGACCGTCCGGGCTGCCGACGAAGACGGTCTCACCGAGCACCGCCGGCGCCGTGGGCAACATGCTGACGCCATACGACCCGGTCGAGAACGTGAACGGTTGCTCCCAGCGTCCCGCCCCGGTCGCCGCGTCCAGCGCAAACAGGGTGCCGTTGAAGAACCGGACCGCGACGCCGGACGCGGCCCCGCCGCTCTCGTCCGTCTGGTCATCGTTCTCGTCATCGTCTTCGTTGACGACGATGTTGATCGAGACGTCGTCCCCGTCGTCGGTCTGATCGCCGCCCTGATCGTCGGCCGCTTGATCACCACCGCTCTGATCGTCGGTGGCCTGATCACCACCGCTCTGATCGCCTGCGAAGTCATCGATCTGTTCCGCGTTGGCGGAGCCCGCGTTGCCGTCGTCAGTCCGATTGTCCTTGGTCTCCGTTTCATCGACGATCGAGAGGGCCCCCACGATGTAGATGGTTCCGTCATTCACTGCCAGCGTGCCGTTGGCCACGAAGCCGAGAGGACTCACCCAGAACGGGGTGCCGTTGGTCGCGTCCAAGGCGTAGACCAGATCAGCGGCGCCGATGAAGGCGATGCCATCGACCACGGCCGGGGCGGCCTTGGACAATCCGGGCGCCGCGAAATGCCAGCGCTCCAAACCCGTGGCAACGTCGATGGCGTGCAGATAACTGTCGTCGCCCGCGACGAACGCAACACCGTCCACGACGGTGGGCGCCGCCATCGCCCCAGTCTCGAAGCGCCACAGTTCCTGGCCGGACTCCGCGTCGAGGGCGTAGAGGAAGCGGTCGTCGCCGCCGACGAACACCACGCCATCGGCCACCGCCGGGGCGGACCGCACCGAGAGCGTGGTCCTGAAGCGCCACCGCTCTTCGCCGGACTGGGCGTCCACGGCGTAGACGTGGCCGTCCTTGCTGCCGAAGTAGACGGCGCCGCCGACTACCACCGGCGACGACTTGACCTTGCCGCCGGTCTCGAAGCGCCAACGAAGCGTCGGTTCACCCTGGGGCGCAGGCCCCGGCTGCTGGCCGGTGAGATCCGGCCCGCCACGAAACGTCGCGGTGGCGTCCGCCTGAGCTCGGACCAGCGCCAGGCTCGGGCCGAACAGAGCGGCGAGGACCACGGTCAGGGTCAAGATGGCTCGGCGGTGGCGCGGCATGGGCGTCTCCAACACATACATCGGCCGTTGACGGTCGGTCTCATGCTAGGCACGGCCGCCAGCCCTGCCTACCACCAGATGGTCCCTTCTCCCTCCCACCGTCGGTTCGCGTCCCGTGCCCGCGCCACGATCCCGTCGACGATGAAGCCGGCCGATGTCCGGCCCCTAGGGTCCCCCACCCACGTTCGGATGGGTGAGCGACGGTGGTGCGGGCACCGAATCGGGGCACGCGCCCGCCGTCAGGCAAGCCGCCTGCGCCCGCGCCAGCCGTTCGAGCGCCGCCGTCGATGGCTCACCCGGGAACCGCAAATAGACGAAGGCGAGCACCTCCTCGACGCGGACGACGTAGCTCAGGTAGGCCCGGTCCACCTGCGTGAACGACCCTTCCTCGGTGGCGGTGAACGCCACGGATTCGTCGCCGAGGTCGGGCGCGTGGGTCCAGATTTCGACGTCGTCGATGGATGGGAACTGCCCGATCCAGGTCGGGAACGTCCGGAGGCGGTCCGACGCGGCGCGCGCATCTGGGAAGCGGTTGATCTCGATCACGTATTCGACGTCGTCCTCGGCGCCAGCGTCGCCGGTCTCGACGCGCTGAAAAAGGAGGAAGCTCTCGGTGGCACCGGCGTAGTCCGGGACCCGCGCCGCCGTGTCGATGTCCCGGTCGCCGTAGTACGGCACGGGCTGCCCATCGAGCACAACGTAGTACTCGCCATCCGCCACGATGTGCTCGCCCGAGAGCCGCACCGCGCTCGCGCCCAGGCCAGGCACCTCGCCGCTCAAACCCGCCTTCAGTCGATCGAGCAGCAACCTCGCCAGCGATTCGGCTTCGGCGATCGTCGGCCCTCGATTGCCGAAGTCCACGACCTCTACTCCGGCAACCAGGTGCCCGGATCGAAAGGTGAGGTCCAGCGTCTGGTACAGCTCGCCCGTATCCCCGTCTTCGTGCTGGTATCGCGTCAGTTCCGACTCGGCACCGATGACCTCGGTGCCGGGCACATCCCTGATGGTCGCGCTTCGTGGCTCGGTCGAGACGAGTTGGTAACCGACCCCGGCGCCCTCGACGGTGGCATACTCCATGACATACGAGCGAACCCGCCGAGCCACCGAACCGTATGGATCCGCCGACGTCGCCGGGCGATCCAGGTACCCGACGTACATCCGTTGAAATCCGGCCCAGATGAGCTCGAACTCCGCCCCGACGTCCGACCGGCCCTCCTCCCCCGCCAGAACTGCGGCCGTCTCCTCGGCCGTCAGCGTTTCGCCCCAGCTTAGCCCGTAGCCGACGAGGTCGGCGGCCTCCAGGTCGCTCGGCGTCAAGACCATCGCCACCAGGTCGAGCGCGGGCGGCGGGTCGAGGCGCGCGTCGACGCCGGCCGCGGCCCCGGTGGGCCACCACGTCGAGGCGGCGGCGAGCAGCAGCGCGACGAGCGCGAATGGCCCCGGCGTGGTCGGACCGCGGCCTCGCATCTTGGTCATCCCCGTCTCCTCGTAGATTAGGTCGCATCGGCGGCGTCGCCGCCGTGGGCCTAGAACTCGATCTCCAGACCGTCGTCGGGTGTTTGGTCCGTCGGGATCATCCGGCGCAGGCCGTCGGGGACCGGCATCGGGTCGAGGCATGCCCGGCCCTCCAGGCAGGCGGTCTGGGCCGCCACCAGGGCCGCGAACGTCTCGGGGGGTGCATCACGCGGCGTGAGCAGCGAGATCGTCGCGACGACGTTGTCGACGCGGATCGCGGCCGTCCGGTAGACGTGCGCCGGGCCGCGATCAGTCGGCTCCGCGACGGCGGTCCACGCACCGGAGGCGTCACCGTAGTCGGGGAAGCCGATCACGGCCTCGACGTCGTCGATGGCGACGAGCCGTTCGAGCCAGGCGGGATAAGCATCGACCCAGGCGGCGGCGGCACGGGAGGTCGGGAAGCGATACAGATCGCCGAAGTACCTGTAGCCCATTTCGCCCTCAACGAACCGATGCCGAACTTCGTAGGCATCGGTCGCTCCCAACCCCGCGTAGCCGGCCTCGCCGGCGGCGACCGCTTCGGCCGTGTCGGCCGGATGGTCCCACGCGGACCGGATGAAGTCGCCGTCGAGGAGCGCGTAGTAGTCATCCGAGAGGCCGATGACGTCGGTTTGCAACCGCAGGGCGCGCGTGCTCAGATCGGGCGCGGCGCCTGCGAAGACGGTTTCCATACGGTCGCGCAGGCGCTCCGCGAGAACTTGCGCCTGCCCGATGTCCGGCGGATTGTTGGCGTAATCCTCAATGAGGACGGTGGCGGTGAGATTCCCTTGCCGGAAGGCGACGGAAACTGACTCGGTGACGTCCAACAATCCCGGCCCGAGAGCCCCCCAGCGCGCCATCACCCACTCATCTCCGAGCGTGCCCACGCCGGTGGTTTGCCTGCGATCCGTGCCGTCTCGGCGATCGCCGTGATCGTCGAACAGGTCGAAGCCGTCAATCGCGGCCTCCTCGCTGGCGTACTCGAGGACGTAACTGGAAACGTCGCGGGTAGGTTCGGCACCGCCCGGACCGCTCTCCGAGGGCAACCGGAGGGCTCGGTAGTACGCCCGGCGCGCGCCGGCCTCTACCCATTCGGACGCGTTCGCCGCCATTTCGTCTGGCCCCACCGACGTGGTGAAGTGGACCCCGTAGCCGGGCAGTTCCGCCCCGGCAAGGTCGATCGGCGTCAGGGCGATCGCCGCCAAATCGAGCGCCTGGCGCGTGTGCTCTGGTGCGGGCGCGGCGGACAGCTCCGGCGACCCCGCCAGCACGGCGGTCACGACCACGATCGCGAGCGTCGCGCACACGAGCACGCCGCGCCTGGCAACCCCGATCCGCTTCCGGCCCCCAGCCACGCGTCGCTCCTCCTTCAGCCAGGGGGCTACGGTGGCTCAAGGTCCGGCCGATGCCCGCCTACGGATACCGCACCCGAGCATAGGCGCTCCGCGCGAAGGACCGGAGCGGGTGGGATAGGACGACCGTCCCGTTCGCGAGTGGCCAGGACGGTGGACTGTGCGCGGCGGCTCGCTGGATCACGCCGGTCGACCGGCCGCGATGTTCCTCCGAGCCGTCGCCCGGCCGTCGCGCCGTCCTGCTATCCTGCCGCCCGAGGCGAACCGACCCGACGCGCGACGCGACGACGGGACACGAGCGAGGACCGACCACCGATGCGGATGTCACACCTGTTCGGCCGCACGCTGCGCGAGGCGCCCGGCGACGTCGAACTGACGAGCCACAAACTGATGCTGCGCGCCGCCCTCGTCCGCCCCCTCGGCGCCGGCATCTTCAGCCTGCTGCCCCTCGGCTGGCGCGTCGTGCGCAAAATCGAGCACATCATCCGCGAGGAGATCGACGCCATCGGCGGCCAGGAGCTGCTGATGCCCGTCGTCCACCCCGCCGACCTCTGGCGCGAATCCGGCCGCTACGACGCCGTCGGCCCCGAGATGGCCCGCTTCAAAGACCGCGGCGAGCGCGACATGGTCCTCGCCATGACCCACGAGGAGGTC
>Ga0136617_10006821_pt1 | contig 10186 bp, 8 predicted proteins | sample AntDrymUQ3222106_2_FD_129672 | JGI IMG/M metagenome (GOLD analysis project Ga0136617, IMG submission 129672) | Polar desert sand microbial communities from Dry Valleys, Antarctica - metaG UQ322 (21.06) | ecosystem: Environmental > Terrestrial > Soil > Desert | place: Antarctica: Dry Valley... | reverse complement strand
TCTTCGCGCCAGACGGCTACGGTCGTTCCGCCTTCCGCGTGAACGGAGACTTTTTTTTCTGTTTTTCCCGTCAAAGCCGAAGCCACCGCCGCCGCAATCGAGCAAGTTCCCGATGACGAAGTTTCGCCCGCGCCGCGCTCCCAAATGCGAATTTCGATATTTTTCGTATCAATAACTTTAATGAAAACGACGTTTGTTCTTTCGGGAAATACGTCTTGAAAATGTTCAATTTTTTGTCCGATATTGCGCCAATCAAGCGCGTCGAAATCTTCAATAAAAATGCAAGCTACCGGATTTCCCACATCAACAAAGGTGAGACCGGTTAAAATTCCTTCTTCCGGCAACAGCAGCGAAAATCCCTGTGTGTCCTGCGCCTCGTCCGCTTCGGATAAAACCATTTTCGACAAAGGAGTTTTCGGTAAATCAAATTTTGGTTTGCCAAGTTCGGCGCGAAACCAGAATGTGTTTTCGGCACGTTCCAAAAGTTGATAATTTTTAATTCCGCTTCGAGTTTGGAGTTTGAGATTTTTCGCCGTCCAGAGATTTTTGTAAAAAAGATAAGCGACCGCGCAGCGCGTTCCGTTGCCGGAAAAACCGGCTTCGCTGCCGTCAGGGTTAATGATGCGGCACGCGTAATCAGCCGCTTCGTTTTCTAGTTTCTCCAAAACGGCAATGCCGTCGCCGCCGATGCCTCTGTTGCGATGACAGACTTTTTTGGCAAAATCATTTAGCGAATAACTGTCTCTTAAATCGTCGGCTTCAAACACAATGTAATCATTACCGAAGCCGTGAAATTTGCAGAATTTTATTCGGTTCATTTCGCCCTTTTGATACTGGTAATTTGCTTCGCGCCCGCGTTGTCTTCCAATACAAAATCAACTCTGTCGCCGACTTTCAATTTTTCCAACTCGGATTTCTCCTTAACGTAAAATTCCATCGTCATCTTTGGCATCAAGCCTTTGATTTCCTCGTGGTCGAGTTCGACCAAGACGAGTTCGAAATTAATTTTCGTGACCACGCCTTTGCCGTCAAAGGTTTTTATTTTCGTTTTATCCTGAACGCTCGGTGCAACATTAGCGGAAACTATCGGCGAAGCGGTTGCGGAAACGGAATTGTTCGGAGTGGTGGCATTAACCGAATTCGTTCTCGCCTTCAGTATTTGATTCGCCGCTGGCGGCGTATTTTGCCCGCCGCAAGCAGCAAACGCACTAATCGAAACTAAAATTAAATAATGTTTCATCTCACCTTACTCTCCGCATATCTTTTCGTGCCCTTCTCTCATTTCCGCGACGCCGGAACGATTTTCAGCGTCAGGCGTTCGGCGCCGCGCACGATTTCGACTTCGTATTCTACGCTAGCTTTCATCTCGCCTAAAACAAATGTGTAATCGGTTGCGTTGCGAACTTCGCGTCCGGCGAGTCGGACGACTTTATCGCCGGCTTTAAGTCCGGCTTTCGCTGCCGGAGAATCGTCGCGCACGCCGTCGAGCAGCAAACCGTCATTATTGTTGTCCGAGTAATTTGGGATTGTTCCCAAAGAAACATTAAAACCCATTCTGCCGCCCATCGTGCCGGAACTTTTCGCAACGGTATAAGTCGGCTTCGCCGGATTGCCGTCAATGGTTTTAACGATTTCCGAAACGTACTTAGTAATATTCAGCAAACCCTGATAATTGATTTTCTCGGCGGCATCGGTCGGCTTGTGATAGTCGAGATGCGTGCCTGTAAAGAAAAACAGCACGGGAATTTGCTTGCCGTAAAAAGATGAATGATCGCTCGGTCCGAAACCGTCTTCGCTGAGAGCAAGGACAAACGGACTTCGCGGCGCAACTTCTTCGTATCGCAATTTGAGATTATCCGATTCTATTAGTTGATTTTCGATTCTTATTTTGCCGGCTTCCATTGCCATTCCAACGGCTTCAGCCATTTTGCCTTTCGGCACGACTCCTCTTAAAGTTAGTCCGTTTGGCGTTGCCTCAACAACTATATTATTAAACCCCTTACTTTTTAACGCTGCTTCAACTGCCGCTTTTGTTGCCGGACTTATTGAAGACATAGTGGAAATTTGCGACGAGCCATTTCTTGAATTAGCAGATTCAATCAAATTTTTCCATTCAGTTGCCGTCCCGACTCCGCCGACGGTTAATTTGTCGTCCTTCAGCCGTCCGACCATATCCATATTTATCATCGCCACGGTTTTATTAAGCGGAAACGCCGGATTGTTGACGTAAAACTTCGAGCCTAAAAGTCCTTCCTCCTCGCCGCCGAACGCGATGAAAATTATCGTGCGTTTGTTTTTCCGCTCCTGCGAAAATTGGCGGGCGAGTTCGAGCATCGCCGAAACACCCGAAGCGTTGTCGTCCGCGCCGTAGTGAATTTCTTTTGAATTCGCCGCCAGGCTGCCCGCGCCGCCTCTGCCCAAATGGTCGTAATGCGCTCCAATGACGATTGCTTCGCTTTTCAGCACCGCGTCTGTGCCTTCCAAAATGCCGACGACGTTATAGGCTTCCGCCTGTTTTTTGATGAGATTGATTTTGAAGCTGACGGTTGCCCGAGAAATAGCAGGCGGATTTTGAACAGTATCGCCTTTTGCTCTGGCGATAAATTTAGCTTCTTCATTTTTCAGCCCGGCTTCGTCGGTTCCCAAAATATCCGCGCCGGTTTTTCGGGAAACAAGCACGGTCGGCAAAGCCGCTTCGCCGCTCGCCTGTTCGTATTTTAATTGCGCCAGCCGGTCGTTTTCCAGCTTCGCTTCGCGCGAAATCAACAGCAGAGCGATAGCGCCTTTTTCTTTGGCGATGAGTGCTTTTGCTTGCTGGTTGAAACGCGCGAACGGCGAATGCGGACTGTCGTTCTCCGGCGTTCCGTCAAACGCGACGACGATTCTGCCGTTGATGTTCAAATCTTTATAATCGTCGTATTTCAGCTCGTTCGACGTGATGCCGTAGCCGGCAAAAACAATCGCCGTGTTTCCAATTTCGGCATTCGGCGAAAACGCGGCGGGTTTGAAAGCTAACTCCTCGGTGAACGACATTTTTTGCCCACCGGCTTGCGAAACATCCAAAGTGAAAGTGTTTCCCGCGCCCATTTCAACACCGGTGACGAACGGGAAAATCTGTAAAAAATTAGTGTTCGTCTTGCCTTTCGCCATCTGACTTGAACCGGCTCTCAGTTTGTAGTTGGCAAACATATTGGCAATATAGCCCGCCGCGTAAGTCGCGCCCGTTTCCCCCGTGCGCCTGCCTTCTAATTTTTCGGACGCGAGATATTCCACATGCGAGCGCAGATTTTTCTCGCTCGCGTCCGATTTCTGCGTTTGCGCCTTTTGCGCCGAAATGCTGAAAGCGAATGATAATAAAAGAAGGAAACTTAAAAATTGCTTTTTCATATAATTACTCAGGAATTATATCAATGACGGTTATTTCAGGTCTTGCCCAAAAACGAACTCGCGGAACATTTCCGCCTTCCATACCGATACCGCGATTGACGTTTAACCAGGTTCGGTTGATTTGATATGTTCCGCCTTCATATTTTTTTCCGAACTTTGAAAATGTGACCAACGCGCCGTAGAAAGGCATTGCAACTTGTCCGCCGTGCGTATGTCCAGCGCAGTATAAATCAATTTCAGCTTGGCTGACTTCTTCAATTAAGTCTGGATAATGAAACAGTAAAATTGAAAATTCGTTTTTCGGGATTTCTCCGAGCGTTTCGGAAATTTTTTTTTCATCTCCGACAAAAGCACCTGCCAGCCAAATCGGAACGCCGTTAATTTCCAATCTTTCCGCCGTTCCGTTTAATTGTTTGGCTCCGGTTTCGCCAAACAAATCTTGGTTATTCCAATACCAAACGTCCCAATTTCCGCGAACGACAAAAGTCGGCGCAATTTTGGAAATTTCCGTCAGACATTTGCGGAACACCGGCAAACCTTCAGGCGAATTAAGCGAGTCGCCGGAAAAGACAATTAAATCTGGTTTTTGTTCGGCGATTGCCACCGGTAATTTTTCTTCAAGTCGCGCTTTTGCGTCGCTATGAATGTCGGAAATATGGACGACGCGAATTGGCTTGCTGTCTTTCGGCAGTTTTGCGCTTTTTATCTCGATAGTTCTCACGCTCAACCAATACGGCTCGATTAAATAAGCGTAAGCGAAACAGGCGAAACCAAATAAAGCGAGACTGAAAACAATTCGCCTGAACCAAATTTGCAAAGTTCTGAGTTCAGTTTTAATAAAACTGAACTTTTCTAACAGAAGTCTGACCAAACCGCCGAAAGCGAAAATATAGACGGCGGCGATAATAACAAACACGACGAGCAAGCCATATCTTTCTTGAGGAGTCATAATTACTCGACCCAATCAGCGATGAAAACATTCGTGTCGCCTTGTTTCGCGGCGTTTCTGTTTGAGGCGAAAACCAATTTTTTGCCGTCGGTCGAGAACATCGGAAACCCGTCGAATGTTTCGCTGAACGTCACTCTTTCCAGATTTGTGCCGTCAACATTAACCAATGCCAAATCGAAATTGCGTTTGCGCTGGTCGGTGGCAAAATAATTGGTGCAGAAAATAATACGTTTGCCGTCGGGCGTAAAAAATGGGGCGAACGAAGCCGAGCCGAGTTTTGTCACTTGGCGTTTATTCGTGCCGTCGGCGTTCATCGTCCAGATTTCAAACGTCGTCGGCTCGATCAGGTTTTCAGAAAGTTTTTGACGATAACGCGTGATTTCTGATTCGGTTTTCGGGTGAAACGAGCGATAGACGATTTGTTTTGAGTCGGGCGAGAAAAAAGCGCCGCCGTCATAACCTAATTCCGTTGTTAGGCGTTTGACGTTTTTCCCGTTTACATCCATCACGTATAAATCAAGGTCGCCGTTTCGCATCGAGGTGAAAATGATTTTTTTGCCGTCGGGGGAAACGGTCGCTTCCGCGTCATAACCTTTAGTGTTGGTCAATTGTTTTATTTTCGAGCCGTCAGCGTTGGCTGTGACAATATCGTAATCAGGATAAATCGCCCAGACGTAACCTTTTGAATAATCGGGATTCGGCGGGCATTCCTTTTTGCCGAGATGAGTTGTGCCGTAGAGAATTTTTTTGCGGTCTTTGTAAAAATAGGAACAAGTCGTGCGCCCTTCGCCGCTTGAAACCATTCGCACGTTTGAGCCGTCGGCGTTCATCGTGTAAATCTGGTCGCAGCCGCGCCCGTCGCGTTTCGATTGGAAAATTAATTGCTTGCCGTCCGATGAAAAATAAGCTTCGGCATTTTCGCCGCCCATGGTTAATTGCTTGATATTTTTAAAATGCTTTTCGCCTTCAACCGTCAAATCGTCGAGCGACAAAGTGAAAAACGATTGATATTCAAACAAACCGAGTCCGGTTTCCATTCCGCCGCGCGCCGTCGCCGATAAAACTGAAACGAAGACAAAGGCGAGTAAAAATTTCATAATAATTTCTCAGTGAAAAAAGATTTATTATGATATTAGCATTTTTCGCGACGGTTTTCGGCATCGGTCAGTAATCAATAAGCACGCAAAAAAGGATTCGCTAAAATTAATTTGCTGTCGGAAAATATTCAGCGTCCGAGCTCAAATTTGTTTTTCCCGAAAGAAAAGCGCCGTTCAAGCGTGAAGTATATACAAAAAAGCGAACGGCAAGAATGTGCTTGCCGTTCGCTTTTTTGTATTTATGAGGAGTTTTTCGCTTTTATATTTATGGAAATCCGTTAAACTGCCGCCATTCCCATCGCTTCGTTGTAGTGACGATAAATCTCGTTAAAATCGCGCAACGCCCGATTTAAGATTAAAGGAAGCTGGTTAATGTCATCGGAGTTAACGATTAAATTCAGATTTCTTAAGAATGCGTCATGAGCGCTCATCGTGATGCCGCTGTCTTCGATTGAAACGAGAAACAAACGTCGTCGTTCGCCTGCGGGCAACTTGTTGATTTTTTGTTGAAGCATCGTTGCGCCGCCGTAATCGGCGGCGAAATCAGGCGAGAAAAGCAGTATTTCGGTTTTGCTTTCGCGCATCCTTTCGTTTGCCTGAGCGGGCGTCTCCGCCAGGTAAACCTTAAACCCGCCGTCAACCATAATTTTCGCAATCTGGTCGCTTTTTTGTCCGAGACACAACAGAACGCGGCGCGGTTTTTCAGCCGCTTCATCGCTTGTATCCAGAATTCTATTTTCCGCCTGTAAAGCCGACAGCAGAGAACGCAAAGCCAAATTTATTTCTACTTCTCTTTCCTTTGCCGCAAATTCCTGTATGTTTTCTTCGACGGCGGGCGCCGGCGCGTTTTCCTGCAATTGCTGAACGGGCGAAACGTTTCTCGCGCCCGGCGCGACGCGAACCAGATTTTGACAGCGCGGACAACGAACGGTGAAATTTCCGCCCGGAATTTTCGCTTCGTCGAGCTGCAGAGAAACGGAGCAATTATCACAACGTATTATCATATATTTTAGTCCGTCGTCAGTTGTCCGTCGTCCGTTGTCTTTTACAAGTTGGCGGATTAATCGAAACTTGATTAACTGCTAGCCTGTTACAGATAACTGACCACTGACCACTGACAATTTCTTTATTCGATCATATTTAAAAGCGACTTTGCCGAATGCGGCGATGGCGTCGCCGCGATTGGTGCCTTTGACGATTGAGGCGTGGCGTTGATGAAGTCTTCGACCGAAGACAAGCCCCGCAATTGCAGCAGAAGGTTGTTTTGGTTGGTAGCGAATGAAAGACCGTCTTCGAGCGTTATGACTTTAGTTTCAATTAGCTTGCGGATGACCGTATCGAAATCCTGCATTCCGTCAATCTGCCCGTCGCGCATCGCGTCAAGCAGAGTTTTGCCGTTTTCCTCGCCTTTTTCGATATACTCGCGCGTTCGCTGGTTCGATTTGAGAATCTCGACCGCCGCGACGCGCCCTTTGCCTCCGGCGCGGGGAATCAGTCGCTGCGAAACGATGTAGCGGAATGTTTGCGCCAGCCGTGTGCGGATGATTTGTTCCTCGTTTTTCGGATACATCCCGATTATGCGGTCAACGGTTTTCGCTGCGTCAATCGTGTGCAGCGTTGATAAAACAAGATGTCCGGTTTCCGCCGCTTCCATCGCGATTTCCGCCGTTTCCAAATCGCGCATTTCGCCGACGAGAATTACTTTCGGCGCCTGGCGCAGCGCGGCGCGCAGAGCCGAACCGAAATTTTTCGTGTCCGAGCCGACTTCACGCTGGTTGATCGTGGATTTTTTGTGCGCGTGGAGGAATTCAATCGGGTCTTCAATGGTAATGATATGATAGGCTTTCGTTTCATTAATACGGTCAATAATGGCGGCGAGCGTCGAGCTTTTGCCGGAGCCGGTCGGACCGGTAATCAGTACTACTCCGTTACGAATCTCGCAAACGTCCATCAGTTGGGGCGGCAAACTTAGTGTGTCGAACGTCGGCGTTTCGAACGGAATGACACGCATCACGATTGAGAATGAACCGCGCTGCTGAAAGATATTGACGCGAAACCGACATCTTGCCGGCAAACTGTAACTCAAATCAGCCGTTCCGAAACGCGCCAGTTGCGAAGCGGCTTCCGCGTTGTCGCGCAAAATCGCCATCGCGATCATCTCGGTTTGAAACGGTGACAGTCTTCCCAAACCGAGCGGCGAAGCCGAATACAAACTTCCGCTGATTTCCACCTGCGGTTTTTGTCCGGTCGAAAAATTTAAATCGCTAACATTGTCGGAGACAAGCAGCATCTGCTCAATAATCGGTGCTACGTCAAGCAAACTCATTGGTTGGAAACTCCCGGAGAAAACTTTAAAACAGGTAGGAAAAAGATTGTGCGAGCGAAAGGGTTTCCTTTCACCGTTCTGTTACTTATATTTTTACGCGGATTTGAGGTAAAAAGCAAGTTGTTTTTGCTTTGCAAAACATTATTTGTCACAGATTTTGTTCTTCACCGATTAATATCTTTAATTTATGACTGATATTGCTGGAATCGGAAATCAAATCCGCGATAATCGCCAGCGAGTCGGCGCCCGCCGCTAAAACTTCGCGGAAATTCTCTGAAGTGATTCCGCCGATTGCCACCAGCGGAAAATCGCCGATTGCTTCGCGCACTCGTTTAACCGTTTCAAGTCCGACCGCTTTTTCGGGATTATCTTTGGTGCGCGTCGTAAAAACCGGACCGATTGCCAGATAATTTATCGGAAGTCGGACGGCGCTAATAGCTTGTTCGATGTTGTGCGTCGAAAAGCCGATGATTGCCGACTCGCCCAAAATTTTTCGCGCCTGCTCCGGCGGTAAATCGTTCTGTCCGAGATGAACGCCGTCGGTTCGAAGTGCCAGCGCGAGGTCAACGCGGTCATTAATTATGATTTTCACATTTCTCCGGCGTGCGATTTCCAAAGCTTCTTTGGCGGCTTCGTAAAAATCTTTCGGCGCGGCGTGTTTGTCGCGTAGCTGAACGATGGTCGCGCCGCCTTCAACGAGCTTTTCAACTTGCGCGGCGTGCGAAATTTTCGCCAGTCGCGTGTCGGTAACCGGGTAAATTTTCGGAAGCTGTAGTTTCAAGTTTCAAGTTTCAAGTTTGCAAATCTCGGCTTCAAACAGAAACGCAAAACCTCAAACCTAAATTAAGACAAACCTAAATTAAGACAAAGATTTAACCATCAGAAAACCGTCCTCACCGTTGTTGTAATATTTGGACAATCTCTGGACGATAGCATAATCAAAGGCGCGGTAAAGATTCTGCGCGGCGCGGTTGCCGACGCGGACTTCGAGCATAACGACGCTGATGTCGCGCATTCGCAACGCTTCTTCGGTGTGCCGTAGAAGTTTATCTGCCAATCCGCGCCGCCGGTGTTCGGGCGCTACGCCGATGGTCGTGATGTGTCCGGTTCCGTCCTCGCGGCTTGTCATCACAAAGACGAACGCCGCCATTTCTCCGTTCGGCGTGACCGCGCGATAGCTGAGACTGTTCGGCTCGCTTAAAAGATAAGAAAAAGTGTGTTTCGTGTAATTTTCACCGGCTTTGAAACACCGTAAATTTAACTTTAAGACTTCCTTTAATTGCTTATCGGTCAGCGGATGAATTTCGTAGACGGTCGGCGGCGCAGGAACGATTGATTCCGGCTCAAAAACAGTTGCCGGAACGAAGAAATTACGAATTGACTGAAAAACCGCCATATTAAAGTTCGGGAAATTCAGAGAGTTTAGAGAATTCGGAAAAATCGAAAAAACTCGTCGCAAACTTCTCAAATTAAATAATTAGCATACAGTCGCCGTAACTGTAAAAACGATAGCCTGCTTCGACGGCGTGACGATAGGCGCGTATCGTTAAATCGTAACCTGCAAAAGACGAAACAAGAACGAGCAATGACGATTGCGGCAGATGGAAATTTGTTAAAAGTCCATTGATAACGTTGAAATTGTAACCGGGCGTGATTGTTAAATCCGCCAAACGGCTGCCTGAAGCGATTCGTTTGTTGGAGTCAATCGAAGACTCCAGCGCTCTGGTCGTCGTGGTGCCGACGGCGATGATGCGCCGCTTTTCGGCTTTCGCTTCGTTTAAAATCGTGGCGGATTCGGCGGAGATTTCGCATCTTTCGGGCATCACCTGATGCTCTGTTAAAGCGGACACGCGAACCGGCTCGAAAGTTCCGTAGCCGACGTGCAAAGTGATTTCCGCGATTATCGCGCCTAGATTTCTTATCTCGTCTAAAATCTTCGGCGTGAAATGCAAACCGGCGGTCGGCGCGGCGATGGCTCCGCGCTGTTTGGCGAAAACGGTTTGATAACGATTTTTATCGGCGTCAGAAGTTCCGCTATCGCGCCGGATATAAGGCGGCAGCGGCGTTTGCCCGATTGCTTCTAAAACCTCTTCGAAATCTTCCTGCCCGCTTTCAAATTTTACGATCACAGGTCCTTGCTCGGTTTTCTCCAAAACCCGCGCCGATAATTTTTCGCCAAACACGATTTTTTTTCCCGTTTTCAACCTTCGCGCCGGTCGCGCGAGTGTTTCCCAGGTTTGATTTTCGATTTCACGAATTAGAAAAACTTCGATTCGCGCGCCGGTTTCGCTTGTGCCGAAAAGCCGGGCGGGAAAAACCTTCGTATTGTTAAGAACGACGACATCGCCTTTCTGCAAAAAACGCGGAAAATTGTAAAAACTTTCGTCCGCAAAATTTTCCGCTTGGCGATTGACCACCATCATACGG
>Ga0136617_10006819_pt1 | contig 10188 bp, 14 predicted proteins | sample AntDrymUQ3222106_2_FD_129672 | JGI IMG/M metagenome (GOLD analysis project Ga0136617, IMG submission 129672) | Polar desert sand microbial communities from Dry Valleys, Antarctica - metaG UQ322 (21.06) | ecosystem: Environmental > Terrestrial > Soil > Desert | place: Antarctica: Dry Valley... | reverse complement strand
TTTCATTGAGCAACTCAAGACGCTTCTCACTGGAGAACTTGCGGAACTTCTCCATCTCGGTGAAGGCGTTCTCCAGTCCGAGAAACTCCCCCTTCTTGTCGAAGAGCTTGATGTCGATCCCCGTCGCCTTCTTGATCTTCGCGCGCTGGTCGGCTTTAGCGATGAACTGTTGGAAGAATGACGTGGCGCTCGTCCCCGCCTGACTACCTTCGAGCGCGCCGGTGCGCTTCACTAGGGCGAAGAATTTGGAGGTCTCTTCGGCCCCGCCGATGCCGGTCAGTTTTAGAGAGTTGGAAGTGTTCTGGAAGTACTTGGCGCTCTCGATAAGGTCGCTCGACTCGATGTCGAATCGGTCTTTGAGCGCGGAGAAGAGGTTGACCTGCTTCTCGAAATCCTCGGGCCGCAGCTTGAACATGATGCCGAACTGCCCGAGTTCCTTGGCCTGCGTGCCGGCCCTGCCCTCCAGCAGCGCGCCGCTTACGTTGGCGAGGTGCGCGGCTGACTTCCCGGCACCGTCCAGTACCGTCGTCGTTTCGAGCCCGGCCTTCTTCAGCGCCACCAGAATCTCAACGTAGTTCTGCGTGTTACCTTGCAGGTCGCTGCCGAGTTCTTTAGAGAGTGCGGAAAGGCCCTTCATCTGCGCGGCCTGCTCGGCGGCGCTCAGGCTGCCGGCGGCTGCCGATTCCTGGTAGGCACTTCTCAGGTTGAGGAGAGAGGTTTCGTATTCGGCGGCGGCGTCAACACCTTTCTTCAACATCGCCAGCGTGACGATGCCGGTGCCACCTATCGCCAGAGTGCTGCCGATTGATTTGCGAACCGAATCGAAGTCCTTGAGAGCGCCGCGCGCGTCTTTGCCGCTCGCGCGCAGCTTGTCTCCAAAGCGATCAAGCCTGCCGGATGCTACATCCCGCAGGCTCAACAGAATCGCCAGCTCGTAGGTCGCGCTTCCCATTAACGTTCAACGGTGTCCAGAACCTTGCCACGGTATCCAAAGATGACCACCTCCACGCGAGAACAATTCTTCAGCAGTTCGCCCACGCCCCGCACGAAGCCCTTGAATTGAGAGTTACGGCGGTACATTTCCGTCTCAATTTTAGTGAGCCGGATGCATGGGCCGTTGCCGTCGGGCACTTCAATGGTGGGTTCTACTTTCACCGGTTTTATCCATCAACCCTTTAAGTAGTCGTTCAACTCATCCACATAGCCGTCGTAGTCTTCCTTCGGCCAGGAGAGAATGTCATCAGGCGTTTGCCCTGTCACCACCATCAGCATGAAGACTGTCTTTCTCATCCCGCTCTCCCTGAACTTCCGTGCGCGGGCGGCGAAATGACTGGCGGTATAACTCAGCCGCCCCCTGAATGCCGGTGATGTCCGCAACGGAAAGCTTCTCGAAAACGTCGAGATCAATCGGGCCGGGCAGCGCCGCGCCCCCCGTCGACTGAGACAACTGCTTCACTTGGCGTCCGGCGAGGAAGCACGCCCTGCGCGCGCCGGCGAGTTCGAGATGGTCTGCCTCGATGAAGTCTCGTCCCGTGAGCCTGAACCCGAACTCGACCTCGTCGTATATGACGCCCTCGATTTCGCAGCCTCTAGCCAACTGGAGTGTGGTGTCCGAGAGCACCTTCGGGACACGCCCCTCCCGCGCCTCGCTATCCAGCGCGTTGTAGGCATCGAGCAGGTCGTCCCGGTCGATGCTGTCCAGCGCGATCAAGACCGACACGGCCACCGGCATCTTCAGCGTGCCGAACTTCGTGATGGCCTTGCTGAGGATGAGGAAGTCGCGGTACGTCGGGCCGTCGTTCAACGGGTGATCGTCGAGGGCGAAAAGGTCAGTGCCGCGCAGCACGTAGCCGACCTCAACGTCGCGATGGAGCGTCTTCTGTGCGTCCGTATAGCCACCGAGTAGAGTGAGTGCCTTCATATTTACACCGTGCGGAAGTCAGTTGGGAGCAGGCTGAAGGAGAACTGCGAAATATTCGTGCCGGTGCCCGTGTGCTGCTCGGCTCCGAAATTCGTCATCACGCAGTCTTGGAGTTCGTAGATCGTCTCCGGGAAGAGCCCGGCTTCATCCATGACGATGAACCGCCCGTTGAGCTTGTCCGTGATGACCCCGGACAGATAGAGGTCGTAGTAGCGAGAGAGCGCGCCGAGAACGCCGCCGACGCCGTGCGCGTGCTTGACCGTCATCTCCTCGCACTCGAAATTACCGCGCCCCAGATCGGGGTTCGGCTGATTGCCCGGATGGTGCTTGAAAGCGGTGTGCTTCTTTTTCGGCGGCGTCGCCTCAAGCGCAGCGAACGAGGGGAAGTTGTCCAGCTCAAAGATGTATCTATTCTCGGACGAAGGCATGCTGTCTCCTTATTGCTGTTGCAGGACACTCAAATCCTGCGACAGCGGAACGTTGTCAACCTTGATGATGATCGTCTCCGCGGCCTGCGAAATCTTCACCCCCACGTCAACGTGGACGCGCCCCGACTGCACCTCTGACGGGGGGTTGTTGCTGTCGTTGCAGACGACGGCGAAGGCGTCCTCCTCGCTCTTCCCGTAGAGCGCGCCGTCGCGCCAGAAGCCGCGCAGGAACGTGTTGGCGACCGAGGCCAGCTCGCGGAACAGCCGTCCGCCCCCGTCCACGACAGAGAAGACCGCGTAGCGGTAGGCGATCTTGAGGCTGTAGTAGAAGAGGTTGAGGAGGCGAATCTCGTGCATCATCTGGACGCGCCGGTCCGCTGTCATCACACGCGCCCCGTAGACGCGGATGCCCGCTTCAGGGATGCGCAAGATGACATTCACGTCCTTGCCGTTGAGGAGTTCGAGCGCCCCCTCGTCGGCCTGCGTCTGTCCGTTCGCGGCGCGCTCCACGTCGAGCGCCTCGGGGATCACGTAGTTAGCCGGGGCCTTGTGCGTGCCCACAGTACGGTCGGCCTGCGCGCACGCCCCGGCCATCGCCGCGCTCGGCGGGTAGAACTTCTTCAACTCCGACCCGGCGAAGTCGCGCGCCTCGAACCACGGCCACGCGAGCGCGGCATACCACGTCCCGTAGAGCGCGCGGATGGCGAGCACGGCGGTTGTGTCGCTGGCGAACGGCGGGTCGAGCAGCGCGAGCCGGTGATACCCCTCGGCGTGGGCGACCAGCGCGGCATGCACCGTCGTGGCCGTGATGCCGGGGATCGCCACCTGACCCGTGCCGAGCAGCTCGTCGTTGAACGCCTGCAAGCCGGTCTTCGTCGCGCCGTTGACTGTGCCGATGTAGCGCGCCGCGTTGATGGCGGCGAAATCATCGTTGCCCCCGGCGAGAGTGGCTTCGGCGAGGAGGGCAGGGAGGTTGTTCGGCGCGGCAGTGGCTGAGGCAAGGTTGGTCAGATTGACCAGCACCGACTTCTGATTGATCTCGGTGATCGCGGCTGCCGAGAGGTCGAAATTATCGAACACCTCCCTGACGCCGAGCGCCACACTGCGGAAAGTCAGCTTCACGGTGTTGACTACGGTGCCGGCCTCGACCGTCACGCGCACATCCACCGTCGAGGATGGATACTTCGCGTCCACGCGCAGCGTCGCCACCGGCGCGACCGCGCGGTCGAGCAGCGACCTCGTCGCGACCGCGGCACCGGCTCCGACCACGCGGCAGATGACGGCCTGCGCCCCTTTGAAGAGGTTGAAGAAGATGTAGCAGAAGACGGCCAGGTAGCTGTTCGCATTGAAGGAGCCGAACCTCCTGACGTAGTCCGCCCAGCTCGTCACGGTGGTCGGGAGGTCAACGGGACCCCAGGGCGAATAGCCCACGACGAAGGCAGTGGAGGTAGGCTGGCGTTTGACGACGCTCCCGACCTGCGACTGGTTGACGAGCACCGTTACGCCGGGCTTCGTATTTTCGATTGAGAGCGACACTTATTTTCCCCTCCTTTTTTCCGTCTCCGGATCAAACACGGTCGGCGCAATGGCCGAACCGGGCTCAGGGCCGGACTCGGGCAGGATGATAGTGACCAGCCCCCTCTCGATGAGGCGGCGATCATTGTCCGTAAGGGCCTCGACCGGGCGCACCGAACCGTCCGTACCGGCGGCGGCGAGGACGTCGCCGTTGTCGAGAGGCAGCGGCTGCATTGTGTTATTGCGTATCTGCATCAACTTCTCCTCATTCATTCAAGAACAACGCCGGGGCGGTCAGAGTTCGTGCCCCCCGTGCTGGGGAAGAGTTCGATTTCAATCTCCTGTATCGAACTCGCGGGCTCACGACGGTCGGGCGTGACCCAGAAAAAATAAGTGTCGAAATGAACTGCGTAGGCGGTCATCTCCGACATGTGCGCGATGTACTCGACACCGACCGGGTTGAGCGGCTCCTGATTGAGCAGGAACTTTTCGTCGCCCACGACGGCGGCGAACTGCAAGCGGTCGAGCGCGGCGTGTGTGTCTTCTATCATCTCGTTGACGCCGACATCACCGAGCGCCCCGCGCCTTCTATCACTCTCGCCACGCGCGTTGTTGGAACAGCAGACCACCTCGAACCCGCAATCGTGCCTGTACTGGCGGGGCGCGCCGATCTCCGGCCCGAGCGCCGTCTGGAAACTGTCCTTGCCATCGCCGTAGCTCACCAGGAAAAGCGGGAAGCGGGGTTGCAGGTGCTCCAAGGCTTCGCGCAGATTCTTCGCGTCGAGTTCGCCGCCGTAGGCCGCGACATCGGGCTTGTAGTCTTCGCAATACAGCTTCAGCGCCGCGATCATCGAGTCCTCGATGCCGCCCACAATGAAGCTGAATCCGCGACGCTCGATCATCTCTCGATGTGCCTTCTGAAGATGGCCGCGATGGTCGAGATGTCTTCGCTCTGAACCATCAGGAACGGCCTCGCGGGGGTTTTGGAATGCCCCCTGCCCGCGCCTCCCGGATAGCCGAAGTGTTGTCGCATCGCGTATCTCACGTTCGTCCCGACCTCGACGCCCTCGGTCACGAGGCGATAGCCAATGGAGTTCTTCAACCGCGCGGTATCAACAAGAATTTGCGGCCCGCCGCGCCCTCGCCCCCGCCGGCGTTTGCCCAGCGTACTTGACGCAAGCTTCTCCCACTTGCGAGGGCGGCCCTGCGCGCGGAAGTTCTTCTCGACCGAACGCCGGATCACCTCGCCAGCCGCCTTCAGTGGCCGCTCGGCGTCGCGCGCGTCATCCGCCAGTCGCTTGAGGTGGCCGAGCAGTCTGCTCAATCCTTGAATGTCTTCAGCCACGCGTTCTCTCACCCTCCGGAGAAACTTTGCGAGTTAGCACGGGCAGAAGATGACGTTGCCCTGCGCGTCAACCACACATGGCGCGGAGCACGTCTCCGGGATGTCCTCGTTCTGGATAGACGAGGGAGGAATCTCGACCGTCGAGACGGCGGCAGGCGAAGGCTGCGCGGGCTGGCCGAGCGACGCGACCATGAGCGCGATAACCAAAACGATTGAAGTCACATTCATAACTGTCTCCTTTGAAGCTCAGTACGAGTCGAGCTTTTCATCAGTGAAGACCTTCCTGACGGTTCCGCTCAGGACTCGGTCGGGGATGGCGGGGGATGCAGTAGTCTCGTCCGCCGCCGGCACGTCGAGCGCCGCCTTACCAGCCTGCAACGCTTCGAGAAATTTTATTGAGGGGTCGTAATAGGACTTCCTGAGATTATCGATCCCCTCTGAAGTGGTTACGCGCGCCTTCTTTAATTTGTAGATGGCGAGGTCGAGGCACAACGCCTTGACTTTCGCCGTTGCGGGCACGGGCAAGCTATACCGCGTGCGGGCGTAAGCATCGAAGGTGCCGCCCGCGAATGCGAGCGCCTTATCAACGACGCTCTCGTCCACCCCGCCGGTACGCGCGCTGTCGGTGAGCTGGATGAGTTGTTGCTCACCCAGCTCGTCCAACAGGTCTTGTTTCGTGATGTAGCTCACTCGCCCTCTACGTACAGTCGCACGCGTCCCGTCCCGTCATTGAGCAGGGCGACGATCTCGGGGTCAGCCGTGATCTCGTCCATGCGATAGAGGCGCGGGCCGAGGTTATTGCTCATCACCACGACGCGCTGCTCCGCGAGTCCGCCGGACTCGGGTGATGCCCCGGCCCCAGCCGTCTCTGTGTGTGTTGCGGGAGGGCCGGGCGATGTCGGCGTGTCACGGCTCTCGTCGTGGGAAGGAGGCGGGGTGGCCGAAGGGATTTCGTCGCGATCCGGCGACGGCCCCAGCCCGCCGCCAATCGGAGTCTCCACGAGATCGTTGCCCTCCACCTCAGTCATGCCGGTCGTAGGCTCAGACTCAGTCGCTCCTAATGCCGGCATCACGTCCGAAACGGATACGTCGTTTATGTTCACGCCAAGGTTAGGCATAATCTTCTTCCCCATAATCTCGACACCTCCCTACCTAAGTGAGCTTGACGCGCATCCTGATGACCGAGCGCGGGTACAACATGCGCGGCCCGCCGTAGAAGCCGCCGGTGACCTCGATCTTCGGGTTCTTGCCCGCGCCGAGATCGGCGAGGCTGACTTCCGTCATGCTGCGGTTCGACTGGCCGTTGACCTCGATGATTGTGAACATGCCGGGGGCCTGCACGCCGTTCTTGACGCGGTGCAGGGTAGGGGTCATCGAGATGTCGCCGACCACCTGACCGGCGGGGCGCTTGCCAGTGACGATCACTTCGCCGTCCTCGATGAACGTCTCGAAGTCCTCGTCGTCGTTGATGAACCCTTCGTCGTAGAGCACGTATTCGGGCAGCCCCCTCGCCACGTTGATCTTGTTCATCTCATCGAGGCTGAAGGCGATGGAGAGGAAGTTCTGAGATCGGAAGCCGCGCAGGTCGTCGTCGTTGCCGTTGCGCAGACGCCATTCGAGCGTGGTGGCGTTGAGGTACGCCTTCGCGCCTCTCGCCGAAGCGCCCGTCCCGCGGAACATGCGCGAGACGGCCATGTCGTCGGCCAGCGGTGTGGCGGTCGCGAAGTCGTCCCAGTCGTTGACGACGTTGTACACCTGTACGGGGAACGTCTCGTGCACCCGCACGCCGTTCTCGTCAATGTCTATCTCGCCGCGGAGCGCCTGCCAGCGCAGTGACTCGGCGCGGATGAAGTTCTTGTCCTCGCGCGCCTTGATGCGCTCGCCCACCAGTTGGTGCAGGTCTACCACGCCGCCGAGTGTCGCCATCTGACGGGCGCGGAGCAGCTCGTCTTCCCGGATCACGTCCGTCTCCTTGAAAGGGATGGGCTCGTACTCGCGGGTCTTCGAGCCGGGGCGACCGGAGACGCGCGGGTCGGACCTCATATTGTGCGGGGAGGTCATCCCGCGCTCGCCGTCGAGCTCGTCCCACTGCACGCGCTGCGTCCAGTGCTCGCGGAACGGCATGATCTGGTCGCCGATGAACAGCTCGCGCTGGATGAAATATTCCTGCGTCGCTTCGTCCAGCGCGACGTTGGTGGGGTATCTGTAAACGATGCCTTCTGCCATGTCGTCTCCTTCTTAGAACTTGAAGATGCCCCCGACAGTGCTGACACCGCCGAGCTCGGCTTTCGCCGTCGAGTCCAAGCCGCGCAGCTTCGCTTCTTTCAGGAAGCCGCCGATGAGGACGCTCGCGTTGGCGTCCTGCGTGCCGTCCGTCTCGTCGTCGGAGATGGCCCTCGCCACCTGCGAGCCGTCCGAGCCGAGCACCGCCGCGCCGGCTGCCACGGCGACCGCCGCGTTGCCGGTCAGCGTGATCGTGTTCGTGCCGGTGTTGATGGACTGCACGGTCCCGACGTTCGCGCCGGCGGCGTTCTTCAACACGTCGCCCACCTTGAAGACCGTCACGTCATCAACCACGCCCGTCGCGGAATCGATGGCGAAGCCTGCGCCCCCGACCACGGCGCGCGTGCGGCGGCGCAGTTTCCCGCTGGCCGAGATCGCGCCGAGGATGTCGCCCACCAACATGATGAACCCGAGTGCGATCACGGCGGGCACGCGAGTGGCGAAGTCGGAGCGCACTGCTTCGAGAGGGTCGCGCTTCCCGTATTCAGCTACCACTTTGCTGGGCATTACTTGGCACCTCCTTCTACCTTCTTAGTCCCCATCCCGTCGCGGAGCTTGTCCATCCCCTCCGGGTCTGCGATCTCAGCGCCGCTGCCCTTGACAGTCAGCCCGCCGAATTTCTCGCCGAACTCGACGTAGGCCGGCAGCGCCCCGAGAAAGTTCTGGAAGAACTGGAGCGGCGTGATCTCCACTTTCGTCTCGACCGTCTTTCCGTCCTCCTCGGAGAAGCTGATGATGCTGACCTTCTTATCGGGCACGGTCGCGAGCAGCTCCATGAACTCGATGACGCCCATGCCTTTGAAGGCCGGGAGGAACTTGCCCGAGCCGAGCCGCTCGCAGAAGGAGACGATCTCGGCCCGCGTCGCCGAGCCGCCGTAGGTGTTGACCCGCTCCCGCAACTTCTCGTTCTCGGTCTGGATGGTGGTGAGTTTTTCGTTGAAGCTGGCCTCTACTCCCGCCACTGCGGCCTTAATGCGTCTGTCCAGTTCGGCCTCGCCGAAGCTCGCGCCGGCGTCTTCCTTCAGGCCAAACAACTTCTTGAAGTAATCGGAGATTTGCTCCCCGACAGGTCTCTTGTCTTCCGTTTCGTCTGACATGCGGTCTCCTTCACTGAAAGCGATTGGCTCGAAGGTGATTGCCTCACCCTCGTTGAATTGAATTTCACGCAGGCCCTTCACGGATGGCGGCTGCGCGCCGAGAAATCCGACGTGACGCAACTGGGGGACGCGCCCCGCGGGCGCGGCCTTCGTATCCAGGTAAAATGAAGCCGACCTCTTTTTGAATTTCCCCTCCCTGACTAACTCCTCGAAGGCGGAATCCACGTCGCAAAATTGAGCTTGAAGCACGCCTCCTTCGGCGCGCAGCCCGCACGTCCAGCCGAACGCCGGAGAGTCAGTCTTCGGGTGGCCGATGACTGCGGGAGGCTCATGTTGGTCGGGGAGAAAATTTGTGACGACTTGTTCGAGGAACGCGGCATCAATGTTGTGCTCGTTCCCTTTGTCGTCGGTGTGCTTACCGGCGGTGAAGATGTCCACCCACTGACCGCCGAATCCTTTAACTGTTTGCTTCATACAAAAATCAAAGCCCGGAACTCTTTTGCAGAGTTCCGGGCTTCTCGCGAGCCTCTAAAATGATTTTGTTAGTCGGACCCTCTCACGGGGTTCAGCTCTGAAGATTGTTTACGTAGACCGCGACGGCGTCGTTGATCGAGGTGCGCCCGCCCCTGCCCCCGTCCTTTCCGGGAGAGTAATCGGGCACGGCCTTTTGCACCTGGTGCAGTAGGCTTCAAAGGTTCCTCTGGCGTCCGGGCTGGCTTTGAAAAGGAGCTTATCGCATAGCTTGCACTTTACCGAGAGCATAAAATTTCAAGACCTCTTCGCCACTAGCCTTTCAATGTTGCAAAAATCGTCCAAAATGAATCTTTCACGAACGTTCGTCCCGCTGCATTTTTGGGGGCTGGCTCACAACACAGGGCGATTATGGCTCAAATTCCCTCGCTGGCCGGGGCACGGAAATGAGGGGGCGGGACAGCAGCGGATGAGTCAAAGATTACATCAGGCCCGTAGCCGGTAATGCTTCCGTAAATGGATAGACTGACAAACTTGGGCGTAGCCTGAACCATGCTTTCTCCGCTCCCGTCCCCTCTTCGTTGTTCAGTGTGGAATAGCGAGCCGTTTGATAGCAATCATACCCATCAATCGCGCGGGGGAATATACCCAATGCCCCTTAACTAAACAAAACACTTTATTTCTTCTTACGGCTCTCTCGCGCTCGCTCGACCCCAGATCGGACGACATCGAGGAGCTTGCCCTGCGGGGGGATGCCCTTGAACTTTCCGACCTGTAGGTCATAGACCGCCGTGCCCCACTCTGCCTTCGCGGGTTTCCCGTCCTGGTCATAGACCAGCTCAGCCTCCCCGCTCGGGTTGTTGTGGTTGTAGCCTTTTGGAATTGACCCCAATGCTGTCGCTACACAGCGACAGTTAAACCCCGACGGGGGGTAATGTTCGTTCCAGAAAGGGTGGTTGGCAGGAAGTATTACACCATCGAGAGCTGCGTGCGCTGGCCTCGTGCGGTCATCCAGCACTGCGCTGTATTGCCAGAACGGGAGATAGTCCGCGACCTCTTCCATCTCCCGACGTCGCCCCACGCCGTATGCGACCTGAATGTTGGTTCTGAACACTGTCTCCAGGTGGA
>Ga0136617_10006817_pt1 | contig 10190 bp, 9 predicted proteins | sample AntDrymUQ3222106_2_FD_129672 | JGI IMG/M metagenome (GOLD analysis project Ga0136617, IMG submission 129672) | Polar desert sand microbial communities from Dry Valleys, Antarctica - metaG UQ322 (21.06) | ecosystem: Environmental > Terrestrial > Soil > Desert | place: Antarctica: Dry Valley... | reverse complement strand
GCCGGACCTGCCGAACCTGCCGGGCTGAAGCCGATTCGGCCTGCCGGGACTGCCGGGCCGCATCCGGGTCCGCGCCCGGGTCACCCCGACCCGCTCGCTCTGCTGTGCGCCGACCCGGCCGCGTTGCGCGCCGCGGCGGACGCCGTCGCGGGCAACTCGGCATTCAGGGCCGCCCCGGGCGTCGAGATGGCGCAGCACGACATGCTCGCCGTCGCCGTCGCGGCCGCCGTGCTGGCCGTCCGCGCCATGGACCTGCGAGCCCTCGCCGGCGTACTGCGGGCCGCGGCGTTCCTCGGTGTCGACACGAGCCGGGGCGACGCCTGCTCCGCTGACGCTACGCGGGGCGGGCTGGACTGGGCGGTGGCCCACCTGGTGGCCCAGCAGCAACCCGACGGGGGGTACGGCACGGGATCCGACGACCGGGTCGCGCTCACCGTCGACTGCGTCTGGACGCTCGGTGAGCTACTGGCTCCCGGGTTCACCGGGCGCTGCCGGGCGGCACATCAGGAGGGCGAACCGGCCCTGCGATGTGACGCCGTCGGGATGGACCCGTATCCGGCGGATCTTGTGGTGTCTCGGAGCAGAGCGAGCTCATGATCATCGAAAAGGGGACATGGCGTACGCTGAGCGTACGTTATGTCCCACTTTCGGTGATCTTGGCCGGAGGACCTGAGGTTGCACACGTCGCCCGAAGGCAGCCCGACGACCATCTCGTGGTCACGATCTTCAAGCCTCCGAACCGCTGGTGTCCTGGCGCAACCCCTACTTCATGTCGGCGCAGCATCGACACGGTTGCGGTAGTGCCGGTGAACCCTCAGTTCATAGACGTCGAGGTTGCAACGACATGCGGCGGTCCCTCGAGCGGTCCCCGGTCGCCCGCGACGGGCTGTCAGGACAGGGCGCCGGTGCAGGCGTCGACCGTCTTGTTGGGGTACGGCGGGGCAAGTGCTATGAGCGGGCCCGCGTTCGACTGTCGCGTCGTGTAGATCGTCACGAGTGGCTGGTCGGTCTGGTACCGGTAGATCTCGACGCTGGGGTATGCATCGATCTCCCCCGCCACACAGAGCACGTTCCCGCTGTCAACGGTGAGTCGTAGATCCCCGCTGATCGCGGAAGGAAACACGCGAGCGATGGGCGCCCCCTCGGCGAAGCTCAGCTTCGCGCTGTACCGGATGTCGAGGTAGTCCGTGCCGTCCCATGCGAAGTCGCGTGTCTCCAGCATGCTTCCGGTACCGGTTCCGTCGAGCGGGAGAGCGGAATGGCAGAGGTCGGGGCTGGCCCGGAAGCCGTTGGGATCGGTGAGGTAGGCACACGACGGCGTCGCCCAGGCGGTTCCCTCACCGGTGCGGTAGTTGAGTTCCAAGGTCATCTTGGACCGGTTGGCGTCGAAGTTCCCGTCGAAGTCACGGTCGTTGCCGTAACCGAATGCGCCCGGCACGAGAAACTCGCGGTCGGCGATGAACAGGCCCACGCGGACGACGCCGGCCGCCGGTCTGACCGGGACCCGGAATGTCGCCATGGCGTTCCCTGCGTACCCGAAGTCCGCGAGCGGCGCGGCGACCGGCAACTTGACGGAATAGGAGGAGGTCGGCGGCACGTGGTCCGGTGCTCGAACCTCTCCGGGAGCCGTCGGTGACCCGCACTGGTTGCCCACGCCCGGAGGGATGGACGGCGACGGAATGCAGGGCGGCAGCTCCTGCGCTAAGGCTGCTCCCGGTGTCATCGCCGAGGCCACGACCGCGACGGCGGCCATCGGAACCATCAGCCTCGACAACAATGAACGACGCACCCAGGCTGCCTTCCCGTTGGAGCCGCTCTCCGAACGGCTGCTCGGCGTGGTATTCGGGTCGCCGACCCACACCGTTACATGCTGCCGACCGCCGGGCAGCGCCGGGGGCAGGTCGTGTCATGAGCCGTGTCATGGTCCCTGCGGCCGAACTGTCCGGAACCAACCGGCAGTGCTGGCTGCGCCGTAGTTGACGGTAGCGGCGCAGGGTTCGGCGCCGGGCGCTGCTCGGGCATTGCTACTTGCGGGGACGCCGCGCCTCAAGTTCGCTGGGCGGCAGCGGGACGAGCGGCGCGCGCTCGGGCCGGCAAGAGTGACGCGGCATCGGTGAGCGGCGCTTTGCCTCCAGGGCCACCCCAGGGCAGCGCGATGACGTGCACCGCGGCGACGCGATCCGGAGCCGCCTTCCGACCTGGCATCTCACCCTCCCTGCACCGACACGGTTGGCCGGTTGGCTGGACTCCGACCCGCGGAACCGCGTGCGGAAGCTGCCGTTCACCACACCGGACGCCGGAGGTGAGCGGCAGGGCCGGACCGTATAGGTGAGGTTGCCGCCGCCGTTCTCCGGCCCGGTGGTTGCGCGACATCGCGATCGTCGCCCGGCTCTCCTCCCGGGTGGGCATCCCAGCCGACCTGTTCGGATTCGCCGCCGGCGCGGCTACGGTGGGGAAGGTCGGACACAGCGGTGATCAGGAGGTGGACTGGATGCGTCAGCGGAACTTCTTCGTGGCCGTCACCGGGATCACCGTGGATCTCGGTATGGCACCGCTGGACCTGGATCGTCTCGCCGCGCTGGTGCCGGGCGCCGGCGCCGAGCTGCCCCGCCGCATCGGCGCGGCGGACGTGGCGGCCATCGAGCAGGCGACGGCGGCGTTGCGGCAGCTGGACTTCAGCCGAGGCGGCGGACTGACCCGCGACGCCGCGGTGGCCCAGCTCCGTTCCGTACTCGCCCTGCGAAACGTGGCCTGCACCCCGCAGGTGAAGGCCGATCTGCTGGTGGCGACCGCGGACCTGGGGCTACTCGCGGCCTGGATGAGCTACGACTGCGAGCTGCACGCCGACGCCCGCCGGCTGTGGGTCCTCGCCCTGGAGCTGGCGCGCCAGGCCGAGCATCCCGCCGCCGTGGACCTGACGGTCCATCTGCTGTTGGACATGACCACGCAGGCGCTGCACCTGCGTCGACCGGAGGAGGCCCGGCGGCTGATCCAGCTCGGCTACGACTCCGTGGCCAGCGGTGCCCACCCGATCTCGGCCTGCACCGCCAGCGGTCTGTCCATCTGGCAGGCGAAGTGCGATGCCACGCGCGGGGATGTCACCGCCTGCGACCGGGCGCTGAGCCGGGCCGTCGAGCTACTCGCCGCCGCTGAGCCCACCGCTGCCGGGCCGTGGAACGCCTATATCGGCCCCACCCAGCGGGCCGCTCAGCAGGGCGGCATCTACTTCACCCTGGCCATGGCAAGCGGGAAACCCCAGCACGCGGCCCGGGCGGTGCCGCTGCTACAGGAGGCAGTACGGGACTACGGACCGGGCTACGCGCGCTCCCGCGCCATCTGCCTGCCCGGTCTCGCGGGAGCGCGCGCCATCGCCGGGGACCTGGACGCCGCCGTGCACCTCGGCGGACAGGCCGTCACCGAGATCACCGCCCTGGCCTCCCGACGTGCCCTGGAGGGCTTGCGCACCCTGGACACCGTGCTACGACGACACACCGCCGAGGCGCCGGTCGCCGAGCTGCGCGAGCAGATCCGCGGCGCGCTGACCACGACGCGGGCGTGACGTCGCGGCATGACAGCCACCGTCTCACCGATGAACCCGCTCTTTCCTAACGCGAATTTCCGCACAGCTCATCCGGCGCAACCCAGCGGCTGGACGGCGTGCCCAGCAAGTGGGCCGAGGGCCGCTGAACTGGGGAAACGCTGACGCTGCTGATCGTCCCCGTCCGGATGCCCAGCGGGATCGACCTGTCGAACCACAGCTGGGCGATTCGCCATGGGGTCGTGACCGTCGCAGGGGACAGTCACGACCCGTGGCTGACCAGGTGACACGCTGATGATCGCGTCTCGAACCGGCCCGTTCCGACCCGAAAAAGGGGCCCACCCCAGATGAGATGCGCCTGACCGAACGTGCGTCCCACCCACCAGATCACCACAACCAGACGGGCGGGAACCCCTCACCACACCAGAGCACGTCACCCAGCGCCGCCATCAGGCGCTCCTCGCTCGACAACCGGCCAGTCGGTGCGAACGGCACTCTCGTACCCGGTCGTTGGTGCGAACGGCACTCTCGCACCCAGCCCGCCACTCCGCTGGTACGAGCGGCACCCTCGCACCGACCTAGCGTGCGAGGGTGCCGCTCGACCCACCGGCACCCCGGCGCCACGCCGGGATCACGGCCCCACCCCCGCACTCCACGCGCGAACCCGCTACACCCGCATGACCATCCGGGGCCGATCGACCACGACGAGTTCGTCTGAGGCTTGTCCCGAACCAGCTACGCGGAAATCCCCGCAACCGCGCAGCGATCGCCGCACCTCCGACGCAGGGTGCGAAAGCGGCCTGCCAAGGTGCACGAGGGTGCATCTCGGCTGTCTCGGTGGTTTCGGCGTGGTTGGGCGCACCGGTAACGTGTGAACGTCAGCCGCCCGGCTGTTGGCCGGGTCGGCCGCGACGAGGTGGGGGAACACATCGCACACTGGTACCCCGAGTCGGCCTTCCCCGCATCCGGCCAGCTCGTGGGCAGGCGCCCCGTACCGGCAGGCGTCACGGTCACCCTCATCTCCGGTGTGCGGAGTGGCATGGGCCAGCAGCATGTTCAGCGCGAGCGCGAGGATCACCCGGCGGAAGACGTCGGCGTCCGGGAGGCTGCGCAGCCGGTGCTACTGGTCCACACCCTCCGCGGCGGAGCATGAATCCGGCCTGCAGCAGCCAGGATTCGTGCTGTACCGCGGAAAACGAGGTCATCGGAGCCGAGATGATCATCCGGCAGGAATCCGAGCCCCGAGACCGGCGAACTCACGCCGGACGATCAGCTCCAGGTGCCGCGACGAGGTCGAACGCGTCCGCTACCGCACCACCCGACGCATCAGCTTCGGGAGCTCTGCGCCCAGTTTCAGCGGACCGCCCAACCGCACTCCTCGAGGACCCGGAAGAAGCCCGCCTCCAGATCCCCGCCCGCGGCGAGACCCTCGACGGTGCCCTGGTACCGCGTCCGACCGGCGACCAGCACCCCGATCCGGTCGCAGATCTGCGCGATCTCGGCGAGCTGATGGCTGGACACCAGTACGGTCGTGCCGTCCGCGGCCAGGCCGCGAATGATGGCGCGCATCTCCCGGATCCCCACTGGATCGAGGCCGTTGGTGGGCTCGTCCAGCAGCACCAGTCGGGGCCTGGCCAGCAGCGCCACCGCGATGCCCAGCCGCCAGCGCATGCCGAGCGAGTACTGGGCGACCGGTCGGTCGCGCACCCCGGCCAGCCCGACCAGTTCCAGAACGGTGTCGATCCGCGCCGCCGCGACGCCGCGCAGCCGGGCATGGATGCGCAGGTGCCCGACGGCGTCGAGCCGTGCCCAGAGCCCCGGCGTCTCCACCAGGGCGCCGACCTCGGCCAGCAGTCGCCGCTCGTGCGGCAGGCCGAACAACCGGATCTCACCTCCCGTCGGCCGGACCAGCCCCAGTACCGCCTTCATCAGGGTGGTCTTGCCGGCGCCGTTCGGGCCGAGCAGGCCGAACACCTCACCCGCGTCGACCGTGAGATCGGCGCCGTCGAGCGCGGCGTGTCCCCGGTAGTCCTTGCGCAGGCCGCGCACCTCGAGAGCGGCGGGCCGGGTCGGGATGGCCATCAGATCTCCTTCCGGGTCAGATGGACGGCACCGACGGCGAGCAGCACAGCGGTGAGGGACAGCGCGAGAACGATCGCCGGCGCGATGACGCCGCGGTCGTGCAGCGGGCTGTCCGCGGGCAGCGGCACACCGTTCGGACCGATTCCGGCCAGCGGCAGGATCACCCGCATCGGCCAGGCCACCGGCACGGCCCACCAGAAGTCCTTGTCGGCAACCAGCGCACCGCCCAGCATCCCGGCCACCCCGACGGCGATGGTGGGCCCCGTCCCCCAGGCCAGCGCCACGACCAGCGCGAGCGCCGTGCACGCCAGCCCGGTGAGCCACGGGAGGTACGCCGCTGCGACCAGGGTGGGCCAGTCGTCGGCCAGCCTGCCGGTCAGCAGCGCTCCGACGGCGAGCAGCGCACACAGCAGGGTGGTGCACAGCGCCAGCAGCGCCGACAGCGCCACGAACTTGCCCACCAGGTAGCGCCACCGCGGCACACCGTAGGAGAAGAGCAGCCGCCACGCGTCCTCGTCGGCCCGCACCGACATGGCTGCGTAGAGCGCGGCGGTGATCGGGACCAGCACCCCCCAGAACTCGAGGGTGACGTTGCGGAAGATCTCCCACAGCTGGCCCGCCGCGGCCTCCGACGAGCCCAGTGAACCGAGGAACAGCGGCACCGCCGCGACGACGGGCGCCAGCAGCGTGTACCAGGCGAGGAAGCCGTGCCGGGTCCTGGCCATCTCCGTACGGGTCACGGTGAGCAGGGATGGGTTGTCCAGACGGGGTGACGCGGGGGCTCCCAGTGTTGCCGTGTGCACGGTCTCCTCCTCGACAGTGGTGATGGTGGTGTCGACAGGTGTGTAGGGCCGGGCCCGGCCCGGGTTCACCCGGGCGGCCGGGCTCACCCGGTCAGGGGAACGTGCACCCGGACCTGACAACCGTGCTGCCAAACCGGCTGACGAACTGTCAGCGCGTCCCGCCGGTCATAACCGGGTGCCAGCCTCAGGACGTGACAGCGATCGTCTCGATGACTGACTGGAGAAACCTGTGAAGAATCTGCCCGTACGAACCGTCGTCGCGACCCTTGTACTGGCCGTCCTGGGCCTCGCGCCGGCCGGTGCCGAGGCCACGACGGCCCCGGCTCCCACCTCAGCCCTGCAGACCGCCGCCGTGCCTACCGCCGCGGGCCGCGACTGCATCGGTCGGAACAACCTCGACGAGGTCGCGGCGAAGTTCATCAGCCGCTGCCGGAAGGGCTCGATCAACCGGGAGTTCCCCGACTCGCACCGGCCGCGCACTCTCGGGCAGATCATGGGCGGCCGATCTGCCGACGACAAGAAAGCGTGGAAGCTGCTCAACGACCACGAGTACGACAAGTGATGTCAGCACGGCCACAGACCCCCAGGGACGTCCTGTCCGGGCCGGCGGTTTGAGCCGCGCCTGCCGGGTGAGCCACTCTGACCCGTCGCGCCCCGCCCGCCCGGCCCCGGCAAACACCGGGCCGGGCGGGCGGGGTCAGAGCTTCTCGCCGCGCAGCCGAGGGTCGAACGACCGGTAGGCGTCGACATCGCGGAAGTGCCGGGAGTACAGCTCGGCGTCCTCGTCGAACCTGTCCTCCAGCACGGGAGCGACGTCCACGACCTCCAACAGCGTCCAGGTGATCCGTTCACCCCGGTCGTTGGCGAACGTGGTCTCCAGGCTGCGGCCGTGCTCCTCGGCCCGGCGCTGCGCGTCGTCCTGTGACACCCCGTAGAGCAATGTGACGTCTTCCCGGTACAGCGACCGGTAATCGTCGCTGTCCGCGGTCGACCCGAACAGCAGCACGGTGATGTACGGCTGCCGTCCGGGAGCCTCACTCGAGCTCATGCTCGCATCCTCCTCATTTGGCGAACCGCCCGTCGTTGAGCAGCTTCCACGCCTTCTTGTCGTCGGCAGTCTGGCCGCTCATGATCTGCCCGAGGGTACGCGGCCGGTGCGAGTCGGGGAACTCCCGGTTGATCGACCCCTTCCGGCAGCGGCTGATGAACTTCGCCGCCACCTCGTCGAGATTGTTGCGCGCGTTGCAGTCTCGCGCCGCCACGGTATTGACCGCGGTACTGGCCGCAGGCGCGGCCGGTGCCATCGCCACGGCTACCGGCGCGGCGGCTCCCAGTGGCAGGAACGCGAGGACGGCCACCGTCAGCCATCGTCCGACACGGTTCATCAGAACCTCCAGTCGTTGATCGGGTTCGAGGTGTCCGCTCCAGCATCGGTGGCCGTTGACGGCATCCTCAACAGCGTGGCAATTAGCTGCCACGCGCTGGTCCCGGTCGAGCAGGCGAACCTAGGGTCGATCGCGTCATCGAGACGAGGGGAGCATCCGTGGACCACGATGGGGGCGTTCGTGCCGCGACCTCGCTGCGGTCGTACCTGACCGGATGCGCACCGGCAGTCGCCCGGTTCGGGCTCCGGCTGGAGTTCGACGACCCCGCCGAGCTGGCGGCGAAGGCCGACCGGACCGCCGCGATCCTGCTGCCAGCGACGAACCCGCCGGAGACCGATCTGCTGCGTTCCCTTCGTACCGAGCGGTTCCTGCTGCCGGTCGCCGGTGTCGTCTCCGACCGTACCGGACACCAGACGTATCTGGCCCTGCGCGCCGGAGCGACGGCGGTGATCAACCTCCTGCTGCCGGTACAGCACCAGGTGGAGGCATTGCAGTCGGTGCTCGAGCAGGCTCGCTGGGCGAGCCCGACCGTCGGTAGCCCAGCGCTACGGGCGGTCGCGACACCGATCCGGGACGGGCTCCCAGATCCGCGGGAGACCGAGGTACTCATCGACCTACTGTGTGGCCCGCACACCGTGTCGTTGATCGCCCGCCGCTTCTTCTGCTCCGAGCGGTCGATGTACCGGCGGATCCGGCGACTGTACGACGAGGCCGGCGTGACCGGACGCGCTGAGCTGCGCGCGGCGGTGGCACTGAGCGGCTACCCCGCCCTGGCCGAGCGGGCCTGAACGGGTGCCCGTCGCTCAGGCGCCCGATCCAGTCCCGACTCCCGGCAATCACGACGCGCGCCCGTCGTATGCCCTCAGCTCCGCGGCGCGGGCCGGGACGACATAATAGGGTCCTGGTGCAGCGCCGCAGAAGTTCTCCGGGGGTCTGGATCACGCCGCCAGGCTTCATGATCATCGAACGGGAACACAGAGCCGCATCCCGCGCGGCTCCCCGTACCAAGACGCTGATCTTGGCAGGACACCGCGACTCCGATGGCGCCGTGACCATCGGTTGGGAACCCGGAGCCGCACACGGCACGGCTGACACCACCCAAACATCGATCAAGCGCTTGACGCCTTCCGCCCACCGGATCCCCGCACCACCTCCACGCGTACCCTCGCCCGACCGAACCCCCGAAGAACTTCTGCGGCGCTGCACCAGCCGATGAGGTCGACGCCGAATCCCACGAGCCGTTGCGCGACCAGCTGGCCGATCTTGCCAAGACCCACCACTCCGACGATCTTGGTGCGCACGGCGGTGCGACCCAGCCACCCGCGGGCAGCTAACCGTGGCGCAGGTTCGGGTTCCGACCGCCGGCGCCGAAAACTGGGGCCCGGCTCCCGAGCCAGCCCCGGTCAGCAGCAAGCACGCCGGCCTGGAAGCGACTCGAGGCTCCGAGGCGGGCCATGACGTCCGCGACCATACGACGGTAGGTACGGGTCGAGATGCCCATGGAGCGCGCGGCGGACTCGTCGGTGACGCCCCGGCTCATGAGGTGGAGGACGGTGCGATTGCGATCCGGAGCAGTCCGGTGATCCGTGGTCGGTGCGCATTCCGCACGGCGCCACATCTCCGTGAACATGGCCGACAGGGTCGCGACGATCGCGGGTTCCCGGACCAGCAGATCCGTACCTGCCAGCGAGCCCGTCGACAGCAGCGCCACCGAGCGGTCGAAGACGACCAGCGCCTGGCGGACGCGGTCCACCCCGCGGACCTGCGCGCCCGCTTCGACCAGTGCCGCGAGCTCCCCCTCCGACGATGAGGAGCAGCGTGTGGTGTCGACCTCGTGAACCAGACGGACCGACACCCCGCGGGACAGTGCAGCCGCGCAACCAATCCGGTCCAACGACCAGCCGCTCGATACCGAGCGCTCGCTCGGGACCAGCGCGAGGATCTCCCTGGTCGCCTGCTGCGCCAGAGCCGTCGCCGTGCCGATCATCTGCCAGGAGCGGCAGCGGTGCACGCCAGGGACCACGAGCGTCCCCACATCTCCTGCCGGCTCCCCTAGTTTATTGACCGTGGCCATGGACTTCCCCCAACTACGCGGCCCATTACGTCTCGATCGCCTCGGCCAGGTGGTCGGCTCGCGGATGACAGCGTCGGCGCACCCAGTGTAGAACGCCCTAATCCGAAAATAGGTGCACATGAGGCTGGTGGTACGCCTGAGGCCAATTTTCAGCCCCGGAACGGGCCGCCCGCCAAGGGGAACGGAGACTAGCCACAAAGCCGTGTAGTTAGCGGGGATGTCTGGCTGTCAAGGATGTGTGTCTGCGGCGTGTCGCGGGCCCCGGCAGGTCGCTGCCGAGCCGGATCGCGGCTGCAACACTGTGTCGT
>Ga0136617_10006816_pt1 | contig 10190 bp, 9 predicted proteins | sample AntDrymUQ3222106_2_FD_129672 | JGI IMG/M metagenome (GOLD analysis project Ga0136617, IMG submission 129672) | Polar desert sand microbial communities from Dry Valleys, Antarctica - metaG UQ322 (21.06) | ecosystem: Environmental > Terrestrial > Soil > Desert | place: Antarctica: Dry Valley... | reverse complement strand
GTGCGGTCTTGGACCGACGGGGCGGCCTCCAACCCCAAATCCAGGCCCCGCTCCAACTGTTCCTTGGTGCGCCGATCCGTCACGTCCTTGAGCCGCTTAAGCGCCTGCATCCCCCGCAAACGCTCACGATCAAAACCGCCGCCGCCCTTACCGTGATCATGAAACAAGCCCATCCCGAGCCGCCTCCCTTGGGTTGAGCCGACCCGTGCACGCGCTGCGGGCCAGCCGTTCGGCGCGCTCAGAATTGAGCGCGTCATACGTCCCGAAGCGGCTACCGAGGCACCGGTCGCTTCGCCGTGCCCCCCTCGTTGAGACGGCGCACCGGTGTCGTGTGGGGCGCGCTGCGCGCGACCTCGGGATCCTCGGCCGCTTCCATCCAGATCTGCGAAGGCATCCGAGGGCTGGGAAGTGTGTGCTGTCAGGCATGGCTCACGGGAATTCGCCGTACGGCGACTGGCTCTTCCAATAGATGGTCTGGTTCTCGGTGTAGAAGCGAAGAGCCTCATCGCCTTGTTCCGGGTCACCGCCTCCGGAGGATTTCCAGCCGCCGGCGGGTGCTTGGACTTCCAGGCCAGTAGACGCGCGGTTGACTGCGATCAGACCGACCTCGAGCCGGTTGCATAGCCCGCGCACGGCGTCGATGTCGCGTCCGAAGATCGAAGCCACCAAGCCATACTCACTGTCGTTGGCCGCCTCCATCGCCTGCGCCGGCCCCTCTGCAGCCAGCACCGTGAGGACCGGTCCGAAGACCTCATCACTCGCGAGGCTGGCGGAGCGATCCCGGACGCGGATCAATGTGGGCGGGACGAGCGCAGCGCGGGTCTCGCAGGAGCGCTGGGCCACCACTTGGTTGCCTTCCAGCATTTCTGTGATCTGCTGCGCCTTGTCGGCGTCTATGACTGGGCCACCCCACACCATTTCGTCAAGCGGATCTCCCCACGGGACGTTCTCGGTCAACTCGGCCAATTGCTCCTCGAGCTGGGAGTAGATTCCGGGGGTGGCAATGACCAGGCTGGTCGCGGTGCACTTTTGACCCGCGAAGCCGTAGGCGGCGCGAGCGATCATCTCTGCGGTCCCAGGCGGAGCGTCGTCGAGCACGATGGCAACGTTCTTGCCCCCCAGCTCGAGCTGGACCGGCACGCCCCGTGGCGCCAGCCGGGCTCGGAGCTGGTGACCGACCGCCGTGGACCCCGTGAACGAGATGGCGCCCAGCGGAGCGTCGAGCAGGGGGTCGATGGAGGACCCCGGCCCGAGCACGAGCGAAAGGATCCCGGCGGGAAATCCCGCACGCTCGAAACACGCGACAAGTTCTCGAGCGCAAGCGGAGGCTGCGGACGCCGGCTTCCATATGACCGGGTTACCGCACAGAAGAGCCGGGGCGAGCTTCCAAGTTGGGATTGCAAAAGGGAAGTTCCAGGGCGTGATCGCCAGAACCGGCCCCACCGGACGCCGGCGAGTCATGATGGCCACGCCGGCTTCGGCGGAGGGAAATAGTTCCCCCTTTGCCGTCGATCCTGCCGCGGCGTAAAAGTCGAGGATGCCCGCGGAGCGCTCGACCTCGATCCGCGCCTCCGTTATCGGCTTGCCGACCTCCAGCGCCGCCAACTCGGCCAGCTCGTCGCCCCGCTCCCGGACCCGACTCGCTGCCGAGCGCAGCATCTGACCGCGCCGTACCCAGCCGATGTCCGCGAAGGGCTGCGCGACGGAGAACGCTCCCTCGGCTGCCCTGCGCAGCTGTTCTGGCGCTAGTCCCTGCGCGACGCCGACGGTGTTCCCGCTCCACGGGCTCTTGGATTCCACAGCAGGCCCTTCGCCACGGATCTGTTCACCGGCGACAACGCTTGTCAGCTCGCGAACCGCGGAGCTGCGTTCTGCATACGCGCCCACAGGGATGACCGTAGCAAATCGTATCCACAGTTGGTAGAGTTGGATCCGAAATGACCGTCGATTTGAGCTGGTGCGAAGGCATTCCGGACCGCGATGATCTGGACGCGATTGCCACCGGCCCGCGCGCCGCGTTTGAGGACGTGCTAACCGCGACGTCGATGCAGCCACGCTGTCCGAGCCCGCCGTCACACGGCCCTGAGGAGACCGCCGTGCCTGCTCACCGCGCAATCGAACGGCACCTCCTCGAGGCCGTCGGTGAGCTCGCCGGCAACCCCAGCGAGCTCACCGCCGAGACCGAACTCGCCGCGATCGACATCGACTCGCTCGACCTCGCCGATTTCGCGGACCTGACCAGGGAGCAGTTCGGCGTCGAGCTCTCGGGCAATGAGGTCGTCGGCGCCACGACCTTCGGCGACTTCCTCGCGCTCGTCGGCGCGCGCGCGTCCGCGGCACTGCCGCCGGGGAGCGACGGCGGATGACGGCGCTCGGACGACCGGTCGCGCGCGGCACGCGCGGCGCGGTGGCCTGCGGACACCCACTGGCCACCGACGCGGCGCTCGAAGTCTTCCGCCGCGGGGGCGGGGCGGTCGACGCCGCCGTCGCCGCCGCGGCGGCGCTGTCGGTCGTGCTGCCCGAGGCGTGCGGTCTGGGCGGCGACGCGCTCTTCCTTGTGCGCCAGCCCTCCGGCGAGGTTCAGGCGTTCAACGGCAGCGGCCGTTCGCCGGCGCGCTTTGCGGGGCCGGTACCCCGCGACGGGGCGGGCACCGCGGCGGTGCCCGGGCTCGTGGCCGCGCTCGAAGACGCCCAGCGCCAGTACGGGCACATGGCCTGGAACAGGCTGTGGGAGCCGGCCGTGCGCCTCGCCACCGATGGCTTCCCGGCTGGCGAGTGGCTGGTCGGCGCACTCGATCGGCATCGTGAGCGACTCGCGCGGGGTGCTTCGGGGTGGGAGGTGCTTGCCCAGCCCGTAGCAATCGGCACCATCGTGCGACAACGTTCCCTGGGCGTGCTCCTGCGGCGCATCGCCGCGGAGGGCGCGCCTGCCTTCTACCTGGGTCCCGTCGCCGAGGCGATCGCGTGCACCGCTGCACGCGAGGGCGGCGCGCTGACCGCGCACGACCTGTCCGCCCACGACACCGTGCGGCGCGCCTCGATCGTGAGCCGGTTCCGCGGAGCGATTGTCCATGCCCAGCCGCCGGTGTCGCAGGCCATCTTCGCGCTGATGGCGCTCAAGGAACTCGACGGGGTCGAGGACCTCAATCGCGAGCTGCGCGTCCATGTTGGCGTGGAGGCAATCGAGGCCGCCTTCCAGCACCGCGCCGAGCTCAACACACCGGGAGCCGAGCAAGCGCTCTTAAACGCCCCGCTGCTCGTTGACCACGCCCTGGCTCGGCGCCGCGGCGGCCCCACGATGCCAAGCCACACGACGGCGGTAGCCACTGCTGACAGCGATGGTGTGGTGGTCTCGATGGTCATCAGTGTCTTCGGCGAGTTCGGCTGCGCGACGCTCGTCCCCGAGGGCGGCTTTTTCCTCAATGACCGGATGCTCGGGTTCACCGACGGCTTGGCCTTGCGCAATGGCGCCGCGGCTAGCAAGCGACCGGTGCACACGCTGTCGCCACTCCTGGTCGAGCAGGACAAGCGCGCTTTCGCCGCGGCGACGCCGGGCGCGGACGGCCAGGTGCAGACGCTCACGCAGGTCCTCGACGCCATGCTCGCCGAGGGCTCCGGCATCACCGCCGCGTTGGACCGGCGGCGCTGGCGCTCAGTGGGGGGCACGCTGGTTGTGGAGGAGGGCTTTGAGCCCGACGTCGCGGAGGCCCTGGCGGGGCGGGGACACGATGTCGCCTGGGCGCAGGGGAGCGCGCATCCCTTCGGCGCCGCCGTCGTCGCGGGCGTCGACCAGCGGCACGGCGGGGTCTTCGCCGCCGCCGACCTACGCCGAGAGGCGTGGGCGGGCGCGTATTGAGTCGTACCAGCGTCAGCGACGCTCGTCGCCGCGATGCTCGTTCTCATACCAGCGGGAGACCAAGTCCGCGGCGCGGCGCATATGCGCCCGCGCGGCCCGGCGGGCCCGCTGAGGGTCGCGGGCGGCGATCGCCGCCGCGATCGCCTCGTGCTCGGCGACGTTGGTCGTGAGCAGATGCGAATCGCCGCCCATCGCCCGGAACGTCATGTTCCGCGGCAGGCGGCGAAATAGGTGCTGAACGCTGGCCGCAAGCTGGCGGTTGTCGGCCGCCTCCAGGATCGCCGCGTGGAACTGCTCGTTGGCCTCCATCCAGGCCCTCGTCGCGGCCTCCTCGTCGCGCGTGCTCGGGTCCTGCGAGAGGTAGTCCTGCGCGAGTCGGGCGAACCGCTCGTTGATTTCGTGTAGGCGCGCGAGCTGCTGGTCGCGGATGCGCTCAGCCGCCAGGTCGGCGGCATAAGCCTCAAGCTCGGCCCTGACCTCGTAGTTCTCGCGGATGTCGCGTGGCGTCGGGCCGAGGACGACCGCGCCGCGGCGCGGCTGGACCTCGAGCATGCCGCTGGCTTGCAGCTGGCGCAGAGCCTCGCGCACTGGGGTGCGGCTGACGCCGAAGGCCTCAGCCAGCGCCTCCTGGCGCAGCCGGGTCCCCACCGCGAGCTCGCCGGTCATGATGCGCACCTGGATCTGCTGGGCGAGTTCATCGACAAGGGCTTCATCGGCGCGCCCGTCGTGAGCGCTTCGCCGTCCGGCGGGGGTTTGCTTGACGTCGCGCGGCATTAGAAGGGATCCTACCGCGTGCATCTCGGATCCACTTCGGTGCGTTCGGCCGGCTTTCGCATCCGCTTGCCGTTCCTGTCTCCATGAAGGGGGCGGGATGTCAACTGACGGTTGTGCCGATTTCGGCCGCCCGTTGGAAGCGCTGTCCGACTCGTCTGTCGAAGGCGTTCCCCGTCATGTCTCCGGAACAACCGGCACGGTGTGGCGAGACGTCGATGTTTGGGATTGCGAGGAGTCCTTCTGCCGCCGGAAAACCGTCGCGGGCCAGCCGCGCCGCATCCGAGGTCAGTGGAGCGTGGGGAACGCGTCCGAAGCGCTCATGAGCGTCTTCGAGCGCGAGGGCGAGCCTGGCACCGTAGCTGTCTTTGACCCGTCCGGCGGCACCGTCCCGCTGAAGTTGTGCGGAGAGCGGCCGCTTCCGTTGAAGGAGGTCAGGCCGGCGTTGGCGTCGCGGATAGTGAACAGCGCGTCGCCGCCCAAGCCGCAGGATTCAGGAAGCACACGCATAGCGAGTAGGCGGCCGCGAAGGCCGCGGGCCAGTGGCCGAGGCAAGGCAGTCATCGATCAACGTGGCGGCCGGTCGCGCCGACGACAGCGCCTTCGCGCCCCCCATCCTCGAACTCCTCGTCGAAAGCGGACCTGAGCCGGGCTGCGATGGCGTCGATCTCCGCCACGGTCACCACGAAGGGGGGCGAGATCTGGATGGCGCCGCTCAAGCCGCGTACTACCACCCCGTGGTCGCGCGCCCGGGCCGCGATCCTGAGAGGCAGGTTCGGATCCTCGGCGAGCAGGTCGTCGCGCACGGTGACGGCGGCGAGCAGCCCAGCGCCCCTGACGCCCCCCGAAAGCTCGCAGCCCGAGAATGCTCGTTCGAGATGCTCGCGGAAGGTGGGCGCGAGCTCAGCGACGCGTTCGACCAGCCGCTCGTCTTCGATGATCTGCAGGTTGGCGAGGGCCGCTACGCAGGCCACGGGATGTCCGGCGTAGGTATAGCCGTGGCGAAAGAGTGGGGCATCGTCTCCTTCCCAGAAGGGCTGCGAGACCTTCCGCGACGCGATTACGGCTCCGAGCGGCAGGTAGCCCGAGGTAAGGCCCTTGGCACATGTGAGCAGGTCCGCTTCGAAGCCGTAGTGCTGACATCCGAACCAATCGCCGAGGCGGCCGAAGCCCGAGATCACCTCATCGGAAATCAACAGGACGTCGTGCTCGCGACACAGCCGAGCGATGTGATCCCAGTAACCGTCGGGCGGCGGGAAAAGGCCTCCTGCGCCGATCACCGGTTCGCCGATGAACGCCGCGATGTCACTCGCCGAGCGCTCGAACAGAGAGGCCACCTCATCAACAGACGACCAGTCGACGAAGGCGACGTCACGGATCAACTCCCCGAAGCCCTCGCGGTTTGGCTCGATGCCCGACAAGCTGGTGCCGTAGGCGTTCATGCCGTGGTAGGCGTTGCGGCGAGCACAGATCAGGCGCTTCTCGGGCTGTCCGACCGCGGCCCAGTAACGCCGCGCGATCTTGCAGGCCGAGTCGACCGCATCCGACCCTCCCCCCGGCGTCAGGAAAACGCGTGCCTCGGGAAAAGGCGCGAGCGCCGACAACCGGTCAGCAAGGGCGAGCGCCGGCTCGTTGGCGTACACGTCGAACGTGTGGAAGGCGGCCAGGCGACCCATCTGGTCCGCCACCGCCTCGGCGATCTCGGCCCGCCCGTGGCCGACGTTGGCATACCAGAGCGACGCCGTGGCATCCAGGTACTCGTTGCCCTCGCGGTCCCAGACTCGCGAGCCCTCTCCACGAACCATGACGATCTCGTGATCCGCCGACCGCGCCATGTTCGCCATACCGCGCCAGAGCGATGTCATTTTCTCACCGGTGTCCTCCGGGCGGGTGCTTCAGCGCTCGCCAGTAGAAGGGATCGTGGCAGGGCACGATCCTCGCGTCGAGGTCTTCCGCATGCTGCAACAGGCGGTGAAGAGAAGGCAAGACGTGCACCTCATCGGCAGGGTCCGCGGTGCTCCCGATCGCGGACCGGTTGAACAGGTTCTCGCCCAGATCGGCGGCGTCGACGGTGAAGATCCACGTGCCGGTCTGGGGGAGGTCTATGCGATAGGACATGTGGCCAGGGGTGTGACCGGGGCTCGCGAGCACCGCGATCCCCGGAGCCCGCCCCGCACCGCCCTCGAGCCCCCGCCACTGAATGTCTTGGTTCTCGTAGTCGGCGCGGTAGTACGCCTCGGCGATCCCGGCCCGCTGTAGACCGAAGTCGAGCTCTTTCCTCTGAATGGCCACCGGGACGCCGGCAGCCCCTAGAAGGGGGAGCCCGCCGCTGTGATCGATATGCAGATGGCTGACCGCCGCCAGGCTCAGGTCCGCCGGCGTGAGCCCGACCTCCTCGAGGGCCGTGGCGAATGGCTCGCCGTCGAGCCCGCGGGGTGGGAAGTACTCGTTCGCGCCGCTTACCTCGGGCCCGTAGATGGCCCGGCAAGCCGCGTCGTTGTCCAAGGCCTGGCGCGAGAACCCGGTCTCCAAGATCACCCACTCGCCGCGTGTCTGCACGAGAATGCCGATGACTGGGACCCAATTGAGGGTCGAGTCGGCGCCGCGCACGGACATCCACTTGGGTGTGCACTCCTCGCCGTACTGCAGCAAGAACATTCGCTCTGCTTCCACTAGTTCTCCTGGATCAGAGCTACGGCGCGAACGGGGCAGCCGGTGCCATCTCGCATTTTCAGGGGCAGCGCGACGAGAAGGAAGTCCTTGCCCTCCAGACGGGCGAGATTGCACAGCTGCTGAACCATCGGGATGCCGTTGGTGAGCCAGACGGCATGGGTCGGCCACCACCACTCGTCGGGATCGTCCATGCCGATCAGGTCGGTGGCAAAGAGAGTGATGCCGCGGTCGACTAGCCACTGAGCCGAATCCGTGGGAACGAATGGACGCTCGGTGGTGAAGCCCGGTGTTCCCCAATCCTTGTCCGCTCCGGTCCAGGCAATGATGGCCGAGCCTTCCTCGATGCGTCGCCCGGTTGCCTCCTCCGCTTGTTCGAAGTCGGCGATGGTGATCCCTTGGCCCGGACCTTTATGTGTGAAGTCGAGGAGGTGGCCAGGCAGAACGAGCTTGTCGACCGGGTACTCCGCCGTGGTGAGCCCGTCGCGATCGAAGTGCCGGGGGGCGTCGAGGTGCGTGGCACAGTGCTCCGGCATGACGATCTGGCGGCCCTGCATCGTCAAGCGTCCCTGACTCAGCTCTTCGGTGAACTCATAGGTGTAGATGGCCCCGAACGACACCGGGTTGCCGCCGATGTTGGGCATCCCCTCGAACAGCTCGTGACTCAGATCAACTACCTCCACGGGTGCCAGCATCGTTTCTCCTCTACTTCGCTTGAGGTTGTTCGGGCAGGCGTTCGACGCCGAGGTAGGCGTCGAGCACAGAGCTGTCGCGTTCCAGCTCCTCGCGAGTGCCCGCCGCTCGTTGCAGTCCGGATGCGAGGACCACGCATCGGTCGGAGAACGCGATGGTGCGCGTAGCTGCCTGCTCGACGAGCAGCATCGTCAGGCCCGATTGGCGCAGCTCATCGAGCAGCTCGTACACGAAGTCGATCATCTTGGGCGCCAAACCAAATGAAGGCTCGTCGAGAATCAACAGCCTGGGCTTGGAGAGTAAGGCGCGGGCAATTGCCAGCTGTTGAGCCTCCCCTCCTGAGAGGCCGTCGGCCTGTGCGCGGTAGCGGTCTCGAAGGATCGGAAACCGCTCGAGCACCTCGTCGACGTCAGCGTCGGGATTAACCGTTGTTCCGAGGAGAAGGTTCTCGGCGACGGTGAGGGTCTTGAAGATGTGCCGGCCTTCCGGGACGAGGGCAACGCCGCGGCGCACGATGCGCTCTGGTGCTTCTCCGGTGATGTCCTCCGCCTGGAAGCTGACGCGGCCCTGAGAAGCCGGCACCAGCCCACAGATGGCCTTGAGGGAGGACGACTTGCCGGCGCCGTTTGGACCAACGATGCCCACGATCTCCCCGGTGGCGACGTGAAAGTCAACTCCGTGAACCGCTTCGACGTCGCGGTACCTGACGTGGAGATCGCGGACCTCAAGCATGGCTACCGGCCAGGAAGCTCGTGCCAAGGTAAGCCTCTACAACCCTCTGGTCCCCGCGCACCTGCTGAGGCGTGCCTTCACAAAGGGTGCGGCCGTTATCCAGCACGTGAACACGCATGCACAACGGCATGATCACTCCCATGTCGTGCTCAATGATGAGAATCGCGCAGCCGAACTCTTCGCGGATCTGGCGCAGTGAGGTGACCAATGCGATCCCCTCGTGTTCATCGAGTCCAGCCGCCGGTTCGTCGAGCAACAAGAACCGAGGCTCGGTGGCCAAGGCGCGCGCGATGCCCAACAGTCGCTCTTGTCCGGGCGAGAGCGACCCGGCGAGCTCTTTTGCGCGGTCTATCAAGTCAAGACGGCCGAGAACGTTGTCGGCAAAAGCGAGCGCGCTGCGCTTAGAACGACCCACGCCCATCGCTCCCACCGCAACGTTCTCTCGCACGGTCATCTCCGGGAAAGGAAGCGCCGCCTGAAATGTCCGAGCCAGGCCACGGCGCGGAAGTTGATGGGGGGAAGCGACAGTGGTATCAGCGCCCGCCAGCGTGACTCTGCCGCTGGTAGGACGCTGAAAGCCGCTCAGAACGTTGACCAGCGTGGTCTTCCCGGCGCCGTTGGGTCCGATGAGGCCGACGATCTCCCCCCGTCGGATCTTGAGTGAGACCTGTTCGAGCGCCTTGATTCCAGCGAAGTGAACGGACACATCCCGCGCGCACAAGGCATCACTGTCTTCTCTGACCACCACCTTCGAGTTGGGACGGACTCCGTTGGCCGCAATGACCGGAACTTCGCCAGGCACGTAGACATCCTCTTCAGGCCTGGAGGCGGTGCGCTTCTCCAGTCGCCCGATGATGCCGCTCAGGAGCGGCAGCTCGCCGGCTTCGTGGCCGCGCGTGAGTCCGGACGGTCGCGTGACAAGGACGGCAATAAGGACGAGGCTTACTCCAATCGGAGCGAGACCCGGCTTCTCGCCGACGGCGAACAAGCCGAGATCTGCTCCGTTCTCAAGCCCACGAAGCACCTCGTTGACGATTGATACCGCCACCGTGCCCACCACCGCACCCCAGACGCTACGGACGCCACCCACGATCAGCATCGTGAGCGTCGTCAGGGTCAGGTCGAAGTAAAAGGTGCTCGGAGTGATGCTTACCGCTTGATGCGCGGCCAGTGCACCCCCCACTCCCACAATGGCCGCACTGGCCACGAAGGCGATGAACCGCTCCCGGTTTACGCCAACCCCGATCGACTTGGCGGCGACTTCGTTCTCGCGGCTGGCTTGGAGCCGGTATCCGATCCTCGAACGCTTGAAGACAAGCGCCGTGACGACCGCGAAACCAGCCCAAAGACCAGCCGAGCTGAGCGTCGTTGTTGTTGTGACGCCGATCAAGCCCGCCGTACCTCCGGTCGCTTCGTCCCAGTTGGCGACCACCTCCCGCACGACTATGAGAAAGGCCAGCGTGGAGAT
>Ga0136617_10006815_pt1 | contig 10191 bp, 7 predicted proteins | sample AntDrymUQ3222106_2_FD_129672 | JGI IMG/M metagenome (GOLD analysis project Ga0136617, IMG submission 129672) | Polar desert sand microbial communities from Dry Valleys, Antarctica - metaG UQ322 (21.06) | ecosystem: Environmental > Terrestrial > Soil > Desert | place: Antarctica: Dry Valley... | reverse complement strand
GTTCCGGCCGATCCGATGACAGGATCACGCCACGGGATAGGCCCATCAAGGACGAGGTCCAGCTTGAAGGCGGCAGGCCCGTAGCGGTATCGACGCAACTGGGCGGCGTAGACCCCCCGAAGCTGGTCGCCGGCGAGCGCCAGGATCTGTCGTGGCGTGAGGTCGAGCAGCGCGGCCCGATGCGAGGGGAGCTCCTCCAGGCTGCGCACCTCGACGTCGGTCTCGATATGTCCACCGAGCGCGCGAAGGACCGATGCCAGCGCATCGGTGATGCGCTGCGAGCCGCCGCGCGGGACGGGCCAGCCGACGGCGTGCCCGCTCACGAGCAGCGCGAGGCCGAGGCCGCCGCTCATCGGTGCCGAGAGCGGCAGGAAGGAGTGGGCGCCGGCCCCGGCGAACAGTGCGCGGGCGGCGGGCGAGCGGAATCGGCGCGCGAGCGTCGCGGCCGGCGCCAGCGCCGGAAGGCCGAAGCGCGCCAGGGCGAATGGGTGCCGTGCCAGGGCAACGGGTCGGATCGGACCCAGCAGCGAGCTGACGATGAGCTCCCAGTCGTCGACCAGTGGGTGTACCCAGTCCCCGTAGATTCGCGCATCGTGGTCGTTGCCGAAGGAGGCTGTCGTCTCGGCGATCCCGCGGTAGACGAGCGCGGCTGATCCGTCGTCGAGCGGGTGCGCGATCTGGATCGGCGGCTCGATCCATTCGAGACCATGGCGCTCCAGGTGGAGTTCCCGGAAGAGTGGTGACGAGCGCCCCAGCGGATGGACCGCGCTACAGACGTCGTGGATGACGCCCGGAAGCGTCAGCTCCGCCGAGCGGCAGCCGCCGCCGAGGGTGTCGCGCGCCTCGAGGAGCAGCACGCTTCGCCCGGCGCGGGCCAGGACGATCGCCGCGGCAAGCCCATTCGGGCCGCCGCCGACCACCACGGCATCCGTCTCCGCGGTGCTCGTGCGAACCGGATCATGCATGTGAGCAATGGTAAGGCGCGTCGGTGTCAGGTACCTCGGCGCAGCCAGCGCAGCGGAGCCGCCGCGCTATGGAGCGCGGAGCGGAACGCCACGCTGTTGCGGACGTTGCCGGCGTATCGCCATTGGCGCCGGCGGTCCACGCACACGACGGTGGTCTCGCAGATTGCCTCGACGCGGTGGTGGCGCGCCACGGCCTCAAGCGTCTGCTCCCAGAAGCGATCATTCATGCGTCGCACGATGGGAAACAGGTAGCCGAGCTCGAAGAGCGGGTCGCTCGTTCGCTCGAGCGCCTGGGCCTGTGCGATCACCGTTCCGTCGGCGTCGCGGCGCGCAGAGAAGGTGATCCACGCGGCGAGCATATGGCCCTCCGGCGTCATCAGGGTGAACGACTCGTCATCGGCGTAGGTGACCATCACCCCGGTGTGCAGCCTCACCGGGCCGCCGGCCTTGACCGAGAACAGCGCCACCTCTCCGGGCCGAATGCCGGCCAGCGGCGCATAGAAGGTGTTGCCCGTTGGCCAGAACTCTGGGAAGTGCTCCTTCCAGGCTGCGATCACCGTTTGTGGCGTGATCTCATCCCCGGCGCCGGACAGCCGGACCCGGAACGTCTTCTGCCACATGCGGCCGAAGCCCTGCATCGGTCCCGCCAGGCGCTTGCCCCGGACGGTGCTGGTGAGGGCGCCGTCGGTTCGCGGCTCGACGTTGAGCCGATCGACGGGGCGCGCCCAGGCGTCGGCATCACTGCGGCGGGCGGGTCGTGGAGCCTCGGTGGGCGGTTCGGTATTGGTGGTCATCGGTCGACTCCAGCGTGCTGAGGGTTGACCGATGATTGCCGAGCCGCGTCCGGCAATCGTTACGGAACGCGCTCCCGCAGCCAGATCGACGCCGACGCAGGGCGGACCGTTGAGCGGCTCGCGGCGCGCAGCGCATCGGTCAGGCTGCCAAGGTCGACCTCGTCGCGCAGCTTTGTGGCGAATGCCTCGAGCGTGCGCTGCGCGTCGTAGCGCGAGCGGTAAAAGCGCCGGTCGACAGCGCGCTGTACTCGGAGCCGTACCGGGCCGAACAGCGCGGCTACGGCCAGTGTCGAAACCGCCACAGCCAGTCCGTCGTTGGCCGTGAATGGGCTGAGCAGCGCCTGGAGACCGAGAACCGATCCGACATACGCGGCGCCCAGGACCAGCGTCAGGGCGCCGTAGACCAGCGTGCGCCGGATGATGAGGTCGTAGTCATAGAGGCGGTAGCGCAGCATGGCGACGCCGATCGCGATGGGGATGGCTGCGAACGTCGCGAATACCGCGTACACCGCCGGACATGCCGACTGGATTGCGGACCATCGGGAACCCCGCGAAGCTCGGTGAGATTGCTGAGCCGATGGCCACGAACCCGACGCCTGTGACAACCAGCAAGGCGACGGGAATCCAGCGGGGTGACGCCAGCCGGCCGTTGGGGAGAGCAGCAGGACGCCGACGATGGGTCCGAACGACGCGGGAAACGCGAACGCGGTGATCACCATCGCCCAGTCCTGCGCCGGCACCGGTATCGCGAGGCGCGCATAGCTGTCGGCCCGCGCGGCGACCGAACCAAGCACGCCAGCCAGAAGGCACCGTCGTCCCACGCGGTTTCCCGGCTGGCGCGCGGGGATCAGCGCACCCACGGCCGCGAGGCACAGGTATGCGACCGGATACAACGCGATGTCAGGCGTGAATGGCTCGTCCACGCCAACCGCCCACATGACGAGGGCCGCGATCATCGCCGCAGCGGACACGGCGAATACGACCCAGGCCCCGCGGATCGATCCGATCATTCGCCGTGCTTCCGAAGCCAGACCGTGGCGCGCGTTGGCTGAAGCGCCTGCGTCGACGCTCGCCGCAGCTCGGCGGTGAGGGATGCAAGATCGACCTCGTCGCGCAGGCTTGCGGCGAAGCCCTCGATCGTCCGTTGGGCGTCATAGCGCGCTCGGTAGAATCTTCGGTCGATGACGGATTGCAGCTTGCGGCGGACCGGCCGGAAGAGGGCGGCGACCGCGAGCGTCGAGACAGCAACGGCCAAAGCGTCGTTCTGCGTGAAGGGGCTGAGCAGCGCCTGGAGGGTCAGCACCAGCCCCACGTACAGGGCGCCGAGCACGACGCTGAGCGAGGCGTAGACCAGCGTGCGGTTGATGACGACGTCGATGTCGAACAGGCGATACCGCAGAATGGCGATGCCGGCGCCGATGGGAATGGCCGCCAGCGCCACGAGCGCGAAGGTCCACATCAGGTCGCTCTGGACAACGGCTCCGGCGGTCAAACCGACCAGGAAGACGCCCACCGGATAGAGGAGCCCCTTGATCTGCTGCCGCTCGATGCCACGCGCTCGCCGGAAGCGGACGACGAGCGACGCGACCGACAGGAGCCCCACCACCAGGATGGCCACGAAGCCGACGTCCGCGACGGCGGTCGCCAGCTCGCCGGTCGGCCCGTCGATTCCGAAGGGGCTCGCGAGCGCCTCGGATCCCTCGATCCCGCCGGGCCGTAACGCCTCCGCCAGTACCGTGGCTCCGATGACGGTGACCGCCATCCATGCCACGGGGCGCCAGCGTGCATTCGGGAGGCGCCCATCGGGAAAGAGGAGTACCGCGAACGTCAGCGCCAGCCCGCTGGCAATCGCCCACGTCCAGCTGCCGATCCACGCCACCAGCTCAACCGCCGGGTGTTCCCACCCGACGTAGGTGACGCGAGCAGCATATTCGGCCGCGAAGACGGAGAGGACGATCCCCAATCCGATCGTCATGAAGATCCACCCGATCGGGTTGCCGGGTCGCTGCCAGCTGACCATGAGCCCGATGGCCGGAAACGAGATGAAGATGAGCGAGAAGGCGAGAAAGTCGGGTAGCGTCGGATGGTCCGGTATCAGACCGGCTCCGGGCAGCACCAGCGAGGCGAGGGAGTATCCGACCATGGCCACGATCGCTACGAACAGACCGAGGGCGAGCCCACGCCCCGCGAGCCTGACCATCCTCCCGCCTCGAATCGCGTCGCGGTCAGGCGGCGGCATGGGCCAGGGCGTCCGCCTCGGATTCGACGATCCCGATCGCCTCGTCCAGCCGGGTCAGGCTGAAGATCTCCCGGTAGTGCGTGTCCAATCCATACGCCACCACGCGCTGGCCCTGCCGCTGGGCGCGGATAAGCAGGGTGACCAGGAGGCCGATGCCGGTGCTGTTCATGTACTCGAGGCCGCTGAAGTTCAGCACCACCAGCTTCGTGCTCCGCCCGGACGCGCCCTCGTGCGCATCGGCGAGGGCCTGCTCGCTGTCGCCAGTTAACTCGCCGACGATGTCGATCGCACTGGAGTGTTCGTCGATCTGGCGGACTTCCATCGGTTCCATCTCCTCGTTGCGCGGCCTAGGCGACCGCGGTGGCCATGTCGTCGTGAATGGTCATGAAGTCGCTGAGCCGAGTGATCTCGAAGATATGGCGGTAGTGGTCAGAGAGGCCCACGGCGTGCACGGCGCGCCCCTCGACACGGGCCCGCGCCAGGATCTCGACGACGAGGGCGATACCACTGCTGTTCATGAACGTCATGGGCTCGAAATTGAGCAGGATGCGGTCGGCCTCCGGCGCCGCAACCATATAGGCCTCCGTCAACGACGCGGCTGAGTCGCCGTCAAGGACGCCGATAAGGTCGATGATCACGGTACCCGCCTCCGCCCTGGGGGCGGCGTTGAATCGGTCCGTCATCTGGGTTCACCTCCATCTGTGCGGAGCACGAGCTCCACGGTGTGGCGCGACTCGTCGCTCGACTCGCGCACCGCGTCGACCAGGCTCTGAATGAGGAACAGGCCCCATCCTCTCGGTGTCTGGTCGCCGCGCAGCTTTGCCTCGATATCCGGGGTCTCTGTGATCGGGATCGTGCGACCGCCACCGCGGTCGGTGATGGCCACCACCAGCTCGTCGGCGCGCTGCTCGACGCGGACCTCGACTGGCAGAGCCTCGTCCCCGCCATTGCCGTGCTCGACGGCGTTCATCACCGCCTCCGCCACGGCCGTCTTCAGGTTCTCTGCGCGAGCCGGCTCCAGGTCGCTTGCGACGACGGCTTCGGCCACCCAGGCCATGGCCTCGCGTTCAATGCCTCGTAGGCTGGGGAACGTCCGCTCGGCGAGTGTCGAGGCGGCGGCCTCGCGCTCCCAGCGCAGCGACAGGAGCGTGATGTCGTCCTCCTGCTCCCAACCCATGCCCGTAAAGCGTTCCAGCTCGGTGAGCACCTTACCGAGCATCCCGCCTCGCTTGTCGGAGCCCGCGGCGACCAGATCATGCAGGCGTGGTGTGCCGAACATCTCGCGGTCCGGCGCGTGGGCCTCGGTGACGCCGTCGGAGTGCAGGAGGAGCAGTTGGCCGGCCACCAGGGTGTGCTCGACCTCGATGTAGCTCATGCCCGGCATGAGGCCGAGCGGCATGCCCGTTGCGCGGAGCTCATCGGCCCCGTCATCGGTCTGGAGGAAGGGCAGGTTGTGGCCGGCGTTGGCGAAGCGCAGCTCGCCGTTGCGCGGATCGAGGATGCCGTACAGGCAGGTGACGAACATGCGGGATGGGATATCGCCGTGCAGCAGGTCATTGACCTGCGCCAGGACGCCGCCCGGGCTAAGGTCCTCGCGGCCGGCCGACCGGAGCAGCGATCGAGTCGCCGCCATGACCATGGCCGCCGGCACGCCCTTATCGGTGACGTCGCCGATGGCGAACGCGATGCGCCCATCCGGTCGTTCCACGACATCGTAGAAGTCGCCACCCACCGCGCGCGCCGGCCGGTAGTGGGCCTCGATGCTCCAGCCCGGTGGTTGCGGCAGGGTGGTCGGCAGGAAATGCTGCTGAATGAGCTGCGCGACCTGCAGCTCCTGCTCGATCTTCTGCCGTTCGCGCGCCTCGGCCTCCTGCTCGCGCACGAGCTGCGCGACGCGCAGGGCCGGGGCCGCCTGTGCGGCGAGCGAGTCGAGCAGTCGTCGATCGTCGGTCGAGTAGCCCTGCTCCGACAGTCGCGGGCCCAGGTTCAGGGTGCCGATCAGCTCGCCCGAGCTGATGAGGGGGACGACCAGGGCGACGCCGGCCTCTCGCAAATCGCGGACGGCAGGGGAGTCGAGCTCCAGCGTTTCGAGCTCCACCGGGCCGGGTGCGCTCTGGAGGAACGCGAGGATCGGGTCGTTCGGCTCTATTTCGACCGTGCTCGCCTCGGCACCCCTGAGCTGCTCACCGTCAGGCTGAGTGGCAGCCGCATCGGCGGCGGCTCGGCGGGTGATTCGGCGTCGCAGGGTTTGTGTCCAGGTCGTCATCGCGCGACCACCATGGCGTCACGGCGTCCGCGCATCGTTACGAACCTCATCGGCCTGATCTCCTGCGTGAACTCGTCACGGACCGGCCCGGCTTCGGCGCAGCCAGACCGCGGTGGACATGGGTCGCATTGTCTCGTGCGCCGCGGAGACCAGCTCGCTCGAGAGCGCATCGAGGTCGATCTCATCGCGTAGGCGGGCGCCAAACCGCTCGAGCGTTCGCTGTCCGTCGTAATTCGAGCGATAGAACCGCCGGTCGACCGTCGCCTGGATGCGCCGTCGGGCCGGTTGAAAGAGCCATGCCACGGCCAGGGTCGACGCGGCAACGGCCAAGGTGCCGCCGCCAGCCAGCAATGGCCCCAGGACGGCCTGGAGGGCGAGGACGCTGAGCACATAGGTCATGGCGAGTGTGACGCTGAGAATGCTGTAGACCAGGGCGCGGTTGATGAGCAGGTCGATGTCGAGGAGCCGATGGCGGAGAATGGCCACGCCGATCGCTGTCGGGACCATGAGAACGGCGACGGCCGGCACGGCGGAGAAGGTTGCTTCGTCGCCCGTTACCGTGAAGTTCGCGAAATAGACGACCCACACGACGATGAGGATTGCGCCAGCCAGCGCCAGCCATTTGAGCTGTAGGCGCTCGATTCCCGCGGCTCGCCAGTAGCGGCCAATGAGTGAGGCGATGGAAGCCGCCATGCATCCCGTCAGGACGACCATGCCGCTTGCGGAGAGCATGCTGATCAACGGTGAAGTATCGACCGTTGTCCCAACCGCGTTGCCGGTCGGCATCAGCATGAATCCGATGGACGCGGCGACGATGCTCGCGATCGCGATCCAGACGACCGGCCGCCAACGTGCGGACGGGAGTTCACCGGTCGGGAACAGCAGGAGCGTGAAGGCGCCAACGGCACCCACGATCGAGATCCAGATCCAGTCCTCGAACCACAGGGCGACTGCCACCAGGGAGTCGACCCGGGAGCCGTTCACGATGGCGTGGACCACGTAATAGTGGGCCAGGAACTGGAAGGCGCTCAGCGCGCCCGCCCCGAAGAGCAGCCACCCGATCAGGTTCGCCTTGTGGCGCAGGGCGATCAGCGTGCCGGTGATCGTGAACACGATCGCGGCGACCCCCTGGAACCCAGGGAAACCCCATTCCTCGAACTTCGACGGCAGCGGCAGGCTGGCGATCAGGAAACCGGCGCCCGCCATGAGACAGGCCGCGCTCGCGGCGAGGGCGGCGAAGATGAGCTTCCTGCTGTTCATCGGGCTCCCTTGTCGCAGGCGTCCGTCCCGAGATCGTTACGATTTCAACGCAACCGGCCATCCGGGTTGGCCGTTACGATACTGCGTGATGTCCACGAACCGTAGCGATCGTGCCTCGCCCGAGCGGTTGCCCCTGGCGTTGATGCTGCTCGGTCCCCCGCAGGTGACGGTGGCGGGAGTGAGCGTCGCGATGGACACCCGCAAGGCGACCGCCATGCTGGCCTACCTTGCTGTGGATGGACCAACTGCCGCGCGCTCAACGCTTGCCGGACTGCTGTGGCCGGAGTACGACGACGAGCATGCCCGTGGCGCGCTCAGGCGCACGCTCTCGACCCTGCGAACCGCGCTCGGGAGCCGATGGGTGGCGGCCGCGGGCGATCTGATTGCGTTGGATGAAGATGCGGCACGCGTGGACCTCGTCGTCGCAAGAGCCGGCGTTCGGGCCGTCAAGACCCATGACCACCCGTGGTTGGCAGGCTGCCGCCGATGTCACCGGCGGCTGATGTCGCTCTCCGCGCTGCATCGGGGCGAGTTCATGGCTGGATTCGGGTTGCGGGACAGCCCGCAGTGGGACGATTGGCAGGCCGAACGAGCGGGCGAGGTGCGTCGCGAGCAGGCCTGGATCCTGGAGACGCTGGTCGAGCTTGAGACGGACGCAGGCGATCATGTGGCAGGTCTAGAGCACGCCTCGCGATGGCTCACGATCGATCCGCTCCATGAGCCGGCGCATCGCGCCCTGATGCGTCTCCGCGCCAACCGGGGCGATCGCTCCGGCGCGGTTCGCCAGTATCGCGATTGCGCCGGGCTGCTCGACCGTGAGCTCGGCGTCGAGCCGCTGCCTGAGACGACCGCTCTCCACGAGGCGATCCTGGCCGGCACGATGCTCGAGGTCGCACGCGTCCCAGCCTCCATGCCGAGTCTGGTGCCCCGGTCTGCCGCCCAGTTGCCGCTCCTGGGTCGTACGAACGAGCTGGGTGTCCTCCTGGACGCCTCCGCCTCGCCGGCGGGCCGCCTGCTGCTGATCGAGGGCGAGGCCGGCATCGGCAAGACACGATTGGCGGGCGAGCTGATCGCCGCCGTCGAGCGCAAGGGCGGCCGCCCGCTGGAGATCCGAGGCTATCCCGGCCGCCAGGCAACTCCCTACGCGCCGGTCGTCGACCTCCTCGAACGCGTGCTGCGCGAAGATCCGGAACGGCTCCTGGCCCTCGATCCACGCGTGCGTGCCGAGCTCGCGCGGCTCGTCCCGGGCGTCACGTCGGGCGACGTGAGCACTCCCACACTCGACGGAGCCGGCGCGGAGGCGCGCTTTGTCGAGGCTGTGGCCACGACGATCGCGTCGATGGCGGGCGCGCTGCTGCTCGTCGACGACGCGCAATCGGTCGATCCGGCGACGCTGACGATGCTCGGACTCGTGTCGCGTCGTGCGTCCCAGACTCTCGTCGCCATCAGCCGTCGGCCGGTTGACCCGCCCAACGACCAGCTCCTCCCGCTGATCGCGGAGGCTCGGCGCACCGGGCGCCTCATCGAGCTGAACCCGCGGCGTTTGAGCGCCGAGGAAGTGGCCGAGTTGGTCGCCCAGACGGGGGCTTCGATCGATCCCCACATCCTGTTTGCCGAGAGTGCCGGCGTTCCGTTCTACATCGCAGAGCGGCTCGCCGCGCTCGCGGCAGGCGCGGATCTCCAAACCCTTCCGGCCGGCATCCGAGATCTGGTCCGGATGCGCCTGGCGGCCTGCGGTGCGGCGGCACAGCAGATCCTGAGCGCCGGGGCAGTCATCGGTCGCTCGTTCGATCCGGACCTGGTTCGAGAGGTGAGCGGGCGGTCTGCCGAGGAAGTCGCCGATGCGCTGGACGAGCTGGGCGCGCAGCGAATGGTCATCGCGCGACAGGGGCGCCTGGAGATCGACCACGAGCTGACACGGAACGTCATTCTTGATGACCTTGGCCTGGGTCGTCGCCGTCTGCTCCACCGGCGTTCGGCGGATGCCCTCAAGCGTCTCGCCGGTCGTCATGGCACGTCGGCTGACGTGGCAGCCCACCTTCACGCCGCCGGTGACGACGACGGTGCCGCCGAGTGGTACCGAGCGGCGGGGCTGCGCGCCTCGGACCTCCACGCGCATGCCGAGGCCATCGCCCACTTCAGCGCGGCGCTCGCGCTCGCCTCCGAACCCGACCCGGAGCTCCACGAGCGAATCGGTGAGCGGGCGATGCTGCTGGGTCGGTATACGGACGCGGTGGTCGCCTTCGAGACAGCCGCCGCGAGCCTGCCGGCCCTCGCATCGTGGCGGGCAGACGTTGGACTGGCACGGGCGCATCGGCGATTGGGCAACCTCGCTCTTGCCGATGCACACCTCGACGCGGCCCTCGCGGGCCTGGGCCCGGAGCGCTCGGCGGAGCGTGCCGCCGCGCTTGTCGAACGGGCGCTCATTGCCGATCGTCTCGGCCGTGATGAGGAGGCGGCGGCGCACGCGGACGCCATCCTGCAACGTGCGCACGTCCGCGGCGAGCCGATGGAATTGGCTCAGGCGCACAACCTGGCCGGGCTGCTTGCACGCCACCGTGGGGATGCCGCCGTCGCCCGGCGCCACCTGACCGACGCGCTGAACATTGCCGCCACGCTCCCGGGTCCGGCGCCACGCATGGCATCGCTCAACAACCTCGCCCTGCT
>Ga0136617_10006814_pt1 | contig 10192 bp, 10 predicted proteins | sample AntDrymUQ3222106_2_FD_129672 | JGI IMG/M metagenome (GOLD analysis project Ga0136617, IMG submission 129672) | Polar desert sand microbial communities from Dry Valleys, Antarctica - metaG UQ322 (21.06) | ecosystem: Environmental > Terrestrial > Soil > Desert | place: Antarctica: Dry Valley... | reverse complement strand
CTCCACTCGGACGCATAGCCAGCAAGTCACCAGCATTCTGCAATCGTCCATTTTGCCAACCGTAGCCGGCAGCACGATTAGGGATAATATCCGGGACACTTGTTGTGCGTGTGACGCTCATCGCTAACTGCTTGAATACACGCTCGCTCAGGTAATCCTCCCACGGCTTGCCACTTACCTTGTGGATGATCTCGGCGAGCGTAAAGTACCCCACGTTGCAGTACTCCCACTTTTCCCCTGGCGTGAAGCGCAACGGCAATGGATAAGCAGTCCTGATTACTTCCATATTTTCCTGAACTTTGAAGGAGTGGAAACCAGGAGCTTCTCGGATGATACCCGACGTATGGGTGAGCAGATGCCGGACGGTAATCTCTTTCCACGTGTCCTGTGTCCCTTCAAGATATTTGCTGATTTTATCATCCAGACTGACTTTACCCTCTTCGACAAGCAGCATGATCCCCGTGGCAATGAATTGCTTGCTGACCGAGCCAATTTTATAGATGGTTTCCGGCCTAGCAGGAACGTTGAGTTCGACATTCGCTAATCCATAGCCCTCCGCCTTGATGACCCTCCCAGCTTTGACGACGGCAAGAGAAAGACCGGGAGTATGTTGCTGCTGCATCTGAGCCTTGAGGTAGTCATCTACCGTATCCGCTTTAACCGCCACTGCCACTAACAGCGATACAACAAGGGCGAAGAAAGGGACGCGTTTACTGTACATGTTATTCTCCATAGGTGTTTGTTTCACTTTACTTTCCTGCGTTGCGATCTCGAATACATAACCGCTGCACAATAAACACCAATGCCTTGAGTTTTGTGGCAAAAAATATGGGATAAGCGCCGAACAAATGACTGAGGAGGGTTGGTGGATGAGACAGCAACGGATTAAGCCGGGGCCGAACCAGGAATCGGTGTGGGACTACCCGAGACCGCCGCGCGTGGAGGCATCGGCGCGCCACATTCAAGTCGTCTTCGGCGGTGTGATGATCGCCGACACGCGGAACTCCCGGCGCGTCCTCGAAACCAGTCACCCACCCGTCTATTACATTCCGCTTGAAGACATCAAAGCCGGGTGCCTGACCCCGTCGGGTCGCTCATCATTCTGTGAATGGAAAGGGCGAGCGAAGTATCACACGGTCAAGGCTGGCGACAGAGAGGCCGTCGATGCCGCGTGGTCATACCCAACACCCGAGCCGCATTTCGCATCAATTAAAAACCATGTCACGTTCTATCCGGCGATGATGGATGATTGTTATGTCGATGGAGAATCGGTGACGAAACAGCCCGGCGATTTTTATGGCGGCTGGATTACGGGCGACATCGTCGGCCCGTTCAAAGGCGGCCCCGGCACGTCCGGTTGGTGACTTCGATGCGTGTGGTGATGGAATCTGCTCTTCGCTCAGCTCAACTCAAGTGCCCTTCAGAGGTTTACCCCGTACCTTGTGACGTCTCAGCCACAATCAAGTCAACGACATCCTCCAAGCGACCTGCTTTCACGTACGCCTCGCGTTGCCGCGCCGCACCGTTGCCGCGCGAAACTGTTTCGCCCACGAGGGCGGAGATTTCGTCCCACCCTTGATGCTCTTCGAGTGACGGGCGCAGGTAGGCGAGAAACTTTTCGATCACCTCTGCTGCCGGGGCGGCGCGTTCGGCCCCGACATCGATCAGGTTCCCGCCCAGCCCGTAACGCGCCGCGCGCCATTTCGCCGCACGCAGCAGTTCGGGGCGCGCTCCTTGAATCGGCTCATCGCGCATCGTTTCTTTGTAGCCGGTTCGGACCAGCGCCTGCGCCAGGGCGGCAATCATCACCGCTTCGTTGACTGTCAAGCACACGTCGGTGACGCGAAACTCTAGCGTCTCGAACCGCGCCGACGGACGCACGTCCCAATAAATTTTCGTCCCGTCCGAAACGCTTTCGGTCGCAACCAAAGCATCAACCAATCGGTCGTACTCGGCGCGCGAGGCGAGCGGTTGCGGCGTCCCGGCCATTGGCCAGCGCCGCCAGATTTCCGTCCGAAAGCTCGCGTAACCCGTATCTTCCCCCAACCAAAACGGCGAGTTCGCCGCCAGCGCCAGCATCGGCGCCAGCCATACACGCGCGCGGTTCATGACCTGAATCGCCACCTCGCGGTCGTTGATGCCGACGTGGACGTGACAGCCGAAGATGAGCTGCTCGCGCGCGAGTTGTGCGTAATCTTCGGCGATACTGAAGTAGCGTTCTTTCGGCGTCAGCTTTTGATCTTCCCAGTGCGAGAACGGGTGCGTCCCGGCGGCGGCAATCCGACTCCCATCACGCTCCGCCGCGCTGATTACGCCGCGCCGCAGGCGCACCAACTCCGCACGCGCATCGCTGATGGTTTCGCAGACGGGCGTCCCGATCTCGATCTGCGAGAGGTAGAGTTCCGACTGCACTTCGTTGCCGACCGCGGCCTGCGCCTTTGGCAGAATGCGCCCCGCGCTTGAACGAAGCTCGCGCGTTTCGGGGTGGATGATTTGATATTCCTCTTCAACACCGATGGTGAATTTTTCCTGGTCCGCCGCCATGCGAGGTGATCCTTTGCTCGTCGGTATCCGCGAGTAACACCGACACGATGCCACTCCGCTATTTATTCTGTCCAGCGCCGATTTCCAAACAATGATTGAGCAACGGCATGCTCCGACTATTTCGCCGTCAGCGGATCGTACAACTCACGGTGTCGGGCTTTGAGTCGAAGGTACTCCGGGTCTTCACGCACCTCTCGCCATTTTTCGCGGAAGACTTCAGCGGAGGCGGCTTTCACCGCGTCGTTCTGGTAAGGAAGAATCTCTTTTCCGTCGGTTGCGTATTTTCGTCCGCCTTTGTGATTGGCGTAGCGGCGTGCGCGCGTGTAATCCATCTGAAGAAACTTTCGCGCCATGTCCATCCCGACGAAGTCCGCCGACTCGCGGTAGCGCACATACATCTCATAAATTCGCGCTGCCGACTCGCGCGCCACGTCAGGGTTTTTGAAGCGCCAGTGAGGAAGTATCTCGCTTTTGTATGGCTCGACCAGCAGCACGCCCTGCTCGCCTCTGCCAATGCGGTAGAGTTCCGGGTGCGCACGCAAATCCAGTTCGGCGTAGTTGAGTGAGTAGTCGAATTCCACGCCACTGATGCTGCCGTCTATCGTTCACGAAAATGCTCGCGGTTTGGCAAATATCTGTGTCGCACGGAACCCGTCTAAACTCTGTGACTGCCGCCGTCGAGGTAGCAAATTAAGAACAAAATCCCCGGCTAAGTCTCAATCAACATCACTGAAGAGTTAACTTTCAGCAGGTGGAGTGCTGCGGCGGGTAGTACGTGAAACTAAGTAGCGCGCCGGGGTAAATCAATTCGCCCCTTTTTCTTAGCAGGGAAGAGGTGCGTCAGGACGCGATTCATGCGCCGCCCCCACGCCTCTTCATTGTGCTTTCCGCCTTCGGCTTCGTAGTAGCGCAAATCCTCGCCATCAACCCAGCCTTTACCGGTCAGCGAGTCGCGCAGATGTCTGACGCCGCGCAACGCACCCTCCCCTTCCGCCGTTCCCATGTCGAGCCAGATGCGCAGGTCGAGCTTAGTCTTCAGCGCTTCGACATCGCGCACGATGACGCGGTTGTCCCACCACACCGACGGTGAAAGCACTGCCAGTTTACCAAAAGTCTGATGATGCCTGAGGCCGAGATAGAGCGTCACCAGACCGCCGAGTGACGAGCCGCCGACGCCAGTGTTCGCCCGGTCGCTCAGCGTTCGGTAATGAGTGTCAATCATCGGCTTCAACTCTTCGATTAACAGGCGGGCGTAGGATGCCGCCTTGCCGCCGGCGTTGACCCTCGCGTCTCTGGTCGGGGTGTATTCGTCGGCCCGCGCCAATCCGGCGTTATAGATGCCAACGACAATCAGTGGCTCAATCTCTTCGGCCTCGATTAATTCTTGCGCGGTTGCACCGATACCCCAGTCCATACCCGGAATGTATGAAGTCGCGCCGTCAAACAGATTCTGCCCGTCATGCATGTAGAGCACCGGATAACGCCGTGATGGATCGCGGCTGTAGGAAGGCGGCAGATACACAATCACGTCGCGCGGGTCGGGCAGTGATCGGGAAGCAAATTGTCTCTGAATGTGAAATTCGCCGGTGGGACGTGGGAGTTGATGCGGCTCAAAAGGTCTTGATCCAACTTGGTCTTGTGAAGTGAACATATCCGTCAGTTAATGACGCGCAAATATCTTCCGTTGGCGCGCCGTACACCGTTCCTTTTGTACATCCATGTTCGCTCCGTCGAGACCCACCACCGCTTTCGCGCCGTGCCGCCTGACAGGTTTTACCATGTGACTTAACACAATAAAAGCATGAGGCGGTCGTATTTCCAGATTCAGTGCTGGTGGTGGATTGTGCAAGTCGTTAACTTGCATCTTTTACCCCGTTTGGTGCATTATATGCGGGTCATTCCTTCTCTCGCGCATCAACGGTGATGCGCCCCGCATCAAACACTATCGCGGCGGCGTTTGGGATAGTTCGAGAGCAGGCAGTAATCAATTTGTAGAAGCTGCTCTTTTCTTGGAGCATCCGATCAGACGACTTCGCTACTACCGTTTCGCCGAAGCCAGTGCATTCGAGCTTCTCTTTACACTCCTAAATGGGGAGAGGAAAACTTCTTCATGAGTATGAAACTCTACGTCGGGAACCTTTCGTTCCAGACATCGAGCGAAGACTTACAAGACCTGTTCGGACAGGCAGGGACGGTTGAGTCGGCGTCGGTGGTCGAGGATCGTGAGACGGGGCGTTCACGAGGTTTTGGTTTTGTTGAGATGGCTACCAAAGAAGAAGGCGAAGCCGCCATCCAACAGTTCAACGGTAAAGATTTCAACGGGCGCAATCTGACGGTCAACGAAGCTCGTCCGCGCGAAGATCGTGGCGGCGGTGGTGGTGGTCGTGGTGGCGGATTCGGTGGCAATCGAGGCGGTGGCGGTGGTAGCGGCGGCGGACGTGGCGGTTACGGTGGTAATCGTGGCGGCGGCGGTGGTAACCGCGGTGGCGGCGGCAGCGGCGACCGGACTCCTCGTTGGTAATGTGGTATCAAATCAAAACTCGATTCTTTTTTTCGGACGCCCCCGGCTGATCAAAGAGCCGCCGGGGGTGTCGCTTTGTCGGCACATGGTTTTGTTCGTCCGTGGCAAGTAAAGCACGGCCTCTGATGAGGAGAGATTTCGATTGGCTAAAGAAGATTTAATTCCGGCTGAGGGTGTGATTGTCGATAAGTTGCCGAATGCATTTTTCAAAGTGCGTCTCGACGGCAGTGAGCATGTCGTGCTGGCACAAATTTCTGGCAAGATGCGTAAGAACTTCATTCGCATTCTGCCTGGTGACCGCGTCACTGTCGAGATGTCTCCATATGACCTGACGCGGGGCCGTATCACATACAGATACAAATAGTCAGAACGTATCGCCGCATTAGTCCACATCAATCATTCAGGCGCCGCGCTATCTGCATGCACACGGAGAGAGCGATCAACGCGCGGCATTTCGAAAGAGGAACCAATGAATAAACCTATGTATTCAGTCGGCGATTGCGTCGAAAAGCATTGTGAGAAGTGTGCCGAGACGCGCGGCCACGTCGTCGCCTCAATCACGAAGCGCGGTCACGTCTCGCGGGTCAGTTGCCCCCAGTGCGGCACCCGCAGCCCGTTCAAAAGTCCTGCCGCCGGAGCAACCAGCGCCCGTGCTGGCGCGACCAAAACCGGCGCGCCTTACGACTGGACGCGCACCTATCGCATCGGCCAGACGCTGACCCACCCGGCTTACGGCGTCGGTGAGGTCACGGCTTTAATTGAGCCGAAGAAAATCGACGTGCTATTCCAGGATCGCCTGCGCCGGCTGGTTCATTCGCAGGCTCAAGCACAGCCTCAGGCCCAGGTTCAGCCTTAGTAACCCTCCGTCGGCGCTTGCTAACTGGCAAATGGCTTGGCAAAATGGCCGATCACTTTACAACGAGTGGGGTGGCTTCAATTGAGGCGTCGCTTTTTTAACGACTAGGGTTAGTCACAAATTTCAAATTCAAGGGCGACGCTGATACAAGTGGCGGGGCAGCGCGCGTCACGTTTATGATCCCGCTTGGAACTTGATTCGGAGATAAATGATGGCAACAGTGAACGTCAACCAGGGTGAGTCGATTGAAAGCGCTCTGCGGCGATTTAAGCGTAAGGTGATGTCTGAAGAAATCATCAAGGATGCGAAGAAGCACGCCTTCTTTATGTCACGTGGGCAAAAGGCGAAACTGAAGTCCGCACTGGCGCGCAAGCGCAACAAGCGGAAACAGCGCCCGATGATGCGGCGCAGTTAAACAACTCCTCTCGCCGCCAATTTTCTAAAAGCGCAATCCTCTAAAAGCGTAAGTGCCGTCGCCTCTCGCGTCGCGGCACTTACGCTTTCTGTATTTACCGGCCCACGACGCCTAGAGATTTTCGATGGGAACCGGCTCGACCTGTTCGGCCAACTCGAAACCGAAGACCCGCGAGTAAAAGTAAAGCTCGCCGTCAAGCGCCCGCTTGATGTTCTCAGCGCGACGGAAGCCGTGCTGCTCGCCCTCGAACGCGACGTAGGCCACCGGCAGCTTTTTTACGCGGAGGGCGTCGACCATCAACTCGGCTTGATTCGGCGGCACGACCTTGTCTTCTAACCCCTGAAAAAATATGACCGGGCACGATAGACGCTCGGTGAAGTTGATCGGCGCGCGCTCGTAATAAAGGTCGGCGCGCTCCGGGTACGTGCCGACCAGACGGTCGAGGTAGCGCGACTCAAACTTGTGCGTATCTCTGACGAGCGCGGCCAAATCACTGACGCCGAAATGGCTCGCCCCGGCTTTGAAGAAGTTACGGAACGTTAGTGCGCTGAGCGTCGTGTAGCCGCCGGCGCTCCCACCGGTAATCGCGCAACGGTCGCCGTCAACGTCACCGCGTTCAGCGAGATAGCGCGCGCCGTTAATGCAATCATCCACGTCAACAATTCCCCACCTTCCGTTGAGGCGCTCGCGATATGCGCGACCATAGCCGCTGCTCCCGCCGTAATTCACGTCGAGCACCGCGATGCCCCGACTCGTCCAGTACTGAACGGCCAGATTTAGAATCTTCGATGTCGCCGATGTCGGCCCACCATGACACATCACCAAGAGCGGCGGGCGTTCCCCATTCGGCGCACGATGATCACGGTTACGCGGCGCGTAAAAAAATGCGTGCGCAGTCAGCCCGTCCTCCGTCGAGTACTCGATTGCTTCCGGCACAGACAAGTAACCGGTGTCGATCTCGATCTCGCTTGAACGGCGCAGAACTTCGACACACTCAGTCGTCAGGTCGAGTTGCGCCACGAGCACGCGCTCAGTCGCCGAACCACCGGCGAAGAAGGCGCGCCCCGCCGACGCGCGCAACGATCCGAACTCTGTGTAAGATGTTTCAATCGGTTCGAGATTTCCGCTCACTGTTTCGATACGACCCAGTTTCCACGTGCCGTTTTTACAGAACGTGCAGACGATCCGCCGGAATGACTCGAAAGCATAAGTTGACATTCCGAAGACCCACTGCGGACGGCCGAACTCCGCACTCATCGCACACACCGGCTCGGTTCTCTTTGTGTCTAAAGCGCGGTACAGATTCCACCATCCGCTCCGGTCAGAGACGAAATAGAGCATCCCGTCCGGCGACCACTCGGGCTGAAAGATGGACTCACTTTCGCCGCCGGCAATCTTCTCTGGTTGCTTCAGGGATCCGTCGGCAGCCAATTCCCCGACCCACAACTCGCAGCCGTCCCAAGGCATGTTTGGATGGTTCCAAGCAAGCCACGCGAGACGTGTCCCGTCAGGGCTGACGCGCAGTGACGAATAGAAATCGTGGCCGGAGATGAGCACCACTTCCCCGCCACCCTCATCACTGCGGTGCATAACCGAGTCCCCGTCCGCACCGCTTCCCGCCACGCGCCTGGCATCATCCCCGTAGCCGTCAAGCGGCAGGCCGACAATCGAGTTGACGGCCTCGCGCCCTGCGTCCGTGTGATCCTCGCGCACCGCAATCAGACGCTTGTGCTGCTGGTCGATGACGGCGTCGGCGTAGCGCCGATCAACCCCAGCCAGTGTCATCGGACGCGGCTCGGCGTCGCGCCCCTCGACGCAGTACAAACGTTGGTCGGCGAAGTTCGAGAAATACACTTTCCCGTCGGCGACCGCGTAGCTGCCCCCACCGTACTCGTGGGCGCGCGTCCGCACATTGAACGGCGCCGGCATCAAGTCTTCCTTCACGCCGTTTGGTGAACGCCGCACAACAACCACACGGCCCCCTTCGGCGGGTCGAAGCTCCGCCCAGTAAACATCGTCGCCGTCGATCATCACCTGACCGAGGCCGACGGTGCCGGAAACAATCAGGTCGGATGTAATCGGCGATTTCCACGAACCGTAAGGTGAAACTGATTGCTGGCTCATTGATGTTCTCATCTGCTGCTGCTGTGACGTTGACCGTGATTATAAAATTGATTGGCCGATTCTTTACTGAGTGCGTTCGAGCGGTGGCGCGACCGCGCAGAAGTCTTCGTTGAAGCGTGCGGCGTATTGATTAAGCAGTTCTTTGACGCGGTCCAACTTTGGCGAGCGGACAATCAGGCCGACGTGGTAACGCCTCTTGATGCGGTCAACGATCTCCGGCTCGGTATAGGCCGAGGTGTCTGGGTACTCCTGCCGCGCGAGTGAGAGGACGATCCCGCTGTATTCGTTGCGTGTGGGTCGGGCTTCATAAGGCGCCTCGCCGTTAATCAACTCGATCTTCGCCCACTCGCGCCAGAGGTTAAGGCCGCTCGCGGCTTCCAGCGTTTCGGCGATGTACGCCCCACCGACGCGCGCCCCGACTTCGAGGAAATAGAATTTACCGTTCGCGCGGCTCTTGATGAACTCGGCGTGGGCGGTGCCGCGCTTTAATCCAAGGCACGTCATCAAGCGGCGGTTCATGTACAGGAGAGGCTGATGATCATCCGTATCGCGCTCGACCGAGTGAGAGATGAACACGCCACCCTGATGCGCCACATCCATCGGCGGCCGCCCGTAGCAACTGACACCCGCGAAAACCACCTTCCCCCTGTCCACCAGAGAGTCCACATGATAGACATCTCCGTCGACAAAGTGTTCAAGCAGATAGTTCGGCGACTGCTCGGCGATCAACTCGCGGCCGTCGAGCGCGTCGATGGCGCGCCACACTTGTTCGCTGTCATGCAGTTTTTTGATTCCCACGGCTGAAACGTCGGAGCGCGGTTTCAGCACCCACGGCGCCGGCACGCGACCCATGTACTCGCCCAGGTCGTCGTAATTCAGCGCGTGAACAAACTCCGGTACGCGGATGCGCGACTGACGTGCGCGCACGCGCATCGCCAGCTTGTCGCGGAACAGGTGGGCCGCAGTAACGCCCATGCCCGGCATCCGCAAGTGTTCGCGAATCATCGCCGCCGTCAGCACGTCATACTCTTCAAGCGCGACAAGGCGGTCGATCTTCCGCTGGCGGGCGAGTTGACCGACGATGTGCGTCAAAAGTTCAGGGCCGGCGGCGTCCGGGACCGCGACGATTTCATCAAGGCTCTCACGCGGCCAGTCCTCGTGCAGATTCTTTTCTTTGGTGATGAGGACGACACGATTCCCCTGACGCTTGCACTCGCGCAGGAATTCGACTCCTTTGAAGTAACTCGCCAGACAGACCACGTTCAAGGGGGGACGGTTTGATTCGGTCACAAGCTGTCTCTCACTCTTGATAAACTTCGGTGAATTATCAGCCGACGGCGAACGAAACTTTTTATCACAACGGCGGGAAAAGAACGACCGCACAACTCGCCGCCTGTGCGACCAATTGTGCGGTCTCATGATGCCAGAAATCTTGTCGAGAAAGTAAGCGGGCCGGCGTCGACTTAACGAACGGGCATGATGTAAAGAAGTTACTGACGTGCCATTGTAATTCTAATAGATGTTGAAGGAGTATTCGATGACCGCGTACTGCGACACCGGTCGCCCGTCCTTCTGCGCCGGCTGGAACCGGATCGACCGCGCCGCCGCAATCGCCTTCTCCGTCAACCCGTCCGGCAATCCCTTCACCACCGCGATGTTCGTCACCTGCCCCGATGACGCTAACACCAATCGCAACTTCACCGTCCCCATCACGTTGTTCTTCCGCGCCTCT
>Ga0136617_10006813_pt1 | contig 10192 bp, 10 predicted proteins | sample AntDrymUQ3222106_2_FD_129672 | JGI IMG/M metagenome (GOLD analysis project Ga0136617, IMG submission 129672) | Polar desert sand microbial communities from Dry Valleys, Antarctica - metaG UQ322 (21.06) | ecosystem: Environmental > Terrestrial > Soil > Desert | place: Antarctica: Dry Valley... | reverse complement strand
CGGTCAACGTCAACGTGAACGGGATTCCGCTCCCATCCACATTGTTCCTCCTGTTGGCAGCGATCGCCGGGCTTGCTTTCACGCGCCGCTCGCGCGTCGTCTGATCCCGAGCGACGTAAAGATTCTTGGCAAAACCAATGCATCGGTTCGGTCTGCTGCTGGCTCTCACGGTCACGCTGGCGCCACACACGGCGTTCGCACAGACGACGTGCAATGTCACGCATCGCATTCATCAGATCCAAGGCAACGCGACGACCCAGCTTGCCGGTGGCGTGCACGACGATGTCAGCCCACTGAACGGGCAGACGGTGACGATCGAAGGTGTGGTCGTAGCTGATTTCCAGAGCCTTCCGCAGTCGACGCGCTCCGGCGAACTACGCGGCTTTTTCGTGCAGGAAGAGGCGGCGGACCAGGATGGCGATCATTCGACGTCCGAGGGCCTGTTCGTCTTCACCGGCAGTGCTCCGTCGCTCGATGTGCAGGAAGGCCAGCGCGTTTGCGTGCGGGGTCCCGTCAGCGAATTCTTTGGGATGACGCAAGTCACCGCCACGGCCGCCGGCAGCCTCGTTCTAACGAGCGCAAGCGAGCCGTTGCCCCCAGCGGCGCCGATCACGCTGCCGGTCGTCGGAGACCTGAACGATTTCTACGAGCGGTTCGAGGGTATGCGCGTGACGTTCGCGAGCACGCTCTACGTTTCCGAATACTTCGAAGCTGCGCGCTACGGGCAGATCGTGCTGACCGCGGACGGCCGCCCGTATCACTACAGCCACGTCGACACGACGCCGACGGCCGTCGAATATGCGGCATTCCGCGACGCGCTCGCAGGGTTACGCATCATCCTCGATGACGACAACAACACCCAGAACGCACCGCTACCTGCAGGCAAGCTCTTCTATCCTGCCCCGAGCGGCTTTGGAGTCGGCATGCAAGGGCCACGCTTCTACCGCGGCGGTGACACCATCGACGGCCTGACCGGCGTGCTGCATTGGTCGTTCGCCGGGCAGTCGGGCACCGACGCATGGCGCATCCGTCCAACGAAGACGAACCCGGTCGTGTTCGCCGTCGGTAACCCGCGTCCGACACACGCGCCGGCGAAGACCGGCAACGTGCGCGTCGTTGGATTCAACGTATTGAACTACTTCAACACGATCGACACGACGTCGAGCAATTCGAGCGGACCGTGCGGACCATCGAAAACTTTCGACTGCCGGGGCGCGGACAGCACGGCGGAGTTCGATCGGCAGAACGACAAGCTCGTCGCTGCGCTCACCGAGCTCGATGCCGATGTCTTCGGTTTGGTCGAGCTCGAGAATAACGGCGCAACAATTGCGCCGGCGATAGGCGAACTCGCGAATCGGCTGAACGCAAAGCTCATGGCGCCGGTCTACCAACACGTTCTCACCGGCACTGTCGGCACCGACGCGATCACCGTTGGCATCCTGTGCAAGGCGGCGAACGTGTTTCCGGTAGCGGCACCCGCCATCCTGACCGCGCCCGAATTCACCGATCCGAACAACACCGGCGAGCAGCGCAATCGGCCGGCCGTCGCGCAGACGTTCGAGGTCATTGGCGTGACCCATCCCGACCGCGGTGCCGTCTTCACGGTGGTCGTGAATCACCTGAAGTCCAAGGGCGCGGAAGGCGCGACCGGTGCCGACGTGGACCAGCTCGATGGTCAATCCGCGTGGAACGACACGCGCACCAAAGCCGCGCGCTACTTGGTCGAGACGTGGATCCCGCAACTCGCGCAAGTCGATCCCGACGTGCTCCTCATTGGTGATCTCAACGCTTACCGTGGCGAGACGCCGATCGCGGCGATCAAAGCCGCGGGATATACCGACCTGCACGAAGCATTCGAGGGCATCGATGCCTATTCCTACGTTTTCGACGGCCAGCTCGGCTATCTGGATCATGCGCTGTCGAGTCCGACGTTGACGACGCAAGTCGCAAACCTTGCTGCCTGGCCGATCAACGCGGACGAGGGGCCGATCTTCGACTACAACGACCCAACTCAAGACACGGGAGAAGCGAGCTTCGAGGCCGAGCCGACGGGCAACCCGCTCTACGAGCCGAATGCGTTCCGCACGTCGGACCATGACCCGGTCATCGTCGACCTCGATCTCAATGCGCCGCTTCTAGGCGACGTAAATCGCGACGGTGACGTGGACAAAGAGGACCTTCGGCTGGTCATTGCCGCGCGTAACCAACCTGCCTCTGGGCCGAACGATCCGCGTGACCTGAACGCCGACGGCAAAATCGATGCGCTTGATGCGCGCCTGCTCGTGCTTCGTTGCACGACGCCCGGGTGTGGGGGCCGCTAGCTCCCACTCATTCTCGGAGTGCCAGTGGTCTCGGGTGCCGGGTTCGACCGGCCGTGGGGCGCACCCCGATCAATCCAACCCGAACGCGGCCTGAATCGCGCCGCGATAGCTGCGCCCTGACGTGATCTCGACGCGGTTGGCGAGCGTCAAACAGTATTCGCCATGGAGGAGCGGGCGCAACTCGCGAACGGCGCCTATGTTGACCGCGTGCGAGCGGTGGATACGGATAAAGTCGGCGGGATTGAGGCGCGATACCAACCGCGTCAGCGTTTCCTTGTGCAGATACGGGCGATCGGCCCAGAGGCGGACATAGTTGTCTTCGGCCTCGAGCCGAATAATCTCAGCCACCGGCACGATGACGATGCGGTTCCCAAACTGCGAGCCATCCATCGTCGTCGGCACGCGGTGTCGTTTTGATCCGTCGCGGTATCCAGACGTCCAGGGTATTCCCGGTACCAAGCTACTGAACCTTTTCGGATCGGCAAGGTATCAGATCGCAAAAGACTGGCAAGCCTATGTGACCGGCATCTATTCCGAACAGAAAACCCGGTTTGTCATCCAGCCGAACCCGTTCTCGGATCAGATCTTCACGACGTCGACGGCGACCGGGGCGTCGGACATCTTGCTGCCGCCTAGCAGTCCTTTCTACCCGCGCGAGGCAGCCATTGCCGCAGGCGTAAACGGCCAACCGCTCAATGTGAGGTACCGCTGCGTCGAGTGTGGTAACCGCGATACAAACGACACGAACAAGCAGTGGCAGATTATTGCCGGCGCGCGCGGCACTGCGTGGAACTGGACTTCGATGGATCGTTCAACTACGGCCGGAATACGAGCAAGGAGGAGTTGAACAGCGGCTTCCCGTTGTTCTCAGGAATTCTGCCGCTGCTCAACAGCGGCAGGGTCAATCTCTTCGGACCAAATACGCCCGAAATCACGCAAGAAGTCCGGGCGACCAATTTTATCGGCAAGACCTTCGACAGCAAGCTCGACGGATACGGCGTCGACGTCAAAGGCTCCGGCGAAATCTACACATTGCCGGCGGGCCCTATCGCGCTCGCGGTGGGGATGCACGCGGGCAAGGAGAAGCTGTCGCAAAACCCCAATCCGATTCTGCAAACGGGCGATATCTCGGGCTACGGCGGCAACTTGCAGCCTATCGACAATTCGCGCACGGTATGGGCGGTCTTCGGCGAGGTGAACATTCCGATCGTCAAGACCCTCGAAGGCAACGTCGCCGTCCGGTACGACCGCTACGACGACTTCGGCAGCACGACGAATCCGAAGGTGAGCCTCCGCTGGCAACCGACGCGTAAGCTGCTCTTGCGTGGGGCGGGGGGCACGGGGTTCCTGGCGCCCACGTTGTTCCAGTTATACAACCCGCAAACCCCCGGACTCTCGCAACCGGGCATCTCCGACCCACTGCGTTGCCCGGTCAACGATCCCAACAATGCCGACTGCCAGACGCAATACACCGTCACGTTCGGCGGTAATTCGAGCCTCAAGCCCCAGAAGGCTAAGCAGACCACACTGGGCGCAATCTTCGAGCCGGTGGACGGAGTTTCGCTCGCCGCCGACTGGTTCGACCTCGATCTCGAGGACATCATCACCAACGGCGTTCCGATCGGCACCATTCTGGATCCCGCAACTTACGGCCAATACAGCGGATTGGTGACGCGAGCGGCGAGTTGCGCGCCCACTTCCGGCGCCCCCAATCTCCCCTGCCCGATCACGGCCATCGATCAGCGCTTTGTCAATCTCGGACGCGTGAAGGTCCAGGGAATCGATATCGATGCGCGCTTCTCCGGACCGGCGACCGACCTCGGCCGTTTCGGCAGCTATCGTCGGCACGTATTACATCAAGTACGACCTCCAGCAGCCCGACGGCAGTTTCAAAGGTTGATCTCCAACGCTTTCAAGCCCCCGCAAGTGGCATCACGCCGCGGTGGAAGAGCTCCGCCTCGTTATCGTGGGAGCGCGGAGCGTGGTCAGCGACCCTCGCCAACACGCACCAGAATTCCTACGCCGACGTGCTGGCTGATCCGGACGGCAACCCGCGTCGCGTGAGCACGCTGAGTCTCTGGGATGTGCACGGCAGCTACTCGGGCTTCAAGAACGTAACCTTGACGCTCGGAGCGAAAAACGTGTTCGACCGAAACCCGCCCGTGTCCAATTCCTACCTCACGTTCCAGAGCGGGTACGACCCATCCTATTACGACACGCGCGCTCGCGTTGTCTACGGTGCGGTCCGGTACGCGTTCAAGTGACGACTTAGCTCCGCCTTACGGGCAGGGGAGACAAACCCTGCGGGTTGCCTAGCAGGCGACGCGAGTTGCAACTCGCGTCGCACTGGGGACGCCCCTTTTTTTACGGCATACTTGCGGCCACCCATTCTCCGCGGAGATGCGCATGGCCCTCGTGCCGCCGATCGAATACGACGCCGCATCCCCGGAAGTTCGCGCGGTGTTCGACGACATCCGGAGCACGCGCAAGGTCGACTGGATCAACAACTTCTGGAAGATCCTCGCCAACGACCCCGCGAGCCTCGAGCGCACATGGGCAGCGGCCAAAGAGGTCATGGGGCCGGGTGAGATCGACGCGCTCACCAAAGAATTGATCTACGTCGCGGTTTCGGTGACCAACAACTGCGAGTACTGCATCCACTCGCACACCGCTGCTGCTCGCGGCAAAGGAATGACCGCCAAGATGTTGCACGAGTTGCTGGCAGTGGTCGCGCTCGCTAACGCCACGAATCGGCTCGCCAATGGCTACCGGATGGACGTCGACGACCGCTTCCGCGAGCCGTTCGCGCCTTAAGCGCGTGTGAGCGAATGCCCGCCAACGACGTCACGCGGCCGCTTTCGCGCGAAGCCTCGCTGTTTCCCGAGATCGACCCCTACGCTTCAGGGCACATCACTCTGGACCGCACGCACACCATGTATTGGGAGACGTGCGGCAACGCTGAAGGCGTTCCCGTGGTGTTTTTGCACGGGGGACCCGGGGGTGGATGTCTGCCGCATCACCGCCGTTACTACGATCCTCGTTTCTGGAAGATCATTCTCTACGACCAGCGGGGTGCAGGTCGCTCGACGCCAGTCGCCGAAATCGGCGAGAACACGACACAGCATTTGGTTGCCGACCTCGAGCGGTTGCGCGAACATCTTGCCATCGATCGCTGGATGCTTTTCGGCGGATCGTGGGGATCGACCCTCGCGCTCGCATACGGGCAAGCCTATCCGCGACGGGTTGTGGGATTCGTGCTGCGCGGCGTCTTTCTCGCGAGCGAAGCGGAGATCGATTGGTTCATGCACGGCATGCGAAACATGTTTCCCGAGGCCTGGCGCGCGTTCGTCGAGTTCTTGCCGGTGCACGAACGGGACGATTTGCTCGGCCATTACTACCGGCGGTTAACGAGCCGCGACCCGGCACTGCATTTGCCCGCTGCACATGCCTGGGACCACTATGAAGCAGCGTGCTCGACCCTGCTGCCTGCGAGCGATCCGCTCGGCAAGTTCGAAAGCGACGCGGCGGCGCTGGCGATTGCGCGCATCGAAGCGCACTACTTCGTCAACCGGGCGTTTTTGGCGCCCGGGCAATTGGTCGACGGCATTGCTCGCATCCAGCATTTGCCGTGCGAGATCATCCATGGCCGCTACGACATTGTCTGCCCGGCCGTCACCGCGGATGCGCTCGCGCGGATGTGGCCGACAGCTCGCCTTACCATCGTGCCCGATGCGGGCCACTCGGTGCGCGAGCCCGGCATCACACGCGAGCTGCTTGCAGCGGTCAACCGGATGCAAAGCTTGCTGCGCTAGAACCCTATCTCAAATCGTTTGGTCCCCTCACCCCAACCCTCTCCCGCAAGCGGGAGAGGGAGCTTGCGTTCCCTCTCCCCCAGCGGGGAGAGCTTGCGTTCCCTCTCCCCCAGCGGGGGAGAGGGTTAGGGTTAGGGTGAGGGGGAAACGCCGTTGCTGGATTTTGCGATGAGGGCCTGTTAACGCTATGGACGCAAACGCGAACGCGCAGTGGCTCGCGCGCAGCCGCGCGGCCGTATGGCATCCGTGCACGCAAATGAAGACGCACGAGACGCTGCAGCTCGTGCCGATCGCGCGCGGTGCGGGCGCGTGGCTCTACGATTTCGCCGGCCAGCGCTATCTCGACGCGGTGAGCTCGTGGTGGGTCAATCTGTTCGGTCATGCCAATCCGCGGATCGGCAATGCGGTGATGCATCAGCTTGGCGAGCTCGAGCATGTCATGCTCGCGGGCTTTACCCATCGCCCGGTCGTCGAGCTATCCGAGCGATTAGCCGCCCTCGCTCCGGGGGGACTGGGCCACGCGTTCTATGCGTCGGATGGGGCCTCCGCGACGGAGATCGCGCTCAAGATGAGCGTTCATTACTGGCGCAACGTCGGTCGCAGTGAAAAGCGGACATTCGTCAATCTGGCCGGCAGCTATCACGGCGAGACGCTGGGCGCGCTGGCGGTGACCGATGTCACCCTATTCCGCGACGCTTACGCGCCGCTGCTGATGGGCGCCGCGACGGTTCCCTGCCCGGATTCGCGTGCAAGTTTAGGTACCGACACCGCCGTCGCCGCGCTCGCGGCACATCTCCAACGGGACCATGCGACGATCGCTGCATTCATTGTCGAGCCGCTGGTGCAAGGGGCTTCCGGCATGGTGATGTACGACGCCGCGTATCTGGCGCGCGCGCGCGCCCTGTGCACACAGTACGACGTTCTGCTGATCGCCGACGAAATCATGACTGGCTTCGGACGCACGGGCACGCTCTTCGCTTGGGAGCAAACGGGCGCGAAGGCACCGGACTTCTTGTGCTTGTCCAAGGGACTGACCGGCGGGTTCTTGCCCCTCTCGTGCGTGCTGACCACCGATGCGATCTACACCGCCTTCTATGCCGATGCGCTTGCGCGCGCTTTTCTGCACTCGCATTCCTACACAGGCAATGCGCTTGCGTGCCGCGCCGCGCTGGAGGTGCTGAATATCTTCCGCGACGACGATATCATCGCGGTCAACCGAAGGCGCGCTGGCGCGCTGAGCCAATGCCTGGCGCCGCTTGCCGCGCACCCGAACGTTCGCAATTTCCGCAACTGCGGAATGATCTGGGCTTTCGAGGTCAATTCGCAACGCGGGAACTTCGCCCGCTGGTTTTTCACCGAAGCGCTGGCGTGGGAGCTGCTGCTGCGGCCCATCAACAACACGATCTACTTCATGCCTCCGTATATCGTCTCCGACGATGAGTTCGCGTTACTCGCCGAGCGCACGCTCGAGATCGTCGGTCGCGCATGATGCGCGCCCTTGCAGGTGCATGCTGCGCTTTCGTCTTGGCCGCGCACGCGCACGCGGAATTGCCGCGCGCCGTAGGCCGCGCCTTTCTGGACGCGGGAATTCCGCTCAACCGCGTGGCAATGGTCGTGCAGGAGGTCGGGCGTAAGCAGCCGCTCTTCGCCTACGATGCCGATCGTCCGATGAATCCTGCGTCGGTCATCAAGCTCGTGACGACGTTCGCGGCGCTCGAGCTCCTGGGGCCCGACTTCCGCTGGAAGACCCAGGCGTTCTTAAGCGGGCCTCTCATCAATGGCGTGCTCTACGGCGATTTGATCTTAAAAGGCTATGGCGACCCCAAGATCACCATCGAGCAATGGCAGTCGTTCATGGCGACGCTGCGCCAGCATGGACTGAAACGGATCACCGGCGATCTCATCCTCGATCGCACGCACTTCAAACTCTCGCCGCACGATCCGGCGGAATTCGACCATGACCCGTTGCGGCCGTACAACGTCGGGCCAGACGCGCTACTCGTCAATTTCAAGAGCGTCCGGTTCGCCTTCGCCGCCAACAACGCGGGTGACGCAATCGAAGTGCGAATGGAGCCCGCGTTGCCCGAAGTCGAATTGCACGCGACGCCGCTTGCAAGTCCCGGCGACTGCCTAGATTGGCGCGGTACGGTTAACGCCATGTTCGTGAACCGGGGCCCCAAGGCGGAAGTGTGGTTCCCGGGTCATTACGCGGCGAGCTGCGGCGAGCGCGATTTGAACGTCGCGCTGCTCGATCACCCCCACTACGTCCGGGCGATGTTCGCGAGCTATTTTCGCGCCGCCGGAGGGGAGTTTGCCGGAGGCGTGCGCGATGGACTGGCGTCCCATACCGTCGCGCCTTTCGCCGTTCTCCACTCGGCGCCGTTGTACGAGATCGTCCGCGACGTCAACAAGCTGTCGAACAACGTCATGGCGCGCCAGATGTTTCTGACCCTTGCGACGGTGCACCATTCACCGCCCGCCACTCTCGCCCACGCAAACGATGCCGCTCGGCGCTGGCTTGCAACGCGCAAAATCGGCATGCCGGGCCTCGTCTTGGAAAACGGATCGGGCTTATCGAGGCGCGAGCGCGCAACGGCCGGCGGCCTCGCCCAGCTGCTTGCCGCGGCGGACACGAGCGCGGTGCGCGAGGAGTTCGCAAGCTCGCTCGCCGTAGCCGCGGTGGACGGGACGCTCACGCGGCGTTTTTTGAGCGGCAACGTCGCCGGACAAGCGCTGCTTAAAACGGGCTCGCTCGAAGGCGTACGCGCCCTATCGGGCTACGTGATCGACGCTGACGGTCGGCGCTGGATCGTCGTGGCGATCATCAACCATGCCAACGCGCAACGCGGCGCAACGGCACTCGACTTCCTCGTGCAATGGGTCTACCGCAATGCGCGGGCGTGGAACCCAGCTTTGCAACGGTAGCCAATCGCTGGACACCGCCGCGCGCGGCGCGCGGCGGTCTGCGAGCCGCGGCCGCGTCAAATGCCGGGAATCGGCAGGGTGTCCTTGAACAGGAGGTAGCCGCGGACCACGCGATAGATCACCCAAATCCCCGCGATGACCCAGATGGCGAGCGCGATTGGGATGCCGATCAGGACCCAGCCCAATATAAGTAGAACAATCCAGCCGACCACATTCCACAAGATCGACCACCAGAACGTGCGAATGAGCCACGTGAAGTGGGACGCAACCCACGTATTGCGCGCGTCATCGCGTTTCACATAGCAAACGATGACGCCGATGATGCCGAGGAGACCCACCAGCGGAAACATCAACGGCAAACCGGACGACGCAATCGTCATGACGGCGGCGATCGCAAACAGCACATACGCGATCAGGCCCGACGAGACGGGCACGACGGGACCCACCGGAGAGTTTTCCAGTGCAGGGATATCAGCCATCGCCTATTCCTTCAATCGAATTGCGCCGCGCGCCGGCGCCCGTATTTCGTACGATGGGGGCGCGCACGCCCGGCGTCAAGCTGTTGCGTCAATGCCGCGCTTCCATGCTGACCTGGTTTGCCCACTCGAACGCAGCAAGCTGCATGTCCATGAGCTCGTGGGACTCGACGCCGTCGACCTTCAGCACTGCCTCGCTGACCTGGGTGCGGTCCTCGCGCTCAAGCATCTCGGTGAGCGAAAGCATGTCGCCGATCTCCCCGGTTCGCTAGCAGGGCCGCCTTGATGGCGGGGGAGATTCAGATGCTTCAAGATCTCCTCGTGACTCATGTCGAGAAGCACATCCATCAACGACAGGATTCCGGTGATGAACGCAAGCTCCTTGACCCGCTTTCCGAGCCCGGTTTGCGGGACGCGGGCTCCTCCATCAACTTGCCGCGCGCAGCGGCGAGTTGCAGCAAGGACTGGCGAGGCTCTTGTTGCCGCGGTCCGCCGTGTAAATGAGCAGCTGGAGCCGAACGCATAGCTGGCGGCGGCCGAGCAGCACCAGTGCGCCGGAGCTCATCGGCCTGCAGATGGGGCTGTCATTCGCGACGTTCATCAATGCCGACGCGGACCAGGTGCCGATCATCGGCAGCTTTCTCGCCGTCACGCTGAT
>Ga0136617_10006812_pt1 | contig 10193 bp, 12 predicted proteins | sample AntDrymUQ3222106_2_FD_129672 | JGI IMG/M metagenome (GOLD analysis project Ga0136617, IMG submission 129672) | Polar desert sand microbial communities from Dry Valleys, Antarctica - metaG UQ322 (21.06) | ecosystem: Environmental > Terrestrial > Soil > Desert | place: Antarctica: Dry Valley... | reverse complement strand
GAACGAGTTCTATGCACAATGGGTCGCGGAGCACCCCACCGCCACGGCCGGGCTGTCCGAGATGTCCTGACCCAGCACAACGGCTGGTAGTCTCGGCCCGGACGTGCCACGATTCGGCGCGCACCGGCTACGGACGGGGGTCGCCGGCCGGCGAGGGACTCCATGGACATGAGCTCGCGCGACGTCGTGATCGTCGGCGGCGGAATCAGCGGCGCCGCGGCCGCGTACGAGCTGGCCCGCGCAGGGGCGTCGGTCACCCTCGTTGAGAAGGGCGCGCTCGCCAGCATGGCATCCGGCTGGACGCTCGCAGGCGTGCGGCAATCGGGCCGCCACCCCGCGGAGCTGCCGCTCGCGACAGCGGCCGTGCGCCGCTGGGAGCATCTGGCGGACGAGCTGGACAGCGATATCGGCTATCGCCAGGAGGGCAACCTGCGCCTCGCGCGGACTGCTGACGAGGTACCGGCCATCGCGAACCTCGTGCGTGGGCAGCGCGTCCAGGGGCTCGAAGTCACATTTCTCGATGGCAACCGAGCCGTTCGCGCCGTCGCGCCCGCGCTCGCCGAGACGATCGTCGCGGCATCGTATTGCCCCAGCGACGGCCATGCGGACCCGGTCGCCACGGTACGCGCCTTCGCCGCCGCCGCCCGGCGGCACGGCGCGGACATCCGCACCGACACCAAAGTCACCGGCCTGGATGTCGCGGGGGGGCGGGTGCGCGGCGTCCAGACCGCCGCCGGAGCGATCGCCGCTGACGCGGTGGTGATCGCCGCCGGTGTCCACTCGGACGAGCTCTGCACGCTCGTGGACCTGGACCTCCCGATCACGATCCGGCTGACCGGCGTCGTGCAGACCACCCCGGTGCCGCCGCTGCTGCGGCAGGTGCTCGGCGTGGCGAATGCCGACTTCGCGGGACGGCAGCAGGTCGACGGCCGGCTGCGCATGTCCGGCCCGATCGGTGAGTGGCGATGGCCCAACGCCGAACGGGAGCTCGGCGCCGAAGACGTGCTGCCGTCAGCGCAGAACGTCGCCGCGATCATCACGCGGGGCATCGCCGTCCTGCCCGCCCTCGCCCAGGCCGGCGTCGCGCGCGTGTGGGCCGGCCTGATCGACATGACGCCCGATGGTCTGCCGGTCATCGAGCGCGCCCCTGAGATCGACGGGCTGGTCATCGCCGCGGGTTTCTCCGGGCACGGGTTCTGTCTCGGCCCGGTGACCGGCCGGATCGTGTGCGAGCTGATCGCGCACGGCCGATCATCGCTGCCGATCGAGGCCTTTCGCCGCGCCCGGTTCACCGGCGTGGACGGCACCGCGAAAGCAGAGCTACTTGGCTAGGATCACGCGCACGTCCGGCCGCGTCCGATAGCGGAGAGGAGACGACATGAAGGTCAGGCTCGCGCCAATGCTCGCGCTCTCGATGGCCACGCTCCTGGTGATCGGTGCGTGCACGTCGGCGGCACCGACGAACACGGGGCCGCAGACGGGGCGCACCGGGGGCATCCTCCGCTTCGGGCAGAGCGCTGCCGACGTCGGCACGCTGGACCCGCACTTCGCCAGTGGCACGCAGGACCGCAGCCTCATCGACATGGTCTTCAACGCGCTGATCCGCTTCAAGCCCGGAGACGGGACCCAGTTCGAGCCCGACCTCGCCGCCAGCCTTCCCGAGCCAAAGAGCGAGGGTGCCAAGCAGGCGTGGACCTTCACGCTGCGGAAGGGCGTGATGTGCCAGCCGACCGACGGCGTGCCGGCGTACGAGCTGACGAGCGACGACGTCGTCTACTCGCTCCAGAAGTCGGCGGACAAGAACCGCTCGGCGTACGCCGGCGAGTACACCGGGATGACGTTCGAGGCGATCGATCCGTCCACCGTCAAGGTGACCCTCGGCTCGCCCCTCTCGAAGGCGCTGCTGTACCCGAAGCTGGCCAATTACTCGGGCGGCTACATCGTCTGCCGCAAGGCCGCCGAGAAGCTGGGTGCCGACGGTCTCAAGACGCACCCGGTGGGCACGGGGCCGTTCACGTTCAAGCGCTACAGCCCGAAGGAGAAGGTCGAGCTGGTGGCCAACGAGGCGTACTTCCGCGGCAAGCCGCAGCTCGACGGCGTCGAGTTCCTGTACATGCCGGACCTCACCAGCCGCGAGCTGGGACTGCTCGGCGGCCAGCTCGACGTCGCCAACGGCACCGCCGATATCGCCTGGGTGGAAAAGATGGAACGGAACGCCGACGCCAAGGTCGACGTCTTCGGTGTGGGCGAGGTCGTCTCGATCCATTTCAACAGCCGGATCCCGCCCCTCGACAAGCTCCCGGTCCGCCAGGCGATCGCGTACGCGCTCGACCGCGCGGAGTTCCAGTCGCTGACGGGCGCGCGGGTGAGCGAGCAGGTGTTCTCGCCGGTGCCCGCCCAGTTCATGCCCGGCGGGCTCACCCAGCAGGAGACCGCGGCCAAGGGTCTCGACTACAAGAGCGATCGGGACAAGGCCAAGAAGCTCCTGGCCGACGCGGGACTCGCCAACGGATTCACCCTGAACATGGTCACCTCGGAGCTGCCGTCGTACCGCGTGGTCTACGAATCGATGCAGGCGCAGCTCGCGAAGGTAGGCATCAAGATCGATCTGAAGGTCGTCGATCACACCAGCATGCACAGCACCATCCGCTTGGACACCAACCCGATCGTCGTCTACGTCGCCTTCCGGCCGAACGCCGACGTCTACCTGAGCCAGTTCTTCCACTCCGACGCGATCGTCGTCACCGGCAAGAAGCCCAATACCAACTTCTCCCACTACGCGAGCATCGACAGTCTCATCGACCAGGCCCGTTCGGAGCCGGACACGGCCAAGCAGACGGCGCTGTGGAAGGACGCGCAGACCAAGATCCTGCAGGACATGGCGGCGTATCCCGTCATGTTCACCAACCTGGTGTACGCGCGCCGAAAGGGGGTGGACTACGGCCACGAGCTGAAGTCGGTGCTGGCGCTGTATCCGGGCATCGATGAGACCACACGTCTCATGAAGAAGTAGGGCACGTGATCCGCTACGTCGCGCAGCGGGTCCTGCTGACGATCCCGGTCTTCCTGAGCGTGCTGACGATCGTCTTCATCGTCGTCCGCGTGCTCCCGGGTGACCCGGCGACCGCGGCGCTGGGCGACTATGCCTCAAAGGAGGCCGTCGACGCCCTCCGGGAGCGACTCCGCCTCAACGACCCGCTGCCCGTGCAGTACCTGCGCTTCCTCGCCGACCTCCTCCGCGGCGACCTCGGCACGTCGATGATCAACAGCGCACCGATCGGCGATCAGATCGCGCACAACCTGCCGTACACGCTCGAGCTCACCCTCGCGGCCCTCCTCGTCGGGGTGACCCTCGGCATCCCGGTCGGTGTGTATATGGCGACGAGGCACAACGAGCTGCCGGACTACATCGGCCGCGTGGGCTCGCTGGTCGGGCTTTCGGTGCCCGCCTTCTATCTCGGCATCCTGCTCATCCTGCTCGTCGGCGTGCAGCTGAAGTGGTTGCCCGCGATCGGCGGCGGCGATCTCACGGACGCGGGCGACAGCCTGACCCATCTCATCCTCCCCGCGTTGACGCTTGGCCTGGTCATGACCGCCTCGGTCGCGCGGCTGGCGCGCTCGGCGATGCTCAACGTGCTGACACAGGACTACGTCCGGACCGCGCGCGCCAAGGGGATCCGCGAACGCTCGGTCATCTCGCGCCATGCTCTGCGCTCCGCGCTGATCCCGATCGTCGCACTGACCGGGATCTGGGGCGTGGCGCTCATCGGGGACTCGGTCACGACGGAGCTGGTCTTCTCGCGCCCGGGGCTCGGCAAGCTCATGGTGGGGGCGATGCTGCAGCGTGACTACACGACCCTGCAGTCCACGATGGTGATCTACGCCCTGTTCGTGGTCGGCATCAATCTCGTGACCGACCTCGCCTACGGCTTCGTCGACCCGCGGGTCAGGACGAAGGGCGGAGGATGAACGCGGCGCAGAGCCTGCGCGATCGCGATGTGGTGGTCCGGCCTGTCCCAGCGAGGAGCCAGAGGCGGCGGATGTGGGATACCTTCGTCGGCAACCGGGCGGCGGTGTTCGGACTGGGGCTCGCCCTGGCCATCACGCTCCTGGCCATCTTCGCCCCGCTGATCGCGTCGCAGGATCCTCTCGCCCAGGACGGGGCCCGCCGTCTCACGCCACCCGACGACGTCTTTCCGCTGGGGCGCGATGCGTTCGGCCGCGACGTGCTCTCACGCATCCTTCACGCCGGCCGGATCTCGCTGGTCATCGGGATCGGGTCGGTCATGCTCGGCGGCACCGTGGGAACGCTCCTCGGTCTGGTCGCGGGGTACAGCGGCGGCAAGCTGGAGAGCCTGCTCATGCGCGCCGTGGACGTCCTCATGGCGTTCCCCAGCCTGCTGCTCGGATTGACGGTCCTCGCGGTGCTGGGTCCCGGCTTGGAAAAGGTCATTCTCGCGATTGGTCTCCTCCTGTCCCCACCGTTCGCGCGTGTGGTGCACGGCGCGACCTTGTCGCTCAAGGAGCAGGAATTCCTCACCGCGGCGCGCGCGGTCGGCGCTGGCCACCTGCGGCTGATGCGTCTGCACATCCTGCCCAACATGGTCGGCGAGATCGTCGTGCTGGTCAGCGTCTGGACCGCCTCCGCCATCCGCGTCGAAGCCAGTCTGAGCTTCATCGGTCTCGGGATCTCACCGCCGACTCCGACCTGGGGCAACATGATCCGCGACGGCACGACCCACCTGATCAACGCCCCCTGGCTCTCGATCTTCCCCGGCGTTGCGATCCTGCTGACGGTGCTTGCGTTCAACCTGCTCGGTGACGGCCTGCGCGACGTGCTCGACCCCAAGCTGCAGCAGTGAGCGTCCCGTCACGGGACCGCGCGACCCGCCGGCGCCGTGTCGTTCTCGAGGAAGCGGTCATGGTTCGGATCCCGTCCCGGCTACACGAAGGGCTCGCGAGCCGATTCGAGCGAAGGTGCGCGGGAGGCGTCAGAACGGCTTGAACATCATCAGCCAGAGGATGATCAGGATCCCCCGCCGCCGATCGCGAGCGTGATCCACGGATCGTTCGTGGCCGCTGCCGCCCTGATCTCGTCGGTCGAAGCCGGTGGGCGTCTCTCCTGCGGACGCCAACCCTCGAAGTACGGGAGGCCTGCCGCCTTGCGTGTCCGGGAGAAGGACGCTGCGGGATGGATGTGCATCGAGACCATCATCACGATGAGGATCACGATGGAACCCCAGATCCAGCCGCTCGACCAAGATCCGCCCATGAACGCGGCCGCCAGTCCGGTGACGACGAGGACCCCGAGGGAGGCATAGCTCAGGCCGTAGACACCGGCCGACAAGTCGAGTAGTGCTCCGATGCGGACTGGATCGCGCTCACGGCGGACGCGGAAAGCCACCGCAGCGGACGCACCGTGCGCGAGGAGAAACCCAAGGAGCGCGGCCACATGGAGGAAGACGATCCAAGAATAGAGATCGGCCACGACGGCTACGCGATCCGTTCTTTGCCGAAGCCGCCCAATTCGGAGCGCGTGGTGCCTTGCCAGAGCGCCCCGGCGCGATCCGTCGTGTCGTAGGACAAGCGCGAGGAGAGCAGGGTCATCACGCGACCGCGAGCGTTCGTGTTGGCCGAATGAGCAGCCAGAGCAACGGCACCTGTGAGAGCGCATAGACCCCGTGGGTCAGATAGTGGCCGAGCGTCTGCTCCGGAACGAAGGGCAGGATCGGCAACGGGAGCGCCGTGAGGATGCCCCCGCCGACTAGGTTCACAGCGGTCCAGAGCAGGAGCGTCCCACGAGCGGCGTACGCGCCTCGGGATAGACGATGCCAGGTGAGTAGTCCCGCGTAGCCGATGAGCGGACCGATGTTCTCTGGTGAGAGCAACAGCGGCCGCAAGGAGAGGAGGTTGTGCGCCAGCAGGCCAAGCGAGGCGATGATCACGCCAAAAGCGAGCAACATGCGAGGGACGGTATCTGGCAGCGTGCCGAATCGGGAGGCGGTTCTGTTCGATTTGCGCTAGGCCGCGCCTGTGTATCGTCCGGCGACCGGCGGTACGGCCATCACACGCGCGAAACGATCAGGGTCGATATCGGCAGGAGCCAGCTCCATGCGGAGCGCATCGACGATGCGGGCTCGCACGTCGGCCGGGTCCGTCTCGAGGCCGGTCGTGGCCGGTGCCACGAGGAGTGCCAGGACGTGGCGCGCCACCGACTCAGCGTGCTCACGGCCGATCGCCGGCGCGACTCCGAGGACCGCACGGCCGATGAATGCCACTCCTTCGGCGAACCTCTCGCCAAGCTGCTGCCGCGATAGCCGGACGCCCGCTTCGCGAGCGAGCTCGAGCGAGAGCTGGTGGTCAGGCCAACCCGCGATCGCAAGATCGATCGCATCACGCAGATCCTCAAGTGGCTCGGCCCCCCGACGGAGTGGAATGGTGCTCCAGGTGAGCTGCGGTCGCGTCAGGTGATAGGTCGCAAGGGCGAGCTTCGATGAGAAGTAGTGGTAGAGGGTGGGTGCGCTGAGGTGGCAGGCGAACGCGAGCGCCTTCATCGTCGCACCGCGGTAGCCATGCTGGCGGAAGACCGGGGCCGCGAGGCGGAACAGCTCGAAGCGCCGCGCCTGGAGCGGGTCGCGACGGTTGGTCAACATCAGATCGAATGGCATCTCGGTGGCCGTCATTGTGGGCCGGCCAGCCTTGCGATACTCGCGGGATGCCGCGGCCGCGCATCGGAGATCTGACGGGCTGCTGCTCCTTTGACGTCGCGGCTGGTCTGATAGGCCCCGGCGCGGCGGCGCTCGTCGCGCCTCCACTCCGCCCGTGTCAGCACCACCCCAGCCGCTAGGATTCCGACGCGGTACGGGGAGGTGCGGCGATGGATCCGGACGTCCAACAGGCCGTGGCGTTCCATGGCCACATGTGCCCGGGCCTTGCGATCGGAGTGCGCGCTGCGCGGTACGGGCTGCGTGAGATCGGCTCGCATGCGCAGGATGAGGAGGTCGTCGCTCTCGTCGAAACGGACATGTGCGCGGTCGACGCGATCCAGTCCCTCATGGGCTGCACGTTCGGCAAGGGCAACCTCATCCACAAGGACTACGGCAAGAGCGCGTTCACCTTGTACCGGCGCTCCGACGGCAAGGGCGTGCGCCTCGTCACGCGCCCGGACGCGTTCGGGCCGCGCGACCCGGCGGACGACGAGGTCGGCAAGCGCGTCCGCGAGGGGAAGGGGAGCGCGGAGGAGCACGAAAGCTTCCGGGAGCTCCAGGCGCGGCGGACCGAGCTGATCCTCACGCGCGCGGAGGATGAGCTTTTTCACATCGAGCCCGTCCCGAGCGGACCCCCGCAGCCGGCCCGTATCCACCGGTCGCTCACCTGCGAGGACTGTGACGAATCCACGATGGAAACGCGGACGCGCCGCTTTGGCGGCCGCACGCTCTGCATCCCCTGCTTCGAGCGAGCTGAGGTCCGCGCCTAGGTCGCTCTACCCGCCATCGTTTCGCCCACGTCGCTGGAGGGAGGTGTCCTTGTGAGCCGGATCGAGACCACCATCGTGATCGATCGTCCGATCGAGGATGTCTGGGCCTTCCTCACCGATCCGCACAATCTCCCTACCTGGATTCCGGACGCCGACCAGGTCACGCCTCTGTCCGACGGGCCGTTCGGCAAGGGCGCGATGCTCAGGGTCTCCGGCAGGGTCGGTCCTCTGCGGGTGAGCACGACGCAGCAGGTGACCGACTTCGAGGCCCAGCGAGTGATCGAGCTCCGCTCGGTCGGGGGCCCGCTCTGGGGAAGCGTGCTCACCCGCGTCGACCTCCAGCGAGCCGACGTCGGCACACGCGTCACCGGGACGTCAGAAGCGCACGGGCTGCCGGGAATGCTCGCCGCCCTCGATCCGGGGAGAGGCCGTGACCGCGAGGAGTTCTTCGCGAGCCTGAAGCGTTCTCTCGAGGCGGATATCGCCCATCCTCCCGTCGCGGAGAGCTCCACCGCCGCGACCGACTCCACCGACGCGGCGGGCTCCGGCGACCCGGATGCCGCGGCCATCGTGGCCGACTCCACTGTCGCGTCCAGCTCCGCGGTCTTGGCCCCGAGCGAGGACGGGACGGCGGAGATTCCGGCGCTGGCAGCTGAACGCACGATGACGCCGCCTCCCACACCCGAGGTAGAGGCCGCCGTTCCGGTCCCCCGCGCGCCTCCGCCCGATGAGGACCGGCTCGTCCTGCGGCTCGAGACCGAAGGCGGGCCGGCGCCGACCTATGAAGTCACGCGATCGGGCGCGACCCTCGGGCGCGCGCCAGAGAACACGATCCGGCTGGACGACCTTTCGGTCTCGCGCCGGCACGCGCGCATCACCTACCGGCAGCACGGCTACTGGCTCAGCGACCTTAGGAGCACCAGCGGGACCTGGGTCGACGGGACAAAGCTGAATGCCCCGCGCCGTATCGCCGCGGGACAGATGATCGGCATCGGGATCCTGAGGCTGAGCGCGAGGTTCGCCGCCGCAGGCGACGAGCCGCCGCCGCAAGGCGCAGCCACTCCGCCACCTGAGATGGCCAGGCAGCGCCGCCGACGGCGGTGATCGATCAGGTGGTGCCCTTCGGCTCGGCGTAGACGTAGGCGTTGAGGCCGAGGTACAGGTCCTTTCCCTCGATCTGGACCCCGGTCTTCTGGTTGCCGCGGGTCGAGGCCACGACGAGCGTCTTGCCGCTCGCGCTCGGCGTCGCCTTGTTGATCGCGATGCGGATCACGAGCACGTCGCCTTCACGGTTCACGCTCAGGTCGTCGGCCATGGTGTCACCTCCCGATTCGTTGGGATCATCATGGCGCGGCGGCTCGGCCGTCGTTGAGTTGCACGCGTTCCGGAGACCTCGCGCTGCGCGACCCGCTTAGCCTTTTCCCCCTTGCATTGGCCACGGGTCCTCGCTCCGTTGCGTCACCGCGACTTCCGGTTGCTCTGGACCGGCCAGACGGTCTCGAGCTTCGGAAATCACGTCTACGGCGTTGCGCTGCCGTTCCAGCTGCTGGCGCTGGGGGCGTCTCCGCTCGAGCTCGGGCTCGCCGTCGGCATCAACACGGCGACGGCCATCGCGTTCCTGCTGCTCGGGGGCGCCATCGCCGATCGCGTGTCGCGCCGCACGCTCATCGTCGTCAGCGACCTCGTGGGCGGGTGCGGGGTCGCGGCCACCGCGCTGCTCTCGGCGACCGGTCTCCTACGTCTCGAGCACGTCTACGTCACATCGGCGGTGCTCGGCAGCGCCGGGGCCTTCCTCTCGCCCGCGTACAACGCGATCATCGCGGACCTCGTTCCTGGCGACATCCTCCGCGCCGGCAATGCCGCCCGCCTCCTCGGGCGCAGCCTGGCTCGTATCGCCGGCCCCACCGTGGGCGGGCTGGCCGTTGCGCTGGCGGGTCCCGCACTCGCGTTCGGCATCGATGCGCTCACTTTCTTCTTCAGCTTCGCGACGCTGCTCCTCGCGAACCCGCCGCGCCGCATCGCGGCGGTGCGCGCCTCGGTCTTCCGCGAGATCGGGCAGGGCATCGGATTCGCCTTCTCGCTTCCGTGGCTTTGGACCACGACGCTGTACTTCATGCTGGTGAACGTCGCCTATGCGGGACAGTCCGGCGTCATGATGCCCCTGCTGGTGCGCGACGTTCTGGGGGGCAGCGCGGCGATGTACGGTGCGATCAGCACTGCCTACGGCCTCGGCACCATCGTGGCGAGCCTCGCGATCGCGCAGATCGCAAATCGCCGGCCCGGGATGCTCATGTACACATTCGAATTGCTCGCCGCTGTCTCGGTCCTGGCGATCGGCCTGGTCCCGGTTCTTCCGGCGGTCGTGGTCCTCATGGCCCTGACCGGCGTGGGCCTCGCATCAGCGACCGTCATCTGGGAAGGGACACTGCAGCGGCACGTGCCCGAGCACATGCTGGGACGCGTCTCGAGCATCGATCTGCTGGGGAATGCCCTCATCAATCCGATCGCGCCGCTCGCCGCCGCGGCGCTCGTCGGGTCGATCGGACCGACCGCGACCTTCGCGGTCGCTGGTGCGTACGCGGTGACGCTCGTATCGATCGCCATGGTCGCCTCGCCGGTCCGGCACCTCCGCGAGTCAGCGAGCGGGCCCATCGCAAGCCGGTAGCCCGCGGGCGCGACCGACCGCGAGCGGACCGCAGGGACCGCGACGCCTATT
>Ga0136617_10006811_pt1 | contig 10193 bp, 7 predicted proteins | sample AntDrymUQ3222106_2_FD_129672 | JGI IMG/M metagenome (GOLD analysis project Ga0136617, IMG submission 129672) | Polar desert sand microbial communities from Dry Valleys, Antarctica - metaG UQ322 (21.06) | ecosystem: Environmental > Terrestrial > Soil > Desert | place: Antarctica: Dry Valley... | reverse complement strand
GTTCCTGGTTGACGCCGGTGCCATCGCCGAGAGCTCCGACGGCGTAATGCGCGAGCGCCAGCAGCTCTCGGAGGACGGCATGTTTATCGTCGTCGCCCGCATCAACGCCCAGAACGGCCAGCTCTTAGGACCCCCCGATGTGATCTCGCGCGGCTTCGTCGACCAGCAGGCTGCAAACGGCCTGGTCGACGAGTCGATGGCCGTGGTTACGGGCACTCTGGAGCGGACGGCCAGGCGCCAGGTAACGGACTGGGGCGAGCTGAAGAAGGCCATCCGTCAAGACCTCTCCAGATTCCTCTCCGAGCGGACGGGTAAACGCCCGATAATCCTGCCGCTAATAGTTGAGGTATAGATCTAACGCTGTACCACACCTTGCGGTTGACGGTGGACTAGAGGCTTTTGGGCTAGACTTAGGGCGTGGCTAAGAGCAGGCGTGCGCCAAAGAAGACCACCAAGAAGGACTCCTCTGGCAGGGGTAAGACGACGCGCAAGGGCGTCTCGCCCCTAACTCGGGTACGGAAGGGTTTTGCCGAGGCTGTGACGAGGGAGGCCGTCGGGGTGCTCCTTCTCGCCCTCGGCCTGTTTTTCAGCGCCGCGTTCGTGAGTGGACGCGGTGCATTCCTTGGGGATGCTGGATCCTTTGTGACGGCACACCTGCTCGGGAGGGTCGGACTCGCGCTCGCCCCGCTCGCGGCGGTGGCAGGCGTGCTCCTCGTGCTTGGCCGCCTGGCCGGCCGGATCGTCGCTGGCGCTGCTCTGTTGCTGCTCGCAGGCGCGGCCACCTTCGCTGCTACCCTGCCCCAGAGGCAGCTCTTCACCGCCAGGCATTACCCCGAGGCCGGAGGTCTTCTAGGCAGTGGATTCTACGCGGGGGTGCAGTGGGCCGCCGGTGCCATCGGGGCCGCGCTGGCGATCGGGCTGCTGTTCGCCCTTGGGCTGTCCCTGCTCACCGGCGTGAGCTTTGGATCAGCTTTCGCTGCGCTCAAGACCGTCGGCGAGAAGGTCGTCGGACTTGGCCAAGGGCTGCAGGAGAGGAGAGAGAAGCGGCCAGAATCGTCGCCGAAGCGCAGCGGTACCCTGGAGGACAGCGCTGACTCGGGCGTGCGGGAGGCACGCGAGGAGGTGCCTGCTAAGCGAAGAGAGATGGAGAGCGCGCCGACCAGAGAGTTCGAAGTCGTCTTGCCCGAGCGCGGGCCCGCCCAGGAGGCCTTCAGCGCAGAGAGGGAGCTCGCGCCCGGCGAGTACACACCGCCGCCTTTCTCTATGTTGAGCCTCGGGCATGGGGATCCCGAGCACGACGCCGAGGGTACCAGCCAGAGGCTTACCCTGGCCCTCTCCGATCTCGGGGTCGAGGCCCACGTGGTGCGCGCCGTGGTCGGCCCTCGGGTTACCCGCTACGAGCTTCGCCTCGGGAGCGGGGTCAAGGTGGGCAAGGTCAGGAACCTGCAGCAGGACATCGCCTATGCCCTCGCCGCGACAGAAGTCAGGATACTCGCCCCGATCCCTGGCAAGAGCGCGGTTGGGGTCGAAGTGCCCAATACCAGGCCGGCGAAGGTGACGCTCGGGGACGTATTCCAAGCCTACCCCGATGCCAACGACTGGACCCTTCCGGTTGGACTGGGCAAAGATATCTCGGGGCGGGCCGTGTTCTTCGACCTCTCCGAGATGCCGCACCTGCTCGTCGCAGGGACCACGGGCAGCGGCAAGAGCGTAATGCTCAACGGGCTTTTGACCTCACTGCTGCTCACCACCGATCCGCGGCAGGTCAAGATGGTCCTCATAGACCCCAAGAGGGTCGAGCTCTCCCAGTTCGGGCGGGTGCCGCACCTCATCACGCCGGTCGTAACCGACGTCAAGAAGGCTGCGAACGCGCTGGCGTGGGCCGTTGCCGAGATGGAGCGCCGTTACGAGGTGCTCGAGAAGATCGGGGTCAGGTCCGTCGAGGGATACAACGACAGGGCCGAGACCCAGATGCCCTACGTAGTTGTCGTCATAGACGAGCTCGCCGACCTCATGATGCAGGCCGGTGCCAAGGTAGAGGACGCGATCATCAGGCTCGCCCAGAAAGCGCGCGCGGTGGGCATCCACCTAGTGGTCGCTACCCAGAGGCCTAGCGTAGACGTAATAACGGGCATGATCAAAGCCAACATCCCAAGCCGCATCGCCTTCGCCGTCTCGAGCCAGGTTGACAGCCGTGTGATCCTGGACACCCCCGGCGCAGAGGCCCTGCTCGGGATGGGTGACATGCTCTACAAGCCTGTCTCGGCGGCGAGGCCATCGCGCGTCCAGGGCGCTTTCATCTCAGAAGCGGAGGTCGGCAGGGTGGTCTCGGCCACGGTCGAGGCGGCCTCGGGGCGCGCGGATGCGCGCTTTGTCGAGGAGGTGACGGAACCCAGAAGCGTCAAGCAGGAGAACGACGAGCCAGACGACGACCTCCTTCCTGAGGCGGCGAGCTTCGTCGTCTCCACGCAGCAGGCCTCCGTCAGCGCTGTGCAGCGCCGGTTCAGGGTAGGCTACTCGCGGGCCGGCAGGATTATCGATGCACTGGAGCGGAAGGGCATCGTCGGCCCCTACGAGGGCTCCAAGAGCCGCGCCGTGGTTGCTTCTACGATGGACCTCGAGTCCATGTTCTCAGGCGATGAAGGGAAGGCCGATCTGGCCGAGGGTTGGTAGCTTTTGTGATAGGCTCTAAGGCGCAATGGAAGATAGGCGGCACAAGCACAACCCGGCGCAAAGCGACGAATCGAAAGGTGAGGCCGAGATCGGCCGCTTTCTGGAGCAGAAGCGGAAGGAGCGCGGTCTCTCCCTAGAGGATGTCGAGCAGGCGACCAAGATCCGCAAGCGCTACCTCACGGGCCTCGAGCGCGAGGACTACGCGATGCTACCCGACGCGGTCTACGTCAGAGGCTTTCTTAAGACCTACGCCAATTACCTCGGCCTCGACGGTGAGGCCCTCTCGCGGCAGCTCAAGGGCAACAGTAAACCGCGGCGCGAGCGTGGGATCGACTACAACACCGGGCCAAAGAGCGACTTCGAGGAGCCCCTGATCACACCCAGCGGCCTTACGGGGACGCGCAAACGCAAGATCCCCACCTCGGCCATCGCAACCCTGATCGTCGCCCTTCTCGCCCTTGCCGCCGTTATCGGTACCCTCTACTTCGTCGGACGCGGGGTGCAGGCCTCGAAGGAGGGTAACCCGCCGTCGGAGGAGAGCCCGCCTCGCCAGCAGCAACAAGAGGTGGCCGACAGGGAGAAGCCCCCCGAAGCCGGGTCGGCAAAGGAAGGCGCGGGCGAGCGCAAGGAACCAGCGGGCGCGAAGCAGAGTGCCCCACCCGATACGTTGCAGGTCCTCGTCAGCGTGAGAGAGCGGCCATCGTGGATTCTGATCCGGACCGACGGAACCGCTGCCTACGAGCAGATAGCCCAGCCAGGGTTCTCGAAGACTTTCGAGGCCGAGCAGCGACTCTACATCAAGAGTGGGGATGCAGGGGCTGTTACGGTGGAGATCAACGGCCAGGACGCGGGTACGCTCGGGCGCGCGGGTGAGATCGTAGCCAGGAACTACACCTTGAAGAACGCAAGCTGAAGGGCACCTGAAACCCCTTGGGAGCACTAGACCCCTACAGTATAATCAGGCGTAGTAGATGCCGATTACATAATCTGTTGGCACACTCGCTTTTTGGAGGATGCATTGGATAAGAGCAAGGCTATAGACGCCGCCGTCTCCCAGATAGAGCGGCAGTTCGGGAAGGGTTCGATCATGCGCATGGGCGACGAGGAGCGGCCGAAGATCGCCTGTATCCCGACCGGCGCCCTGGCCCTCGACCTCGCCTTGGGCGTCGGCGGAGTCCCCAGAGGCCGGATCGTCGAGATCTTCGGTCCCGAGTCGAGCGGTAAGACGACCCTCGCCCTGCATATCATCGCCGAGGCGCAGAAGGCCGGTGGCCTCGCCGCCTTCGTCGACGCCGAGCACGCCCTCGACCCGACCTACGCCCAGGCTATCGGTGTTGACCTCGAGAACCTCTACTTTTCCCAGCCGGATAACGGCGAACAGGCCCTCGAGATAACGGATACCCTCGTCCGCTCAGGCGCCCTCGACGTCGTCGTCATAGACTCGGTCGCAGCCCTCGTACCTAGGGCTGAGATCGAGGGAGAGATGGGCGACTCTAACGTGGGACTTCAGGCCCGGCTCATGAGCCAGGCCTTGCGAAAGCTCTCGGGATCCCTCAACCGCTCTCAGACTACGGCCGTCTTCATCAACCAGCTGAGGGAGAAGATAGGGGTCATGTTCGGCTCTCCCGAGACGACGCCGGGAGGGAGGGCGCTGAAGTTCTATTCAAGCGTGCGTCTCGACATCCGGCGCATCGGTGCGCTCAAGGTCGGCAACGACGCTGTCGGCAATCAGACCAGGGTCAAGGTCGTAAAGAACAAGGTGGCGCCGCCTTTCAAGATGGTCGAGTTCGACGTGATGTACGGGGAGGGGATCTCCCGTGAGGGAAGCGTGCTCGACGTCGGCATCGAGCACGATGTGGTCCAGAAGAGCGGCGCCTGGTTCGCATACGGCGATGAACGCCTCGGGCAGGGCCGCGAGAACGCCAAGCAGTTCCTCAAGGAGAACTATGAGGTCCGCGGGCGTATCCTCGAGGAAGTCTACGAGAAGCTCGGACTCTTCGAGCCTGTCGAGACGGCCGATGAAGTAGCCGAGGAGCCCGCGGAGCAGGTGCTCTAAAGCAGCTTGCAAGGTGGTTGAACCACCTTGCAAGCTATCAGCTAGTCAGCACTTCAGCATGTCAGCTTGTTGTTTTCGCTGAAACCGAATCGCTCGTAGGCGAATTCGCGGTAGGTCGATAACCTTGAAGAGCGCTTTACAATCTCTGCACAAGGACCATCCATGCCCGAGATAACCGGCGTTCGCGGTCGCCGGGACAAAGCCAGAATCTTCGTCGACGGAGAGTTCTGGGCAGAGATCGACGCTGGCGTAGCCGCAGAGACCGGGCTCGTGGAGGGGGCCGCCTTATCGTCTGAGGAGTTGGATAGGGCGAGGGTCGCCGGGGAGAGGCCCATAGCGATGGGCCGCGCGCTCAACCTCCTGGGGTACAGGGCCAGGTCCGAGGCCGAGCTCCGCGAACGCCTGCAGCGTTACGGTTACATCGAGGAGACAATAGAAGGCGTCGTCCTTCGCCTCGAGGAGCTCGGCTATGTCGACGACGTCGAGTTCGCGCGCGAAAAAGCACATGAGAAGGCACGCAGGTACGGACCGCGGCGGGTCTCGGTCGAGCTCAAGAAGAGCGGCGTGGGGGAGGCCCTGGCGCGGGAGGTCGTGGAGGAGGAGTTCGCAGGTCGCTCCGAGGTGGAGGAGGCTCGTGCCGCCGCTGCGCGGCGGTATAATGGACGTGGGTCCGACGCGGAGGCGCGTAGGGTCTACGGCTTTCTGGTTCGCCGGGGTTACTCGGCGGAGGTATGTTCCCAGGTTGCCCGGGAGTTCCGGGAGCCTCCGGAAGCCCAAGGATAGTCGAGCGAGCTTTATGCCGGGTCGCCGTTCTCGCGGCGGGCCCGTTGGGAGGACAACCTGTGAATGTTTTGTTACTGGTCCTGGGACTGGGCGCCGGCCTCGCGGTCGGCGCAGCCCTGGGCTATTTCGTTTCCAAGTCACGTGTGGATACCCGCCAGGCCCAGGCCAGGGCCGACGCAAGGTCAATCCTCGAGGATGCCGATCGCGAGGTCGAGACCAAACGCCGCGAGGCCGATCTTGCGGCCAAAGAGTCGTCGCTCAAGATCAAAGACGATGCCGAAGCCGAGGTACGTGCCAGGCGGTCCGAGATCGCACGCGTCGAAGAGCGTCTGGACACCAGGGATACCGCCCTGCAGAGGCGTGAGGTAGAGCTCGACGAACGCAGACGCCGGCTCACGGAGACCGAAGAGGCGATGCGGCGCAAGGAAGAGGAGCTGAGGGAGAGGGAGGCTGACCACCTCAGGATGCTCGAGGAGGTCTCCGGCCTGACGCGTGAGGAGGCCGAGAGGAGACTGTTCTCCGACCTGGAGACGGAGCTGGAGGGCCGGCTCGGGCGCATGGTGCGCGACCTGACCCTCGAGGCCGAGGCGCGGGCTGACAACGAGGCGCGGCGTCTGATCTCCACCACCATGGAGCGCCTCGCCTCGGACCTGACCTCGGAGTCGACGGTAAAGGCCGTGTCTCTGCCCTCTGACGACATGAAGGGCAGGGTCATCGGACGTGAAGGCAGGAACATAAGGGCCTTCGAGGCAACGACGGGCGTCGACGTCATTATCGACGATACGCCCGAGACGGTCGTTATCTCCAGCTTCGACCCTGTCAGGCGCGAGGTGGCGCGGGTCTCGATGGGACGGCTCGTGCAGGACGGGCGCATCCACCCCGGGCGCATCGAACAGATCGTCGCCAAGGCCCGCAAGGACGTCGAGAAGGAGATGAAGGCCGCGGGGCGCCAGGCGCTCTACGACGCCAAGATCTCAGGCGGCATGCACAATGAGCTGCTGCGACTTCTCGGCGCGCTGAAGTACCGGACATCCTACGGCCAGAACGTTCTCGCCCACTCGGTCGAGGTCGCCAACCTCTGCGGCATGATGGCCCAGGAGCTCGGGGCCGACGTCAAGATCGCCCGCAGGGCAGCCCTGCTGCACGATGTCGGCAAGGCCATAGACCACGAGGTCGAGGGCACCCACGCCCTGATCGGGGGCCGCTTCGCGAAGAAGAGCGGGGAGTCTGACGAAGTGGTGCGCGCCATAAGCGCCCACCACCACGAGATCGAGATGGAGACGGTCGAGGATGTTCTCGTCGCCACGGCAGACGCGGTCTCGGCGGCCCGCCCCGGCGCCAGGCGCGAGACGACGGAGACCTACATCGAGCGCCTGCGCTCCCTTGAGGACATCGCCCTCGGCCACAGGGGGGTAGACAAGGCCTATGCGATCCAGGCCGGCCGTGAGATAAGGGTTATGGTCCAGCCCTCCGAGGTAGACGACCGTATCGCCGCCAAGCTGGCCTACGACATCTCCAAGCAGATCGAGACCGACCTCGAGTACCCTGGCCAGATAAAGGTGACCGTTATCCGCGAGAGCCGGGTCAGCGAGGTGGCCAGGTAGACGAGGGCTGCTAGTGGATGGCCCCTACAGGGACCTCGGCGCTGGCTTCGCCCGACTTACCGGCGTGGAGGGGGCCCGCCGCGGTCCCTCCCGCATCACCCACGTGGAGGACGCCCTCCTGGAACTGGTTCGCAACGCCCGCGACGCCGGGGCGGCCCACATCTACGTGGCCTCTACGCTGAGAGACCGTCGGTACAGAACCCTCACCGTCATCGACGACGGCCACGGCATCCCGGAATCTCACAGGGATTTGATCCTGGAACCCGGCGTGACAACCCGCCACCTGAACCCCGTCACTCAACCAGGCGACCCTTCCGAACCCACCCACGGCGCTGGCCTCTCCCTGTACCAGATAAAAAGCCTCTCTTTAGAGACCAGCGTCCTCTCCACATCCTCGCCTACCTCGATACGGGCCATCTTCGATACCAACACCATCCCTGAACGTACCCTCCAGTCAACTACCCGACCCTCGAACAGCAACCTCAGGGCTACGCTAGAACACTTCACCGAAAGAACCAACGTTTACAGCCCCCGGCTTTCCTCCTACTACGGGTCTCCGGCCAGCATCCTCGCCACCCTCTTAGATCACCGCATAATACAGAGACAACGAGACAGTCTGAGACTGCGTGGGGCGGCACTGAGGCTTGGACTCGGCGTATCGGTGAGGAGCGTACAGAGGATACTGCGTGGTGAGGTGCTGCCTGTCGAGGGTATTTCGGCGGGGGAGAGTACCGGAGGGGCAGGGAGGCGGCGGGTTGGCGGGGGGGTAGATGGGGGGCCTGTGCTCGAGCTTGGGGAGGAGGAAAGTGCGCGCATTACGGATATACTCAGGCGGGCGGCGCGGGCCGGGTACATGGAGGTCGAGGATGTGAGGCTCGAGAGCCGTCCGGGGGAGATCTCTCTCAGAGCCCGAGTCTACGAGCCGGAGGAAGAGTATGAGTAGCACGACAAGAACGACGCCGACAGCGCCCATACCGCTCTCCAGCAAGCCTGCCGGGCAGGCCAACCCTGATACCAAGACCGCGTGCATAAGGACCTTCGGCTGCCAGATGAACGTGCACGACTCAGACCGCATAAGGCGGATGATTCAGGACGCAGGCTACGCCGAGGTCCAGCGTTACGAGGACGCGGACCTCGTAATACTCAACACCTGCTACGTGCGCGAGAACGCCGTCGACCGTGTGAAGGGACACCTCGGAGAGCTGAACCGTCTCCGCCGCGACGGGCGGGTCAAGAGGGTTGCCCTAACAGGCTGCATCGGCGCCGCCGAAGAGTCGGCCACCCTCCAACAGACCTACGATATAGACCTAGTACTGGGCACGCATAATACTTACGAGCTGGCGGAGTTCGTGGGGCTACCGACGATGCTGGAGACGTACACGCCCGAGCTGCCTGGCACCGAGGGCGGGCACAACGCCTTCGTCACGATAATGACCGGGTGCAACTACCAGTGCAGTTACTGCATAGTCCCCACTGTGAGGGGGCGCATGCTCTGCCGCCCGATGGGGAGTGTGATCGCGGAGGTAGAGAGGCTCGTCGCCGGCGGCACCGGGTACGTGACGCTGCTGGGCCAGACGGTGGACGCGTGGAGACACGAGGGCAAGAGGTTCTGCGATCTCCTCGAGGCGGTCTCGGAGAGTACGCCGCGCGTGTGGTTTACCACGAGCCACCCTTCCAACATGGAGGACCGCACGCTACGGGCCATAGGGGAGAGGGATACCATCGTAAAACGGCTACACCTGCCCGTGCAGTCGGGGTCTGACAGGATGCTTAGGGTCATGCACCGCGGGTACAAAGCTGAGCGGTACAGGCGCAAAATCGAAGTTTTCAGGGAAGCGGCACCGGACGGTACCCTCACCACGGACATTATCGTGGGCCATCCTGGCGAGACCGAGGAGGACCACGAACAGACACTCAAGCTGGTCGAGGACTGCGCTTTCGACTCGGCTTACATCTTCAAGTTCTCACCGAGACGGGGTACCGAGGCCGCATCGCTACCCGGTGCCGTGCCCGATGCCGTCGTCCAACGGCGCTTCCTCGAGGTGCTGAGGCAGATCGAACGGAACGCCTTCGAGAGGAACCAGCGCAAAGTCGGGGGCGTGGAGGAGATTTACATCCGTCACGGTAGCACGGAAGACGGTAAGGCTATCGGGGAGACGTGGAGCGGTCACGCCGTTCACGTAAAGACCGGCGTCGCGCCGGGGAACTACGTCAAGGCAAGAATAGAGTCCGCAGGACCCCACGTACTCTACGCTGGCGAGCCATCAGGGTGACGGCCCTAATCTGAGGGACGACGGCTGGCACAGAACCTGAAAAAGACCGCACTGGTGGTTTGCGGGCCGACGGCGGGCGGCAAGAGCGAACTCTCCGATGACGTGGCCGAGAGGCTTACCAGGGCACAAGGTCGTCACGTACCCACGCTTGCCGTTGATTCCATGCAAGTCTACAGGGAGCTGCCCGTGCTCACCAACCAGGCCCGCAGGAGGCCGGCGGAGCTCGTAGGCATCGTCTCCGTGACCGAGGAGTGGACCGTAGCCAGACACAGGACGCGTGCCGCGGAGATCATCGCACCAGAGGCTACGTTCGTCCTCGACGCGGGCACCGGGATGTACCTCAACGCGATACTGCTCGATCTCCCCCTCGCCCCCAGGGTTTCTCCCTCTTTACGCCGGCAGGCGCAGGAGGCGGTCGCGGACGAACCCAACCCCCGCAGGGCTGCGCGGGCGAAAGAGCTGGAGCTGGCCGGGACCGGAGGCCGGGGTTCTATCTGGGAAGGAGAACTTCTCTACGACACTACCATCGTCTACCTCCGTCCAGAGAGGCATGCGGTCGACGCCGCCATCGCCGAGAGGTCCAAGAGAATAACTCTGGACGGCCTGCGCGAAGCCGAGAGACTCAAAGTCATGGTCGCGGCGGGAAAGAGTGTAAGCCCCCAAGTCGTGGACTCCGTAGGGGTGCGCGAGCTCTCCGGACACCTCGCAGGGACGCTCTCTCTGCCGCAGGCACAGGACCTCATTTCGACCCGTACCAGACGGCTCGCCCGACGCCAGATACGCTGGTTCGACAAGCTGGTGCGT
>Ga0136617_10006810_pt1 | contig 10194 bp, 11 predicted proteins | sample AntDrymUQ3222106_2_FD_129672 | JGI IMG/M metagenome (GOLD analysis project Ga0136617, IMG submission 129672) | Polar desert sand microbial communities from Dry Valleys, Antarctica - metaG UQ322 (21.06) | ecosystem: Environmental > Terrestrial > Soil > Desert | place: Antarctica: Dry Valley... | reverse complement strand
AGGTCCGGAGCGCAGGTCGCTCTGGAGTACCGCAGCTGACCTCGTGCTGGCCCTCGTCACCACTCCGGGTGAGGCCGGGAGCACCGAGGTCGCCGAAGTCCCCGATGCGCGTCCGGGCCCTGATCAGGTCCTGATCCGGACCCTCGAGGTGGGCGTCTGCGGGACTGACCGGGAGATCTCCGAAGGGCACTTCGGGGTGGCGCCCGAGTCCGGGGAGCGACTTATCCTCGGCCATGAGTTCCTCGGCACGGTCGAGCAGGACGGCCACGGGTTCTCGCGCGGAGATGTCGTCTCGGCGACGGTGCGGCGCTCTTGCCGGAAGTGCCGTGCGTGCGCCGAGGGCTCGCCTGACGCCTGCTTCACCGGCGACTACTCCGAGCGGGGGATCACGGGCCTTGACGGGTACGCGTCCGAGCTCGTCGTCGAGTCGCCCGAGCACCTCGTGCCCGTGCCCGCGTCACTCGGGCGCCTGGGCGTGCTGGCGGAGCCGTCCGCGGTCTGTGCCCGGGGGATCCGGCACGCGCGCGCCATCGGCGAGCGGCAACCGTGGGAGCCCGGGCGTGCCCTCGTCCTCGGCACGGGAGCGATCGGGATGCTCTCGACCGCCTTCCTGCGCCTGGACGGATTCGAGGTCTGGACCGTCGGCCGATCCGCGGGTGCGAACCCGAAGGCGCGGCTCGCCGGGGCGCTCGGCGCGCGGTACGTCTCGAGCGCGGAGACGCCCACGGCCGCCCTGGCCGAGGAGGTCGGCGGCTTCGACGTCGTCATGGAAGCCACGGGCAACGCCCAGATCATGCTCGACACCCTCGGACTGCTGGCTCGCAACGGCGTCGCCTGCCTGCTCGGCATCGACGGCCGCCCGCAGCAGGTGACCCTCGACGGCACCGTCATCGGGGTGGACGCGATCCTCCAGAACCGCGCACTGGTCGGAAGCGTCAACGCCAACCGGGCCGACTGGTTGCGCGCCGTTGAGCAGCTCGACGCGGCCCGCGTCCGCTGGCCCGACGCGCTCGACGCATTCGTCGGCGAGCGGGTGCCCCTCGAGCGCTTCAACGAGGCCTTCGACTTCGGCGGTGTGAAGGCGACCCTCGCGCTGCGGTGAGCGGGGAGGGACGAGTAGGCTTGGATGCATGGCCTTCGTTCTCGTAGTCCGCATGACCGCCCGTGAGGGCGAGCAGGATCGCGCCGTGGAGCTCATACGCGAGCTGAGCGCTGCCTCGGCCGCCGAGCCGGGCAACGTCCACTACCTGGCGCATCGGGATCCTGACGACCCCCGGGTCTTCCTCATGTACGAGCAGTACCGCGACAAGGCGGCCTTCGAGGAGCACGGTCAGACCGAGCACTTCAAGACGCTCGGGGCCGGCGAGCTCTTCGGTCTGATGGAGAACCGCGAGCGCGCCATCTACGAGACGCTCGACTGATCTGCGTAGCGCCTCAGAAGACCGCGCGGCCGCCGGAGACGTCAAAGGTGGCGCCCGTCGAGAACGACATGCGCTCGCTCGCCAGGAAGGCGATGAGCTCCGCCACCTCCTCGCTCCTGCCCATCCGCCCCATCGGGATCCGCTCGACCATGTAGTCGATGTGCTCCTGGGAGAGCTGCTCGAGGATGGGGGTGGCGATCACCGCGGGGGCGATGCAGTTCACGAGCACGCCCGTGGTCGCCAGGTCCTTGCCGATCGACTTGGTGAGCCCGATCACGCCGGCCTTGCTGGCCGAGTAGGCGGCGGCCATCGGGTTGCCCTCCTTGCCGGCGATCGACGCGACGTTGACCACGCGTCCGTACCCGCGCGGCGCCATCACCCGGGCCGCCGCCCGGTTGAAGTAGAAGAGGCCGTCGAGGTTGATCGCGAACACCCGTCGCCATTCCTCGTCCGAGACGTCGGCGGTGTGCAGCGAGTCACCCCCGATTCCCGCGCAGCAGACCAGGATGTCGAGCGGACCGATCTCCCGCTCGACCTGCTCGACCGCAGCGTCGACCTGGCTTGAGCTCGTCACGTCGCCCGCGATCCCGAGCACACCGTCGGGAACGTCCGATGCCGCCAGGTCGAAGGCCGCGACCTGCGCACCCCGCTCACTCAGCAGGGTCGACGCCGCGGCGCCGATCCCGCTCGCGCCGCCGGTCACCAGCGCGGTCCTGCCGTCGAACTCGGGCATCAGCGAGCCACGTGACCCGAGCCGCCCTCGGCGAGCATGAGGTCGGCCTCGTGGTCGGGCACGTGGTCGAGCGGCACCGGGGCGAGCGCTTCGAAGAACGTCACGCCGTCCGCGGAGTGCAGCTCGTGCTCGACGCCGCGATTGACGCACACGACGTCACCCGGCCCCAGCTCGCGGGTCTCGTCGGCGATGGTCATCGTCACGGAGCCGTCGATCACGGCCATCAGCTGCTCCGTGTGCTCATGGGCGTGACGCGGTACCTGCTTGCCGGGCTCGTACTGCACGCGGCAGAGCAACACCTGGTCTCCGCCGATGGCGTGCAGGAACACACCGTCGACGAACTCGAACGGCTCTCGGCCGTTCCAGGAGCGAAACGGTGACTCAGGCATCGACGCCCCAGAAACCCTCGCCGCCATCGGCGCTCACGGCCGCGACGGAGATCTCCTCGTCGAAGATCACCCGCTTGCCGTCCAGCCGCGGCTCCGCACTGGCTTGCAGCGCCCGGAGCACGCGCTCCGGTGTGGCCGGCATCTCGGTGACCCAGACACCGACCGCGTCGTGGATCGCCGCGGCGATCGCCGGAGGCTGCGCGTTGTTGGCCATCTCGCCGATCGCCTTGGCGCCGAACGGACCGTCCACCGAGGGATTCTCGATGATCACGTTGTCGATCTCCGGCATATCGCAGAGGGACGGCGCCAGGTAGGCCCCGAACTGCTCGCCGCGGTGCTCCACGGACGGATAACGCGGGTAGGCGTCCTCGAGCAGACCCAGTCCCAGCCCCATCATCGCGCCGCCCTCGATCTGGCCTTCCACGAGCGTCGGGTTGATCGCCCGGCCGACGTCGTAGACCTGGGTCATCTTCAGCACGGTGACCTCGCCGGTCTCGTCGTCGACCTCCACGTCGATGACGCATGCCGCGTAGGAGATCGCCGAATGCGGCTCCGCGGTGACCGAGCCGTCGTCGTCGTTGAGCTCGGCCAACGGCTTGAGCGCCGTCCCGTTGCCCGTGATGAGCTCTCCGTAGACGTAGGTGGCAGCGCCCGCGACGTCCGGGATCGAGATCTTGCGATCCGGCGCACCCTTCGCGAGCACCTCGCCGTCCACCACCTCGAGGTCGTCGGCGGAGATCTCGAGCTCCTTGGAGGCGATCTCGAGGATCCGCTCCTTCGCCTTCTCGGCTGCGTAGCGGACGGCGTTGCCGCCGATGAACGTCCCACGCGAGGCGAAGGTGCCCGTGCAGACGGCCGAGGAATCCGTGTTGGAGTTGTCCATCGTGACCCAGTCGTACGGGACGCCGATGGCGTCGGCCACGATCTGGGTGTGGACGGTCTTCGAGCCCTGGCCGATGTCGACCGTGCCCGCGAAGACGTCCACGCGCCCGTCCGGCTTGAGCTTGATCCACGCCTGGCTGGGGTCGCCGTTCTGGTTCATGCCGGTCGGATACTCGATCGTCGCGAACCCGCGGCCCTGTCGCCTGGCCATCAGTGACCTCCGTTCGTGGTCGCGCTGTGGACGATCAGGTGCTCGCCCTCCGGCGCCTGCTGGCCCGCCAGGTGCTCGGGCAGCAGCTCGCCCGTGCGCCGCTCGCTCGTCATGTCCCGGTACTCGTCGCCGAGCTCGTACCCGACGCGCTCGGCGGCCGCCAGGGTCACCGCGACGGTCGACGGGTCGTGCATGACCACCCGATTGCCCGTGGTGTCGCCTATGCGGTTGGCGTTCTTGAGCCGGAGCTCGAGAGGGTCGAGCCCGAGCACCTGCGCGACGCGGTTGAGGTGCGTCTCGACGGCCAGGGACACCGACGTGACGCCGAAACCGCGCATGGCCGTGGTCGGCACCCGGTTTGAGTACACGACGAACCCATCAAACGACACAGCGGGAATCGTGTACGCGCCCGTGTGGTGGAAGGCGTGCTTGGTCAGCCCGTACGGCGAGAAGCGCGAGTAGGCGCCCGAGTCGTGGAGCGTCAGCGTGCGGCGCCCGAGGATCCAGCCCTCCTTGGACACCGCGTCCTTGATCTCGACGTGCCACGGCGCACGGGTCGACGAGGCCAGGAACTCCTCCTCGCGGGTGAAGCGCCACTTCACCGGCTTCTGCGACTTGATGGCCAGCAGTGCGCAGACCGTCTCCGTCGCGGTGTCGACCTTGCCGCCGAAGCCGCCACCGACGGTCCCGCCGACGAACTTGATCTTGTTCAGCGGCCACTCGAGGTGGGCGGAGACGACTCCGAGCGAGAAGTACATGGCCTGGGTGCAGGAGTAGATCGTGAGGCGGCCGTTGGCCTCCGGCACCACGAGCGACACCTGCGTCTCGAGCGGGCAGTGCTCGATCGCCTGCGGCCGGTACACGCCCTCGACGATGGTGTCGGCCGCGTCGAAGGCCGCTTCGACGTCTCCCTTGCGCACCCGCCGGTGGTTGTGGGGGCCGAAGTGCGGATAGACCGGGCCCCAGTGGTGGATCTCCGGCGCACCCGGGTCGAGCCCTTGACGGATGTCGAAGACGGCGGGGCGCTCCTCGTAGCGGATGTCGATGGCTTCGAGCGCCGCCAGCGCGATCGCTTCGGAGTCGGCGGCCACCGCGGCGATCGGCTGGCCCTTGTAGCGGACCTGGCCGTCCGCGAGGAGCGGCTCGTCCGCCGGAACGCCGAGCGCCTCGAGGTGACCGTAGACGTTGTGGGGCACGTCGGCGCAGGTCACGACCGCGTGGACCCCCGGCAGCGCCTCGGCGGGCGCCGTGTCGATGTGCGTGATCGCGGCGTGGTGATGCGGGGAGCGCAGGGCCTTGACCCACAGCTGCCCGGGCACGCGGACGTCGTCGACGTATTGCGTGCGCCCCGTGACGTGCGCGATGCCGTCGTACCGGGGGAGGCGTGCGCCGACGGCCTTCATGCCGGGCTCCCGGGGATCAGCGAGATGTTCTCTTCACCTTGCGGGCCCATGTCGGCTTGGGTCTCCTCTGCGTGCACGTCGCCGTTGGCCGCCGCGTTAACCGCTTCGACGATCTTCACGTAGCCCGTGCAGCGGCACACATGGCCTGACAACGCCTCGATCACGTCCTCGCGACTCGTCCCCCCACCGCGCTCGATCAGTGCGTGGGACGCCATCAGGAAGCCCGAGGTGCAGAAGCCGCATTGCGCGGCGTAGTGCTCGTCGAAGGCCGCCTGGACGGGCGAGAGATTCGTCGGGTCGCCGAGGCCCTCGACCGTGGTGATCGCCGCGCCGTCGACCGCCGCGAGCGGGGTCAGGCAGGCACGGCGCGGCTCCCCGTCGATCAGCACCGTGCAGGCGCCGCAGCCGCCCTGCTGGCAGCCCGCCTTGGGGCTGGTGACCCCGAGCTCCTCGCGCAGGACCGCGAGCAGGCTCGTCAGGGGTGGCGAGACAAGCTCGCGGGGTGTCCCGTTGACCGTCAGTCTCATCGCTCTCCTCTCATCCAAGGTCGTTCAAGACGCGAGTGACGAGCACCGGCAGGGTCTGCTCGCGATACCAGGCCGAGGCCAGCGCGTCGTCTGCTGGGCTCACGTCGTCGAGGGCCCGGGCGGCGGCGGCGGCGGCATCCGCACCCGAGGCCAGCGCCTCCTCCACCGAGGTGAGGCGCACCGAGCGGGGCCCGGCCCCGCTGGCGGCCAGGCGCGTCCCGGCGACGCCGATGGCGCCGCAGACGGAGAGGATCGTGTAGGCGTGGGCGTGCGGCCGGCGGACCTCGGCCGAGGCGCCGGCCTGCGGGGGCTCGAAGGACACGTCGAGGACGAGGCGCCCCTCCGGCCCGGCGGCGAGCAGATCCTCGACCGGCTCCGTTCGCTCCCCGCCCGGGCCCACGGAGCGCACCTGGGCGCCGAGGGCGATGAAGGCGGCCTGCAGGTCGCCGCGCGGGCTCTCGGCCCCGGGCGTCGCACAGAGGTTGCCGCCCACGGTGGCCTGCGCCCGGATCTCCGGGTCGGCCACACCACGGGCGACGGTGGCGAGTGGTTCGACGCTGTCCTCGAGCTCGGCGACCCGGGTCATCGCCCCGATCGTGATCCGTCCGCCCTCGGTGCGGACGCCGGCCATCTGCGCCTTGTCGAGCATGAGTACCCGCTCCGGGGCCAGGCGACCGTGGACGAGATCGACCATCAGGATCGTGCCGCCCGCGAGGACGGTCACGCCTTCTCCGTCACCGAAGGCCGAGACGGCGTCGTCGATCGACGTCGCGGCGACGACCTCGGGCGCCTCCGTGGATGCTAGGGCCAAAACGTCTCCTCCTCCGGTGCTGCGGAAATCTGCAACCCACCTGCTTATACACGCCGACGCGGCTCGCGGCTAGGGTGATGGATACATGAGCCTCCGAACCCGGCACAAAGGGTCAGAAGCGTGAACGAGGCGATCGAATTCAGTTCGATCGACGATGTGGAAGCGGCGCTCCGAGCGCAATCCTACCTTCCCGAACGCGGGCTCGCGACGTCTCTCTTCCTCTCCCTGGCCATCGGCAAGCCGCTGCTGCTTGAGGGCGAGGCGGGGGTCGGCAAGACCGAAGCGGCGAAGGCCCTGGCCATCTCGCTCGGAGCCCGGTTGATCCGCTTGCAGTGCTACGAGGGCCTGGACGTCGCGCACGCCGTCTATGAGTGGAACTACGCCCGTCAGCTGCTGCACATCCGCGCGGCGCAGGAGGGCTCGGTCTCCGAGGAGGAGCTCTTCGGCCCGGAGTTCCTCATCCGCCGCCCGCTGCTCGAGGCGATCGAGTCCACGGAGCCGGTCGTCCTGCTCATCGACGAGATCGACCGCGCCGACGACGAGTTCGAAGCCTTTCTCCTGGAAGTCCTCTCCGACTTCCAGATCACCATCCCGGAGATCGGCACGATCCACGCCAAGCGGCGGCCCGCGGTGATCCTGACCTCCAATCGCACGCGCGAGCTGCACGACGCGCTCAAGCGCCGCTGTCTGTTCCACTGGATCACCCACCCGTCGCTCGAACGTGAGATCGAGATCGTGCGGCTGCGCGTGCCCGGCGTGTCAGAGCGGCTGGCCGCCCAGGCGGCGGCGTTCGTCTCCGGTCTGCGCGAGCTCGACCTCAACAAGCCGCCCGGGGTCGCCGAGACGATCGACTGGGCGCACGCCCTCGCCGTCCTGGGCTGCGAGGAGCTCGACCCTGCGGTCGTCGAGCAGACGCTGGGGTCGGTGCTCAAGTACCGCGAGGACTTCGAGACCGTGCGCGACGACACCGTCCTGACCCTGGTTCAAGAGGCCCGCATCGCCGCGGCCGCCGCCGCTTCCGTGTCGTGAGCGACGGCTTCACGCGCCAGGTCGTGACGTTCGGCCGGGTGCTGCGTGAGGCGGGGATGGAAGTCGGAGCGGGTCGCCTAGCCGACGCACTACACGGTTTGGACCGCGTCGACGTGACCCGCCAGGACGACGTGTACTGGACGCTGCGGACAACGCTCGTGGCCAGGCGCGAGGAGCTCGAGCCCTTCGATCGCGCTTTTCGTGCGTGGTTTCTCTCCACGCCGGTCAGCCCCCCCGGGCGCGATCAGGATCCGAGGACGATGCCGTCCGGAGCGCAGTGGACGCGCAGCGACGCCCGCATGCGCGGGGACGCCCCGAACGCCGACGGAGAGCCCGACAGCGTCGGGTACAGCGCTCACGAGATCCTGCGCCGCAAGGACTTCGCGTCGATGACCCATGAGGAGTTCGCCGCGGCGCGCCGGCTGATCGCAGACATCGAGTGCCGCCGCCCGCGGCGCCGCTCGCGCCGCCTGCGCCCGCATTCCCGCGGCCGAACCCTCGACGTGCGGCGCCTGGCCCGCGGCTCCCTGGCCACGGGCGGCGATCCGGTGAACCGCCGCTTCCGCCGGCGTGCCGAGATGCCTCGCAAGCTCGTGGTGCTGTGCGACGTGTCTGGCTCGATGGAGGCCTACACCCGAGCGATGCTGCTGTTCTTGCACGCGCTCATGCGCGCCGGGCGCGGCGTGGAGGTCTTCGCGTTCGGCACCCGGCTCACCCGACTCACGCCTGAGCTCGTGACCCGCGATCCCGAGGAGGCGCTGCGCCGCGCGGCCGACCGGGTGGTGGACTGGGCGGCCGGCACCCGCATCGGCGTGTCGTTGAAGGCCTTCAACGACGTCTGGGGCCGGCGCGCGCTGACCCGCGGAGCGGTTGTCCTGATCGTCTCCGACGGCTGGGAACGACACGACCCGTCGCTCGTCGGCCGTGAGATGCAGCGTCTCCACCGCGCCGCCTTCGCGGTCGTATGGGTCAATCCGCTCAAGGGCGGCAGGGACTACGAGCCGCTGGCCGGCGGGATGCGGGCGGCGCTCCCCTTCATCGACCGCTTCGTGACCGGCCACAACCTCGCCAGCCTCGACGAGCTCGCCGGACTGCTGTCGGGGATCGAGCGTCGCCACGAAGCTTAGATACGTGTAGGTTCGGCTCCCTGGGAGGCGGAGAGAAAGGTCGACGATGACGTTGCAGGTCATGGAACCAGCGCTTCTCGAGCTGGTTGACGAGGACGCGGAGCTCGAGCAGCTGGGTACAGGCTTCACCTTCACGGAAGGGCCGCTGTGGAACCCTGACGGCTTCCTTCTCTTCTCGGACATGCCCGGGGACGTCAGGCGTCGCTGGGACGAGGAGGGTGGGGTGCGCGAGATCGCCAACCCGTCCAACAAGGGCAACGGGATGACGTTCGACAACGACGGGCGCCTGCTCGTCTGCGAGCACGTCACGAGCTCGGTCGTGCGCATGGACCCCGACGGCACGGGCTCGGGACGCGAGGTGCTGGCCACCCACTACGACGGCAAGGAGCTGAACTCCCCGAACGACGTGATCGTCAAGAGCGACGGGGCGATCTACTTCACCGACCCGACCTACGGACGTTGGCCAGGCTTCGGCATCGAGCGCGAGCAGGAGCTGGACTTCCAGGGCGTCTACCGGATCGCGCCGGAGGGCGGCGACCCGCAGCTGCTGATCGACGACTTCCTCCAGCCCAACGGCCTCTGCTTCACCGCCGACGAGAAGAAGCTGTACATCAACGACACGGAGCACGCGCACATCCGCGTCTTCGACGTCCAGGGGGACGGGACGATCGCCAACGGTCGCGTGGTCGCCGAGGGGATCGGAAGCGGGACCATCGAGATCGGCGATCTCGTCGACGGGATGAAGCTCGACGAGCGCGGGAACATCTACGTGACCGGGCCGGGTGGGGTGTGCGTCTTCGATCCCGACGGACGGCAGCTCGGGACGATCGAGGTGCCCGAGAACGTCGGCAACGTCAATTGGGGCGGCCCGGACTGGAACTGGTTGTTCATCCCCGCCTCGACGTCGATGTACCGCGTGAAGTGCAAGGTCTCCGGCAACCGACTCCCATACATGAGGTGACCACGTGAGCGACGAAGCAGCCCCTCTCAAGCTCGATCCCGCCAGCTCGGCGTTGATCATCCAGGACCTGCAGAACGACGTCATCATCGAAGGTGGTGCGTTCGCCGACTCGGGTGCCCCCGCCCACGCCACCTCGCAGAACGTCGTCCAGAACGTCAGGGCACTCGCGGATGCCTTCCGGGCGAAGGGTGCCCCGGTGATCCATGTGCACTACGTCGTGGAGAAGGGCGCTGCCGGGCTGCGCCAGAACGCGCCACTGTTTCAGGGAGTGCGCGGAGCGGACGCGCTGGTTCGCGGGACGTGGGGAGCGGCGGCGGCGGAAGGCCTCGAGCCGCAGGACTCTGATCACGTCGTCGAGAAGATGCGGATGAACGGCTTCTACGACACGCGCCTGGACATCCTGCTCCGCGGACTCGGGGCGGAGACGATCGTGGTGAGCGGGGCATGGACGAACATGTCGATCGAGCACACGGCGCGCCACGGCGCCGACGCGGGTTACGAGGTGGTCGTGCCGTCGGATGGCACGTCGACCGTCAACGACGAGTGGCAGAAGGCGGCGCTCGAGTACGCGATGACCAACGTCGCGCAAGTCGCCTCCTGCGCGGAGATCACCCAGGCCCTCGAGTGAGCGCTCTCGCACTTGGGGAGCAGCAGGGCTACGTCGGCGGCCGCTGGGTCGACGCGGACGACGGCGCCTGCT
>Ga0136617_10006809_pt1 | contig 10194 bp, 9 predicted proteins | sample AntDrymUQ3222106_2_FD_129672 | JGI IMG/M metagenome (GOLD analysis project Ga0136617, IMG submission 129672) | Polar desert sand microbial communities from Dry Valleys, Antarctica - metaG UQ322 (21.06) | ecosystem: Environmental > Terrestrial > Soil > Desert | place: Antarctica: Dry Valley... | reverse complement strand
CCGGCGAGCAGCCGATCGCGGTGACCGCGCCTCCGACTTCGATCCAGGAAGAAGCGGTCATCCGCTCCCGGCGCACCGACCTCGCGGCGCTTTCCGAGATCGTCGCCGGTCTCGCGTCTCGTGCGGCCCGCCGCCTGCGTCCGTTCGGGTTCGCCGCGGGAACGATTTCGGTCGAAGTACGGCGCGCGGATGCCCCAGCGCGGCGCAGCGAGCATTTCCCGGCCGCGGTGTCCGCGGAAGAGACGCTCCGTGAGGTGGCGCTGGCCCTTGCTGCCCCGCTGCTCGACCCCGCCGAATCGGTCAAGGCCGTACACGTCCGTCTCACCCGTCTCGGGGCCGCCAGTGGGCAGGCATCGCTGCCGCTGTTCCCCGAGCGGCGCCGCGCTACTCGCCAGCGCTGACCGGCGCCGACGTGATCACGGGATGGGCGGCGTGACCTGCGACGAGGGCGCGTAACCCGCAACCAGCACCACCGGCGCATCGCCTCCGTCGATCATGCGGGCGTGCGTCATCGCCCACCCCGGGGGCGCGGGCTCCGGCGCCGTGCGGACATCCTCGACGCGCCAGATCGTGCGCGGAGTGTGGTCCAGGAAGGGATCGCTCGGCAGCACGTCGCCTTCATCGAGCGAGGGCAGGTGGGAGAAGTGGTCGTCGCCCGCGGCGGGCGCGGCGATATACCTCACGTCGAGCCGGACCGCGTCGACGAGTTGCCCATAGGCACGCAGCTTGTTGAGCGCGCGCGGTGACCGCACGAGGACGAGATCACCGGGCGCCGACTGCCGCTTGAGGTAACGGGCGGCGTACCAGAACGCGGGGGGCCGATCGGGGTATCGCGCAGTCCAGGTAGTCGCCAGTCCCGCTGCGCACAGGCCGACGAGCGCCACCGCCCCAACCATTCGGGCCACGGCCGATGAAGTCCGCGCCCAGGCGACGCCCCACGCGCAGACGAGGAAGAACTGGCCGAAGGCCATGTATCGCTCGAGGACGATCGGACGGCCGCCGAGAAGGGAGATCGCGAGTCCGAGCACCCAGGGCAGCAGCGCCTGCACCAACAGGAAGCGCGCACCGGCGCCACCGCGAAGCCAGGCCCATGCGATCAGCGCACCCACGATGAGCAGCCACGGTAGAGGCAGTCCGAACCTGAGCTCGGTGCCTGCCGCCCACTGCACGATCGACCACCCCAGCGTCGATGGCGAAGGCGCGGGAATCCAGTAGGCCTGCCTCACCTGCTCGACCTGGCGCAGCATCACCGGAACCCACGGCACGTACAGCGCCGCGGCGAACCCGAGGGCCATCACCATCCGTCGCCGGACCGCATCGGGCGCCGGCGACGCCAGCGGAGTCGCCGGCGATCGCGAAGCGACGAAGACGAAGAGGGCCTGCGCGGCCACGGTGAAAAGCGCGTAGTAATGCGTCGCGCAGAACGCGGCGACGGAAAGCGCGTAGGCCACCCAGAACCGGCGGCGCGATTCTCCGGCGCGCATGGCGCGAAGCAGCGACCAGCACGTCACGGCGCCGAGGAGGATCGCCAGCGCGTACATCCGCGCGTTGCGGCCGTGGCCTACGGGCGCGGTCTGGATGGCCATCACCGCCGCGACCAGAAGCGCCCCCATCCGAGCACGAGGGCTCGCGGCGTCCGCGCCGAAACGCAACGCCTCGAGGCACACCGCATACCCCATCGCAACGGCGAGCACGCCGAGAAGGGCGGACAACGCGCGGATCGCGGCCGGCGAATCGCCGCAAACGACCGCCCAGGCGTCGAGGGCGAAGTAATAGAGCGGCGGATGGACGTCGAGGGCGAGCCGGCGGAGCATTCCGGGCAGCGGGTACCGGATGAGCCGCCATGAAAAGGCCTCGTCGCTGGTGAGCACGGGGAGGCCGATGCGATGGAAACGGAGGAAGGCGGCCACGATCAGCGGAACGAGCAGAGCGAGTCGCGTCACGGGCGCGGGAGTGTAGCGCGAACGTGAGAAGCTAGCGCAGTGATCCGGTCCGTTCCATCCTTGCTCCTGCTGACCGCCGCTCTGCTGCCCGCCGCCGCGGCGCCTGGCGTCCTGCTGCCCACCGCCGAGGCTGCGCCGCCGCCGACGGGGCGCGCGAAGCGAATCCTTTCCCCGGCGTCCTTTCCCGGATGGCAGACGCACAACGTCGCGTTCCCGTCAGTCGTTCTCGATTCCGCCGGCCGATACCGCATGTTCTATGCGGGCTCCCCCGCCGCGAGCATCAATGCCAGCACCTGGGAGCAATGGGCGACGCTGACCGCGGTCTCCCGTGACGGCGTCGCCTGGACGCTGCCGGACGAATACGATCCGATCCTGATCCCGCACCGCTTCCGCGAAGGCGAGGTCGGCGATCCGGCGAAGCTGGCCGCCCGCTTCGATTCCGTCGCCGCCTTTGGCGCTTCCGCGCTGCGCGACCCGTCCGGTTATCGCCTCTGGTACACGGGATGGAGCGGCGCGCGCGAACGGATCTCGCCGGGTGTTTCGCGCGAGGTGGGATTCGCCATCGGCCTCGCGACGTCGAAGGACGGCGTCACATGGACGCGGCAACCGGGTCCGGCGCGGGCGGCCGCGGTGCTCGCCCCCGGCGCCACGGGGGAAGCGGATGCGATGGGCGCTGCCCAGCCCTCGGTTCTGCGCGACGGCGACGGGTTGAAGATGTGGTACGAGTGCCTCGCCGGCGCGCGCTCGCGAATCTGCTCCGCGACCTCGGCCGACGGTGTCGCCTGGGTCAAGGAGGGTGTGGCCCTCGATGTCGGCGCGGACGCGGCCGGCGACGCCCTCGGATTGCGCAATCCGGTCGTCGTCAGACGTGGGCCGGCGTACGAGATGTGGTACCAGGGCGAAGGCGCCGTCGCGCCGCGTTATCGAGTGCTGCGGGCCCGCAGCACCGACGGGCGGACATGGACGCGGCAGGCCGGAGAAGCCTCGCTTCACGCCGACCCGCCGGTCGGCGCCGACGAACGCATCCACGTGGATACCGTCATACCGCTGCCCGACGGCGGATCGCGCGTGTACTTCGCGCGGGAAGTGACGGCGAACCGGCCGACGCCGTACGCCACCGTCACCACGCGGCGTTATCACATATATACGGGGGTCGTCGGGCCGTGATGCTCGCCGCGGCCCTCGCGTTTGCCATACAAGCGACCGCCCCCGCGGCGCCCCAGCCCGCGCTGGCGTGGTCGTCCCCGAATCGCCAGCGCATCGTCCTGCGGGTCGATTCGCGGCGGCCGCGCCGCTCGAATTCCATCGCCTCGGTGGACATCGACTTCGCCGCGGAGTTGAAGGCGCGAGGGACACAGGGGACGTTCGATCCCCACACGATCGAGGTCGTTGCCTACGATGCGACCGGGCGGCCTCGAATCCACGACGCCGCGCGCAAGGCTGACGACCGGCATCTGCTTCCCTGGCGTATCGATCGCTACTACCCCACCGACCAGGTGACCCTGAACTTCGTCCTTCCCGATGCCGCTTCGACGCGGTACGCGGTGTACTTCGACACCGTGGAGTCCGGCCGTGGGAAACCCGATCGCCATCCGGGGCTCGTCGGTGACGGCGACTTCTTCCGCCATCCGCGCGGCAGGCGCGAAGTCGCGGCGAGTGCCAACGACACCTTTACCGACATCGACGGGGACGGCGACCTGGACCTCCTCGAGGGCGGGGTGGCCGCGCGCATCCGCGTGCTCGAGAACGCGGGCGCCGGCCGTTTCGTCGACCGCGGCGCGCTCACCTCCGCCGGCAAGCCATTGGACTTTCCGCGGGACGGCGGCAACCGCAGCTGGATGTCCGTAGAGGCAGTGGACTGGGACGGAGACTCCGACCGCGACCTCTTCGTCTTCTTCCTGAGCGGTCCCTTCATCAACCAGGTCGTTCGTTACGAGAACGTCACCACGAGGGGCGGGCCGCTGACGTTCGCGAGCCGCGGCCCGCTCGCCACCCGCACCGGCCGCGCGCTGGCTGGCCGTGTGGCATTCGTCGACTGGGACGGCGACGGCCGGCTCGACGTCATGGCGAGCACCCCGGAAGGCCTGGTGCTGTTCCATCGGAACGAAGGGGCCACGAGGGCCGTAGCCGAGATCGCGATCGCGGAAGGCGTCCCACTACGGGCGAACGGCGTGCCCCTCCAGCTCGACCAGCCACGCCCCGACTTCGCGGACATCGACGCCGATGGCGACCTCGACGTCTTCGTCGGGACGGAGGACGGCCCTGTCTTCTTCTTCGAGAACGAAGGGCGGCGATCCGAGCCCGCCCTCGCCGTGGGCCGCATCCTCGTCTATCACGGGTTCATGGACTCGAAGACCGGGGTGAAGGTCGCGGACTTCGACGGCGACGGGCTGCTGGACTTCGTGGTCGGCCGCTTCTGGGAGCGCGTCAGCCACGGCGCGCAACCGCCGGTGCATGGACGGTTGTACCGCAACGTCGGCACCGCTTCCGCGCCGCGCTTCGAGGTGCGGGATGCCCGCAACGGCGCTCCCTATACGGAGGAGTTCCAGCCCGTGGACGCCATCCGGCAGAACAGCGTGCGCGCGGCGGATTGGAACGCCGACGGCAAGCTCGACCTCGTCGCCGGGGACACCGACGGTTACGTCTGGCTCTTCCGCAATATCGGCGCGGGCAGCCAATCGATCTTCGCTCCCGGCGAGCGGCTGCAGGCGGGCGGCGTCCCTTTGAAGGTCAGCGGCGAAGAGCCGGAGATGCGCGTCGCCGGCTACGCGAGGCCCGACGTCGCGGACTGGAACGCGGACGGGCGCAAGGACCTGCTCGTCGCCGATGGCCGCGGATGGGTGACGCTCTTCGTCAACGAAGGAACCGACGCCGCTCCGGTGCTGGCCCGCGGACAGCGCTTGTCCGCCAGCGGCAAGCCCATCGACGGCACTTCACGAGGCAGCATCCACGTCACCGACTTCAACAATGACGGGCGCAAGGACCTGCTCTTCGCGATGGTTGGTGAAGGCCCGAGCCTTGACTACAACTGGCCTCCGCTCGGACCCGACCGGAGGCGCGACCGCGGCATCCTCTACTACCCGAACATCGGCACCGATGCCGCCCCGGTCCTGGCCGTCCCGCGGTGGGTGAAGTTCGGCCCTTCCGATGCCCCCGAGGACCTGCTGCGTCCGAACCTCGGAGACTTCGTCGATTGGGACGGCGACGGCGCGCGGGACCTGATCGTGTGCGAGTTCGAGAACTTCTGCCGGATATTCCACAACACCACCGGTGGCGGCACGGGCCGCAAGCCCCTGTTCGCCGGAGCCGCCGGCGTGACGGTCCTCGCTTCGCCGACGGCGCAGATGATCTCGGGTGCCGATGCGGTGGACTGGAACGGCGACGGCGACGTCGACCTGCTGTCCGGCCAGGGCCACGGCGGCAGCGGTTTGCGCTTCTACGAGCGCGACTATCTGGAAGACGTGCGCCGGGGGACGCTGCCCAGGGTCACGGTGGTGCGCGAATGAAGTCGGCCCCGGGAAAGAGCAGCGAGCGGAGCCGGATTCACTCCGGCGGCCGGGCGAGCCATGGCCCGGCACAAGCAGCGCCCCCCAGCAAGATCGAACGAGCGGCGCAGATCCTGGACATCCTGGAGACGGCGCACCCGGAAGCGAAGTGCGCGCTCGACTACAGGAACCCCTTCGAGCTCGTCTCCGCCACCATCCTCTCCGCCCAGTGCACCGACGAGCGCGTCAACCAGGTGACCCCCGCTCTCTTCCGGCGCTATCCGGATGCGCAGAAGATGGCACGGGCGAAGCCGGAGGATCTGGAAGCGATCGTCCGGCCCACCGGCTTCTTCCGATCGAAGTCGAAGAGCCTCCTCGGGTGCGCGTCGGCCCTCGCCGAGCGGCATGGCGGCGAGGTCCCGCGCACGATGGACGAGATGACGGCGCTGCCCGGCGTCGGACGCAAGACCGCCAGCGTGGTGCTCGGGCATGCCTACGACATCGCGGAAGGCATCGCCGTCGACACCCACGTCTTCCGCGTCACCAACCGCCTGGGCATCGCGAGGGCGGACGACCCGCTCGAGGTCGAGCGCCAGCTGATGGCGATCATCCCGCGCGAGCGCTGGACGCGCACGACGGACCTCGTCATCTTCCACGGCCGCAAGATCTGCATCGCGCGCCGCCCCTTGTGCGGGAAGTGCCCGGTGTTCGCCCTGTGCCGGTGGCCGCTTCGCCAGGCCTACGCGATGGGCGAGACGCCGCGCGCGCCCCGCCCCGCGAAGCGCGGTCCGCGCAAGGCGAACGCGGGCACGAAGGCTGCAGCGGCAAAAGCGGGTGCCCCCAAAGTGGCTGCGGGCAAGAAAGCGCGGGCGCGCCAATGACCCGCCGCCTCGTGGTCGCCGCGGCCCAGATGACGTCGACCGCGGACGCGGAGCGCAATCTCGCCATCGCGGAGTCGCTCATCGCCGACGCTGCGGCGCGCGGGGCCACCCTTGTCGGATTGCCGGAGAACTTCGCCTTCCTGCGCAGCGAGGGCGAGCCGGTCCCCGAGGCCCAGGCCGTGGATGGACCGTGGGTGACGCGGATGGCCGAGTCGGCGCGGAGCCATCGGATCGCGGTCCTGCTCGGCAGCATCCCCGAGCGCATCGAGGGCGACGGACGAGTGCACAACACGTCCGTCCTGCTCGGAGCCGACGGGTCGCCGATCGCGATCTACCGGAAGATCCACCTCTTCGACATCGACCTGCCGGGGATGGAGCACCTGAAGGAGTCGCGGGCGGTGCGGCCCGGCGACACGCTGGTGGCGGCCGACCTCCCCGCCGGAGACGGGCCCGTGCGTATCGGGCTCACCATCTGCTACGACCTGCGCTTCCCCGAGTTGTACCGCGCGCTGGTGAAGGCGGGCGCGCAGGTCCTCGCCGTCCCTTCGGCATTCACCGAGCGGACGGGCAAGGACCACTGGGAGATCCTCCTCCGCGCCCGGGCGATCGAGAACCTGGCCTACGTCATGGCGCCGGCCCAGGTCGGCGTTCACGGAAAAGGCCGGTCATCCCATGGCCACGCCGTGGTCATCGATCCGTGGGGCGCCATCCTGGCGCAAGTCGCGGACGGCGAAGGGCTCGCGGTCGCGGAGATCGACCTCGATCGGCAGGACCGGCTGCGCCGCGAGCTCCCGGCCCTCGACCACGTCCGGCTGGGGTGACGGCGCGGCCGCAAGGCCCCGGATCGTCAGGAGATACGTGTTGACACCCACGCTCGAATTCCCTTAATATCAAGGTTTGCCGCCACATCGGTGATCGGCGCCGTTACGGAGGGTCTTGCATGTCGACGTTCATTCCAAAGGTCGAAGGTCTCGAACGCAAGTGGTTCGTGATCGACGCCAAGGGGCAGGTGCTCGGTAAGCTGGCCACCAAGGCCGCGGTCCTCCTGACCGGCAAGCACAAGCCCATCTATACCTCGTTCCTCGACACCGGCGACCACGTGATCGTGATCAACGCGGCCCAGGTGCACATCAGCGGACGCAAGGAAACGGACAAGCTCTACCGCAGCCACTCCGGTTTCGTCGGCGGTTTGAAGACGACGGCCGCGGGCGACATGCGCAAGAAGCACCCGACCCGGATCATCGAGGAAGCGGTCAAGGGGATGCTCCCCAAGACCAAGCTCGGCCGCGCGATGTTCCAGAAGCTGAAGGTCTACGCCGGGGACACGCATCCGCATCAAGCTCAACAGCCCCAGCAAGTGGTTTTGGCAAGCGCCGGCGCAGGCGCCCCCTCCGGGGACAAGCAAGCCGGGGGTGCGAAGCACCCCCAACTGAATAAGAAGTAAGGAGAGAGTTCTGAGCGCGCAAGCAGTCGACTACTACGCCACGGGAAAACGCAAGACCGCGATCGCCCGTGTGCATCTTCGCCCCGGCACCGGCGAGATCCACCTGAACGACAAGTCGATGGACGACTACTTCGGCGGCCACGAAGCCCTGAAGCTGCTCGCCAAGCAGCCCTTCGCCATCACGGAGATGGTCGAGAAGTTCGACGTGCACGCGCGAGTGCAGGGCGGCGGGCCGTCGGCCCAGGCCTCGGCGCTGCGCCACGGCATCTCGAAGGCGCTGTGCGAGTTCGACCTCGAGCTGCGCAAGCGGCTCAAGAAGGCGGGGTTCCTGACCCGCGACGCCCGCATCAAGGAGCGCAAGAAGTACGGACAGAAGGGCGCCCGCGCGCGCTTCCAGTTCAGCAAGCGTTAATCACATCCATCACGAGCCCCGAGAGGGGCCGGCAAGCCCCGGGCGCGCTTTCGCGTCCGGGTCTGAATTCCAGGAGGCGTTGATTGGCTACGACCGTACCGACGAACACGAACGTGACCCCCACCGTCAGCATGAAGGAGCTCCTCGAAGCCGGAGTTCACTTCGGGCACCAGACCAAGCGCTGGAACCCCAAGATGAAGGACTTCATCTTCGGCGAGCGCAACGGCATCTACATCATCGACCTGCAGAAGACGCACCGCTACCTGCAGGAGGCGCTTCAGTACGTGCAGGAGCTGTCGGCGCAGGGCAAGACGATCCTGTTCGTCGGCACCAAACGCCAGGCTCAGGAGGCAGTGGCCGAGGAAGCCGTGCGCTGCGGCAGCCCGTACGTCAACGAGCGCTGGCTCGGCGGCCTGCTCACGAACTTCGTCACCGTGCGCAAGAGCCTCGACCGGCTGAAGGACCTCGACGCGATGTCCACCGACGGCCGCCACGAGCGCCTCACCAAGCGCGAGGTCGCGCGGCTCGAGAAGGAGCGCGGCAAGCTGGACCGCAACCTGCGCGGCATCAAGGGCATGAAGTCGGTGCCGGACGCCGTGTTCGTCATCGACACGCGGAAGGAAGCGATCGCCGTCCAGGAGGCCCGGAAGCTCCGGATCCCCGTGGTGGGCATCGTCGACACCAACTGCGATCCCGATGAAGTCGACCAGGTGATCCCGGGCAACGACGACGCGCTGCGCGCGATCCGCCTGTTCGCGGGACGCATCGCCGACGCCGTGCTGGCCGGCCGCGGCCTCCGCGAGGCGCGCGGCTCCGAAGCGGCCGCCGCGGACAAGGGGGCTTCGCCGGAAGACGACGCCGGACGCCGCCGGCCGCGCACGCCGCGGGCGATGCCGGCGCCGATGCCCATCGCGTAGCACCGTCTTCCTCCGCGCATCAGTAGCCGCCCCGGGCCCGTTCGCGCCGGGGCTTTTCACGCGGGTCCGCCGAAAAGCACCCGTCGAGAGTGACCGAAATGACGATCTCAGCCGAAATGGTACGCAAGCTCCGCGAAGAGACCGGAGCCGGAATGATGGACTGCAAGGCCGCGCTGTCCGAGGCGGCCGGCGACCCCGAAAAGGCGCGCGAGTTCCTGCGCAAGCGCGGTCTCGCCGCCGCGGCCAAGAAGGCCGGACGCACGGCCAGCGAGGGCGTGATCGGCACCTACATCCATCCCGGGTCGAAGATCGGGGTCATGGTCGAGGTGAACTGCGAGACCGACTTCGTGGCCCGCACGCCCGAGTTCCAGTCCCTGGTGCGGGACATCGCCATGCACGTGGCCGCCGCCTCTCCCCAGTACACGACCAAGGAGGAAGTCCCCGTCGAGGTGCTGGAGAAGGAGAAGGAGATCTACAAGTCCCAGGCCGCCGCGCAGGGCAAGCCCGCGCCGGTCCAGGACAAGATCGCCGAGGGGAAGCTGAAGCAGTACTACTCCGACTTCGTGCTGCTGGAGCAGCCGTTCGTCAAGGACACGCAGCTCACGATCAGCCAGCTCGTCGCGGAGAAGGTCGGGACGCTGAAGGAGAACATCGTGGTTCGTCGCTTCGCCCGGTTCAAGGTGGGCGAAGAGTCGAAGTAACATCAAACGCATGCCCGGCACCAAGAAAGCGATCTTCGGCCGCATCCTGCTCAAGCTGTCCGGCGAGGCGCTGCTGGGCGAAAAGACCTTCGGCATCGACCGTGACTTCACCGACTATCTCGCGGTCGAGATCAAGTCCGTGGCCGCCCTCGGGGTACAGGTGGGCGTGGTGGTCGGGGGCGGCAACATCTTCCGCGGCGTTTCCGACGCCGCCTCCGGCATGGACCGCGTCTCCGCCGATCACATGGGCATGCTGGCCACCATCATCAACGCCCTCGCCCTGCAGGACGCGGTCGAGCGGTCGGGGGTGCCGACGCGCGTGCTCTCCGCCATCGAGATGAAGGAGGTCGCCGAGCCCTTCATCCGCCGCCGCGCCATCCGCCACATGGAGAAGAAGCGTGTCGTCATCTT
>Ga0136617_10006806_pt1 | contig 10194 bp, 11 predicted proteins | sample AntDrymUQ3222106_2_FD_129672 | JGI IMG/M metagenome (GOLD analysis project Ga0136617, IMG submission 129672) | Polar desert sand microbial communities from Dry Valleys, Antarctica - metaG UQ322 (21.06) | ecosystem: Environmental > Terrestrial > Soil > Desert | place: Antarctica: Dry Valley... | reverse complement strand
CTGACGACCGGCAGGATCAGGAACAGCACCAGGCTGGCGGCGAACCGCCGGTCCTCGGCGCTGAGCCCGTGCGGCAGGGTGGTCGGCACTGCCGTGGCAAGGAGCAGCACCACCACGCCGACGACGTTGCCGATCACGACCAGCAGCGCCCGGGTCCATCCCCCGGCCAGGGCCAGCCGCAACCCGAGCTGGAGCTCGGTCATCAGACGGTCCCGGCGGCAAGTACGTCCAGCCGGCCGTCCCGCAGCACGACCTCGCGATCGGCGTGCGACGCCACGACCGCCTCATGCGTGACCAGCAGGACGGCGCTGCCCCGGTCGCGGGCCAGCCTGACCAGCGCCTCCAGGACCAGCTCCCCGGTCGCACTGTCCAGGGAGCCGGTGGGCTCGTCGGCGAACACCACCCTCGGCTGGTGCACGAGCGCGCGCGCCACGGCCGCCCGCTGGACCTGCCCGCCGGAGGCCGCACCGGCCCGGCGTAGGGCGGCGTCGCCGACCTCGAGCTCGTCGAGCAGCGCCGAAGCCCGCTTGGTGGCCGCCCGGTGCCCGACCCGCAGCAGGCGCAGCGGCAGGGCGACGTTCTCCAGCAGGGTCAGCTCGGGCACCAGGTCGCCGAACTGGGGGACGAACCCGAAAGTACGCAGCCGCAGGTTGCTGCGGCGGCGGTCGCTCTGGTCGTCGATCCGCTCGCCGTCCAACCGGACCTCGCCGCGGTCCGGCACCAGGACACCGGCCAGGCAGTGCAGCAGCGTCGACTTCCCTGAACCGCTCGTGCCCATGACCGCCACCGTTTCGCCCGCGGCCAGCGAGACGCTGACGTCGTCCAGTGCCCGGGTCTCACCGAAGGACAGCCCGAGCCCGGCACCTTCCAGCAGCGGGGCGGTCATCTGCCCGCCCCCTGCTCCGCCGCGAGCTGCCCCAACCGTTTGGCGGCCAGCTCGATCCACCGCAGGTCGGCGTCCAGGTGTGCGATCTCGTGGTCTGCCGACAGCCGGGAGAGGAGATCGCCGTCCCGCGCCAGCCGGCGTACCTCACGCATCCGCTCCAAGTGGACCACGCGCTGGGCGGCGAGCACCTCGTGAGCGGGACGGCCGGACAGCAGGGCCAGCACGGTCTTGGCGAACAGCACGCTCTGGGCGTACGCCGTCGGCGGCTCTGGGGTGAGCAGCCATGACGACAACTCCTCCACTCCCTGCGACGTGACGGCGTACACGCGACGGTCTGGACCCTCGCCCGACTCCACCCCCACCAGCTCGGCCAGGCCATCGCGCTGCAACCGGGCGAGCGTGGCATAGACCTGCCCGACACCCAGGGCGCGCCCGCGGCCGAAGCGGGCGTCATAGTCGGTCTTCAGGGCGAAGCCGTGGCGGGGAGCCGGTTCGAGAAGCCCGAGCAGAACATGGGGGAAGGACATGCTCGGCAGTATTACACACTCAGTGTGCACCGCAAGTGTGCAGTTTCCCTTCGTGATCCAGGCGGAGCCAGTGCTGTTCCTGCCGCAGCAACGCCGCCTGGATCATGAAACACGCGGATGACCGTGGGCCGCACGATAGGCGCGCGGCGACGTTCGTATCAGTTGCCCGAAGCGGCGATTGAAGTTGGAAAGGTTCCGGAAGCCGACGTCGTACGCGATCGAGGAGATCGGGTCGGCTGTCTCGAGGAGGCGGTCGCAGGCCGCGGCTACACGCACTTCGTTCAGGTAGCGGCTGAAGGACCGGCCGGTCACGCGTGAGAAGTAGCGGCTGAACGAGGACTCGCTCATGTGCGCGACCCGGGCCGCGTCGGCGCGGCGAACGTCAGTCGGATGACTCTCTTGGATGAACCGGCAGACATCGTTGATCACCGTCCGGCCTTCACCGGCCGTGCGGCCCGCCGGAATCATCCGCACGGAGAGCTCGGCAAGACTCGCCAGGACCCCGACGAGCCGCTGCAGTCGATCCACTCCGACGGACCGCTCCAGCACAGTGAGCTCACCGATGATCGACGTCGGTGCCTCGAAGACGACTGCGGGTGATCGGTCGAGCAGCCGCCGCGTCGAGGCGAGCTCCGGAGCGGCGGCGATCAGCTGCGTCACCGGGTCGGCGAACTGAACCACGATCGCGCTCTGCAGTCCCAGCTCCGTCGACAGCCAGGTGTGCGGAACGTCCGGTGCGACGAGCACCAGGTCTCCGGGCCCGTAGCGCTCGACTGTCTCGCCGATGTACCGGAGGCCGGCGCCTGAGCTGATCAGGGTGAGCTCCACCTCTGGATGAACATGCAGCAGGAACGGGAAGTCCGCAGCCTCGCGGCGGAAGACCCTGGCCGAGCTGCCCTGCTCACGGAGAACCTTCTGGAAGGCGACGGTCCGCATCGGGCACGAAAGTATCACTACCTGTCACCCAGGGCGTAGTCGGGAGCAGCGTGCCCGTCGATGATGACGAACGTCCGATCCTCGACTCCCGGAAGGCGCAATCCAATGACGACAATGGCCGCTTCGACCCTGATCGACGAGCCCTACGACCTGGACGGGAGCGCGATCGATCGATTCCGGCGTGACGGCTTCGTGAAGCTCCGCGAGGTTCTGAGCCCAGAAGCGATCAATCACTACGGCCCGGAGATCACTCGCAAGGTGTTCGAGTTGAATACGGAGACGCTCCCGGTGGCCGAACGAGACGCGTTTCGGGCGGCGTTCCTGCAGGTGATGAATCTCTGGCGCAGCAGCGAGTTCGTGCGCGAGTTCGTATTCTCCCGGCGCCTTGCCCGGATCGCCGCCGAGCTGATGGGTGTCCGTTCTGTTCGGCTCTACCACGACCAGGCCCTGTACAAGGAGGCCGGCGGTGGGGGGACTCCCTGGCATGCCGACCACTACTACTGGCCGCTCGCGACCTTGAACACGTGCACGGTCTGGGTCCCGCTGCAACGGACACCGCTCGAGATGGGACCGCTCTCGTTCAGCGTCGGAAGCCACCAGGCCGATCTCGGGCGCGAGTTGCCCATCAGCGAGCGCTCCGAGGCGCAGATCTCAGCGGAACTCGAAGGGCGCGACCTGCCCTATATCGAGGACCCCTACGACCTCGGCGAGGTCAGCTACCACCATGGCTGGACGTTCCACCGCGCTCCCCAGAACACGACCGACGAGGCCCGGCGAGTGATGACGATCATCTACGTCGATGCAGATGCAACGATCTCGGAGCCGAAAAACGACGAGCAACGTAACGATCTCGAGCGGTGGCTTGCCCCGGCCCGGCCCGGAGAGGCGATCGGCGGCCCGTTGAACCCGGTGCTGTACGCGGCATAGCATGGCGCCCGCGTGCGCCAGGGCGGCCTGACCTTCCTCCGGCTGTTAGACCGCGGGTCGAAGCTCAGCGGGCTCCGGGACGCCGGATGAGCCGCCGGGCAGCCGACAGAAGTACTGCGGCCAGCGCGGCCTTGACGATGCCGCCGAGGATGAATGGATAGAGGCCGGCGTCAAGCGCCTGCCGCAGCGACAGTTCGGCCCTGACCATGAGCCACGGGACACCGAGAGCGAAGATGACGGCCTGGCCGGCCACGAAGAGCGGCAGCGCCTTGAGCGCGTGACGGTCGGCGCCGTGGCGCGCGGCGAGGATCTAGCAGACTTGCACGGCGACGCCGCGCCCGGGGCCGAGGCTGGCCGCAGTGAGCACCACGGCCAGAGTTTGACCGGTGATCGGCACGGGTGAGCCGGGTACCGGGATCGAGACCTGGGCCAGCAGCGCGGTGAAGAGCACACCGGCGGTGATGAGGCTGCTGTGATCCAGGGAAACCTACCTACCGGATGCGGTATGTGCGTTTCCCTCGATCATGGGCGTGGCGCTAACCCGAAGTTACGTCGGCGCGTCGGCTGAAAACGGCCCTTGAGCTGGGGAAACGCGCTGAACATGGCTGTCCTTGTAGACAGAAAAACTCACCACGAGTGCTGGCCATGTAACCTCCCGGTCTTGCCGGTCGGCCAGTAGGCCGAGCCGGAACCTCGCCGTGTAGACAGAAGGCCGACCTGGTGGTCGGCACGTTGTTGCAGGTCAACGCCCTGATCGACCCACTCAAGATCACGTAACTTCGGGCTAACCCAAAGTCGCGTTCGACTCCGTTAGTTCCTTGGCGAACCAGCAGTGGGTGTGGGTGGTGTCGCCGTAGGGCGAGGTCGGGGTATAGCCGAGGGCCTCGTACATGGCGATCGCTTCGCGGAGCGTTTCGTGGGTGCCGAGCCGGAGCGCGGTGACACCGAGGTCGAGCGCGTGGCGTTCGAGGTCGGTGACAAGTCTGCGGCCGAGTCCCATGCGGCGGGCGTCCGGATGAACCCACATGTGGCGGATTTCGCCGGTAGGGGGTTGGAGGATGCGGACGGCGCCGCATCCAATCGGTCGGTTGTCTTCGGTGGCGACGAGCAGGACGCCGTGGGGCGGGACGATTTGATCGGCACTGACTAGGTCGCTGTTGCGGTAGCCCTCTGGGAAGCGCTCCTTCAACTCATCTGCGAACAGGGTGAGGGAGGTGCGTGCGACCGGCGAGGCCGGATCGGCGGGGGCGACGATGACCGCGGCAAGGCGGAGCAGGCGCTGAAGGCGGCCCATGGCGTCGACGACCTGTTCTTGCTGCATGGCGGAGAGCGAGGCGATGAGTTCGCGGGCCGTGTCAGTGGCGCGAGTGTTGAGGACTTCGAGTTCCCGGCTACCGGCGTCGGTGAGGTGTGCCACGCGGGCACGCGCGTCCCCGGGGTGCGGGGTGACGTGTACGAGGCGCTGCTTCTCCAGCGAGCGCAGAAGGCGGCTGAGGTAGCCGGAGTCGAGGCCCAGCCGGACGCGCAGGGCGCCCACTTCCAAGCCGGTGCCGATCTCGAATAACAGGCGGGCTTCACCCAGCGGGCGCGCCTGGCCGAGGTATCGGTCCGTGAGGATACCGATGCGGCGGGTGTAGTAGCGGTTGAAGTCACGTACTTGACCGGCCAGATGCTCCATGCCTTGAAGTATCTGACTTAGGTCAGCTAGTTTCAAGACCGGGCGGACACAAGGACAGAGGGGCCGGTAATAGGCCGGATCTTGACGGCCATCAGCCGGCGATGTAGCCCGCGCGCGAAATCGATTTCCCACGCATCCGCGGTCACCGAAGCGGCGGGCAACGTCATGAACTATCCACTCTCCGGCAAGGGTCGGGTCGGGTCCGCCCTGCCCCGCCGTCGACGTTTCCAGATCCGAGTGCGGTCGCTGCTCCGATGAGCCGCCGGGCGCTCGCGTCGTTGTCGGTGTTGTTCTTCCTGGTCAACTGGAACGCCTTCTTATGGCCGCTTACGATCACCCGGAACCCTGACCTGCGAGTGGTGCAACATCGGTGTCTCCGGCCTGCAGGGCCATTACTCCTCGGCGTGGAACCTCATCCTGGCCGCCTCGCTGGTGGCCGCCATCCCGACCGTCGTGGTGTTCCTCGTCGGCCAACGCCGCCTGGCCGACGCGACGAAGCCCACGGGCCTGAAATGACCGCTAGGGTCCCTCATCGGGGCTGATCGCGCGGGCGCAACGGCGGGCGTGGGCGCGGATGGCGTCGATGAGCTCGGGTGGGCCGCTGGTGACGGTGAAGTCGACATCGACTGAGGTGATCATCCAGACCAGCGCCCAGACCGAGTCGGCGCCGACGTGCATCAGGCAGCTGCTGTCATCGACGGCCTCCAGCGTGCCCATCCCGGGCCAAACGTGGTCGGCAACCGCCTCGGCGGACTCAAGCAGCCGTACGGTCGCACGCCACGGCCAGACGGCCGACGACAGCTGATGGGCGAGGTACGCGGCGACGTCGCCGTGTGGCGGTTCCCGCGACGCGAACACCGTTCGTGGCGCCGGCAGGTTTCCGCGACCGCCATCAGCGTGTCGGCATCGACCCGCGGGCCTGGCACGCCGACCCGTACCGTCGCCTGCTGCAACGTGCGAACCCGGTGCCGGAGCCGGGATGGCAACACCTGCTCCAGCTTGGTCAGCGCCCGCAGCGAAGTTTCCTCGATCCCAGCGATCGAGCTGGCCGTCGCGGTGCGCAGTCCAACCGACACCGCAACGGCCTCGTCGTCGTCCAACAGCAGGGGCGGCAGCGCCGCGCCTGCGCCGAGCCGGTAGCCCGCGGTGCCCTGGATGGCGTGCACCGGATATCCGAGCTCGCGTAGCCGCTCCACGTCGCGGCGGACGGTCCGAGTGCTGACACCGAGCCGCTCGGCCAGATCGGCGCCCGACCAGTTGCAGTAGCTCTGCAGCAGCGACAGCAGCCTGAGCACCCGTGCGGAGGTCGCCAACATGACCGCCAGCCTGCCACTCTCTTAGAACGCTCCTCGAGTCGAGGATTTCGCAGGCCCCGTGCGTATGGGTGAGCAGTGCAAAGCCGGTTGGGAGACATCCCGACCGGCCGGGCGGGCCCGTCAGCTTGCGGTGAAGTCAGTCGACACGATTTTCATCCGTCGTGGCCCAAGGCCATGAAATCTCATTCGGCGACCGACACCGTGTGTGCGCCGGTGCGGCTGAGATCCTCGACAACGTCGAGGATCAGTGCGGCGGACCAGCTGAAGTGGCGGGTGCCGTGACCGCTGCCGGTCCGTGGGTCGAAGTACTCCCGGAAGCCCGCCCCGGCGGCCAGCTCGAGCATCGCCTCCGCGAGCGGTGCGGCCAAGTCGTCGCGTCCGTGCACCCGTAGTCCCCGCCAGACCAGCCAGGTGGTGTTGAGCCACGTTGGACCGCGCCAGTAGCGGCGGCCGTCGAAGTCGGGGGCGCGCAGGTCGTAGCTGGGGACACCGGCGATGTCGGAGTCGAGGAGCCCGAAATGCGCTGACGTCAGTTGCTGGGTCAGCGACCGCACGATCGCCGGGGACAGGGTCTCCAGCACCAGGGGGACCAGTCCCGCGACGGTGCGGCGGGGAACACGTGCGCGGGCCAGGACGTCGTACGCGGTGAACGTCGCCAGCTCCGAGTCGAAGAGCAGCTCGGTCATCGCCTCCCCAAGGTGCCTCGCCCGTCGCAGGTGTGGCTCCGGATCGAGACCGATCACCTCGGCGATGTCGGCGAGAGCCTCCTCCGACCAGGCCCACAGCGCGTTGAACAGCGGGTCGATGACGAGGAACTCGGTGGAGGGAAGGCGCCGGCCGTCGTCGTAGCCGGAGTCGCGGTAGTTGGCCGCCAGCCGGATGTAGCGCGCGTAGTCGTCATCGGTGGGTCGCTCGTCGCTGCCCGCATGCTGCAGGTCGCGGCGCTGGTAGCGCTGCAGGAGGCTGCGGTCGACCGGCACCCGGGCGAGCGGCGCATCCCAGGACGGCGAGTTGTCGAGGCCGGACTCCCAAGGGTGCACGATCGCCGCGAGGCCGGACTCGTCGACGACCCGTCGAGTGGCAAGGTAGTCGTGCTCACGGCACAGCCGTGGGTAGAGCCGGCGCAGGAAGGCCCGCGCCCGCGCCGGCTCTCGTGCATTGCGCAGCACGTCCAGGGCCGCCCTGGCATGGATCGGCGGCTGGACGATGCCGGAGGTCGCTAGCGGGGCAGTGCCAGACACCGTGTTCGACTGCCAGAACGACGGCCCGGGGAAGTACCCCTCCTCATCGACGGAGGGGTCGAACACGATGGCGGGTACCCGACCGTCCTGCCATTGGCCGCCGAAGAGGCTCAGCAGCTCGGTCTCGGCTCGCCGTTGTGACCAGTGCGAGAGCCCGATGGCGATGAAGGCCGAATCCCAGCTCCACTGGTGCGGGTAGAGGGACGGCGACGGCACCGTGGACGTGCCGCGCCAGTTGCCGGCCAGCGTCCGGATCGCCGCTCGGCGGAGAACGGATGCGGAGCTTTCGCTCACGCCATGCGCCGCAAGAAGGCGGTGGAGGTGGGCAGGACCTGATCGGCCGGCCCGGACAGGCGGCACTCGTAGGCCAGCTCATGTGCGAACCCGATGGTCTCCAGGGTCGCGAGCAGGATCGGCCAGTCGAGGTGCCCGGCGCCGGGCTCCAACCGGTTCGAGTCGCTGACCTGCACGTGGGCGAGGTAGGGCGCCGCCGCGAGCAGTGAGGTCGCGGGATCGGCCTCCTCGATGTTCATGTGATATGTGTCGGCAGCGATGCGTAGCGCGGGCGAGCCCACCTCCTCACAGAGTTCGACCGCGCGAGCGAGGGTGTTCACCATGTGGTCCTCGTAGCGGTTGAGCGGCTCCAGCACGATGGCCACGCCCTGCGCCTGCGCATGCGCCGCCAGGTCCGACAGCACCTCCAGGAGCACTTCTGTGTCCTGCCGCTCACTGCGCGGCGGCTCGAATGGCGGAAGGCGCCGGCTGAACATCCCGTACGAGGCGGGAGTCATCGCGAGGCGGCCGCCGATGGTGGACATGACGCTGAGTTGGGAACGCATCTGCTCCACGGCGTCGCGGCGCCGATCCGGGTCGAAAGCTCCGATGAAGTGAGCCATCTCGACGCAGACCGTCGCCATCGGCACGCCGTAGCGCCGAGCCCGTTCCAGCTCGGGCAGCCGTTCGGCGAACGCGCCGTTGCCACGCCCACGGAGCTCGATGGCCTGAAAGCCCAGCCGTTGCGCGCTATCCCACTTCTCTTCGAGCGAATCTCCCGGCAGCAGCTGCTCCTGGCACGAGAGCCGCAGGTCACGCCTCATAGGCAGCGACCCGGGTGGCGTTCGTGATCTTGGTGAAGTCAATGACCACCTGCATCGCGTCACCGGGCGCGCGGTCGAGCAGGTCGTACGCCGACGCGACCTCAGCCGCCGCGACGGTGTTCGTGACCAACGGCCCAGGATCCACCCGCCCGTCGGCGACCAGGCGCATAAAGGTTGTCTGGAGCCGCTCGACCGTCCATCGGGGAGCCGCCGCCGGCGGCACGCCACCGATCTGCGACGCCACGATCTGGACCCGGTTGAGGTGGAACTCCTCGCCGAGTCGCAGCCCCACGCCGTCGCCTTGGTAAAAGCCCGCGGCGACGACTCGGCCGCCGACGCCGACCGACCGGACGGCTTCGTGCAGGGCGCGGTAGGACCCGGAGAGTTCGACCGCCACGTCGGCGCCGCGGCCATCGGTGAGCTGGCGCAGCCGGCGCGCCACGTCGTCGGACGGCAAGGCAGCCTGCCGCGCCCCGAGGGCGACCGCCGCCTCCCTCCGTGCCGGAATCGAGTCGACGGCGAGGACGTTGGCCCCGCTCAGGACCGCGAGCCGGGTTGCCAGCAACCCGAACACCCCCTGGCCGAACACGACGACCCACTCGCCGAGCCGCGCCTCGCTGGCCAGGGTCGCGTTCAGCGCGATCGCACCGACCCGTGCGAACACGCCGTAGACCTCCGGCACACCGGGTGGCAGCACGTGGCCACGGAGCCGGTCCGCCTCGATGACCGCCTCCTCGCGGTGCCCCCAGATGCCCCAGACCACGTCACCCACGCTCGGCTCGACCACATCGGGGGCGGCTTCGACCACCTGCCCGACCTCGGAGTAGCCCCAGCCGTCGATCGGATAGCTCACGGTCGCCGCACCCGGGACGAAGAGCCGGTCGTCGGGCTCCCAGCGGTGGAGGAGGTAGGGGTTGGTGCCCCGGTACGCGGTCAGCTCGGTGCCGGCCGAGATGCCGGAGTACGACGTCCGGACCCGGACGTCGCCCTCGGCGAGCGGGTGGGCCGCCTCTTCAGCCAGCTCGACCTTGCCCGGGCCGGCGAAACGCACCACGAGCGGCATGACACCTCGCAGGGTTAGTGGACGTATTGCGAACTTCGGCGTGAAGATAGCAGTGCTTTGGTCTTGCCAACAAGCAGAAGATGCGCTTCTATCCAGCATTAATAACGAGCATGTCGCGACCGGGCTGGTTCAGGAAGGTGTGCAGACCATGCGAGCATCGAACGTACGGATGATCACCACGTCCGCTGTCGCGGCGCTGGCGCTTCTCGCCGGCTGCACCACGGCCGACCCGGGGAAAGACAGCAACGACACCGCAAAGGCCAAGAAGATCACGGTCTGGACGCTGGAGGATGTCGAGGATCGCGTCACCAAGACCAAGGCCATCATGTCGGCGTTCACCAAGAAGAGCGGCGTGGACGTCGAGCTCGTCGCGATCGCGGAGGACCAGTTCGATCAAGTCGTCACCTCCGCCGCCGCCAACGGCAAGCTGCCCGACGTCATCGCCGCCCTGCCTCTCTCGTCGGTCCAGTCCCTGGCCGTCAACGACCTGCTCGACAAGAAGACCCCCGGTGAGATCGTCGAG
>Ga0136617_10006805_pt1 | contig 10194 bp, 9 predicted proteins | sample AntDrymUQ3222106_2_FD_129672 | JGI IMG/M metagenome (GOLD analysis project Ga0136617, IMG submission 129672) | Polar desert sand microbial communities from Dry Valleys, Antarctica - metaG UQ322 (21.06) | ecosystem: Environmental > Terrestrial > Soil > Desert | place: Antarctica: Dry Valley... | reverse complement strand
GCGGACCTGCCGACCGCCCTGGCCAAGGCCGAGCGCGCGGCCGGACGCCCGCTCCCGCTCTCGGGCAGCGTCTTCCTCTCCGTCCGCGATCCCGACAAGGAGCAGGCCGCAACGCTCGCGGCGCGGCTCGCCGGCCTCGGGTTCCAGCTCTTCGGGACGTCCGGGACGGCCGCGGCGCTCGCCGAGGCCGGAATCGCCGTCGGCCGCGTCCGCAAGGTGTCCGAAGAGGGAGAGGGGGCAACGGCCGTCGACCTCGTTCGGCGCGGCCGCTGCGATCTCGTGATCAACACCCCGGACGGGCGAGACGCGCGCTCGGACGGCTACCAGATCCGCGAAGCCGCGCTCGTCGCGCGGGTCCCCTGCGTGACGACGCTCGCCGGGGCCGCGGCCGCGGTCGAGGCGATCGCCGGCGCCCGCCGGGAGCGGGCCGTCTCGTTGCAGGAACATGTTGCGGCGCGAAGCGCTTAGCGTCCTCGCGGTCGAGGCGCTCGGGCCGTACGCCCTCCTGCGGACGGGGCGGGGGACGCTCGAGCCCGGCGAGCCGGGGCAATTCTTCATGCTCTCCCCGCCGGGTCGGACGCTTCCTCGCGCGTTCAGCCTTTGCTTCGCGCCTCCGGGCGAGCTCGCCTTCCTGGTCGACCCGGTTGGGCCGGGCACACGGGCGCTCGCCGGGCTCGAGCCGGGTGACCGGCTCCCCGTGCTCGGCCCCCTGGGAAACGCGTTTCGGCTCGACGTTCCGAAGCCGCTCCTCGTCGGCGGCGGCATCGGGATCGCCCCCCTCGTCCATGCGGCCGAGCTGCTGGGGCGGGCCCCGGCGCTCCTCGGCTTTCGCACGGCCGAGCATGCGCAGGCGGCGGCGCTTCTTCCCGGCGCCGAGGTCGTCGTCGAGCCGACGTACGTGACCGAGCACCTCTCGCCCGGCTGGGACGTCCTCGCGTGCGGGCCCGAGCCGATGCTGCACGCCGCCGCACGGCTCGCCCCGGGCGCGCAGCTCGCGTGGGAGGCGCCGATGGCCTGCGGCTACGGCGCGTGTCACGGCTGCGCGGTCGAGATCCGCGGCCGGCTTCGCCGCCTCTGCCTCGAGGGCCCGGTGCTCGCGGCGGCGGATGTCCTCCCGGCCGCGCTCGAGGCCGCCTGATGCTGCTGAACGCCTCCGGCTGCCTGGACGCGCTCGCGGCGCCCGAGGTGGCGCGGTTGCTCGACGTCTTCGTGACGAAGACCGTGACGCCGCTACCCCGGGAGGGCAACCACCCGGTGCGCATCGCGGAGACGGACGCGGGGATGCTGAACACGATCGGCCTCGCGAACCCGGGCATCGACGAGTTCGTCCGCGGCACGCTCCCGCGGCTCCTCGAGGTCGGCGTCCCGGTCTGGGTCTCGGTCGGCGGCTTCTGCGCGCGCGACTACGCCGAGTCCTGCGCGCGCCTGGACGGGGAGGACGTGGAGGCGTTCGAGCTCAACGTCTCGTGCCCCAACGTCGCGTCCCCCGCGGAAGCGACCGAGGAGATCGTCGCAGCAGCGCGCATGGCGACCGCGAAGCCGCTCTTCACGAAGCTCTCCCCGCAGCTTCCCGACGTCGCGGGGGTCGCCCGCGCCGCAGCGCGGGCCGGCACGGACGGCCTTTCGCTCGTGAACACGCTCCGGGGCCTCGCGCTCGACGGTCGCACGCTCGCGCCGCTCCTCTCGACGGCGAGCGGTGGGCTCTCGGGACCTGCCCTTCGACCCGTCGCGCTCGCGGCCGTCCATGCCTGCTACGCGGCCACCGGCTTGCCGATTGTGGGCATGGGGGGCATCGAGTCGGGAGCGCACGCGCTCGACCTGATCGCTGCCGGGGCCTCGGCCTGCGCCCTCGGCACCATCCTCTTCCGCGATCCTCACGCACCGACCCGCGTGAGGGCCGAGCTTGCCGAAGCGGCCGCTCGACTGGGGTTCGCGCAGCCCTTCGACGCGCGCGGGGTTGCGCATCGCGAACCCGGGGCCATGTTGCCATCCTTGGCAAAAGTACCTGCAAAAGTGGACTAAACCTGGTACTTGCGGTGGGCGCGCCTGGTGTTAGAATCGCGCGCCATGCAGGCGTCCCGAATGCAGGTACAGGCTCCGCTCCGCTCGCTCGACCAGCGGATGGAGGCGCTTCGCCGCGCGAATGAGATCCGTGTCCGCCGCGCGCAGCTGAAGAAGGACCTGAAGGCCGGGAGCATGCGCATCGAGGAGATCCTGAGCGACCCTCCGGAGTACGTGGAGACTGCGAAGGTGGTCGACATCCTGATGGCCGTCCCCAAGTTCGGGCGCGTCAAGGCGGCACGCTTTCTGAACCTGTGCCGGATCAGCCAGTCCAAGACCGTCGGTGGCCTGTCGGAGCGCCAGCGCACGGAGCTCGTGAGCCTGCTTCGCCGCTGACGGGCCGCCCGCAGACGGGGCGCTCGCGCGGCCGGCTCTTCGTGGTCACGGGGCCCTCGGGCGCGGGGAAGGGGACACTCATTCGCCGCCTGGTCGAGCGTCGCCCCGATCTCGAGGTCGCTGTCTCGGCCACGACGCGCGAACGAAGGAGCGGGGAGAACGACGGGCGCGACTATCACTTCCTGTCCGTGGACGAGTTCGCCGAACGGGTCGATGCGGACCGGTTCCTCGAGCATGTGGCTTACGTGTCCGGCCACCGCTACGGCACGCTTCGCTCGGAGGTCGATCGCATCCTCGCGGCGGGGCGGGGCTGCATCCTCGAGCTCGAGACCGTCGGGGCGCGCAGGGTGAAGGAGCTCCTCCCAGAGACGGTGACGATCTTCGTCGCCGCCCCATCCTTTGACGAGCTCGAGCGGCGCCTCAGCTCGCGCGCGACCGAGAGCACCGGGGAGATCGGCGAGCGGCTCGAGCTCGCCCGCAGGCAGACCGCCGAGGCGGGAGACTTCGACCACGTGGTGGTGAACGACGACGTCGAGCGCGCGGTCGCGGAGCTCGACGACCTGGTGGAGGAGGCGCTCGGCCACCGCGCGCCGGACGGGACGAACGCGGCGCCGCACCTCTCCTGAGTCGGAACGGACCGCGCCGAGCTTCGGCCCATTCCGCGCGCCACGCGTGCGGATTTCCGTCCTAAGCTGTCCGCATGGGGGCAAGGGGCCGAAGGCCCCCGGGGGTCCAGCATCACGGGCGCGAGGGCGCGCGCCGAGGCGCCGAGTGCCTGTCGCTACACTGATCGCGTGATTTACCCACGCATCGACGACCTGCTCGAGCGCACTGGCTCTCGCTACAACCTGGTCATCATGGCGGCCAAGCGCGCGCGGCAGATCAACAACTACCACCACCAGCTCGGCGAAGGCACGTTCGAGGATGTCGCCCCGCCGCTCGTGGAGTCGCGCTCGAAGAACTATCTGACGCTAGCCCTCGAGGAGATCGCCGAGGGCAAGATCACGTACGAGTACCCGAAGTCCCGCTAGGAGGGTTTGGCGATATGCCGCTCGCCGTCGGGGATGCGAGGGCGACCAGCGCGCGTCCGGCGGCTCAGACTGCATTTCGGCAGATCCTCCTAGGTCCTTCGTGAGCGCGGAGCCGCGGACCGTCCTCGTCGGCGTGACGGGGTCGATCGCCGCCTACAAGGCGTGCGAGCTCGTTCGCCTGCTCGTCCGCGCCGGTCATCGGGTCGTGCCGATCCTGACGCCGGGCGCCGAGCGCTTCGTCACGCGTGAGACCTTCGAAGCGCTCGCGCGGAACGAGTCGCCGCGCGACCTCTATCCCCATCTGACGCACGCGGACATCCTGGTCGTCGCGCCCGCCTCGGCGAACACCCTCGCGAAGCTCGCGCACGGTCTCGCCGACAACGTCTTGACGGAGGCTGCGCTCGCGTTTGCCGGCCCGTTGCTGGTTGCGCCGGCGATGAACGTGCGCATGTGGGAGCACCAGGCCACTCAGGCGAACCTTGGAACTCTCCGCGCCCGCGGCGTCCACGTCGTCGGCCCCGAGTCCGGTGAGCTCGCGGAGGGGGACGAGGGTCTCGGGAGAATGACGGAGCCCGACGCGATCGCGGCTCGCTGTCACGAGCTCCTGGACGAGCCGCACGGCGTCCTGGCCGGTAAGCGCGTGCTCGTCACGGCCGGCGGCACCCGGGAACCGCTCGACAGCGTGCGCTTCGTCGGGAACCGCTCGAGCGGCCGGATGGGCGTCGCGCTCGCCGCGGAGGCCCGCCGGCGTGGCGCGGACGTCACCCTCGTCGCGGCGAACATCTCGATCCCGCCTCCGGGCGGTGTCGAGGTCGTGGAGGCGCCGACCGCGGCTGACGTCGCCCGCGAGACTCTCGCCCGTGCGGATGCGGACGTCGTCCTGATGGCCGCCGCCGTCGCGGATTACCGACCTGCTGAACCGAGCGGCGGGAAGCGGGCGAAGGACACTGACGTGTGGCAGGTCGTCCTGGAACCGACTGACGACGTGTTGGCCGAGCTCGGCAAGCGGCAGCGGAATGGACAGGTCCTCGTCGGGTTCGCCGCGGACGACGGCGAGCGCGGCCTCGCACGTGCGCGCGCGAAGCTCGAGGCCAAGAACGGAACCTTCTTCGTCTTCAACGACGTATCTCGAAGTGACATCGCGTTCGACGCTGACCAAAACGAGGTGACGCTCGTCCTAAGGGACGGAGAACGGACAATCTCGAAGCGCGACAAGCGCGAGGTGGCCGTGGCTATCCTCGATGAAGTCGCGTCCCTGCTCGGAGGAGGCTGAATCGATGGAGGAGCCGCTGGCCGGCGTCCAGGAAGCGGTCGAGACGCGCTACTCGGCGGATCTCGCCCGGCGCATCGTCACCAATCTCCGACGCGTCATGCACGCGCCCGACGAGACGCTCGAGCTCTGCGTGCTCTGCCTCCTCGCCGAAGGGCACCTGATCATCGAAGACCTTCCGGGCGTCGGGAAGACGACGCTCGCCAAGGCGCTCTCGCGCTCGGTCGACCTCTCGTTCTCGCGCCTTCAGTTCACGCCCGACCTTCTCCCGTCGGACGTGACCGGCGTGAACGTCTTCAACCAGCGCACGCAGGAGTTCGAGTTTCGCCCCGGCCCGGTCTTCGCCAATGTCCTCCTGGTCGACGAGGTGAACCGCACCTCGCCGAAGACGCAGGCCTCCCTGCTCGAGGCGATGCAGGAGCGCCAGGTCACGATCGACGGCGTCACGTACCACCTGGCCCCGCCGTTCATGGTGATGGCCACGCAGAACCCGATCGAGTACGAGGGCACGTACCCGCTCCCCGAGGCCCAGCTCGACCGCTTCACGATGCGGATCGCGATCGGCTACCCGCCGCTCGCAGCGGAGGCGAAGATGCTGACGGAGCAGACGACGACCGCGCCGCTCGAGGCGCTCACCCCCGTCGCGAGCGCCCAGGACGTCCAGGCGGCGATCGAGGACGCGCGGAACGTCTTCGTCGAGGAGTCGATCCAGCGCTACGTCGTCGGGCTCCTGCGCCAGACCCGCGGCGACAACCGGCTCCACCTCGGCGCGAGCCCGCGGGCCGGGATCAACCTGCTGCGCGTCGCCAAGGCGCGCGCCCTCGTCGCCGGGCGCGACTACGTCGTCCCCGAGGACGTGAAGTCGATCGCGCCGTCCGTGCTCGCGCACCGCCTGATCCTCGCGCCCGAGGCTCGCTCGGCCGGGCTCTCGGACGAGGACATCGTGCGCGACGCCGTCGAGCACACGCCGGTCCCGGTCTAAGTCGCCGGTGCTGACCGACCGCGGACGGGCCCTTCTCGCGCTCGGCGGCCTGACCTACCTCGGCGCCTGGGCCTTCGGCGCGCGGCCGCTCTACCCGGTTGCGCTCGGCCTCGTCCTCGCCGTGGCCGGAGCAGCGATCTGGGTGCGCGTCCTGCGCCGGCCGATGGGGCTTCACCGCACGCTCGGTGCCGGCGAGCACCTCGCGGGCGACGACGTCCCCGTACGGCTCGACCTGAGCGCGGAGGGCCGCCTGCCGCCCGCGACGCTCGTCGTCAGGGAGCGGATCGCGCGCCTGGGGGAGTGGGAGGTGCCGCTTCGGCGCCACGGCCGCGTCCTTCGCGGCGACTACGTGCTCGCGGGAGTTCCTCGCGGTCGCTACCCCGTCGAGTCCACGTGGATCGTGATCGAGGATCCCTTCGGCCTCGAGCGCTCGGAGGTCGACCTCTCGCGTCCCGAGTCCCTCCTCGTCTACCCCCGCCTGGCGGCGATCGAGCGCGTCTTCTCCGACGCCGGCGCGCAGACACCTGGAGGGAGAAGGCTTCTCCTGCGCCGCCTGACGGGCTTCGAGCTCCACTCGGTGCGCGAGTACGAGCAGGGCGAGTCCCTGCGGCGCGTCCACTGGCCCTCGACCGCGCGCCGGGGCGACCTGATGGTCAAGGAGCTCGAGGACGCGCCGCGCGACGAGGCTGCGATCCTCCTCGACGGCGACGGCTCGACCGTCGTCGGCTCTGCGCCGGATTCCACCTTCGAGCTCCAGGTGCGGATCGCGGGCTCGCTCGTGCGGGCGCACGCGCGACGCGGCCGGCGCACCTCGCTCGTCGTCAACTCCCGCGCGCGGACGTACCAGCGCGTGCACTCGCTCGACGGCGACTGGCAGCGCGCACTCGAGCTGCTCGCCGCGATCGAGCCCGACGGCCACACGCCTGCCTCGACCTTCCTGGCAGACGAGTCGAGCGCAGCCGCGCGCGCGCTCGAGCTGACCGTCGTGACGGCCTCGCTCGCCCCGCGTCTCGTCGACCGCCTGCTCCAGCGCGCGCTCGGCCATCACGCTGCGGCGCTCGTCTACGTCGACCCCGCGAGCTTCACGCCGACCGGGGAGCGTGACCGGCAGGCGGACGGCCAGCTCCTTCGCCTCGGCCGAGCAGGAATCCCGGTCGCGGTCGTCGGGCGCGGCGACGACCTCGTGGAGAAGCTCTCCGCGCCCGAATCGATGAGTGCCTCGGGTCTCGCGCTCGCGGGAGGGCGGCGTGGTGGGTAGGACGCTCGCTGCCTACGCGCTCCTCGCCGCGATCATCGCGCCCGCCTGGATCGGGCTCGAGAGCGGCGGCTTCCCCCTCGGCACCGTCCTCGTGCTCGCGCTCCTCGCGCTCCTGCCAGGGCTCGCCGTCTGGCTCCGGCGCGGGAGGGCGCTCGTTGTGGCCGCCGTCCTCGGCTCGACGCTCCTCGCCGGGGCGATCGCCTTCGACCTCTCGCTCGCGAATGCGCGCCCGCGCGACCCCGAGCGCGACTTCTTCGGGCCGCTCCTCTCCTCGTTCAAGCAGGGGTTCCTCGAGTTCTACGACACGCAAGTCCCGTTCGACCCGGGCCGGTATCCGGAGATGCACGGCGCCGTCCTCGCCGGCGTCTTCGGCTTCCTCGCCCTCGCTGGGATTGCGGTCGCCCTCCGCCGCCCGTTCCTCGCGCTCGCGACCCTCGTCGTCGGGGCGGGCTGGCCCGCGACCATGACGTCCACCTGGGTCGAGTCGAGCCGCCCGCTCGTCACGGGCGCGCTGATCCTCGGCGCGTCGCTCGTGCTGCTCATCCTCCTGAGCGGCCGCCGGCGCGGGCTCGCCCACGCGGCGGTCGCCGGCCTCGTCCTCGTCGCTGTCTCGGTCGCGGGGTCGACGACGGACGCGATCGCGAAGCGCGGCTTCGTCGACTGGGACCAGTGGGACTTCTACGACCGGCCCGACGAGGCGGTCGACGTGCGCTACGTCTGGGACGCGAACTACGACGGCATCCAGTTCCCCAAGGAGAAGACGACCGTCCTGAAGATCAAGGCGTCCGGGCCGCGGCGCTCCCTCTACTGGCGCGCGACCACCCTGGATAGCTACGTCGGAGACGTCTGGCGCGAGGATCTCGACCTCGCCGAGACCGTCTCAGGGGAGGACGAGATCGACATCCGGACGGTCGACCCGCTCCTGCCCGAGGCCGCCCAGAACGAGAAGAACTGGGTGAAGCAAGAGGTTCGGGTGGAGGCGCTCGAGGAGACACGCCTCGTCGGCTCGGCGCAGGCTGTCCGCTGGGAGCGGCCGGACGACCGGCTCGCACAGGTGTCGCAGAACGGAACGGTCGCGCTGGCCGAGCCGCTCCGGCGCGGCGACCGCTACACCGTCTGGAGCTACGTGCCGAAGCCGGGGATCCGCCAGCTCCGGAACGCGGGCACGGACTATCCCTCCGAGGCCTTCGACTACCTGCGCGCCCTGCCGGACCAGGGAGTCCCGATCCTCCCGGCCTTCGGGACGCCCGAGCGCGACGGCCGGATGCGGACCTTCTTCGAATCTGAGGACTTGATCCGCGAGTCGGGGCACATGGCGCTCTACAACATCGCGGCCGCGGTGACCGGCAAGGCGGACAATCCCTACGAGGCGGCGGTGTTCCTCGAGGCCTGGTTCCGCGGCGAGGAGGGCGGGTTCACGTACGACGAGAACCCGAACCTCGCCGGCATCGGGGAACCCCCGCTCCTCGCGTTCCTGCGCGAGAAGCGCGGCTACTGCCAGCATTTCGCGGGCGCGATGGCGCTCATGCTCCGCTACGTGGGCGTCCCGTCCCGCGTCGCGGCCGGGTTCACGAGCGGAAGCTATGACGAGGGTGAGCGCGAGTGGACCGTGACCGACCACAACGCGCACACGTGGGTCGAGGTCTACTTCCCGCGCTTCGGCTGGATCCCGTTCGACCCAACCCCCAACCGCGGCCAGCTGACGGCGTCGTACACGCCGTTCTCGACCGGCTTCGACGCGGCCGAGGCCGCCAACCTCGGCGGCGCGCTCCTCGAGGTTCCAGAGATCGCCGACCAGATCGGCCGCGCAGGCGGGCTCGAGGGACGCGAGTCCGGCGCGACGCCCGACGCGACCGGGGGCGGCGGCGTGCCGGGGGCGGTCGCGGACACCGGGCGGAGCATCCTCTCGCTCCTCCTCGTGCTCGGGCTCGCCGGCGCCGGCGCCCTGCTCATCGCCAAGGAAGTCCGCCGACGGCTTCGCTTCGCCGACCGTGACCCGCGCTCGCTCGCTGGAGCCTGCAGACGGGATCTCGAGGGCTACGTCGCCGACCAGGGCGTCACCGTGCCGCGAAGCGCCACGCTCGCCGAGCTCGGAGCGCTCGTCGAGAACCGCTTCGGCGTCGACGCCGATCCCTTCGTTGGAGCGCTGACCGAGGCGCGCTACGGCCGGCCTGGCACGGCCGCCTCGCGCGTTCGGCGCGCGCGCTCCGAGCTCCGGCGGCTACGGCGGCGGATGAGTCGCCAGCTCGGCCTCCCGGATCGGGTTCGCGGCGCGCTGAGCGTGCGCTCGCTCGGCGTCTGAGCGGCGCCTGAGGGAGAGCAGGGCGAGCGGCGCGAGCGCGGCGACGCAGAGCCAGCCCGCGAGGTCGCCGACGCGCGAGTAGAGCGTCGCCCCACCGGCCGTCGTCACCTCCGCCACGAGCACGGTTCGCCGCTTCTCGAGGCCTGCGTTCGCGCGGATCTCACCGTCCGCGTCGACGATCGCCGATCCGTAGCGCCAGTCCGCGCGGACGAGCGGGACCCGCAGAGCCGTCGCGTGGAGTTGCGAGAGCGCGAGCTGCTGGTCTGCAAGCGCGGCCCAGTCGTGGGTGCTCGAGGCGATGAGGCCGGCACCGCCCGCGGACAGGCGGCGCGGCCAGGCCGGATCCTGGTTGTCCACCCCGAGCAGCGTCCCGACGGAGGTGAGCCCCGCGCTTACCGGGTCCGCCGCGGCGCGATTCCCGTCCTGCTCTCCCAGAAACCACATGGGGCGCTGCTTGGGCTGGGCGCGCGTGATCGTCCCGTCAGGGAGGACGAGGACGGCCGCTCCGTGGTCCGGCCCACGGAGGAAGTACGGCACGACGAGGACGAGCCCGGTCTCGGCGGTGAGCTCCGCCAGGAGGCCGCCGAGCCGCTCATTCGTTCCGGGATCGACCCAGAGCGTTGCCTCCGCCCAGACGGCCAGGTCGGCACCCCGCTCGGCCGCCTCCCGGGTGAGCGGCGTCAGGTCTCGGACGAGGTCGACGCTCGCGCGCTCGAGGTTCCGGTACCGGCTGCGGAGGAAGTGGTTGACGGGGAGGTCGAGCTCCGCCGTGTCGTAGCCCGGCTGGATCGCCGCCACTCGAAGCGGCGCACCGCGCTCGCCCGCCGGGAGGAGGGCCACGAGGAGAAGTGTCCCGACGAGGGCGGCGGGCGCAAGTGCGAGCCTGCGTTCGCGTGCGCGGCCGACGAGCGCGAGCGCGAGGGTGTAGTTGACGACCACGAGCGCGAACGTGAG
>Ga0136617_10006803_pt1 | contig 10195 bp, 9 predicted proteins | sample AntDrymUQ3222106_2_FD_129672 | JGI IMG/M metagenome (GOLD analysis project Ga0136617, IMG submission 129672) | Polar desert sand microbial communities from Dry Valleys, Antarctica - metaG UQ322 (21.06) | ecosystem: Environmental > Terrestrial > Soil > Desert | place: Antarctica: Dry Valley... | reverse complement strand
GACGCCGTCACCGAAAAACCGGACGCCCTTCATCAGCGCTCCGTCGGTGACGCCAGTCGCCGCGAAGATGATGTTCTGGCCCGAGGCGAGATCCTGTGACGTGTACACCTTGCGTAGATTCGTGATCCCCATGGCGTGAGACCGCTCTTCGTCCTCCGGAGTGCGGACGACGAGGCGCGCGAAGATCTCGCCGTTCAGACAGCGCATCGCCGCGGCAGTCAGGACGCCTTCCGGGGCGCCCCCGGTGCCCATGACCGCGTGGACGCCGCTGCCGACGACCGCTGCGGCAATACCGGCGGAGAGATCGCCGTCACCGATCAGGCGGATCCGCGCGCCCGTGGCACGGATCTCTTCGATCAGGCTCTCGTGCCGCGGTCGGTCGAGAACGATGACGACGAGATCGTTCACGTCGCGCTCGAGGCAGCGTGCGATCGCCCGGAGGTTATCGGCGACCGGTGCGTCGAGGCTGACGGCATGTTTGGAGCTGGGGCCGACGACCAGTTTCTCCATATAGAGATCCGGCGCGTGCAGCAGGCCGCCGCTCTCCGACGCGGCCAGCACCGCGATCGCATTCGGAGCGCCCGTGGCACATAGATTCGTCCCTTCGAGCGGGTCGACGGCGATGTCGACTTTCGGGAACCGGACCCCCTTGCCGTCGGTGGCCTTGGCTCCAAGGCCGACCCGCTCGCCGATGAACAGCATCGGCGCTTCATCGCGCTCCCCTTCGCCGATCACGATGGTGCCGTCGATCGGCACGCTGTCCATGCACTTGCGCATGGCCTCGACCGCGACCTGATCGGACTTGTGGCGGTCACCCTGACCCATCGTGTGGGCGCACGCAATCGCCGCCTGCTCGACGACACTGAGGAAGTCGAGCGAAAGATCGGAGTCGGAAAGGGTCACTTGATCGCCGGCAATTCGCATCGCGTCGCCTTGTCCTGGCGGAACCCGAGCACGTAGTCCGCCTGCATCAGTTTGTGAATCTCGCGCGTGCCCTCGTAGATCACCGCCCCCTTGCAGTTGCGGTAAAAGCGTCCCACCGGGTATTCGTCGGAGTAGCCGTTCGCGCCGTGAATCTGCACGGCGTCCCCCGCGCAGCGCTCGGACGCTACGGTCGAGAACCACTTGGCCAGGCCGGTCTCACGCGTGTTGCGGCGGCCGGCGTTCTTGAGGAACCCGGCGCGCAGCCACAGTAGCCGCGACGCCTGGTAATCGGATTCCATGCCCGCGAGCATTTCCTTCACCAGCTGGTGCTCGGCGATCCGCTGGCCGAATGTCTTCCGCTCTAGCGCGTAGGCGGCGCTTGCGTCCCGGCACGCGCGAATGAGGCCGGTGGCGCCGGCGGCCACGGTGTAGCGCCCCTGATCGAGCGCGAACATCGCGATCTTGAAGCCCTCCCCTTCCTTGCCGACAAGGTTTTCGGCAGGCACTTCGACATCCTCCATCTTGAAGGAGCCGGTGTTGCCCGCCAGGATGCCCCACTTCTCCTTGAGCGTCGCGCTCGAGAATCCCTTGAAGCCGCGCTCGATGATGAACGCGCTGATGCCCGAGGTGTCGCGCTGCCGCTTCTTGTCCAGGTCCGTCCACGCGAAGACGAGGAAATTGTCGGCAACGTCGGCGAGCGAGATCCACATCTTCTCGCCCGTCACGAAATACCGATCCCCCTTCTTCAAGGCAACGGTCTGAATGCCGCGGACGTCGCTCCCCGCCGCAGGCTCGGTGAGGCCGTACGTAGCGATCTTCTTTCCTTGCGCCTGCGGCACGAGGTATCGCTGTTTCTGATCCTCCGTGCCCCATGCCAGCAGGGAGAGACAGTTGAGCCCGGCGTGCACCGAGATGATCACCCGCAGCGACGTGTCGACGTACTCCAGCTCCTCGCTGACGATGCCGAGGCTGATGTAGTCCATCCCGGCGCCGCCGTACTCGGGAGGCACCGAACAGCCGAGCAGACCCATCTCAGCCATCTGCGGAAGGATGTTCCGGTCGAACCGATGCTCCCGGTCAAGCTCGCGGATCTTCGGCGCCACCGCGCGCGCGCCCCACTCCCGCACCGACTGTTCGAGGAGACGCTGCTCCTCGGTAAGGTCCAGATCAATCATGAAAGCCCTTTGCTGCTGAAATTACCGGATAAAAGAACGCACCATTCTATTTCAAGGTCCGTGAGTCTTGGCCCCCGGCTCCCTGGGAGTATTCTTGGAGCATGCGGCCGGTAATAGCCCTTCTAAGCGACTTCGGGACGCGGGACCATTACGTCGCGACGATGAAGGGGGTGATCCTCGGGATTTTCCCGGACGTCACGCTCGTGGATATCACGCATGAAATCGCGCCTCACGACGTTCTCGAAGGAGCGCTCGAACTGGCGGCCAGCTACAGGTTCTTTCCGGCCGGAACGATCTTCGTCGCGGTCGTCGATCCGGGCGTGGGATCGTCCCGCCGTGGCATCGCGGCCGAAATCGGGGACTACCGGTTCGTCTGTCCGGATAATGGCCTGCTGACGGCGGTCGTGCGCGAGGCACCGCCGAAGAAAGTCGTCGAGCTCACCGAGCGGCGATACGCAAGGCCGACCGTGAGCCGCACATTCGAAGGCCGCGACCGCTTCGCGCCGGCGGCCGCCTGGATGGCCAAAGGAGTGCAGTTGACCGCGCTCGGCAGGAACCTGCCCGACTACCACCGCATCGATATTCCGGAGGCGGTGGTCGAAAACGGCCAGGTGAGCGGCGCGGTCCTGCGCGTGGACCGCTTCGGCAACCTCGTCACCAACATCGACAGGAAAACGTTCGAGAAGTTCGGCCGCGAGGGAGGGCTGCAGATCGACGCCGGCACCGCGACGGTCGGGCGGCTGGTGGCGACCTACGCCGATATGCAGCCAGGTGAAGTCTGCGCGCTCTTCGGCAGCACCGATCACCTCGAGCTCGCCGCGAACTCAGGCAGTGCGGCGCAGATGCTGGGGCTCGCGAGGGGCGCCGCGATCGAAATCAAGCGTGGCGCTTAGGAGCCAGGAGTCAGCAGTTCGGCGTACAGGTTATTTCTTGCGCAGCAGGATCTCCCGCGAGTTGTTCTTCAGCAGGAAAGATTCCGCCACGGTCAGCCCTTCGAACATCCGGATGATCTCGCGATTGGGATGCGCGTGCCGCGCACCGCTGCCCGTATGCTGTCGGAGCCGCATCGACTGGTCGTCGACGATCTCGTACTTCATGAAGTTCGATCGCTCGACGTCCGAGATCGCGAAGTAACCCATGATCGCGCCCCCGGGGCGCAGCATGTTCACCAAGTGCTGCGCGACGCGCTGAGCTGCAGGCTTCTTGAGGAAGTCGAAGAAGTCCCAGCACAGGATGCCGTCGACGCTTGCGTCACCGTGCCGAAGCCGCAACTCCACGGCGTCCGGCAGGGCGTCCATCGTCCCCGACTTCAAGTGTCGGCTCAATTCGTTCGTCAAGTCCTCGATGAACAGCTTGCAGCCAAGCCGCTCCCCGAGGTACGCGACGTTGGTGCCGATCACCGGACCGAAATCGATCAGCGACGCGGGCGACGGTTGGTTCGAGAGCGCTGAAAGAAACTTTGGCAGGCCCTTCGAGGAAATGATGGCCTCAATCCCCTTGACCGCAGGGGGTTTGGGCACCGCCGTCGTCTCGGGCGCACGTTTGGTGCCCCAGCGAAGGAGGTCGGAGAGCATCCGATTATCGGCTCATCGGTTTATCGCCTCCATCGGCGTATCGACGCATGAGCCGATACACCGATGTGCCGAGAGAGAGCTGGGTTAACGCGCGGCGCCGGCCGGTGCGCCAGCCGGTGACTGCGGAGCGGGTGACGTCGAGGCCCCGGCCGGTTTCGTCTCCGGCTTCTCGCCCGGCTTTGCCCCGGCTTTCTGCATATCGATGCTGCCGCGAAAGTGAGCGCCTTCGGCGATCGCCACACGGGGTGACGCGATGTCACCATCGACTGAGCCGTTGTCCCGGATGTCGACCTTCTCGGTCGCCGTGACGTTGCCGGTGACTTCGCCAAGGATGATGACGGCCTTGGCGAAGATCTGCGCCTTGACGCGGCCGTTCGGGCCAATCGTCAGAACGTTCTGGCGCAGTTCGATCTTTCCTTCCACCTGACCTTCGATGGTGAGGTCTTCGCTGCCGTTCAACTCGCCCTTCACGACCACCGATTTGCCTATGTTCACAGCGTTCCCCTCCAGTCCTCGCGCGTCACCGGCCGTTGGCCGAGTTGCGGCCGCATCGGAGGCCGGCGATGTCGTTGCCGTGTGCGTCGGCGCGGCTCCAGGAGCCGCCGGCACAGCCGGCTTCGCCGCATCATCGCGTTTCCACATGGGTCACTCTCCACCAATCCGAAACAAGCTTCGCAGGGTGTCTCTGAGGCGCCGGGGTAGCTGGTCGGGGGCCAGTATACGGGACAGGTCGGACGCTGTCCAGTGTGTGCTACTCCTTTTCTTACTGAGGGTTAGCGCGAATGTTATCATCAAAGATCCACATGCGCGTGTATTTCGACCACAACGCCACCACGCCAGTCGATCCGCTGGTGGCCGAGGCCGTCGTCCGAGCGCTGTCCACCGAGTTCGGCAATGCATCGAGCGTGCATCATTTCGGACAGCAGGCGAAGGGTGTGCTCGACGATGCGCGATCCTCGGTGGCGAGACTGATCGGCGGCGAACCCTCGGAGGTTGTCTTCACGAGCGGCGGAACAGAGGCCGACAACTTCGCACTCAGAGGCGTGGCCGAAGCGCTGGAGTCCACCGGACGCCGGCATCTCATCGCCAGTTCGATCGAGCACGAGGCGATCCTCACTACGCTCAAGGCGCTAACCCGACGCGGCTGGAGGACGACGCTGCTGCCGGTTGGAGCCTCAGGTGTCGTATCGCCCGACGCCCTGCGCGACGGGCTGAGCGATCAGACGGCGCTCGTCAGCGTCATGCACGCCAATAACGAGATCGGCACGATTCAGCCGGTCTTCGAGCTGGCGCGCCTGGCTCACGAGCGCGGCGCGCTGTTCCACACTGACGCCGTGCAGTCGGTCGGAAAGATCCCCGTGGACGTTCGAGCGTTGGGCGCTGACCTGTTGTCGCTGTCAGCGCACAAGTTCTACGGACCCAAGGGGGCAGGCGCCCTGTGGATCAAGCGAGGAACGCGGGTGTCGGCAATTCTCACGGGCGGCAAGCACGAGCGGAACCGCCGCGCGGGTACGGAGAATGTGCCGGCCGTCGCCGGCTTCGGCGTCGCGGCCCGTATCGCCATGTCGAAGCTCACTGCGGATGCGAACCGGCTGAGCGCGTTGAGAGATCGCCTCGAGCAGACCGTGCTCGCGCGCGTGCACGGTACTGCCATCAACGGCGCGCGGGATGCCCGCGTCCCGAACACGACGAACATCAGCTTCGAAGGGATCGAGGCGGAGTCGCTGTTGATCGCGCTGGATCTCGAGGGGATCGCCGTGTCGACCGGCTCCGCCTGCTCCTCCGGCACGCTCGAGCCGTCGCACGTGCTCCGGGCGATGGGTCTTCCCACGCATCGGACGCAGAACTCGATCCGCATCAGCCTCGGCTCGGGCAACACCGACGCCGAAGTCGATTACTTCCTTGAACAACTGCCCAAGGTCGTCGAGAAGCTTCGGATGGTTACAGGTGTTCGACGCTGACCTTATTGATAGCTGGTAACTGGTAACTGACGATTGCGAATTGTCGTTGCAATGTCCGGCGGAGTGGATTCTTCAGTGGCTGCGGCGCTATTGGCGCAGCAGGGGCACGAGGTTATCGGTCTATCGATGCAGCTCTACGATCAGTCCGGCGGGGGCGACGGGCTGCGGTTCGGTACCTGCTGCACCCTCGACGACCTGCACGACGCGCGGCGTGTCGCGGCGCGCATCGGCTTTCCCCACTACATCGTCAACTTCGAGGAGAAGTTCGCCGAGACCGTCGTCTCGGATTTCGTGCGCGAGTACGCGTCGGGCCGGACGCCGATCCCGTGTGTGCACTGCAACGGGGATCTCAAGTTCTCCATGCTGGTCGAGCGGGCCGCGGGCTTCGACGCCGACTTCGTCGCCACGGGCCACTACGCACGCGTCGAGCGCGACGATGAGTCGGGGCGATATCGACTGCTCCGCGGCGCCGACGCGGCGAAGGACCAGTCCTACTTCCTGTTCACGCTGAGCCAGGCACAGCTCGCCCACGCGATCTTCCCCATCGGCGCGCTCGACAAGTCTCAGGTTCGCGACCAGGCGCGCGAGCTCGGCCTCGACGTCGCCGAGAAGCCCGACAGCCACGAGATCTGCTTCGTGCCGGACGGCGATCACGCGGCGTTCCTTGCGGACCGCGGCGCGGCCGCCAGCGAAGGAGCGATTGTCGACAGCGCCGGCCGTCAGGTGGGCCGCCACGACGGGATTCATCGCTTCACGGTCGGCCAGCGCAAGGGGCTCGGTCTCTCGACGGGGATTCCGTTGTACGTGATCGGCCTCAACGCCGAGGCCGGGTCCGTCACCGTTGGAACTCGCGGCGACCTCGAGAAGACGGCAGCGCGCGCCTCAGGCGTCAACTGGGTGGCCGGCGTTGCTTCAGCCGCTGGCACGCGCGTGACCGCGCAGATCCGGCACCGGCATCCCCCTGCCGCAGCCGTTATCCGTCACGCTGGCGAGAACGAGGTCAGTGTGGAGTTCGTCCAGCCGCAGGTCGCGATTGCGCCCGGACAGGCGCTCGTCATTTACGACGGAGACGAGGTGCTGGGCGGAGGGTGGATCGACTGAAATGATGAACTATGAATGATGAACGATGAACGATGAATGCAGAACGGCCACAGGAGGCTCGCTCCTTATTTCATAGTTCGTAGTTCATCATTCACAGTTTCCGTCGTTTTCCCGAGGTGCTGCGGCACGCCTTCCAGGTATTTCTCCGCATCGATAGCGGCCATGCAGCCGGAGCCGGCGGCGGTGACGGCCTGGCGATACACGTGGTCCTGCACGTCACCGCAGGCGAACACACCCGGGATGCTGGTCTTGCTGCCGGAGTGCGTGATCAGGTAGCCGTTGGCGTCCATTTCGAGCTGTCCCTTGAAGAGCGACGTGTTCGGCGTATGGCCGATCGCCACGAAAATGCCCTCGACGGGGATCACCTTGCGCTCGCCGGTCACGAGATTCCGGATGGAGACGCCGTCCACTTCGCCGCGCGAGACGTCGGTCATGTCTTCGACTTCGGCGTTCCATTCGAACGTGATCTTCGGGTTCGCGAAGGCCTTGACCTGCATGACTTTCGACGCGCGAAGCGTGTCGCGGCGGTGGATGACGGTGACGCTCGAGGCGAACCGCGTCAGGAAGATCGCTTCCTCCATCGCGGTGTCACCGCCACCGACGACGGCGATGGGTTTTCCGCGGAAGAAGTAGCCATCGCAGGTCGCGCAGGTGGAGACGCCGTGGCCGAGAAGGCTTCGTTCTGACGGTATACCGAGCAGCCGTGCCGAGGCGCCGGTCGCAATCACAAGGGTACGGGTTTCGTAGGAGGCGTCCGAGGTCGTCACCTTGAACGGCGCAGACTGCATGTCAACCGCCGTGACGTGCCCGCGCAGGATCTCAGCCCCGAAGCGCTCGGCCTGCGCGCGCATCTCCCCCATCAGGTCGGGGCCCATGATCCCGTCGCGGTAGCCGGGCCAGTTCTCGACGAGCGTCGTCAGCATCAGCTGCCCGCCTGCTTCGAGGCCCTCGATGACCAGGGGATTGAGATTGGCGCGTGCCGCGTAGAGGGCGGCGGTCAGCCCCGCGGGGCCGGAGCCGATGACGACGACATTACGCAACATGCTTGTCGATGAGCTTCTTCAGCGAGTCCTTGTCGGCGAGGCCGACAACCTGCTCGACCAGCTGGCCGCTCTTGAACAGCAGCAGGGTCGGGATCCCGCGGATGCTGAAACGCATCGGTGTGGACGGATTCTCGTCCACGTTCATCTTGGCGACGACGACGCGCCCGTTGTAGTCGTTCGCGAGCTCTTCGACGGTTGGCGCGAGACGGCGGCACGGGCCGCACCACTCCGCCCAGAAGTCGACGAGCACGGGCTTTTCCCCATTGATCGTCTGCTCGAACGTGCCGTCGGTAAGAATCGTGACCTTGTCAGATGCCATTCAGAATCCCCCATCCCTGATCGCTAATCGCTGATCGACGCCCTGTACACTTTGACATAGTCGCGGGCTGAAACGTCCCAGGAGGAGGCGCGCGCCATCCCGGTACGCTGGAGACTCTCCCACGCCGGTTTGTCCGCGAAGGCCTCCACCGCACGTCTGACCGCTGCAATCAGCGCTCCGGGAGAGTAATCGGTGAACTTGAAGCCGTTGCCACCCGGTTCGGAGGCGTCCGCGATGGTGTCGTGGAGCCCGCCGGTGGCGCGAACGACCGGGACGGTGCCGTACCGAAGGCTGTAGAGCTGATTCAGGCCGCAGGGCTCGAAGCGCGACGGCATCAGGAAGATGTCGGCCCCCGCCTCGATCAGGTGCGCAAGGCGCTCGTCGAATCCGATGGTGGCCGACACGCGATCCGGATGGCGGGCCGCCATTGCGCGAAGCAGGTTCTCGTATGCCGGCTCCCCGCTCGCGAGCAACGTCCAGGTCGCGTTGATCGCCATCAAGTCCCCCGCCGCCGCGGCGACCAGGTCGAAGCCTTTCTGATCCGTCAGGCGGGAGATCATCGCGATCACCGGACGATCGCGCACGTCCCCGCTCGTGCCGAGGCCGGTCGCCTCCAGCAGGGCGCGGCGCGCCTCGCGCTTCCCCGAGAGATCCGTCGCGCTGAAGCGGGCAGGCACGAAAGCATCATTCTCAGGATTCCAGCGGTCGGTATCGATGCCGTTGAGAATACCCGTGAGATCTCCCGCGCGCCGGCGCAGGACACCGTCCATTCCGAAACCGTACGGGGGCGTCAGGATCTCGCGTGCGTAGGTGGGGCTGACGGTCGTCAGCTTCTGGCTGAAATTGATGCCCCCCTTCAGAAAACTCACCTGCCCCCAGTACTCGATCGCTTCGAGATCGAGCATTTCGGGCCCGAGCCCGATCTGCGGCAGGACGGCAGGCGAAAAAACGCCCTGGAAGGCGAGGTTGTGAATCGTGAACACACACGGCACACCGCCGATCACCGGATCATCGGCAAACAGCATCCGCTGGTAGACAGGAACGAGGCCCGTCTGCCAGTCGTGGGCGTGCACGACAGAGAACCGCGTCCCCTCCAGCCGCGCGTATTCGAGCGCGGCGCGACTCAGGATCGCGAAACGCAGCGCATTGTCGGGATAATCCCGTCCTCTCTCGCCATACAGACCATCGCGGTCGAACAGCTCCGGAACGTCCACGAGCACGGCCCGCACGCGGTCGCCGAGTGCGTACTCGACGAAATCCACCGGCACTTCGCTGGGCCCGATCATGAATCGGTGCGGTATCCGCGTCCCGTCTGTTACATCGACACCGCGATATTTAGGCAGCACGACCGTGACGTCGTGACCGAGCCGCGCGAGCGCCGGGGGCAATGCACCGAGCACTTCGGCTAGCCCGCCGGTCTTCGCAAACGGGTGCGCTTCGGAGCCCACCATGAGGATGCGAAGTCCTTCGACTTGCCCTTCGACTCGCTTCGCTCGCTCGGGGCGGGCTCGCGTGGGACGCGCTGGCTTCGGGGTTTCCGGTGGACCGGGAGGGGTCGTCTTCTTTGGAATGCGCCGCCGCTTCGGTTCGGGTGTGTCGGGAGAGGTCTTCGGTTGCTTTTTCGGGGGCATCTATCTATCGGAGTGCGGGAGAGGTTTCTAAACTGCAAGTTTACCACCATAGGTCAGCTAGGAAGCGGGGCCTGATCGCCGTGCGCGAAGCGCACGCTCCCGGGCACGGCCGCGCTCGACCTCCCGGTCCGCTTCGGCGCGCTGACCGCGGCGGTTGTAAAGCCAGACGTACGAGGCGCAGAAACGCCTCGACGCCAGGCTCGAAAAGCAGGTCCTCGTCGGCACGGATCGGCGGCTCGGGATCACGTTCGAGGGTTTCAACCTGATGAACGATGCGGCCATCACCGGCCGCAGCACCCGATCGTCGGCGACGTCGTACTTCCAGCCCACGAGTCTCCAGGCTCCACGGCGCTTCCGCATCGGGGCGATCTACCGCTTCTAATCGCCGATCACGCTGAAGGCCCGCTCTCCTTTCGGAGGGCGGGCCTTTCTTTTTGTACGACACACGGGATGCGGGACGCGGGGAT
>Ga0136617_10006802_pt1 | contig 10195 bp, 8 predicted proteins | sample AntDrymUQ3222106_2_FD_129672 | JGI IMG/M metagenome (GOLD analysis project Ga0136617, IMG submission 129672) | Polar desert sand microbial communities from Dry Valleys, Antarctica - metaG UQ322 (21.06) | ecosystem: Environmental > Terrestrial > Soil > Desert | place: Antarctica: Dry Valley... | reverse complement strand
TCCGAACTGCGCAATGGAACCGGGAAAATGGAAAAAATGCCGGTCAAATCCGCTGCCGACGCACTGCGAGATGCGGCTATCGCCGAGAAGGACCGCTTCTAGGGCGGCGATGGGGGAAGGTAGGCAGACGCTATTCGATCCGCGACGCGCTCGAGAGCGACAGCGGCGGCGGCGCTCGGCTCGCCCACCACGATGGGCACTCCCGCATCTCCTCCTTCGAGTACCTTCGGATACAGCGGAATCTGGCCGAGCAGCGGCACACCGAGCTCCGTGGCGAGTCTCTCGCCTCCGCCCGATCCAAAAATGAAAGACCGCTTGCGGCAGTGCGGACACTCGAGCCAGCTCATGTTCTCGATCACGCCGAGCACGGGGACATCCACGCGCTGAAACATTTTCGCTCCGCGCAGCGCATCACCCGCGGCGACGTCCTGCGGGGTAGTGACGATAATCGCTCCGCTCACGAACGTCGCCTGCACGAGCGAGAGCTGCGCGTCGCCGGTACCGGGTGGCATGTCGACAATCAGCATGTCCAGCTGGCCCCAGGCGACATCGCGCAGAAACTGATTGATCACCTTCATGATGATCGGCCCGCGCCAGATCGCGGGTTGATCGCGCTCGATCAGAAATCCGATGCTCACCAGCTTGATGCCGTGCGCCTCCAGCGGGATGATGTGTCCCTGAGCATCGACCTGAAGCGGCTCGTTGACGCCCATCATACGTGGGATGTTCGGGCCGTAGATGTCCGCGTCCATCAATCCCACGCGTGCGCCCCGTCGTGCAAGAGCGACCGCGAGATTCGTTGCCACAGTCGATTTTCCCACGCCACCTTTTCCGCTGGAGATCGCGAGCACGGTCCCAAGGTGCGGATAGGCGACCGGCGTCTGTGCCGGTACGGCTGCCTTCTGAGACCTCGGCTCCTGCCCCATTACCGGCAGCGCGCGCGATTTCCCTTCCGGCTTTCGCTGCGGGAGAGCTTCATTGGTCTCGGCAGGAGTTGCGGTCCGGGAAGGATCGGACTGCGCTGAGTCGCGCACGTCCACGCGGACTTCGGTTACCCCGTCAACCTGCTCTACCGCCTGCCTCGCGTCTCGAACCAGCGTCGCGTCATCCGCGGCCGCGAGGAGAATGCTGAAGCGAACCTTTCCTTCGACAGTGGTGGCGACATGTTGCACCATCCCCGCCTCGAGCACATTGAGGCCGATGCGATTGTTGCGGACGCTCGCCAGGGCGCTGTCGATTCTGCTCTGAAGATCGGTTGCCATTTCGCTATTGCCGGGGGATCAGCTCACCAGCCTGACTTCCCGCACCTCTGGAACCCGAAGCTTCAAATGAGCTTCGATCGCGGTGAGAAACGTGGCGGGCGAAACGTCACAGTCCGGGCACTCGCCCTGAATCCGGACGGTGACGAGCCCCGTCGCTGCAACGAACTCGGCAATGTCGAGACTGCAGTGACCGATCCGCAGCGCCGGTCCGAGTTGCACGAGGATCGCCGCGATCGTCTCCGCAACGGCTGCTTCGGATCGCCCTGCTCTTCGGGTGAAAGCCTTCATGCCGGAAGATAGACACGCCACGTTGCCTGTGCCATCGGCTGCTTGCCGCCAGGCGACAAGCGCGGTGGCGGAATACGATGATCGCTTTTCGGTGGATGTGGCCTGGGGCCCTCCATAAGTTGTGAGTCATCATGCCACATCGCTTCGAGGGTGGGGACTACGTTCTGGGAACGGAGGACATCGAGATCCGCCGCCTCGGCCTTCAGCACGCCGTGTGGAGAGCGCGCGCGACGGATGCCTGGCGCCGCGCCGGCTTCACCGCGGGACAGCATCTTGTGGATGTCGGGTGCGGACCCGGGTACGCGACGCTCGATCTCTCGGACATCGTCGGCTATTCAGGCCGCATTACCGCGATGGATCGCTCGCGTCGTTTTCTGGATCATCTCTCTGCCCGACTTTCCACCGATCCGGATCGAACTGTCGACCTCCTGGAAGTCGATCTCGACGGCGATGCCCTGCCCGTGCTGTCGGCCGATGGGGCGTGGCTGCGCTGGGTCTTCGCTTTCGTCGCCCATCCGCGCGAGCTCCTCCGTAAAGTGCGCGGGTTGCTTCGCCCGGGTGCGTCGCTCGTCATCCACGAATACTTCGACTATACCACGTGGCGTCTAATACCTCGCGACAAAAGCTTCGAAGAGTTCGTGGAGACTGTGAAGACGAGCTGGCGTACGACCGGCGGTGAGCCCGACATCGGTCTTGACCTGCTGTCGTGGCTACCCGTCGAGGGTTTCAGGATCGCGGAAGTGCGTCCGATGCTGGATGTGATTTCAGCAAATGATTTCATGTGGCAGTGGCCCGCGACGTTCGTGGAAGTGGGCGTTGCCCGGCTCGCCGACCTCGGTTACATCACCGCTGAACGCGCAGCCGGCGTGAGCGAAGCAATTCGGCGCACTGCCGATGACCCGCATGGACGTATGATCACACCCGGGGTGATAGAGATCATCGGCGTCGCGGAAGACCAGTAACCGGCACGCCGCGCAGGCTGTTTTCACTTGCCGCGCAATGGTTTCGGTAGCAGTTTGCAATCAGTCGCACCCCCCGCGGGACACATGAAATATCCCGAAGTCAGGAACTACCTCGCCGGCGACTTCGTCGCGGGCGAACACAGATATCTCGACGTGCACAACCCGAGCGACGGCTCGGTGATTTCGCGCGTTCCGATGTCCTCCCGTGCCGATGTCGACCGGGCGGTGACGGTGGCGCAGGCGGCCTTTCCCGCATGGTCAGCTCTCCCCATAAAGGAGCGAGTGCAGGTTTTCTACCGGTATCGCACCCTGCTCGAGCGCGACATCGAGGATCTGACCGCCCTCGTCACGGAAGAGAACGGCAAGGTGCACGGCGAGGCGCGGGCGGAGATTCTCAAGGCGATGGAGCTGACGGAGTTTGCGTGCTCCCTGCCTCAGATCACCGCCGGAGAGGTACTGGAAGTGAGCCGCGGAGTCGAATGCAGGATCGAGCGCTTCCCGCTCGGCGTCGTCGCTTCCATCACTCCGTTCAATTTTCCGAACATGGTCCCCAACTGGACCATTCCGAATGCGATCGCTCTCGGCAATTGTCTGATCCTCAAGCCGTCGGAGCTGGTACCGCTCAGCGCGAACCGGATTGCCGAGCTGCTGGCCGAGGCGGGATTGCCTGACGGGGTGCTACAGGTTGTGCATGGCGGCAAGGACGTCGTCGAGGCGATCTGCGACCACTCCGGTATCGAAGCCATCAGCTTTGTCGGATCGACGAAGATTGCGAAGCTCGTGTATCGGCGCGGCTCGGCGAACCTGAAGCGCGTTCTCGCTCTCGGCGGCGCGAAGAATCATCTCATCGTAATGCCTGACGCTGATCTGGAGATGACCTCGTCCAACGTTGTTGCGTCGATGTCAGGATGCGCGGGACAGCGATGCATGGCTGCGTCCGTGATGGTTGCAGTATCGGATACCGACCACATCATCCGCCGTATGGTCGAGCACGCGAAATCCGTGGTGCCGGGAAAAAATCTCGGCCCGGTGATTTCAGCTGAAGCGCGAGAGAGAATCGAGCGTTACATAACGGAGGCGGAGGATGGCGGCGCCACCGTGCTGGTAGATGGGCGCAACACTGTTATTCCAGGCAAGGAGGGCGGCTATTACGTCGGCCCGACGATCATCGACCACGTCACGCCGGACATGCGCATTGCGCAGGATGAGGTCTTCGGGCCGGTGCTCGTAATCATCCGCACGAAGGACCTCGACCAGGCGCTCGCCGTCGAGAACGGGTCGCCATATGGCAACGCGGCATCGGTGTTCACCGAGAGTGGCGCGACAGCGCGTTACGTGATGGAGCGTGCGAGTGCGGGAATGGTGGGAGTGAATGTGGGTGTGCCCGTGCCGCGCGAGCCCTTCTCCTTCGGCGGGTGGAACGAATCGCGGTTCGGCGTCGGCGACATAACAGGCCGGGGATCGATCGAGTTCTGGACTCGCTCCAAGAAGATGACCACCAAGTGGAACCGCGAGCACGGCGTCAACTGGATGTCCTGACGGCGCGCCTCGACGGCGTGCCTCGTAACCGGAGATAGCAATGGCAAGAGACTGCTCAGTCGAATTCACCGGGATTCACTTCGAGAACCCGTTCATGCTCTCATCGGCGCCTCCGACCGAATCGGAGAGCAACATCATGCGCGCGTTCGACGCCGGCTGGGGCGGCGTCGTGACGAAGACGATCGGATTGCACCCGGTGGTCAATGTCTACGGCGCGAAAGCGAAGTTCATGCGCACCTCGACCGACACCGCGCATGTTTCGATGAAGAAGCGCGACAACGCGGCATTGCACTCATCGTGGAACTGGGAGCTGATCTCCGACAAGCCGATCGACTGGTGGGAGCCGCGTATCCGGCGGATCAAGGATGCACATCCGGCGAAAGTACTGATCGCGTCGATCATGGCGGGCTCCGGCAACGACAAGGAGCTCGGCCACTGGCAGCAGCTCGCCGAGGCATGCCAGAACGCCGGCGCCGACGGGCTCGAGCTCAACTTCTCTTGTCCTCACATGGACAGAAAGGACATGGGCTCCAACATCGGCAAGGACAAGGTTCTCTGCTCCACTGTTACCGAAGCGGTGAAGGAAGTCTCGAAGATTCCTGTGTGGTGCAAGCTCACACCCGCCACGGCGAACATCGTGGAGGAGGCAGGAGCGTGCTTCGTCGGCGGCGCGGACGCCATCGTTTCATCGAACACGTTTCCTTCACTGCCGCTGATCGACCCGGAGACTCTGGACTTCGAGATCAACGTCGACGGTTTCGTTTCCAGTGGCGGCCTCGGCGGGCCCGCGATCCTTCCGATGGCGCTGGCGAAGATGGCCCAGCTCACTCAGGCTTTTCCCGACAAGAGCTTCTCCGGCATCGGCGGTATTTCCGACATGTCGCAGGCGCTCACCTACTTCATGCTCGGCTGCGGGACCATTCAGGTGTGCACCGCCGCGATGCTCGATCACGCCGTCGGACCGAACGTGATCAAGCGGTTGAACGAGCAATACCAGGCATTTCTCGACAAGCATGAGTCGGATGGCTGGCATTCGCTCGAGGATTTCCGCGGCTCGCGGCGTGACCGTGTGGTTTTACAGTCGAACATTCGCCGCCCGAGCACCGCGGACTACCAGGGTGGCTACGAATCGGTCGAGGGATATGCGGCTCCGCATGAAGCCGATCAGTCGCAGGTGGCATGACGGCGACAATATCGCCGGCGCGGCACGAAGGTCCGCCGGCGTCAGATGCGATGGCAATGCCCCCGTGCGAACATCGGCCTGCACCCTATAGCGGGCCGTCGCGCGCGGAAGTACTGGCACTCAGGAAGCAGTACTGCAACCCGGCAATTTTCACCCTGTACGGCGATCCGCTGATGATCGTCGAAGGCCATATGCAGTGGCTCTTCGACGAAACAGGGCGCCGGTATCTGGACATGTTCGCGGGAATTGTCACGGTTTCCTGTGGCCACTGCCATCCGCGAGTGACCGCAAAGATCCGCGACCAGGTGGACACCCTCCAGCACGCCACGACAATCTACCTGCACCCTGGCATGCCGGCGTTCGCGAAGAAGCTCGCCTCAAAGATGCCCGCCGGTCTGGACGTGACTTACTTCGTGAACAGCGGGAGCGAAGCGAACGACCTCGCAGTGCAGATGGCGCGGCTGCACACCGGCAACGCCGACGTGATCGCGGTGCGAAACTCGTATCACGGCGCGTCGCCGTCGAGCAACACTCTCACGTCGCACAGCACGTGGAAGTATCCCGTGAATGTCAGCAGCGGCGTTCACCACACGGTCTCCCCCGACCCATACCGCAGCCCATTCGACGGTACGCCGGAAGAAGTCGCGACCAAGAGCGCGGCGGACCTTCGCGACCTCATTCGATTTTCCACTTCGGGGCGCATTGCGGCGTTCATCGCCGAGCCGATCCAGGGTGTGGGGGGTGCGACGCACGGAGCGCGGAACTATCTGGCAGAGGCGTACGCGATTGTGCGCGAGCATGGCGGCCTCTGCATCGCCGACGAAGTGCAGACCGGCTTCGGTCGCACGGGAGAGCACTACTGGGGCTTCCAGAACTTCGACGTTGTCCCTGATTTCGTGGTGATGGCCAAGGGCATCGGCAATGGCGTGCCGCTCGCGGCGGTCACGACGCGCATGGAGATCGCGCAGGCGCTGACGCAGCGGGTGCACTTCAACACATTCGGCGGCAACCCGGTGTGCATGGCCGCGGGAATGGCCGTGCTCGACGTCATCGAAGAGGATGGCCTTCAGGAGAATTCCAAGGTCGTCGGCGCGCGGCTGAAGTCGGGTTTCCGCAAGCTGATGAGCGAGCACCGACTCATCGGCGACGTTCGAGGGATGGGTCTCATGCTCGGCGTCGAGCTCGTGAGGGACAGAGGCACCAAGGAGCCCGCGTCCTCGGAGATGCGACACGTGCTGGAAGAAGCGCGAGCGATGGGCGTGCTGATCGGCAAGGGAGGAATCGACGGAAACGTGATGCGAATCAAGCCGCCAATGTGCATCACCGCCAACGACGCCGATTTTGCACTCGACGTCATCCATCGCGCGCTCCTGTCGGCCGAGGCGACGTGAGCAGCAAGTGACATTCGACACGATCGTAAGGGGCGGTAACGTGGTGACCCCTCAGGGAACGAGCGTCGTCGACATCGGCATCGTCGGTGAAAAGATTGCCGCGATCGGACCGGGGCTCGACGATTCACCCCGGGCGAAGATCGTCGACGCCGCGGGGCATCACGTGATTCCGGGTGTGCTCGACGTCCACGTGCATCTCGAGCTTCCGTTCTGCGGCACTGTCTCATCCGACGACTACCGCACCGGTACGCGCGCGGGCGCCCGCGGCGGCGTGACGACTTTGATCGACTTCGCCATCCCTTACGCGAATGAATCGCTGAGCGACGCCGCAGACAACTGGATGGCTCGCGCCGAGGGAAAATCACTCATCGACTACACGTTCCACATCTGCATCACGCGCTACAACGAGCACAGGGACCAGATCAAGGGAATGGTCGATAGAGGCTTCACCACTTTCAAGGAGTTCATGATCTACGAGTCCGAAGGGTGGCAGTCGGATGACCGAGCCCTGTTCGGAACGCTGGAGAAAATGAAAGAGTATGGCACCATGCTGCTGGTGCACGCCGAGTCGTCACGCGTGCTGGACGAGCTGATCGAGCGGCATCACACTCCGGAATTGATGAAGCAGCATGGTGCGCGGCTGCATCGGATGACCCGCCCTAATTTCATCGAGTCGGAGGCGATTCAGCGCGTGGTGACCTGGAGCGAGGCCACCGGCGGGCGCCTCTACATCGTACACATGTCGACGGCAGAGGGCGCCGATATCGTCAAGGCGGCACAATCGCGCGGAGTGCCAGTGGTGGCCGAGACCTGCGCACAGTACCTGGTGCTCGACGACAGCGTGTTCGATCGGGAGGATGGACATCTTTTCGCGTGCTGTCCCCAGCTGAAGAAGCCGGCAGACTCGGAGCGGCTGTGGGAGGGACTGAAGAGCGGCGAGGTATCGGTCATCTCGACAGATACGTGCACCTTTACGCGCGAGCAGAAGGCGATGTGGGAGGGCGACTGGACGAAGATTCCGATGGGGATGCCGGGGCTCGAGACGCTGATGCCCGTGACTTACACCCACGGTGTACTGAAAAACCGTTTGACGCTCGAGGAGATGGTCGCGAAGTTGAGCACCAATCCGGCGAAGATCATGGGCCTGTACCCGCGAAAAGGCGCGATCGAGGTGGGGGCGGACGCCGACCTGGCGATCATTCACCCGGCGTCAACGATGAAGGTCGACTGCGAGACAATGGAGACGAATGCCGACTGGTCGCCGTTCAACGGATGGGACCTCGCTGGTTTCTCGCGTACGACCTTGTCGCGCGGTGATGTCATCGTCGACAACTATGATGTTGTCGGAAAGGAAGGCCGGGGAAAGTGGCTGCCTCGCTCTCCTGCAGGAGCTCAGTAGCCGGACCTGCTGGTACGCGCGCGGCATTCTATATCTCACTCATAAGACAGGAGCACTGATGAAACTGTCACTCTTCGGGGCCGCTGCTGTGCTTGCGGTCTCGCTCTCGTTTACGCCGCTCCAGGGCCAGGGATTGTATTTCGGGCTTCGCGGTGGAGCCGGCATCCCGACCGGTGCGTTCGACGAGAGTGGCTCGACGATCGGCGGGAATCCGCTGCTGGACGCCGCGAAGACCGGATTCGGGTACGGCGCCGACGCCGGGGTTCAGCTCGGGCCGCTCGGAGTTTACGCCGGGTTCGACCACATCAACTTCGATTGTGAGAGCCAGGCCTGCACTTCCGAAGGAAAATATCGGCTGCAGGGATTCGCCGCGGGCATCAAGCTTCTCCCTCCCGGGGTGTCCGCCATCCGTCCCTGGGTGAAGGGTGGCGTCACGTTCAACGAGCTGCGGGGCGGGTATGGGAGCGGTAACGCGACCGATCTGACGACCGATCGCAACCCGGGGTATGAGGTGGGAATAGGCCTTGATATCCGCATCCTTGGACTATTCCAGTTCACTCCGCAGGCACGCTACGTCGGACAGAATTTCAAGTACAGAGTTCCGGGCGTAGTCAACAACGCGACTGAGTCTGAACAGGACGTGAACTACTACACGCTCGATCTCGGCCTTCAATTCGTCAATCCGCTGAAAGGCATGAGACGGTAGCCCGTCGATGAAAGGCGTCAGCGAAGCGGCGACCGGGCGAGCTGACGCCACAATGCGAGGCGTTGCGGCGGAACACCTGGACGCTGACCTGTCGGGGAGCCCTCTCTGGAATCGGGACCTTGCACCGACACCGCTGGCGCGCCGCACCTGGTCCACTTACAACATCGCCGCGCTGTGGATCGGGATGGCTGTCGTCATCACCACCTACACGCTGGCATCGGGCCTGATGCAGCAGGGAATGAACTGGTATCAGGCCCTGTCCACTATTCTCCTCGGCAACGTCATCGTGCTGCTGCCGATGATCCTCAACGCTCACGCCGGAACGAAGTACGGGATCTCGTTTCCCGTGCTGTGTCGCGCCAGCTTCGGAGTCCGCGGCGCCAACGTCGCGGCCATGCTCCGTGCCATCGTGGCCTGTGGATGGTTCGGAATCCAGACATGGATCGGCGCTCTCGCTCTCGACGCGCTGATGCAGGCCGCGTGGAGCGGATGGGGAAGCATTGCTGTGCACACTGCAATCGCGTTCGCGATCTTCTGGCTGGTGCAGGTCCTCATCATTCTCAAAGGCACCGAAGGGATCAAGGTGCTGGAGAGCTGGTCCGCACCGTTGCTCCTTGGCGGAGGGCTAGCTCTGCTCGTCTGGGCGGTGCGAAGCGGCGGCGGAATGACGACGATACTCGCCGGCAGCACGCGGCTGGAACAGGGATCGACACCTTTCTGGACACTGTTTCCCGCCGCACTCACCGCGAATGTGGGCTACTGGGCAACGCTGTCACTCAACATCCCGGACTTCACCCGCTACGCGAAAAGCCAGCGATCGCAGGCGATGGGGCAGGCGTTAGGATTGCCGGGCACGATGGTGTTGTTCGCGTTCATCGGTGTCGCGGTGACGAGCGCGACCATCGTGATCTTCGGCAAGGCGATCTGGGATCCTGTAGAGCTGATCAGCAGGATAGGATCCGCTCCTGTCATCATCGCCGGTGCCCTCGTCATTCTCGCGGCGCAGCTGACGACCAACATGGCCGCCAATGTTGTCTCGCCGGCGAACGACTTCTCCAACCTCAGTCCCCGCAGAATCAGCTACGTGACCGGTGGGCTCATCACCGCGGTGATAGGAATTCTGATGATGCCGTGGAAGCTTTATTCCGACGCCTCGGCCTACATTTTCACCTGGCTCATCGGATACTCGAGTCTCATGGGGGCGCTCGGCGGGATTCTCATCGCGGACTACTGGATCGTTAAGCGGCAGCAGCTTTCACTTCGCGATCTGTTCATGCTGAATGGCATCTACACTTACACGAATGGAATAAACTGGAGGGCGATAGCCGCTCTCGTACTGTCAATCCTTCCCGTGGTGCCGGGCTTCATTCGAGCGGCGATCACGCCGGGCGGGCAGGTCGCGGATCCCAATCTTTTCGACAGGCTTTATACCTTTGCCTGGTTCGTCACGTTCGCGCTCAGCTTC
>Ga0136617_10006801_pt1 | contig 10196 bp, 8 predicted proteins | sample AntDrymUQ3222106_2_FD_129672 | JGI IMG/M metagenome (GOLD analysis project Ga0136617, IMG submission 129672) | Polar desert sand microbial communities from Dry Valleys, Antarctica - metaG UQ322 (21.06) | ecosystem: Environmental > Terrestrial > Soil > Desert | place: Antarctica: Dry Valley... | reverse complement strand
GCGACCCGGAAGTAGCCCTCGCCAGCGGCCCCGAGATACGAGCCTGGAGTGACGAGGATGCCGTGCTCCAGCAGCCGCTCGGCGAACGCCTCGGAGGTTTCACCTGCAGGCACCTTCAGCCAGAGGTACATCGTCGCCTCGCGGCCGGCGACCCGGACGCCCTTGCGCTCGAAGAGATCGAGGAGGAGCTTCCGCTTGCGGCCGTACCGCGCGCGCGTATCCGCGACGTGCACTTCGTCCCCCCAAGCGGCGACGGAGGCGCGCTGTACGAACTCCTGCGGCGCCGTGCCCACCGTGGGGCGAAACGACTTCAGCGCTCCGATCAGCGACGGATCTCCGGCGGCGAAGCCGCTGCGGTACCCCGTCATCGAGCTGCGCTTCGAGAGCGTGTTGAAGACCACGACGTTGGTTCGATCCGGGAGCTCCAACGCCGACGCCGGGGGCTGCTCGAACCAAATCTCCGTGTAAGCCTCGTCCGAGGCGATCACGAAGCCATGCTCTTTCGCAAGACCGGCGAGCTGCTCGTAGAAGGAGAGGGGCGCCGTGGCGCACGTGGGATTGTTCGGATAGTTGACCCAGAAGATCGCGAGCCGCGCCCACGTCTCGTCGTCGACCGAGTCGAGGTCGGGGAGAAACCCGTGTTCCTCCCGCAGCGGCAGGGCGAGCGGCCGCGCGTGCGCGAAGAGCGCGCCGCGCTCGTAAACGGGGTAGCCCGGGTCGGTGTAGGCCACCGTGTCTCGCGCTCCGTCCGCGTCTACGACGGCGAGCGCGAAGCTGAAGATCGCCTCCTTGCTGCCGAGGGTCGGAACGATCTCGGTGTCGGGATCGAGTGTCGATCCGAACCGCCGCTGCGCCCAGGCAGCGATTGCTGCACGCAACTCGGGCAATCCCACCGCGGCGGGGTAGCCCATGCGATCGCGCAGGCCGTCGACGAGAGCTTGCCGGATCATGGGGTCGGTGGGCTCGCGCGGGTCGCCCATGCCGAAGTCGATCACCTCGATCCCGCGCGCCTCGACGCGCCTCGCCGCATCGTTCAGGCGCACGAACGGATACGTCTCCTGGCGCTCGAGGATGGGCGAGACGGGCACGGTCAGACCGTACCGGTGAGGAAGGCCCAGAGCGACCCAAAGGCTCGCTCGAGCGCCGCGATCTCCACCTGCTCGTCACGCCGGTGGGCGTAGCGAGTGGCTCCCGGGCCGAAGTTGACCGCGTCGATTCCGCGCGCCGTGAAGTCGGCGACGTTCGTCCAGGCTTGCTTCGGCTCGAGAGCGAGGTCGCCGGCTGAGCGGAGGCGCTGCACGAGCGGTGAGTCGGTGACGACACGGGCGGGAGGCGAGTCGCCCGCGTGCTCGTAGGTGGCATCGGCGGGGACGAAGCTCCGGAGATACGTGTCGGCGCTCGACGGCGAGCGGTCCGGCGCGTAGCGGAAGTTGACGACCGCTTCGACCCGGTCCGGGATCACGTTGCTCGCAATCCCGCCCTGGATCTGCGTGATGCTCGCGACCTCCGTGAACGTGAGTCCGCCGACTTGGACCGGGCGGGGCTCGATCGCCGCGTAGGCGGCCAATCCCACGAGCGCTTTCTCGATCGCGTTCTCCGCCGTCCAGGGCCGGGCCGAGTGACCGCTGACGCCGTGGAAGACGATGCGTGCGTTCAGGTTGCCGAGGCAGCCGGCCTGAATCGTGTTGTCGGTGGGCTCCAGCAGGATTGCGAGGCCGGCCTCGTGCACGAGCCGCGACTCGTCGAAGAGCGCCGGCAGGGGGCTGTGCTCCGCCGGCAGCTCCTCTTTGCCGAAGGCGAGCAGCGCCAAGTCGACGGCCGGCTGGACGTTCTCTTCGTCGAGGGCGCGTGCCAGCTCGAGCATCACCGCCAAGCCTCCCTTCATGTCGCTCGCTCCCAGCCCATGGACGGCGCCGTCCCTGATCGTGCCGGGAACGTTCTCCTGAGCGGGCACCGTGTCGTAGTGGCCGGCGAGGACGACGAGCTCCCTGCCGGCTTGGCGCGGGCGGGCCCAGACGAACGCATCCTCGGACTCGTACTCGGGCACGAACGACGCGGGAACCAGCGAGCGGACGTACGCGGCGATCTCCGCCTCGTTGCGGCGCTCGGAGGGGATGTTCACGAGCTCGAGCGTGCGGGCGGCAAGCCGGTCGGCGAGGGCGGACATGGTCGACAAGCGTGGCACAATCCCCGGGATGACGACGCGCCACGACACTGGCTCGAGCGTCGAGCCCGAGCGCGGGCTTGTCCTGGCCGTGCTCCCGAGGTCCGCCGACTCCGGGCAGGAGCTCGGCGAGCTTCGCGAGCTCGCCCGGACCGCAGGCGTCGAGCCGATCGGCGAGCTCGTCCAGCAGCGCGCCAGGCCGGATCCGCGCACCTACGTCGGCAAGGGCAAGCTCGAGGAGTTGAAGCGTGCGTACGAGGACGCGAACGCCGAGGTGCTGATCGTGGACGACGAGCTGGAGCCGACCCAGCAGCGGGCGCTCGAGAACGCGCTCACGGCACGCGTCGTCGACCGGACGCAACTGATCCTGGACATCTTCGCCCAGCATGCGAGGAGCGCCGAGGGACAACTCCAGGTCGAGCTCGCGCAGCTCGAGTACAACCTGCCGCGGATGCGTGGGATGTGGCAGCACCTCGAGCGCCTCGGCGGCGGCACCGGCGCGTTGGGTGCCGGCGTGGGCACCCGCGGCCCGGGCGAGTCACAGCTCGAAACCGACCGCCGGCTCGCCCGCAGCAAGATCTCGCTGCTCCGGCGCCGGCTCAAGGAGGTGGGCAAGCATCGTGCGACGAGACGGAAGCAGCGCGCGGCGAGCGGGACGCCGACGGTGGCGCTCGCCGGCTACACGAACGTCGGCAAGTCGACGCTCCTGAATGCGCTCACGGGCGCGGAGGTGAGCGTCGATAACCGCCTCTTCGAGACGCTCGACCCAACGACACGCGGTTTCGAGCACGACGGCAAGCGCTACCTCGTCACCGACACGGTCGGCTTCATCCGCAAGTTGCCCACGCAGCTCGTCGAGGGTTTCGCATCGACGCTGGAGGAGACGCTCGTCGCGGATCTTGTGCTGCACGTCGTCGACGCCTCCGAATCGGACGAACGGCTCGACGAGATGATCGCGTCCGTAGACACGGTGCTCGGGGAGATCGGCGCGGACGAAGTACCGCTCGAGCTGGTCTTGAACAAGATCGATCGGGTCGATCCGCTCGGGCGCAGGCGGCTCGGGAATGCGTTCCCCGGCTCGCTGCAGATCTCGGCGGTCACCGGCGAGGGCCTCGAGGAGCTGCGAGCGAGGATCGCGGAGCGGTTTGCCGACCGCTACGAAGACGTCCGGCTGCTGCTGCCCTACGAGGACGGCGGCAAGCTGGCGGAGCTGTACGCGCTGGGCGCGCCGATCGACGAGCGCGAAGACGGGGAGGAGGGCGTCTTCATCCGCGCCCGCCTGCCGCGCCGCGAGGTCAGGCGCTTTGCTCGCTACCTCGTCGCCGACGCCCATGAGGGCTCGGCGGCGGAGCACGTGTGATCGAGCTTCCGGTCGCGCGCCTGCGCGACGACGCGATCCTTCCCTCGCAGGCCTACGTGGGCGACGCCGGCCTCGACCTTGCCGCCTGCGAACGAATCGAACTCGGTCCGGGAGAGCGAGCCGTCGTCGGTACGGGTATCGCGCTGGCGGTGCCGGGGGGCTGGGCGGGCCTCGTCCTGCCGCGCTCGGGCCTTGCCGCGAAGCACGGGCTCACGATCGTGAACTCGCCCGGCCTGATCGACTCGGGTTATCGCGGCGAGGTGAAAGTGATCCTGCTCAACACCGACGCGCGCAAGCCGTTCACCGTTGAGCCCGGGATGCGGATCGCGCAGCTCGTCCTCGTCGAGGCAGCCGCGGTCACGCTCGTCGAGGTGGACGAGCTCTCGGAGAGCGCCCGAGGCACGAGCGGCCTCGGTTCTTCGGGCCTGGCGGCCAAGACGCCGTGATGGGCGCAGAGCCACGGATCCGTGTCTCGGCGCTGCTGCGCTGGGGTGACGGCATCCTGCTCTGCCGCCACGACAAGCGTGGGCGGGACGTCTGGTTGCTTCCGGGCGGCGGCGTTCACTCGGGTGAGACGCTTATGGACGCGCTCAGCCGCGAGCTCGCCGAGGAGGTCGGGATTCCCGCTCCGCCATTCGAGGGCCCGATCGCGATCGTCGACTCAATCGCTCCCGGACGCGCACTGACCACGAAGCACGTCGTCCACATCATCTTCGCGGGTGAGGTTGGGGGGTCTCTGGAAGGGGTCGCTTCGACCGACGAGGCCGTCCGAGGTCACCGGCTCTTCCGGCTCGACGAGCTCGAGGGAATCGTGCTCCATCCGCCGATCCAGCGCTTCCTCCAACGCTGGCAGCCTGGTGATCCGGCGGTCTATCTTGGGGCGTTGTGGATCCCGTAGCACGCACTCACTGCGCTGCAGCTAGATGAGCGAGGGCGGGCCCTTGATGGGGAAGAAGGGAGACGGATCGATCGATTCGCCCGCTTGGGGTCCTGACGACCAAGCGCCGTTCGTCCAGAAGCCTGATGTGGCCCGGCGAGAGGCAGCGCGGGAACTTCTTCAGCGGGCGATCAGCGATCATCCCGACACATTGATGATTGCCTTGGTTCATGAGCTTCTCGGAGACGCGTACGCGACAGATCGACTGTACGACGAGGCAGAGCTGGCGTACCCTGGGGCGCTTGACGCGTATGAGAATGTCCCCCTGGTTCACGGATACGCGGAGATGAAGCTCGCGTTGCTGATCACGGCGACGCGCCAAGTCTCGAAGTACGACGAGGCGCAGGCATTGGTCGAGAAGGAGGAGCAGGTCTTCAAACGCGACCGTTTCGACGCACTTGCGGTGCTCGCACGCATAGCCGCAGAACGTGGTGAACGCGAGGCTGCCGCCGCGCACGCCCGATCGGCGCTTGAGATCGAATTGAATACCGAACCCGACGTCCCTCGCCATCCCGGCGCCGGCCACGTACGCGCTGAGGAGGCGACCCTGGCTGAACTCCGCGAGTTCGCCCGCTCTTAGCAACTGCTGAGACTCACGACCCCACCTGGGCCAGCGTCCTGTCGCTTGAGCTGCGCGGCGGCGGGTCAGCTCAGAAGCGCCCGCCGCGGTCGCGGGCCCGCTGCGCGGAGACTGCGTGCGCCAGGGTTTCGAGGCGGTCGGGCAGCGGCTCGAGCTCCGGCGGCTCGCCGCCGGTGGCGTGCGCGAGCGCTTGCGAGAGCAGCCAGTCCGCGAGCCACGGGTTCCGCGGCAGTAGCGGGCCGTGCAGGTACGTTCCGATCGCGCGGCCGACGCGCACGCCTTCGTACCCGGACTCGCCGTCGTTTCCGAAGCCTGCGACGACACGCCCCAGGGGCTCCGCGCCTGAATCCAGCTTCGTTCGGCCGGCATGGTTCTCGAAGCCCGCGATCGTCCGGCGCTCGCCCGGGACCAGCTCGGCTTCCAACAGCACGTCACCGATCATGCGGCGCTCGCCGGCGACGGTCTCGTGCGGGAAAAGGCCGACACCAGGCATCGAGTCGCCGTGGCGGCCGAGGTAGCCGCGGCCGAGCAGCTGATACCCGCCGCAGACCGCCAAAAGCGCCGCGCCGCCGGCAACGGCGTCCTCGAGCTCCGGCCCTTTCGCGACGAGGTCGGGAGCGACGAGTGCCTGCTCGCGATCCTGCCCGCCACCGATGTAGAGCAGGTCGTGCTCTCCGGGGCGTACCTCGTCGCCGATTGAGATCGCCTTCACGTCGAGCTCGTGTCCGCGCAACGTGGCCCGTCGACCGAAGACCGCAATGTTGCCTCGGTCGGCGTAGATGTTCAGATAGTCAGGGTAGAGATGGCCGATTCGGATCCTCACATCCGCTCCCAGTACGGCTTTACCAGGCCGCGGTCGGTCACGATCCGCTGCAGCGCGAGCATTGCCGTGTACGTGGGAAGGACAACGAGCTCGCCGCCCGGCGGTGTCAGTTCGAGACCCCGGTCAAGAGCAACCTCGATGTTCGGCTGCACCTCGAGCGCCTCCTCGTCCAGCCCGCCGTACACACACCGTACCCCCAGCTCGGCGGCCCGGTCGCCGGCGGCGATCAGCCGTTCCGCCCGGCCAAGGAGGGGCTCGAAGTCAACGTCCCAGATCCACGACACGTCCTTTCCGTCGGCGATCGCATCGTTGAGCGCGATCAGCAGGAGGTTAGGCGCGCCGCCCTCGAGCAGCGTGTGTACGACCTCGTTCGCGCCGGCCGGGTTCTTGATCAGGAGGATCAGGAGCGTCTTGTCGCCGACTGCGATCCGCTCGAACCGTCCGAAGGCGGCGCCGAACCGCTCGAGCCCGGCACGGATGTCCTCCAGCGGTGTGCCCAGCGCCTGTGTCAGCGCCGCCGCGCCGAGCGCGTTGTAGACGTTGTAAAGGCCGGGGAGTGGAAGTCGAAGACGGATGCTCCCTTCCGGCGTCTCAACCGTGAAGGAAGCAGCCTCGAGCCCGTCGAGCTCGATTGCCGTTGCGCGCACCTGCAACTCGGGCCGCGCGTGGCCGCAGTCGGGACAGTGGTATTCGCCCAGATGGCCGACGTAGGCAGCCGCGAACTCGTAGGGCCGACCGCAACGCACGCAATAACGGGAGTCGGCCGCATGCTGGAGCGTGGGCCGGGCGTGCCGCACGTCGTCGATTCCGTACGCGATCGCGTTCATGCGGTCACGGGCGAGATCGCCTACCTGCGGGTCATCGCCGTTGACCACGAGGACGGTGTCCGGCGGAAGCGCCTCGGTTGCAGCGCGCCACCGCTCGGCAATGTGCTCGAGCTCACCGTACCGGTCGAGCTGATCCCGGAAGAGGTTGCCAAGCAGCACCACGCGCGGCCGCAGGCGCCGCACGATCTCCGGCAGGGCGCCCTCGTCGACTTCGAGCAGCCCGAGCTCGGCGTCGCGCTGCGCGAGGAGCGTCGAGGCGACGCCGGAGACGAGATTTGCCCCGGATCGGTTCCAGGCCAGCTTCAGGCGGGGCTCGAGGATCTCCGCGGCCATCGCCGTCGTCGTCGTCTTCCCGTTGGTGGCGGAGACGACGACTGTGCCCTCCGGCAACTGCGCGGCCAGCGCGTCAATGGCGCCGGGATCGAGCTTCCACAGCAACTTCCCCGGCAGCGTCGTCCCCCCTCCGGCACCTGCGAGGCGCGACATCCGGGCCGCCGTGCGGGCGGCGAAGGTCTCGACGGCGAGGCGGACGCTCACGCCGAGGAGCCTAGCCGCGCCCCCCGCGCGCTTGTTCGAGGGACCACCGTCGGCATCCCTCGTTCGAGGGAACTTTCGTGTCCCTGACCCAAAAGGGGGAGGAGCAGAGCCGTTTCGGCGCGTAGGTTCTACTCGGTTCACCGGCCGGGGCCAATTTGCGGCGTCCCGGCTCGACTATTCGGCTATGCGGCACGCGCCCCCGGGTGCGGACAAGGAGAAAGATGGCAAGAAACACAGGCGGCAAGCGCGGGGACGTACGCCAGAGCGCCCTCTGGGGCTCAGGCAACCGCGGCGGCGAGTTCCGCTCCAACGCCCTCTGGGGCAAGGGAGGCCGGAGTCTCGTCACGACTGTCGTTGCGTTCGCCCTCGCGATGCCGCTTGTTGCGGCGACCGCGGGTGGGGAGTCGGGCTCGAACAGCGGGCCGGGATCCGGTAGCGGCGGCGGTTACGTCTCCGACCAGCTTAAGCATGGGGCAAAGTCTCACCCGAACGATCTCGTCAGCGTGATCGTCCAGATGGACGCGAGCGTATCGCTGGACAACGCCAAGCGGGCCGAGAACGAGATGCGGAAGCTTGGCAGGACGCTCGGGCTGATCAACGGCTTCGCGGGCGAGATTCGCGGGCAGGATCTGGAGAAGCTCGAGCGCATCGCCGGTCTGACGGTGACATTGGACGCGCCGGTGAAGAAGGCGGATCTCGGCCCGCTCTCAGGCACTACCACGACGAAGTCGACGTCCAGCCAGCTCTGGACGCACGAGACGGGTGTCAACAAGCTCTGGGGCGGTCCGCAGGCGCCGACGATCGCAATCGTCGACTCCGGCATCGACAAGGCCCACCCGAGCTTCGGTGACGGCAGTCGCGTCATCGACCGGCAGGTCTTCGGTACGCAGGTCGTCAGCTCGCTCGACGGTCGTGGGCACGGCACGTTCGTGGCCTCGATCGCGGCAGGTGCAGCGGCCGGCTACGCGGGTGCAGCACCGAACGCGAAGCTGATCGACCTCGATGTCATGGACGACAACGGCGTCGGTCGGACGAGCGACGTGATCGCCGCGGCCGAGTGGATCTACCAGAATCGCGTCGCGAAGAACATTCGAGTCGCGAACTTCTCGCTCCACTCGGGCGCTGTCAACCACTTCTGGCTCGACCCGCTGAACAAGGCGGTCGAGAAACTGTGGTTCAATGGCGTCGTCGTCGTGGCGGCAGCCGGCAACTATGGCACGGCGGGCGGGCCGAGTGGCGTAAGGCATGCGCCGGGCAGCGACCCGTTCGTGATCACCGTCGGAGCCATCGACATCGGCGGCACGGCTCGCATCCGCGACGACGACCGGGCAGCATTCTCGGCGTACGGGCGGACTCCGGACGGCTTCTGGAAGCCGGAGATCTGTGCACCGGGCCGCTACATGGTCGGCGCGATCCCGATGGGGTCGACGCTCGCCCTGCAGAAGGCGGACAAGATCCGCACTCCGGGCTACATCGAGCTCTCCGGGACGTCGTTCGCGGCGCCGGTGATCTCGGGGCTTGCGGCGCAGATCCTCGCCCGCCAGCCCAGCTTCACGCCGGACCAGGTCAAGGGCAACGTGATGCGGCGTTCGCGGGCGGTGCCTGAGGCGGCCCCGATGTCGTGCGGTGTCGGCCAGATCAACGGGACCAAATCAGCGCTGTTCGACGGGGCGGCGAACCCGAACAAGGCACTGAGCGCGTTCGTGAAGCCCGCAGCCGACGGCAGCGGGCCCGCGTTCGACAGCGTCTCCTGGACGGGCGTCTCCTGGAGTGACGTCTCCTGGGATGCCGTCTCCTGGAGCGACGTGTCCTGGAGCGACGTCTCCTGGGATGCGGTCTCCTGGAGCGACGTCTCCTGGACGGACGTGGCCATGAGCGACGTCTCCTGGACCGACGTCTCCTGGGAGGACGGAGCCGACGGGGAATTCCTGGACGGCAACGGTCACGAGCTGACGCCGGTCGCGGAGCTCGAGGCGGCATCCGACCCGGATCTGCTCGCACCCGGCGAGACGCTGCCGGCGGTCGAGCCGGTGACGTCGCTGCTTCCGTAACACCTGAGATCCGGGGCCGGCCTCACCGCCGGCCCCGGATCTCACCCTTTCGGGGGAACTCGCGAGGGGGTACCCCGACCGGGGGATGCCTCACACAAACGCTCGGCGTACCTTTCGACCCGGCCACGATGTCTCTCAGCTGCGTGGCCATGCGGCGGCTCAAGGAGAAAGCGGCATGAAAGGCATGAGCGGACGATGAGCGCGATTCCTCTCGAAGACGCGATCGAGCGCGGCTCGGGCAGCATGTCGCGCAAGCTGCCGCCGAAGGCGCTCGCGTACTTCCTGCTCGTCGCGGCGGTCGCGGTCGCTGTCACGGCCCCGTTCCTCGCGCAGCTCGATCAGAGGACGGGCAACTGGCTTGAGTTCGCGATCCTTGCGGCAAGTGTCGCCCTGGCGCAGTTCTTCGTCGTTCGCACACCGGGCAACAAGAGCTACCACACGACGGGCGTTTTCCTGATCGCTGCGGTGCTGCTGCTGCCGCCGGCGCTACTCGCCGTACTTCCGTTGATCCAGCACGTGCCGGAGTGGCTGCGCAGCCGTGCCACCTGGTACGTCCAGTCCTTCAACATCCTCGTTTTCACGATTGCGACGATGTCGGCCTGGGGGGCTGCGCACGTCGTGAGCGGCGCACACGGCTTGATTCCGAGCGACGAAGTTCGGTTCGCGCTTGCCGGCACTGCAGCCTCAGTTGCGCTCGTCGCGCTCAACTCGTCGCTGATCGCGCCCATGATCCGCTGGGTCAACGGCCACCCGATGCGCCAACTCTTCTCGTATCAGACCCTCTCGACGGAATTCGTCTTCGCTGCGCTCGGAGTCGTCCTCGCCGCATTCTGGACGGGCAACGCATGGCTCGTCCCCTTTGCGATCGCGCCGCTGCTGCTCATTCACCGTGCTCTGTCGGTCCCGCAACTGCAGGC
>Ga0136617_10006800_pt1 | contig 10197 bp, 8 predicted proteins | sample AntDrymUQ3222106_2_FD_129672 | JGI IMG/M metagenome (GOLD analysis project Ga0136617, IMG submission 129672) | Polar desert sand microbial communities from Dry Valleys, Antarctica - metaG UQ322 (21.06) | ecosystem: Environmental > Terrestrial > Soil > Desert | place: Antarctica: Dry Valley... | reverse complement strand
GCGGCGGCGGTCGCCGCGTCGGCCTGCGGCAGCTGCTGGAGCCGCGCGTTCATGCGCACGAACTCGCGCCCCGTAAGGAACGCGTGGATGGCCTCGCGCTCCGGGACAAGCCCGATCGAGCGGTAGATCGACGGGTTCCGCCAGGCGGTCGCGCCAAGGACGCGGACGGAGCCCGCCGAGGGCCGGAGCAGCCCCGCCAGCAGATGGAGAAGGGTCGACTTGCCGGCGCCGTTGGGGCCCAGCAGCCCGGTGATCCCGGGCCCGATCCCGAACGTGATGTCGTTGACCGCGACGACGTTGCCGTACCAGCGCGAGACGTTCTCGACCCCGATGGTCGGGGCGGACCCGGCCGGCGAACCGGGTGGGGCGGCCGGCCCCGCGTCCGCCCTGGCGTCGGTCATGCGGCGATCGTCGTGTAGCGCCGGACCAGGATGGCCACGCAGGCCGCGCTGATGATCGCCGCCGCGATCCCGAACGCGGCGAGAGGCAGGTCAGACTGGCGGACGGCGCCGCTGTCGGGGCGCGTGTCGAACAGCCACGCGTTGGTCGCCTCGAGGATGTCCGTGGGGCTCAGCAGCACGAGCAGCGTCGCGAGCGTCGTGGTGCCCAGCTCGATGAGCACCGTGCTGACGATGGGCGTTACCGCCAGCAGGACGATGATGGCGGTGGTCGCGTAGACCCGGCGCGGCGTGAACGCGGACACCGCGGCCGAGATCCCGCCCAGCAGGCCGGCGATGATCAGCGCCTGGCCCACGATGGCCGGAACGGCCTCCAGCTCACGTCCCAGCTCCGTGCCGATGTCCTCGGCCGAGAGCACGAAGCCCAGGAGGAGGATCAGCTGGGGCAGCAGCACGAACACGAGGATCGCGGCCGCGACCCCGGCGAACCGGGCCAGCGCGTAGTCGACCCGCCGCAGGGCCCGCGAGAAGTACAGCGCGAGCAGGTTGTGACGCTGGTCGCGACCCAGCACCTCGGGCGCCTGCGCCGCGCAGAACAGCACGACCGGGATCGTGACGATCGCGTAATACGTGTCGTGTTGGACGGGCGAGGCCTGCTGGATCTCGTCGCTCGTGCCGATGGCCTGGCGGAGCAGCGCGAAGGCGCCCACCGCCACGATCGCGGGGATCGTGGCGAGCCCGCCCAGGACTACCGGCGCGATCTTGGCCCGTCCGCCGCGGCCGATGCCGAAGCAGGTCTTCAGCGTGTGCGCGAACAGGGCACGGATCGCCTGGGGCCGACCCAGGCGCGGCCCGTCGTAGGAGTGATAGCCGAGGTCGTAGATGTTGCCGGGCCGCGGCGCGCCGTCCACGCCGGGACCCTCGGCGGTCACGGCACGGTCCCGCGCGGCGGCGCTCCGGACGAGGCGGGATCGCCGTCGGGCGTGGGGCCGTCGCGGAACAGGTCCTCGAGCTGATGGCGACGCTGCTCGAGCCGGACGAGCGGCAGGCCGAGCTCGGCGACGAGGTCGCGGACCAGGTCGTAGGGCCGCTCGTCGTCGAGCGCGACTAGGACCGTCCGGCCCATCACCCGGGCCTTGAGACCGCGTTCGTCCAGCGCGGCGGCGAGCCCGTCGGCGCCGTCCTCCACCTCCACTGCGAGCACGCCGGTCCGTTCGGTGAAGGAACCCAGCGAGGCGGCCCGGAGCAGCCGTCCGCCCTCGATCGCCACGAGGTAGGTGCAGACCCGCTCGATCTCGCCCAGGAGGTGGCTCGCGACCACGACCGTCATCCGGAACTCCGTGCCGGTCCGCCGGACCAGCTCCAGCATCTCGTCGCGGCCGGCGGGGTCGAGACCGTTCGTGGGCTCGTCGAGCAGCAGCAGCCGCGGGTCGTGCACGATGGCCTGGGCCAGCTTGACCCGCTGCTTCATGCCTGTCGAGTAGCCGCCCATCGCCCGGTAGCGCTCCTCGTACAGGCCCACGTGACGGAGCACCTCGGCGGTCCGCTCGCGGGCGGCGGCGCGGGGCAGCCCGCTCATCTCGGCCATGTGCGAGACAAAGTCCGTGGCGGACGTGTCGGGCGGGAGGGCGTCGTGCTCCGGCAGGTAGCCGACGAACTGGCGGATGTCCGTGCCGCGCGTCTGGACGTCGAGATCGAACACGGTCGCGCGGCCGCTGGTGGGGGCGATCAGGCCGAGCAGGATCTTGAGCAGGGTGCTCTTGCCCGCCCCGTTCGAGCCGACGAGCCCGATGATCCCGGGCTCGAGCTCGAGGGTCAGACCGTCGAGCGCGGTGACGCCCGGATACTGTTTCGTCAGTGATTCGAGGGCGATGACGGCCACGGTCGGAACCTTACGCGAACTCGGACGCCGTCCGGTGCGTATCCCGGGCCGGAGGAGGATGCATGGTTGACGATCAGCCCCACCTTGCGGCCGGCGCCGCCGTCGTCGAGGACGTGTCGTGGCCGGAACCCGACGGCGGCGACCCGGTGACGGCATGGCTCGTGCGTCCGGAGGCAGCGGCGGCGCCCGCGGCGGTACCCGGCCCGGCCATCCTGTTCTGGCACTGGCTCGACACGGAGGCGCCCGACGGCAACCGCGACGAGTTCCTCGATGAGGCGCGGACGCTGGCAGGACGGGGCGTGGTATCCCTCCTGCCGCAGGGCCGGTTCCCGTGGACGATCGATCCGTCCGGCTCCGCCGCGGACGCGCTCGAGGTTCGGCGCGGGGTCGCCCGGCTCCGTCGCGGGCTCGATCTGCTGAGCGCCCGCCCGGACGTGGACTCGACACGCCTCGGCGTCGTCGGGCACGACTTCCGGGCCATGCTCGCGATCATCGCCGCGGCGGCGGATGAGCGTGTGACGACCCTTGCGCTCATCGCCCCCACGCCGCGCTGGGGCGACTGGTTCCTGCCGTTCTGGCCGATCGCCGAGGACCGCATCGCCTATCTCGCGGCCATGCGTCCGCTCGACCCCGTCGAGCTCATCAGCGCCGTGGCGCCCCGCCCCATGCTCCTCCAGTTCGGACGGCGTGACTTCTTCATTCCGCTCATGGACGGCCTCGAGCTACGCCGGGCCGCCGGCGGCGAGGGCGCGGCCGATCTCCAGGCCTACGACGCGGAGCACGATCTGCACGACCCAGCCGCACGGGCGGATCGGCTGGCGTTCGTCGAACGGACGCTCGGTCCGGGCGCTCCGTGAGCCAGTCCTTCACACGTCCGCAACGCCGGACCGGGCCCCCGGAACGGCCTCGCCGGGCCTTCGCGAGCACGATCAGCCGGGAACCGGCCCGTGCACACCCGCACACGTTCTCCGGGGGTCTCGGTCCCCGGGCCGTATGCTCAACCCCTGGTCGGTCACCCGAGCGTCCGACGACATCGACTACAAGGAAACGTTCGACATGACCGCCGACTACGACGAGAGTGCACTGCTGCTCGAGCTGGAGCCCGTCGCGGGGCGCCTGCTCGACCGCCACCTCAAGGTGGCCCAGGAGTGGTTCCCCCACGACTACATCCCCTACCGCCTGGGCCGCGACTTCGACAAGGAGCCCTGGACCCCGGACCAGCCGCGCCTGACCGGCGTGGCGCAGACCGCGTTCGAGATCGGGCTCCTCACCGAGGACAACCTGCCTTCCTACCACCGGCTCATCCATGGGATGTTCGGCGACGGCGAGGGCGCGTGGATCACCTGGGTGGGCCGCTGGACGGCCGAGGAGGGCCGCCACGCGATCGTCCTCCGCGACTACCTCACGGTGACCCGCAACATCGACCCCGTGCTCCTCGAGCGCGGTCGCATGACCCAGCTCCAGCAGGGCTACGACCATGACGCGCCGGACACGCTCCACGGGCTGGCCTACGTGGCGTTCCAGGAGCTGGCGACGCGGATCGCGCATCGCAACACGGGCCGCTACTCGGACGATCCGGTCGCCGACAAGATCATGGTCCGGATCGCCGCGGACGAGAACCTGCACATGGTGTTCTATCGCGACGTGCTGAGCGCGGCCTTCGAGATCGAGCCGTCGGCGGCGGTGTGCGCGGTGGTCGACGAGGTGCTCGCGTTCCAGATGCCGGGCGCCGGCATCCCGGGCTTCCTGCGCAAGGCGGCCGCGATGGCCAAGGCCGGCATCTACGACCTGCGCGTCCACCGCGAAGAGGTCCTGATGCCGATCATCCGGCACTGGCGGATCTTCGAGCTGACGGGCCTCGACGCCGCCGCCGAGGCGGCGCGCACGCGTCTCGCCGAGCACCTCGAGCAGCTCGACCAGGCCGCCAAGCGGTTCGAGGACAAGCTGGCCGCGTCGACGGTCCCGCGGCTGGCCATCTCGCGCTAGCGGGCCGCTGCGAGTCGGCCCTCCTGACGCCGTTCCAGCTGGATGTCTTCGAAGCTTCCGACAGCCCAACGCATGGCGGTCGACATGGCGCGAGGGTCCGAAGCGCGGACGCTGCACACGACGGATCGCCGCTTGCCGCGATCCAGACCGGCGCGCGCACGCTATCCGCCGGCCCGTTGGCTCACCGCGCTCGATACCCCTCGCCGGCCCGGCGTGCTCAACCTCCGGGCTAGACGCGAGCCTGTTGCTCCTTTCTGAGCGACTCCCAGAGGTACCGGCGTAGTCGGCGGTGGCCGGCCGGAGCCGTTGATCAGCGTCTCCAGCTCTGGTCAGCGTCGAGGGCTGGAGCGGGAGACGAGGATCGAACTCGCGACATTCAGCTTGGAAGGCTCGGCTGCGTGTAACGCCGTGCCGCGAGCGTGGCGCGCGTAGCGTAGTGCCCCAAGTTTTGCGCTGTCCCAGCGGGGCGCACGCCGGGGCACCGTGGCGAACCGGGCACGGCGCTGCTTACGCTGGCACCCTAATCGGCGTCGGCCCGCAGCCGACAGCGGGAAGCCCGCCACTGCGCGGAACACCGGTCCGTTAGCCAAGGCGGTTCACCAACCGACCCCGGCGCGGCTGGTGAGGACATGCCCCGGTGGCAGCTCCACCCGCCCCCGCGCCCGCCGTCACCGACGAGCAGCGCACGCATTTGCGCAAGATCGCCTCTCGCGGCGGCAAGGCACGGCGCGCCTACTACTCCGGCACGGATCTCACGGCCAGCGCCCGCGCGAGGTTCGAGAGGTCATTCCTCGCGGGCCACACGTGCTCGCTGTGCCCGGCAGTGGATATCCCGGCCGACCTGCCAGACGCGGAGAAGCTACGCCCGCTTCCTCGCCGTCCAGACTTCCTCGCTCGGCCACTGACGCGCCCACTCGAGCGTGACGAACGGGTACGAGGTCGTCGCGTCCGGTCCCGGTTGCAGCTCGCGGAGGTCTTCCACCTCGAAGCCGTGGGCGCGGAGCAACCGGATCCAGTCGCCGTACCCGAGGTGGAACTCGACCGATCCGTCAGCCCAGTCGAACCGGTGCATGCCGAAGTACGGCCGGATCAGCTCGGTGGTCGCCGGGACGTCGTCCTCGTCCGGCGCGAACAGCATCAGGATCGTCGCGTTCACGAGGAAGATCAGCCGGCCGCCCGGACGCAAGAGCCGGGCGGCTTCCGGAATCCAGCGGTACGGATCCGCCCAGATGCTCGCGCCGTACTCCGAGATGACGAGGTCGAAGCTCGCGTCGCCGTACGGCACGGATTCGGCGTTGCCGTGGAGAAGCGGGAAGTCCAGCCCGTGCTCCTGCTGCAACCGCCGGGCGGTTGCGAGCTGCGCTTTCGAGTTGTCGATCCCGACCGGCCGCGCGCCGCGCCGGGCGAGCCAGGCCGATACGTAGGCCGTGCCGCAGCCGAGCTCGATCGCGTCAAGGCCCTCGAGGTTGTCCGGGATCAGCTTGAGCTCGGCCTCAGGAATGCCCCAGACGCCCCACGACTCCGCTCCGGGCTCCAGCCGCCAGTTGCGTTCGCCGCTCCCGACGTATTCGGCCGCCCATCGGTCCCACGCCTGGCGGTTGCGCCGGACGTGGTCCGGCAGGTCGTCGGTGTCAGTCGTCATCTCTGGCCTCCGGAAGGGCGGCGGCCAGCCGCCGTGGTGCCGTCAGCCGCCAGGCGCCGCGAATGAGCGACTCGAGCTCGGCCGGCTCGACACGGGCGAGGTCGACGTCCACCCAGCCGAAACGGCCGACGTACGCCGCACGCGCGAACGTTCCGGCGTCGCGTTCCAAGAGCTCCTCCTGCATCTCCGGCGTCGCCTTGAACGATGCGTGGGCCTGCCGACCTGCTCCATGACGAAGATCTTGTTGCGGACCCGGAAGGTCGCCTCGTCGCCCCATGCCCCAGGCGCAGTCGTACGGCCGCGTTCGGCCTACTGAACCCACAGCTGCGACACCAGGACTCGCAGCACCGGATTGAGCTGGACATTCCCGACGCGCTTCGAGACGAGTGCGAGATCGACCGGGTTGAGGGCCGCCACTGCCGGAGACTGGTTGACGATGAGGCGATCGACCTCCGTCCAGGCGCGATTCGCCGCCGCGGGGTCCGTGGTCTCCAGATCGTGCGCTGCCTGCGCGCGCGAGTCGACGGCGGGATCGCAGAAGGCTGCGAAGTTGTCAAGGGCGCCCGGGAGCGGCTCGTAGTCGGGGCAGGTGAAGAGCCCGGGGATGAAGCTGGACGGTGACGGCCACCGGTTGACCACCCACAGGCCGATCATCTGGATGTCGGCACTCATCGGGTCCGTGATCGCGCCGATCTCCTCGAACGTCATCGGCTCGAGTGAAGCCTCAAAACCGAGATCCTCGAGCAACCCCACGAAGTAGCCGCCAATGGCGAGCTGCCTTGGAACGTCGAATGCGCGGACGGTGACCTGCGTCCCTCGCACGCCGGCGCGGTCGATCAGGTCGCGAGCGGTCGCGATGTCCGGCGCAACCCAGGCGCCTCCCGGACTGACCGTGTACGGGCAGTACGGCTCGTAGCCGGGAAATCCCGGCGGCGTCGCCTGGCAGGTCGGACGCCCCGACAGGGGACCACCCCAGAGCTCCACGAGCCGCATTCGGTCGGTGGCCAGATTGACTGCCCTGCGAACGTCGACCCGATCGAACGGTGGCAAGGTCGTGTTCATGTGCACGAAGTACGTCTTTGCCAACGGGAAGGCATGAAGTTGATCCGTGAACCGGGTCTGGAGGTCGCCGACCCGCTCGGACGGCACCCGGGGCATCAGATCCGCTTCACCCGATTCGACCATTCTCACGGCCTCCGCTTCGGGGACCGCCCGCCACACGATCTCGTCCGGATAGCCGTCCGGCTGGGCCTCATGTGACCATTGCCGGAAGTTCGGATTCCGGACAAGGCGGACGCCGCCTTCCGGGTCGAACGGCGCCGCCACGTACGGGCCCGTCGCCGGGAGAGGCTCCGTGGCAACCGAACGCGGGGTGTCGGCCGGCAACACGAAGGCGGCCGGTTGGGCGAGCTTGATGAGGAATTCGGCGTCCGGAGCGTGCAGCCGGAAGGTCACTGTGCCGGCCGCCTCGTCGACGCGGATCGCCGAGGACAGGTCGCAGGTCTCCGGCTCCATGGCGCAAGCCTCGGCGCCCTCGAGCGACCCGTAGATTTCGAGGTCGTGATCCGGCGGGTTGAGGCTGAAGTACCGCTCCACCGATCGCTGGACGTCGATCGCGCGCACCGGCGTTCCGTCGTCGTAAGTGATGCCCGACCGAACGGTGAACGTGTACGTCCGCCCTCCGTCGGTCGGCGCGGGGATCGAAACCGCCAGGTTGGGTACCAGCGTCAGTCCGTGCGACCCGCCCGTCCGCTTGTAGCCGACCAGGCCGTCGTTCGTCAGCAGCAGCGTGTCCCAGGCGTTGACGCCGGCCGCATCCGGGTCCGCGGGGTCGAGGGTCATGGGCATGTACGCGGGGTCACTCACGATCCGAAGCGTCCCGCCCCGATGAGTCCCTGTTCCGGCATGCGCCGTGAACCAGGTCTCGGCACCCGCCAGCGCGAGGCCCCGCGGGCGACTGCCGACGGAGATCCGACGCTCGATCGCGTTCGTCGCCGGATCGATCCGCACGATCTCGGCGCTCGAGGAGACGGCCACCCAGACAGACTCGCCGGCCGTCACCGTCTCCGGCTGGGCGCCCACCGAGACCACGGCGACGACGCTGTTCGTGCCTGGATCGATGCGGCTGACCGTTCCATCGCGGCTGTTCACCACCCAAACCTGGTCGGCCGCGGCTGCGATCGATGTCGGGCCGTTGCCGACAGCCACCCGGCCGACGGACGCGCCGCTGGCCGGGTCGACTCTGACGACGGCGCCGGCATCGAAATCGCTGACCCACACTGAACCTGCCCCCGCGGCAACACCGGCTGGAGTCGCACCGATCGGGAACGACGTCACCTGGTGATCCTGCGGGTCGATCCGCGCCAACGTGCCGTCCAGGCGGTTCGTGACCCAGACCCAGCGGTCGTCGGTGACTACACCGCCCGGGCTGTTGCCCACCGGGATGGCGGCGACCTGCTGGTTCGCGGTAGGGCTCACCCGGCTGACTGTCCGATCGGTGCCGTTGGCGACCCAGACTGCGCCGTGGCCGACCGCCACGGCGGTCGGGCCGGTGCCGACGCCGATCGTCTGAACGAGCCGCGACTCCTCCGCGTCGATGCGCGCGAGGCTTCCGGTCGACGTGTCCGCGACCCACAGGGCACCTTCCCCGAAGGCGATGGCGTCGGGAAGGCTGCCCACCTGCAGCGCGCTGACGATGCCATCGCCCGCCTCGCTGATGCGACCGATCGAGTTCGCGGCGACGCCCGGCAGGAAGCGGGGCTGGAGCAGCACGGTCGCCGCGCCGGCCGAGACGACCAGGATGGCCACGAGACCGACCACGATGGCGACCCGCCCGCGGGTCGTCCGGAGTCCGGTCGAGAGCCGCTCCCTGACCGGCAGGCGCGGCTCGGCGGGCAGGTCGGCTGGCGCCTCCAGCGGCCTGGCGGCGTAGAGCGCCCACCGGCCCGGCACGCCTCTCAGCTCGGCGGCCCCGCGATCCTCGAACCCGACCGCGGATCCGGTGACGAGATCGCGCACGGTGCCGGAAACCAGGGTTTCGCCCGGCTCCGCAAGAGCCGCGATCCGAGCCCCGATGTGGACCGCGATGCCGCCGGCCTTGCCGCCGATCAGCTCGACCGCGCCCATGTGGACGCCGGAGCGGACGCGGATGGCGAGGGTTTCAGAGCGCTCGGCCACGTCCAGCGCGAACTGGATCGCCGGGTCCGGCGATGCGAACGTGGCGTAGACGCCATCGCCGGCGGTGTCGATCTCGCGGCCGCCAGACCGGTGGAGTGCGCTCCGGATCACGCGCCGGTGACGCTCGAGCAGCCGCTTCCAGGCTTCGTCACCCAGCCGGGCGGCGATCTCGGTCGAACCGGCGATGTCCGTGAACACGACCGCCGCGAGGAACCTGGAGGGACGCCGCCTGCGTCGGAGCACACTCGCCTCCCTCGGCGCGTCTTGGGCCCTCATGCGTTCAGCACGGTCTCGCGCGACGGGTAACCGGCCAAATGACTACGCCCAACTTCCCCAGTGTGGGCATCCGAGGCGTCCGAAACAACCCTCGCCTGCGTCAGGCCGAGAACCCGCCGTCGGCGCGGATCAGATCCCATCCATCCTCGGCCAAACGGGTCGCGATTCCGGCCGCGATGCCGGCCGGTCGACCCGACGCCCGTGATCGGCGCTGATGGCCGTGGGGGCTCGTCTCGCACCATCACGCGTCAGTGTGCGGGACGGATGGCGAGCTGCTCGTCGGACATCACGCCAACGACCTCGGTCAGCACCGGTTGCGCTGCGGCCAGCGGCCGTGGAACGGTCGGATCGACACTGCGCCTGAGTGTAATTGCGCACGGCGGACGTGCAGCGCTCGGGCCCGTCCCGCGACCGATACCCTTCCCAACGATGCCTGCCGAATTCATCTACACCGCGTACAACCTTGCTCGCCACTACCCGCCCGATCGGACGGTGCTCGAGGACATCTCGATCTCCGCCTCGGTGTCGTAGTCGGTGTCGGGCGACTCGTGGGTCTTGCGGTAGACGAGGAACGTGGTCAGCACGATGAACACGAACACCTGGAGGAACTCGTACTGCCAGTTCTCGAACGTCGCCTCGCCCCAGCGCCAGATGTAGCCGTCCGGCCCAAAGGCCTCGGCGGCCTCGCCGTGCGAGGCCTGCTCCGACACGAACTCCGCCCAGCCCATCCAGGTCTGGAGCATCGAGCTGCCGAGGACACGACTTCGGGCGGGTCGACCGGGACGAGGGGCGGGCGCATCCGCGTCATCGGCGACTCCCGAATCTCGTCCTCGTCG